>WNFC01010432.1_pt1 | contig 10308 bp, 9 predicted proteins | sample 5400541 | NCBI WGS metagenome assembly WNFC01 (sample SAMN13153342, study PRJNA577476) | soil metagenome | isolation source: 120 cm saprolite under Douglas fir tree site 2 hole 2 replicate 1 | place: USA:California | collected 2015-04-18 | reverse complement strand
TCACGGAGACGCCGCTCTCCCCGTAGATTCTCGACTCGTATAAGAGTCCGGGCCTCGCTAATACGAGCAGTCCGGACTCTTGCTTTGACCCCAGCTATCAGCGGCCCTCGCAAGCCTGGCGGATCATCACCGTCAGCGGGTCCGCGTACACGTAAACCTTGCCCTCGGACTTTTCCGCATACCCTGACCCTGGGCGTTCGTTTCGAGTGGTCGTTTCAAACCAAGCGGACTCATCCATATCATCATGTCGCAACGTTAGGGAGGCTTCAAAGCAAAGGAGGCGCAAGAAAAATGGGCAAGAGCTCGGACAGTGAGTCGAGCCAGTCAACCGTGAGCTTGTGGGACCTGGCAAAAATGGCGGGACCGATTCATGGGAGAGTCCTGCCGGAGATGCGACAGTTCCGGGAACTATCCGATGACGATCTTGGTAAACGTGTCGAAAGGGACTTAAGACAGGCCCAAGATCAGCATCTGATCACCAGCGGCGAAGCCCAACAGATCCGGCAAATTGCGGAGGCGTTTAGAGGGAAGACTCCCGCTGCCGAGCTGCAGAAAGCCGTCAGAACTACCTACGAGGACTTGGTAGCCCAAGGCCTGAAAGCGAGCCCCATGGCCGTGGTCGTCGTTAGCGTTGCGCTCAACACCGTGGCGCTAGGTCCAGGCGCCCTCGGGGTTTTCCATTGGAGGATGGCCTTGAAAGACGTGGCCGGTGCAATTGGCGGTGCGGTCGGTGGAGCGGGCTTCGGACCGGCGGGCGCGGTAGCCGGAGGGATAGCTGGAGGAGTTGCCCTTTCGCTCTAAGTCGCCTATCTCAAGCACACCCAGCTGACTCGTCGAGATCGCCTCCCCGCGCGCACTTGACCATGAACCCGCCAGTCGCAAGTTATGTTGTTTGAACTTTACGTTGAACTCCTAGACGGCGGGTAAGTCGCAAAGAGCGGGGTGGCGCTTTTAAGCCTTACACGCCTTCATCTGGACGAAGGCCGCGATAGCAAGACGACGGCCGGGTGGTCCCGTAGCCTGGAGGCCTCTAGCGCCGACCCTCATCGAGATCGAGGGCGTCAGCATAACCAGGCTGCACGGCAGGGCGAAATTCTGCCCGATCCCCTTTGGTAGCCTTAGTCTTCGGGGCTTTCGGATGTTTCAGCTGCGGCTTCTGCGGCTTTGGGCGGGGCTTGCGAGGTTTCGGCACGGGCGAAGCTTATGCCACCGATGGTCGGAGTGGTTGCCCGTAGCGGATTCGAACTTCGGTCTGGTGCCTGACAAACCGTTAAGTCGCTGCTAAGGGCGGGCTTTCGCGCCCGGTTAGGAACTGATCAAGAGTTCGTCCAGTCGCGCGTTCATCTGGATGATCGCGCGACTGGACGCAAGCTTCATTTGTCAAGAGGTCAACGGCTTGAGCAGATTGCGCCCCACCCAGGTTGCGGGCATCCACCTTACCTAGACGCCGGCTCGCCACTACCAAGCCCTGACCGATTGGTTCGACTAGGGTGAGCCCAAAGTGAACTTATCGGCAACCACTCGCCATACGCGGCGATCGGTTGGTGTCTGGGCCGGATACGCGGCATGCGCATGGGGCTTGGCCTTCGCCGCGATCAGCTTCTATTGGGGCATTGGCGGCACCCTCGGCCTCGATACGCTCGGAGGTTCGCTCGAGAGCCTGGCACGAGCCCACGATCGGACCCTTCTCATCGCAGTCTGGGTGACCGGTTTTCTGAAGATTTTGGGTTCCCTGCTTGCACTCGCGCTGGCTGGTACGTGGGCCGCGAGAGTGCTTCGTCGGCCGGTCACGGTACTCGGCTGGTTTGCGGCCGCGTCCTTAATTCTTTATGGAGGCATCCTGGTTGTCCCCGAAGCGCTGGTCACGGTCGGTGCCATCAAGCCGCCGCCCGTCGACTGGAAGCCGCTGCATTGGCACCTCTATGTTTGGGACATGTCCTTTTTGGTCTGGGGCGTCCTCTTTGGCATCGCGACCTGGCACTACTCAAGGACAGCCAACCGTCCTTGATGCGGGTTTCGAGGTGGTGGCCGACATACCCTGCTCGGGCTCCTCCGACTCGGGGCATCGAACAGCCATTTGTACCAGTCTGTTTGCTGACCCGTCTGGAGGCCGGGACATCCCCAGATGACTTGAAATCGGCTAGTGAAGGGCGTATGACAGGAGGCGGCGCTAGCAGACCGGGCAGGGTCGACGCACACAGAGGAGTTGGAGACCCATGGTGAAATTTGAGGTTGCCGTCGAGATCAACCGTCCGATCGACGAGGTCTTCGCCTACATGACCGATCCCACCAAGATGGTGGAGTGGAACTCGCTTGTTGAGGAGACACGATCGTCCGAAACCCCGGTCCGCCGGGGGGCGACGATTTCGACCAGAGCGAGGTTCCTCGGCCGCAAGATCGAGTCAACCCTCGAGGTCGTCGAGTATGTTCCCAATAAGACGTATGCTCAGAGGACGGTTAAGCCGTTCCCTTTTACCATCACGAACGTGTTCGAAGCCGCGGGGAAAGGCACGCGGGTGAAATTGGTTTTTGAGGGGGAGCCCGGGGGCTTCTTCAAGGTCGGTGAGCCGATCCTTGCCCGGATCGCAAAGAGGCAATTCGAGGTACAGCTCGACACGGTGAAAGAGCTCCTGGAAGCTCGGACCCCCGCCGAAGTCAGTTAGGACGCAAGACACCGGGGCTGCTAGCGCCGGCGGCGACCGCGATGAGAGGCGCTCGGCCGGCTATTTGAGGCCGAGCGCGTAGCGGTACTCGATCGCCATGTGGGCCCGCGCCCCGCAATGTAGCCGTCGGGCGCGATCGTCAGGGTCTATGCGCCGCAAACAGATACCTGAAGGGCGGCAAAACTCCATCCGCATTCAAGCGACCCGAGCGTAGACGTGATGTAGCCCGCCCAAGACCGGTCGCGACACCACTCGCCCCCGCGTGCGGATGCCTCTGGGAAGGGGACTCCACAGCCCCGAGGCTGCGATGCGGGCGGTCCCGATTGTAGTAGTCGGCGAACTCGGCCAACACCGCCCGCAGGTGCTGCTGGTCAATCACGATCAGGTGATCGAGACATTCGGTCCGGATCGTTCGCACGAGCCTCTCGGCCACCGCATTGGCGGTTAGCGCCCGGGGCGGCGTGCGCACCCCAGCGATATCCAGATCCGCCAACTTGCGATCGAAGTCACCGCCGTAAACGGCGTCTCGGTCGTGAAGGAGGTGAGCAGGCCGTCGGCCCCAAGGCGTTGCCTCCAGGAGCTGCTGCCAGATCCAGGCAGCAATCGGATTGGCCGTGACATTGAAGTGGAGCAGCTCCCGCCGCTCGTGGCGAATCAGGAAGAAGACATATAGGATGCGGAAACTCACGGTCTGGACCACGAGGAGGTCGGCTGCCCAGATCCCGTGCAGCTGGTTCACCAAGAAGGTTCCCCAAAGCTGGGAATCGCCGGCTCGCACACGCCGCCACCGGTAGCGCCGGATGGAACGGTTGCTCACCACGATGCCCAGCTTCAGCAACTCGCCCCGGATGCGCTCGGTTCCCCATCGCGGGTTCTCCTTCGAGATCCGGGCGATGAGTTCCCTCACCTCGGCGCTGAGGTGAGGCCGACCCAGCTTGGTCCGTGACTTCCAGGTCCAATACAGTCGCCAGCCCTTCCGGTGCCACCGGAGGACGCTTTCTGGCTGCACCTGTGGGGCGGCAAAAGTCCGTCCAGTTCGGGTGACTTCTGTACAGGCGAGGCGGCGGCATTGCTTGCGGTGGTGTCGCATTGACTCTGCGTGGTCTTGACCCAGAACAAACCGGCGCGCGATGCGAGTTGGATCGACTTTTGCCCCGCTACAGGTGGTCTTCGATAAGCTCAGCTGCGGATAGGCTAAAGCCCCGGAAAAGCGGCCGCACGGCCGTCTTTTTTGGTCGAGCGGCGGGGACATCCTCCGAAACCACATGGAGGATCGCAGCCGCGGGAACGATCGTCGCGCCCGCTGACCGGCATACTCTTCCGACGTTGGCCGGCAGCACGGAATGGTTAACGGCGCAGGTTATGCTGCGGCCGCTTTGAACTCGGCGTGAGATGCAATCGCCGGGCTTTTGCCGTCGTGGACCATCCCCCTAAGGATCCCCCCCTCGTCGATGATCAACGAGCCGATGGTGATGTCCCCGTAGACCTTGCCAGTGGCTAGGATCTCAAGCCGACCGGCGGTCTGGACGTTGCCCTCGATGAGGCCGTTCACGGAGACGTTGCGGCCAATCACATTTCCCTTGACGCGACCGTGCTCACCAATCGCCAGGTCGCCTTCGGTGCTGATGTCGCCGGTCATCTCGCCGTTGAATCGGATGTTGGATGTCGACTGGAGCCGGCCCTCGAGCTTGATCTCGTCGCTCAGGACGGTTTCAGCGGCTACGATGACGGGCTTGCGGCTCGGTGTGGATTCGAACATGGGAGGTCCTCCTTGCCAGTGGAAAAGTTAGTTACGCTCGCATCACAGAACGGTCGCCGACCGCAATTCTTGCCCTCTTCCAGGTGCAAGGCAAGAAGCGAAGAACAGCTCAGTTTCCCATCCCGGCCTCGTCCCCCCCGTTGGGTTGTAGGGGGCAAAAGTCCGCCCGCTTCGGTTGGTTCCTCCTGCGGGCAAGAGGCGGGAGTCGTAAAGGGTGGTGTCGCGTTGACTCTGCGTCGTTTTGCTGAAGCCTACGACGGTGCCATCTGAATTGGATTGACTTTTGCCCCCCTAAAACCGGTGCACGTGCGACTTCTCACATGAAAGCGCTGGCCGGGGCAAGAGCAGTCGAACTGACCGTGCCAGCTCGAATCACTCGCTCCAAAGGCCTACGAACCACCAGTCATCGCAGCGGGATCTTGAGCAGCTCCGGACACATCCTTACATATCCATGTACAGAGGCTCCAGACAGTCGACAGAGGCCAACCCGTTCCTTCCACGCCCGGTCGGCGCTGGTTTCCCAGGCGCGCACCCAGTATGTGCAGTCGCAGGGCTCGCCCGTCTGGTTGAAGGCGATGCCTGGGCCAATTGGTCAGGGTTTTGCAACAGCGCTCGACGACCTGCCCGCAGCAATCTCCGCTTGGGTGGAAGGTCTCCTATCGGTCGGAATCGGGCCCACGCATTCAGGGTCTGCGCGGAGGCAACAAGAAAGCCGCCACCCGAACGGTCCGGCTGGCGGCTTGACTGTCTTCAGCCTTTCTCCCCTTTCCGAAGGTCTCCAGCGCTCCTAATGGCTAACCGATATCGACCCTTCGATAACGGACGCCAGGTCAGCGAAGGTGGAGGGATTCGGGGTGAAATTCGTCGTCCCGTCCGACACGCTGCCCGCGGCCGTGGCGTTGCGACTGGTCGCGTTGATGTGTTCCACATTGGTAAAGCCAGGTGTATGGAAACTCGAGGTCATGATGAAGCGGGCCAGCGGCCCACTACCAGTCCAGGACTCGGCAACCGTGACGTTGAATCCGGAGCCGGACACGAAGTCGAAGACCGGGATCGTAGCATTCAGGCTACCTGATGTGAGGCTGGTGTTTACCTGGAATGCCGAGCCGGTCAACGAGGTTTCGCCGAAGGCCACTAAGACCGGCATGCCCGTACTGAGGTCACACTGCGAGATCTCCACGAAGGCCTCCGCTGAGCTGGCAGTGTTCCCACTCAGTGTGTTGTCCGCATGCACGAACACGTCCGTGAGGACCGTACCGGAGGTGCTTTCGAAGAAGGCTTCAGCAGCTTGCCCGCGGAAATGCTCGCTGAAAATCTGAACCGAGGGTGTGGTTGTGCCGGCCGCCCCGCCGGGGCCCCCACATCCTTTTTGGGCGAGCGCCGTGGTAGGCAGGGCAAACGAGACCAAGGCGAGCCCGGCAGCAGCTACAAGCCGAAACAGCGTTGCGTTCATTTTTCCCTCTCCTTCGGGGCCGGCCAGGGCCCTCAGCGTGCTGCGAATACCGGAGCGAACATTCACAAAGGGCCGCCCCTCCGTTGCCAAAACGGCCGCCGTTATTACGTTGCGCCCCTTCGCAGGTCTCGTCAAGGGGGCACTTGCCTAAGACCAACGCCTGAGATGTTGTCAACGGTTGAAAAGGGGTGAAGGAGAGCAAAAGTCACGCTGGATAAGCTCGAAAGGCACGCGGCTATGCTTCGGCGATGTCTGAACTCCTTTCTCTCGTGATCCACACGGCGCGGGCCGCCGTCAGAGGTCGCAACGACCTGATCCTCGAGAACCTCCTCCTGCGGCACCAGCTCCAGGTGGCTTTACGCCCAGAGCGCCGGCTGCCCCTGCGGAGGCGAGACCGTTTTCTCTGGGTCCTGGTCCGGCAGCTTCGCCCGGACTGGCGCCGCTACCTTCTATATGTCCACCCGGAAACGGTCATTCGCTGGCACCGAAGTGGCTGGCGATTGTATTGGTGGTGGAGATCGAGAACCCGGCTCGGACGCCCTCGGCTGTCGGCTGACGTGCGCGCCCTCATCAGACAGATGGCCAGCGACAATCCCCTGTGGGGGACGGAGCGAATTCGTGGCGAGCTACTGAAGCTCGACCTCATCGTGAGCGCCCGATCGATCCGCCGCTACCGCCGCCCACGGACGTCTCGTCCGCCGAGCGTGGCCTGGCGCACCTTCCTTCGCAATGAGCTCGCCGGCATCTGGGCAGCCGACTTGCTCGTGGTGCAGACCCTGACCTTCAAGACACTTTATGTGCTCTTTTTCATCCAGCACCAGCGCCGACGGCTCGTTCACCTGAACGTAACCACCCATCCAACGGTGGCGTGGGTGTGGCAACAGATTCTCAACGCGACACCGGATGGTCGGCAGCCGCGCCAGCTAATCCATGACCGCGATGGCGTGTATGGCGTGGACTTCGACGCGCGGCTGGAGGGACTGAGCATCCACGGAATCCGCACGCCGGTGCTGGCGCCGAAGGCGAACGCTGTGGCGGAGCGGATGGTCCGCACGTTCCGGCGGGAATGCCTCGACCACGTGATGGTGCTGAATGAGGATCAGCTTATGACGATCCTGAGCGAGTTCGTCGCTTACTACAATCGAGATCGGCCGCATCGAAGCCTGGGCTTAGGCACGCCAGAAGTCAGGGATCGTTGCAAGTCCGGTGTCCTCAGACGCCACTGATCCTGGGCGGCCTCCACCATAGCTATGAGTGGGCGGCGTGACCAGCGCGACTTTTGCCGCCCTTCAGCGCCTCCTTTGCTTCTAACCGGGAGGCGTAAATCGCGAAGGAACGATCTGTTCAGTCAGACGTGCCAGCGGCTAGGACCGCCCGCCACCGGCTCATAACGACATGCCACGCCGGTGCGGACGGAAGTTTGCAGGTGCGCGGCGGCGCGCGGCGCCTTCGCCGCGATTCGATCGATCGTCGCCCGAAGCGTGCGCGTCACGTTGACACGAGCCCTCTCCGCTTCTGCCGACGTCTCGCGTGGCCGCCCGCCCAGACCGCTTGCTCGACGGAGCTCGGCAAGCAAAGCATCGCGCTCCGCCTCGGCCGCGTCAGCACCTTCACGATCCCCCGCGCGGTCGGCAGCATCGAGGTCGGCTTTCAGTTCAGCAAGACGACGACGGTACGCATCACGAGCGGGGCTGTCGAACGCAGGGCCGACACTTGCCGACACGAGCCCGGGGCCACCGGCGGCGAGGTCGAGCGAGGAAATCTCGCGACCCGGCGCCGCCAGCAGGGCCCGCAGATACTGCAACCCGCGGCTGTCAGGCAACAAGACCCGCTCATTTCCAGCTACCAGCAGCCAGTCCTCGCCCTCTCTGCGGAGCGTCCATTCGTCGGACGGAGGTGACAGGAGCTCAAGAAATGCCGCCATGCCCAGCCGTTCGGCGATCGATCGGCCCGACGACGATGCTCCGACGCCCGCTGGCCGTCACCGGTCCCCGACCGTATCGTCAGGGCGTCGGCGAGCACCCGAAGGGTTTCCGCGAGTCCGGGTAGTGCACCGATGTTTTCCTCGAGCACGACCGCCTCCTCGAAGTAGCCGACCGCTTCATCGAGCATTCCCAGCTGGGTCGCGAGCAAGCCGAGGTAGTGGGACACGGGTCCCATGACGGTGTTCGCCCCGCCAAGCACCACCAGTCTTCCCTGATAGGGGGCGAGCGCGCGGTACAGTCCTGCCGCCGCGCCGGCGTTTCTCGTCGTGGCAGCCACCGTGGCGAGATCCGCGATGGCGCCCAACCACCGCGGTCCCGACCCCGCCAGTACCCTCGGTAGAGCGCGTTCCAGTTCTGCGCTGGCTTCGGGCTCGCGCCCGAGCATTGCGAGGATGCGGGCCGCCGTGGTTTCGAAGAAGTGGCCGGGAAGGCGGCGGGAGAGCGCGAGAAAGGTTTCGGCCCCGCCAGGCCACGACGATTTGTCTCGCCACACGGCGATGGATCCGCGGAGCGACGAGGTCAGTCGGTCGGTGTCGGCCAGCCCCACCCTCGTGCCCATCGCGGTCACGTCTTCGATAAGGCGGTCTGCCTCGTCAAATCGCCCGCGGAGGATCGCGAGCATCGCGTGCCGGGACATGGCGATGACCGCTGCTTCCCCATCGCCTGCGGCGCGCGCCACCCTTTCGTACTCAGCCAGGGCCGACTCGGCCTCAGCCACCCGGGCGAGCTCCATGAACGCGATAAATCGCCAGAACAGGCCGTGGTAGGCGCGGCGGTCGTCCGCAGACGACCGAGCGAGATCGACGATCTCTGTGGCAGTCGCGAGCCGATCCTCGGCTCCCGCGGGATCCCATAGCGCGTGCAAGCGGGCATCGAGAACCTCGGCGAGGGTCTGCTTGTCGTTGCTCCCACGCGCAAGCTCGAGCGCCTCGTCGACCAGCGCTCGACGTCGGGCGCCCGCCGACGCATCCCCTAACAGCTCGTGTGCCAGCCGAGCCAACACCCGGGACCGCGTCGCGTCGTCTCGGGTTCGCGACCCTGCAGTTTCGAGCAGGCCGACCAGGCCGATATCCACATCGAGGAACTCTGCGCTCGACGGTGCATGTAACGCGAGGTACACGATCGCGTCCTCATCTTCGCCGCGATCCGTCAGCTGAGCGGCCAATGACCGGGCCACACCGGGCAGGCCCCGCGACGCCAACCACAATGGGTGTCGTGCGCTAGCGCGGACCTCGCGAACCACGTCAGCGAGCTCACTCTCGCTCAGACCGCCAAGCCGCAACTCGCGGCCGAGTCCCAAGGGCGTACTCGCCGTCGCGACCATTGCCGTCGATGCCGCGACCAATCGGCCGGCCACCATCGCGAGCAGTTCAATGGCCTGGGGTCCTCCTCGATCAATGTCGTCAACTACGATCATCCGTCGCGCCCCCGACGCGAGCCGTCGAGCCGCAGCGTCAAGGTCGAACGGTGCTGCCGCTTCTAGCAATCGGGCCGCGCTCCCATCCGGATCACCGAGGTCATTCAGCAGCTGCGCCCAGACCCATCGCCCATGCTGGCCGCGGGCAGGCGACGCCCGCATGACCTCGAAGCCGCGACGGCGAGCTTCGTCCGCGCCGGCGTTGGCAATCGCAGTCTTGCCGGACCCCGGCGGGCCGGCAATGACGATGAGACCGCCCAAACCAGCTTCGGCCCGGTCGAGCAACTGGCGGATCTCACCCATCTCGCGAAGCCGGCCGACCAGTTCCACTGCGCAGATATACCTGAGCGGTAAGCCCATGGCAACTCGGAGGCCAAGATGGGGCAGCTCATGACTTGTTCGGGCGACGCCCACCCAGCCACCTCCCTGCGGAAGGGGGGAATGGAATCGGTGTGATGCCCGAAGTGTCGTAAGCGACTGCCCGTTGAGGCAGCCAGTCGTGCCTAGGCATCAGTCCCAACCGGCCTTGTTGGGAGTTCGCGCCGCCCGGACACTAGTGGCCTGACGAGCCCAGGGAAGAACGACCCAAAAACCCCCACCCTGCCCTCCCCCAGAGGGGGACGGAAATTGCGCGCGGGCGCGCTGACCGTGCTCACCCTTGTCTTCCCACTTTCAACCGGCATCATTAACCCCTCGACCGCGCTGGCCGTTGTGACACCGCCCCCGCTCGTCCAGATCGTCAACTCCAACCTTTCCCTCTGGACCGAACCGAAGTTCAATGTTCTCCACGTCGTCGGCGAGGTCCAGAACAACGATCCGCTTCGGAACGCCCAGAACATTCGGCTTGATTGCACGCTCTCGAACCTGGGGGTGACCCTCGCCCCTGCAGCCTGGGATATGGCGGAAGCCGAGGTCCTCCGGCCGGCCGACAAATCGCCGTTCGACGTGCTGTTCTTCAATCCGCCGACGGCCGACGCCGCCGCGTGCACGGTCACCGACGTGACGAGTCCGCTGCAACCCAATCACAACTT
>WNFC01015822.1_pt1 | contig 10309 bp, 5 predicted proteins | sample 5400541 | NCBI WGS metagenome assembly WNFC01 (sample SAMN13153342, study PRJNA577476) | soil metagenome | isolation source: 120 cm saprolite under Douglas fir tree site 2 hole 2 replicate 1 | place: USA:California | collected 2015-04-18 | reverse complement strand
TTTCGAATTTCCCCGTGACATGTTCCGCTTCGCCTCTGTGGCGCAGGATGGCGTCGAGAAGAGTGACGGAAGCGCCGTCGTGCATCAAGCGGGAGTGCAGGCGGACACCCCAGAGAGGAGCAGTGCGGATCTTGTTGGCGGTGTTGTTGTAATCGGAGATAGAGAGATATTTCCAGGTGATACGGTACATGTTTTTGCCGTAATGCTCGGTCATGGACTGGACGATGCCGTCGCCGGTGCCGACATCGTGAAGGAGAAAGTCGCCGTAGGGATGAAACTGCTTGCCTCCGAGAGCGGGCGGGACGGTGAGAGCGCCACCGTCAACTGGTGCACCGGCGGAAGCAGTGGTCAGGGTCTGGACGTGACAGGTATCGCAGCCAACTTTGTCAAATAATTCAGCCCCCAAGCGCGCTTGCTGCGTTTGCGCGAGCTGGGCGTCACGAGCAGGAGCTTCGGAGGCGCGGATAAAGCGCGCGAAATGATCGATATCGGCAAGACCGTCCGGGCCGGGTGTGTCGTTGGGCTCGGAGGCGGTGTTGCAGAGGTTGGTGACTTCGTCAGGCTGAAGGCGATTGGTGATGCCCATTTCGTTTAAATAAGCATCGCCGGAAAAAGACAAGAGGCTGGCGTGCTGGTTTTTCCAGCCGAAGCGGCCGACGGCGGTCTGGCCGGGAGCTTCGACGACGGGGACACACGGAGAACCTGACCGCAAATCTTGTGGTTGCTCTTCCTGCACTGATCCTTGGCGAGGTCGACGAAAGTTTGATCTGCGACCGCTTCCACGAATCCATCGCCTAAAACATTCAGTGAAATGCGGAAAGTGCGAATCTTTTCGGTGTCTGGTACACGTTCCTGGATTTCCGTGCCAGGGAAAGCGGCATTGGGGCAAATGGCGCGGTCGTTCACCAGCGACCGGCCTTTGATGATTTCCGTCCCACGGGCGATGGGGATTTCGGGATTCTGAAACTTGCCATCGGGGCCGCGATGGCCGACACGCAATTCGGATACCTGGCTGGAGCCGCCGGAAGTGGGATTCTGGTGACACTCACGGCAGGACTGCGCGTTATAGAGAGGACCGAGGCCGTCGGAGATAGCTTCGGTTTCCTCAAACTTCACCTGGTCCGCCTGGTGAGTGGCGTCGTCCACCAACCCATTGGTCTTGTTGTCGAAGCCGACCGGGGCTTCAGGAAGCGTTGAAGCGAGAGAGAAAAGAGTGATGGCCAGCAGGGACAAGCCGGTGAGAACTTTCATAAGCACCTCAGCGGGCTGGATGAAAGAATTTACATGCAAACCCCATGGATGCCAAGTCAAAAAACGGTAAAAGGCGGCCGTTTGAACGCGGATGATCACTTGACGAACTGCGGGGATTCGCCTTTGGACCAGGGGTCGTAGTTGACGCCCAGGCGGATGCGGTCTGCGACGGTGGGGTGATCGAAGAAGAGGAAGACGTTGACAGGATTGGGGTCAGGGTCGACGAGAACGGTTTCGCCGTAGATTTGGAAGGAGCGCGCGAAGGCCTGACTGGAATCGGGAACAAGGCCGTGGGTAACTTCGAGGCTGTAGATATCGGCCTGGTGCTCCTGATAGCGGCTGAAAGTGTTGCCAATGGCATCGGCGGCGAAACCAAATATAGTAATGAGCAAAAGAAGTGCCGGAAGAGAAGCCCAGTCGTCGAGGGCGCGGATACCCCAGGCAGGGCCGGAGCGGGAGAGAAGCGAGCCGATGGAGCGGTAGCCGAAGTAGAAAAGAACGAAAAGCATCGCGGCAAAGAAAAGAAATCCTTTCCAGATGTGACCGAGAACGTAGTGGCCCATTTCGTGGCCGAAATCCGTGAGCACTTCATCAGTGGTCTCCTGCGCGAGAGTGGGCGCCGAAGCCGTTGACGGAAGCGTTGGTGGCGATGGTTTTGTCGCTGGCCTTCATCCAGAACATGCGCTCGGGGGAGACTTCCTGTCCGGCGCGGCGGGTGATGCGCTGGAGCTCGGGGACGAGCTCGGGGTCCTTAGTGGAGAGAGGTTCGTATTTGTTGAAAAGGGGATCGATTACGTAGGGAGAGATGAAGATGCCGAACAAAAGGAGAGGCAGCGAAATGATCCAAAAATAGAGCCACCAACGGCGCTGGCTCTTGCGGATGACGGCGTAGAGAATCCAGGCGAGCAAGGTGCCGATGATGATGGCCAGGAGCTGCGCTTTGGCCCAATCGGCGGTCCAGGAGGGCCAGGATTGAACGGAGATTTTGTAAAGCTTTGAGACGGACTCTTGAAAAATGTCGATGGGAAGCTGGAGAACGCCGATGGTCAAGACGAGGAGCGGGGTGAAAACGAGGGCTTGAAGGAAGTGTTTGCGGGAAATGCTTTCGGCCCAGTCGCGATATTTGGCGGAGAGTTTGCGGCGCAGGATGAACCAGAGAACGAAGAGGCCATAGAAAAAGCCGAGGATGTGGGTGGCAAAACCGATGCGGCCGCGGTTGCGGGCTTTGCGGTAAAGATCGGGAGGGAGAGTGTAGGCAGTGATTTTGTTTTGAGGATGAGATTGTGCGGTGGATGAGGCGGGTGACGGATTTGTGGCGGTTGCGCTGGGTTGCGCAGACGCAGCGGCAGTGGACGGCGATTGCGGCGAAGCTTGCAGAAAGCCGGCACAGAAGAGCACAAGAAGAAAAATGAGGGCGAGCTTGTGGGTGAATTTTGTCACAGCTTCTCCTGACCAGAATGCGAAGGCGTTTTGTGAACCGGAGTATAGCCGAATCAGGTGAGGTGGCGGACGCCGATCGTAAGCAGCATCGCCTGGAACACGGTGCGTGGCGCACTACTTCCTTCACACTGCCGGATCGGGATCAAGCTGGGGCACCTCGCGAGGCTCCCGCTGGCGGCGGGACGAGGATTCCGCGGAGGCAGACCATTTGGTGCGAAGTTCTTCGGCGCGGCGGATGACGGGCTCGATGAGGTCGGCGGAGGGTTGCTTCTTCGCCGGAGCATCGGAAGCGCCGCCGTTGGGAGAAATTTCAAGCAACTGAAGCTTTTCGAAAACGGGCTTCATGGCACGGTCAGGATTGCGGAGAAATTCGGTGCCGCGGATGCGCGTGAAGATCCATCCCATGCGCTCGAGGACGGACTGGCGATCCATGTCCTCGGGAAGTTTTTCGAGAGGATGATAGCGGTCGCCATCACATTCGATGGCCAGGCGGCGGCCGTCGCCTTCGACCACCAGGTCGATGCGAAACGCGCCAACGCGCCATTGCGGAGCGACGCGATAACCGGCGGCGCTAAGACGCTTCATGACTTCGCGTTCGAACGCGGACTGCGTGCGCTTCTCCTTTTCGTCGAGCGCGCGCATAAGGCGGCTGGGATCCTGGGCGTGCTCGATCAACTGGCGGCGAAGGTCGTCAGGCTTGAGGTCGTTGTTGGGACTGAGAGAGTGGACAATCCACATCTGGTCACGGGCGCGGCTGGCGGCGACGTTGAAGCGCTGCTTGAAGAGTTCCTGGTCGCGAAGGGAGAGCGGGCCACGCTGCGCGGTGTCCACCAGAGAGATGAAGATGACGTCGCGTTCGTCGCCCTGGAATTGAGCGGCGTTACCGCATAGCAAGCGGTGGAGCTCGTAGCGGTCAGGCGAGAGATGCCCGCGGAGAAGATTGTCAATCTCGATGGCCTGTTCATCGCCGACTAGAGAGACCACCCCGAAACTTGTGGGCTGGCCAGCATCGTTTTTCTTGTACTCCGGCTGTTCGATGGCCGCGACGAGGAGCGAAGCAGTGGCCAGGGCTTCCTGGCGATTGATCTTGCCGTCGCGACTGGAGCCGGAAACGCGATAAGCGATGGTGTGCGGGCGGAGGCGAACGCGGCTGGCGTCGCGCAAAGGCTTGATGCGGTAGTCGTAGGAAATCAGGTTGCTAAACTGGATGATTTCCGGGACGCAACGGAAATGTTCGACGAGGCAAGTGGTGCCGCCGAAAGACTGGCGAGCGAGGTCGTAAATGGAAATTTGGCCGTCGTAGAGATCGGAATTGGGAATTCCAGGGAGGTACTGGAAGATGAGGTTCTGGATGATGCCGAGATCCTGGCCGACGGCGGAAGGGCTGACTTGCTCGTGGTCGCCGACGACGAGGACGGTCTTGCCGAGATAGAGAGCCACGAGAGCCATGACGTCGCTCTGGCTGGCTTCGTCAATGATGACCACGTCGAAGCGAGTGGTGCGCGGATCAAAATTTTCGACAACGCGGGATAAGGGCATGACCCAGACGGGAACGGCGCTGCGGCATTCGGACATTTTCCTGGCGGCTTCGGCGCGGAGGAGAGCAACGCGGATTCCGTGGCCTTTGCCGATGCGCCGGATGGTGTCCAGCCATCCGACGAGCGCCTGGCGCTGGCGGGGAGAAGTGCGGCGGGCTTGAGCGGACCAGGCGCGCCTGTCAATGAGGCCGACGGTGACGCGGCGAAGCTGTTCGCGAAATTTTTCGCCTTTGGACTGGAGCGCTTCGAGGGAAACGCCGGCGCGACGATCGAGTTCATCGTTGAGCTGGCGCCAAGTCCAGGCAGCCGCCGGATCGCGGGGCGGCTCACCCCGGCCGTGCGCGCTAGTACGATTGCGGATGGCAGCGGCCCAGGAGGGTGCGGCACTTTCGAGCTTGGCGAGCAGGGCGCGGCGGAGATCGAGGTCGGCCTGGCGGCTCTTGAGCTCGAGGAGACGCTCATAGGCGTCGCGGTAGTCATTCGAATCCTCGTCCTTAACGGCGGCGAGGAGCTTGGAAATGACTTTCGAAGACTTGGCCATGCGAGCGGCGAGCTTGAGGCGGTTTTTGAGGTCGCGAATTTCTTCTTCGAGCTGGAGGAGTTTTAGCTTTTTGTAACGCGAGTCCAGGATGGGAAGGAGGGATTGATTGACGGCTTTGCCGATGCGAATCAATTCGCCGTCGGCGCCAACGACGGGAGGCTGTTCGGCGAGAAATTTTTCCCAGCGAAAACCGAGGTCCTCGAGTTGCTGCTGCAGCGGGAGCCAGGTGTGCTGGTGCCAGCTGAGGCAATGCTCGATGGCATCGCAAAACTGCATGAGCGTTTTCTCGACTTCTTCGCCCATTTCGGTGGATGGCGGCGTGCCGAGGGCAGCCACCTGACGGTCCCAGCGACCGGCAAGGTCTTGGCGCAGGTTCATGAGGCGCGAAAGCTGGCGCAGGGCCTGAAAATGTTCCGGGAGGCGCGGGCGTGCATTTTTGATTTTTGTTGCTTCGATGAAGTGGCTCCAGGCCTTGTGAGTAAGAAGCGCGAAAGAACCCAGCTTTCCGCCATTCTCCAGATGGGCAAGGATTTCGCCCGCGATGCGTTCCTGATCCTCGAGTGGAAGTTCATGAGAAAGTTTCGGACCGTACTTGACGAAAGATTCCTGCACGTTAGCGGCTTCGCGATGAACGAGGCGCACGAAGCTGACCAATTGATCCCAGGGCTGGCGATGCGCGTCCCCGTACTTGCCGGCGTAAACTGCGGCGAGCTTCCACTTGTCTCTTCCGGAAAGAGGTTCGACGGCTTGGGTCAAATTGGCGGCGAGGGATTCCAGTTCATCAGGCGAGCCTTGAGCCGCGCCGGATTGCCAGAGATCGGAGCGCACATCCAAATCCTCCATGCCGAGGCGAGTGCGCTCGCTGACGGAAGCTTCGAAGTCTTCGGGCCGGGGGAGATCGTGGAGCTCGGGGAGGTGGCCGGAAAGTTCGGCTTCGTCTTCGCGAGAGAGGGAAACGTTGGTACGGTAGAGGTCGGCCAACTCACCGGGAGAGAGGGGCAAGGGAGCGACGGCAGCAACGGGGCCGGGGATCCAACCAAGAGTTTCTTTTTCCTGAGCGACTTTGCGAGCGGCGTCGGCCGGGGCCCAGGATTTTCCTGCGATGACAATGTCGCGATACTCGTCGGCACGGGCGTCGGCGAAATGATTTCGGACGTCGTCGAGCTTTTTCAGCAGGTCGGTGCGCTCGGCTTCCAATTTCTTCCATTCGATTTCGAGCGAACCCGCGTCGGCACGCGACAATCTTTCCGCAATGGAGCCGACCGCGCTTTCCAATTGTTTGCGGCTGTCCAAATCGCTTTCGAGAAGGCTGACGCACAGGGGGCGCAATTCGGGAACAATGTGGTGGCGCACCATGCGCAATGCTTTTGTCGTGTGGCTAGTGACGAGGACACTTTTCCCCTGAGCCAGCAGGTGGCCAATCAGATTTCCGATAGTGTGAGTTTTTCCCGTGCCTGGCGGGCCCTGAACCAGGACGCCGCCGTATTCCTCGAGTTGCCTGGCAATGCGGATTTGCTCGGGGTTCGCAGGCTTGCTGAGAAGAACTTCGGCATCGGCTTCGGTGTAACGATTGGCCGAAGGATCCGCTTCTCCCGTGTCAGGAAGAGGAGATTCCTCGCCAACGATATTCAAGAGAGACCACGGCAAATCTTCGCGAGTTCGAAGGTCCGCCAAGATGCCCTCGATAGCAGCGGCGAATCCCAGAGTGCGGGAGCGCAGAAATAGAAGCGGGTCGCGGCCGATTTGCGGATCGCTGGCTTCACCGGCAGGCGCGCGGTCCTCGAGCAATTCGCCGCGCGGCGAGAGCTGAACTACCAGGCGCTTGAGAAACGCGGAGGTCGCGCCGTTGATGAGCGGATGAAAGCCTTCCTGCTCCAACTCTTCGCGGCAGCGGCCGATGGCGCGTCCGTCCACGTCGGTCATGGATTGGAAGAGCGCGGAATAAAGTTCGACTGGATGGTCGGCTTCCGAGAGAGTGAATTCGGGCACCGCGGCATTGAACTGAAGCTGCAGGCGCTGCAGGAGAATGGGGTGGTAAATGCTGCCTTCGGTGCGGCGCCAACTTAGAATGCCGTCTCCGAGAACCAACTCGACGCGCTCGGCTTCGCGGTCGATGCGGCCATAGAGCGAGTACAAGGTCTCGAAGATCTTCATTGCGGCGCGAGCTGGCTTTTCCTTTTGGGCCCAATCCTGGCGCGCGAACGTCCAACGCTGCAAAGCGAGCTGTCGCGACGGTTCTTCGGAGAAGTTGGCGGTGCGCGTTTCGCCTCTATGATCCGATTCATTCCGGGAAGGAGTGACGAAAGGCTCGTTTGAGGGGTCATCCCATCCGGCTTCCAGCCATGTGGCGATAGTGGCGGGAGGTTCAGGGGGAGAAGTTAGCGCGGGACGCTGCACTTTAAGGACGAATCCGCCGGAACCGGTGTCTTCATTCTGAGAGTCCGCGGCTTTACTTTTCGCGGGGGCGGATTTGGAGGCGCCTCGTTTGATGGAGGGATGGTCCGGGAGATCGCGCAGCCAGAGACTCCAGAGCTGTTCGCGAATCTGACGCTTGGCCGGATTGCGATGCTGGTTGAGAGCTTCCAGATAGCGGAAGACACGAGTGAGCTTTTCCCGCGCGACGCGGAGTTTTTCCGGATTCATGACTCGCTGCCTCTATTCCCCCGGGGTGGGGCGGCTGGGCGCGGCTGGTGAGACGTTTAGAATACCAGCGTTTATCGATAGGCTGTCAATAGAACCCGGGTGTTGAGAAAAAGTTGAACGAGCAGGGCAAAAAATTTCGAGGCGGGGACGCCGCTTAAAATGTGTTTGCATTCTCCCGCAGAAGGGTATAATAACGCTCGTGAGGCCAGCAGGCTAGGCCCCACCCCCACCCTGGGTCGGCCGATTCGGCATTCCTTCACTCCCCCACCGTTGAAGGGTGTTCCGAAAATCAAGAGCGCCTCTCAAAAAAACCATGAACCTACGGAACATAAATCTGGATCAGCGTCAAGATTTCAGAAAAGTGCCGGACAAGTTTGCATTTCTGCAATTGGAAGGGGATGACGGTGGAACGGTGCTCGACGTCTCCGAAGGGGGCTTGCGCTTTGAAACGTTTGCTCCCGTGCAGCAAAACGGACCAATTCATTTTTGGTTTTCGCTCAATCTTCGGGAACGGATCGAGGCTTGGGGTGAAGTGGTCTGGACCAGTGCGACGAAAAAGTGCGGGGGGTTGAGATTTCTACGCCTCTCGGAAGAAGGTCGCGCGCTGGTTCGCGAGTGCATTTCCCAGCCGTCCGTTCAGGAAGTTCCTATCGGGGGATTCTCGCGTTTGGGAGCGGCAAAGGAAATGCCCGCCAGGATGGGCGCGCGCGAGGCAGACTCCATTGCCAGGTTCGTATCCAAAGCGCATCCCCGGGAAGAGGCGACGTCCGCTGGGCACGCCGTTCCGCGCGCATGGGAAACCCCAGCGGAAAATCCGCCGCCGCGAGCACCCTTGCCGAGTTCCTCTGGTACGGCAGACGCCGTTACCAGGTTCGTGTCCAAAGCGCGTCCCCGGCAAGAGACGGCGTCCGATGAGCGCGCCATGCCGGGCGCATGGGAAACCCCGGCGGAAAATCCGCCGCCGCGAGCACCCTTGCCGAGTTTCTCCGGTACGGCAGACGCTGGAGATACGAGTATTCTATTCCCCACGCCTAAGGAAACGGAGGCCGACAGGGGGCTTGTACCTATGCAACGGTATCGCTCTGCCAAACGACGGCAACTTAGGCTTGGGTTGATACTCGGCGTTTGCATTTCCGCGACTGTGGCCGCAGCAGCGGTTAAGTATTCTCGCCACGAAAACAGGGGAGTGCTAAACGCACCGGCGGAATTAAGGGTACAAAAAAGCTTGGAAGACTCCTCGAAGCCTGTACCGACGAACCCATCTGTTCCAAGCGGTACCTCGGCAGATATCTTCGGGAGCGGCAACCAGAAAAGACATGTAGCAGAGGCCCGAGCGCCGATCGTTCCGACGACAGGAACTGGCGGGCACTCTAGTCCTCGCGCCTGGGAAGCCACAGCATCAAATCTGCCGGCACGGACACCCGTTCAGCCAAACCTGGGCGGCAACGCGAGCCGGCAAAAACCTGCCATGACACCCCAACAGTTGTGGGGTTCCGTGCAGGCTGGCAACACCAAAGCAGCAGTAGAACTGGCGGACCTTTATGTTAAGGGCCAGGGAGTTCCCCAGAACTGCAATCAGGCGAGAGTGCTGTTGCTAGTGGCGTCAGAAAAGCGGAACGCAGAAGCCATCAAGAGATTGGCGGAACTGGACAAGACGGGGTGCTCGTCGAACTGATGTTTCACGCTCAATGCGCGACGTGAAAGCGGCTTGAATCACTCGAGCGGCCCTAAACCGGGCGGCGGATGCCGAGCTTACGCATGCGGGCCTGGAGAGTGGTGCGCTTCATGGCCAGGAGAAGTGCGGCGCCGTTCGGACCGGCGATACGCCACTGTGTTTCCTTCAAGGCGCGGAGGATGTGCTGGCGCTCGGCTTCTTCGAGAGTAGGGATGGAGGAGGAAGTTAAAGAAGTAGAGGAAGTTGATGAGGAAGAGGATGAGGAAGAATCGGTGCCAGAGGCTGCGCCGGAACTGGCAGTAGATTTCAATTCAGTGAAAGGAACGCGAAGTTCCTTACCAGGGGAGAGGAGAACGGCGCGTTCGATGAGGTTCTCGAGTTCACGCACGTTGCCAGGCCAGGAGTAGTGTGCCAGAGCGTCCATGGCGTCAGCGGGAATATATTCGACGTCTTTGTTAAGCTGGCGGCTGAATCGCTGCACGAAGTACCGGACAAGGAGAGGAAGATCTTCAGCGCGCTCACGGAGAGCGGGGATCTGAATGGGGAAAACGTTCAGGCGATAATAGAGGTCGCTGCGGAAAGCGCGCTCAGCGACGCGTTTCGAAAGGTCCTGATTCGTGGCGGTAACGACGCGGACGTCCACACGCTGAGTGCGGTTGCCGCCAAGCCGTTCGAATTCCTGCTCTTGAAGAACGCGAAGAAGTTTCGGCTGAAGCTCGAGGGGAAGGTCGCCGACTTCATCCAGGAAGAGGGTGCCGTGATCGGCGAGTTCGAAGCGGCCGATTTTCTGGCCGATGGCGCCGGTGAAGGCGCCGCGCTCATGGCCGAAGAGCTCGGATTCTAGAAGACCGCTGGGAATGGCGGCGCAATTCACTTTAACGAAAGTACGATCCCGGCGCGGGCTTAGATTGTGAATGGCGCGAGCGAAGAGCTCCTTGCCGGTGCCGGTCTCGCCGAGGAGGAGTACGGTGGTGCCGGCGGGAGCGGCAAGCTCAACCTGAGCGAGGGCCCGCTTGAGCGCCGGACTCTCGCCGATGATTTCCTCAAAATTAAATTCACTGCGAATCTCTTCCTCGAGGTACAGCTTTTCTTCGGCGAGCTTGTTCTTGAGAGCTTCGATTTCCTTGAAGGCCAGAGTGTTTTCAACAGCGATGGCGACTTGCGCGGCGACGTGCTGTAGGAGCTCCACATCCTGAGGGGAGAAAGCATCGTTTCGGCGGC
>WNFC01053730.1_pt1 | contig 10310 bp, 8 predicted proteins | sample 5400541 | NCBI WGS metagenome assembly WNFC01 (sample SAMN13153342, study PRJNA577476) | soil metagenome | isolation source: 120 cm saprolite under Douglas fir tree site 2 hole 2 replicate 1 | place: USA:California | collected 2015-04-18 | reverse complement strand
TATCTGCGCCGTTGCTTGCGCCATGTGCTGCGGATCTCCTCTGCGCGTTTCTGCTCGGGGGGTGTCTGCGGGTAACGATCACTATGCCATCTCGGGCGGCGGTGCCGGGGCGCCATCTCGGGCGGCGGTGCCGGGGCGCCATCTCGGGCGGCGGTGCCGGGGCGCCATCTCGGGCGGCGGTGCCGGGGCGCCGACCGGGGCGCGGAGACGGTACGCTACCGGTTGTCAGCCGGTGGTTCGGCGGCTGCTGCGGGCGTAGCTCAATGGTAGAGCTCCAGCCTTCCAAGCTGGTCATGCGGGTTCGATTCCCGTCGCCCGCTCTTTATATTTCTAGCTCATTGGAGTTTTTCGATCAGTCGTTCGACTGATTGTCGTCTTCTGGATTCTACTGGCCTTCAGTGGCGTCTATTCCGGTGTTTTTCCTGCTCAGATAATGTCTCTGGCCCGAGTTATGCTGGCGTGAGGGGTTGGGTGGAGCATCGCCGTTCTACCCAAATTTCTAAGACGCTGGCCGCCCGGATCTGCGCGTTCTGCACGGGTGAGCAGGTTGTGGGCGCGGCAGTCGTTAATGTCGGTGCCCTGGTGCGCTTTCCTTCCGCGGCGCTCGTCCGCCAGCGCGCGCGGCTCGCTGAGTCGCTCCGCGGACTGATCACCGGGGAATGGAACACGCCATAGCCGGTTCGCGCTCCCGCGGGGAGGGCCCGCTACTTGGCACGTTCTTGCCCGATCCGTCAGCTCGGCGGCCCGCCAGGGCGGGTAGGGCTGGCAAGGCCAGCGGCCGTGTGGCCGGGCGGAGCGGATGGCTGGGCATGAGCGGTCCTCCCGCGCCGGCGGGGGCGGTGATGACCGGGCAGGCTTTACTACGGGCGGGATCGGACGCGCCAGCATCCACTCCGCGCACGTGCGGACGTACTGGGCGGCCCGGGTCCGGGACGGCAGGCCCGGGGACGGCCCGCTGCGGCGGTGACGCGGGGCAGGGCCCTTAACTGTGCGCGTGCTGCACAGGGTCACCAGACCCGGTACGCGGCCGTGGGGTACCACCACGGCCCCCAGGTGGTCCAGCCGACACGCTCACCCCAGTCATGCGCCCCGAACGTCTGGTGATACCAGATCGTGTTGATTTCCGTGGCTGTGTCAACCTCTTTTGGCCCCACCTACTACTTTGATTCGGCCCCACCTGGGGCTGTCGTTGCCCTGGCGGGCCGTGATTGTTCTACTTTGATCTGGCCCCGCCTCGGGGTCCGGGCCTGGGCTGCTGGTCGTTGTCGCTGGTGGTGCTGGTGAGGTGGCTGGTGAGGGTGCGGCGGTCGGCGCGCTCGGTCTCGAGCTGGGCTTCGGCACGCTCGGCGCGGGCCCGTTCGGCCTGGGTGAGCGCGTGCGCCGCGGCGAGCTGGGCCTGGCAGCTCTCGGCGAGGGCATCACGTTCGCGGGCGGCGTCGGCGCGGAGCTGGGCTGCCTGGTCACGGGCGTCGGTCTCGGCCTGGCGGGCGCGGCTGATCTCGGTGCCGGCACTGTGCCGGGTCTGCGCGGCGGCGGCGATCGCGTCGTCGCGCTCGCGGGCGCAGTGGCCGGCGGCAGCGCGGGCGGCGGCTGCCTCCTGGTCGGCGCGGGCCTGGGTGGCGGTGATCTGCGCGCTGGTGTCGCTGCGCAGATGGGCGAGCTCGGCGGCTGCGGCGCGCGCGGTGTCCGCGGCTTGCTGGGCGGCGGCGCGGGCGGCGGCGGTGTCGGCGCGGGCGGCGGCGAGGGCCTCGGCGAGTGCGTCTGTTTCCTGGCGGGCCTCGGCGGCTTGCGCGGCGGCGGTGATGGCGGCGGCCTCGGCGCGGCGGCGGGCGGCTTCGGCTTCGGCGATCTGGGCGCGGACGGCGGCGGGGTCCAGGCTGGCGGCCTGCTCGCGGGCGGCGTGCCTGATGAGCGTGTCCAGGGCAGCGACCGGGTCGGTGTCGCCGATCGGGACTGCGGCCGGGGCGGGGATGCGGGCGTCGTTGTGGTAGCGGCGGGCGCAGTCGTCGCTGCAGAACTGCCGGGTGCGGCCGCGGCCGGAGGCGGGCAGGGGCCCGCCGCAGCCGGGACGCCTGCAGATGACGGCTGCCGCCTGATCGGCGGGGGGCTGGCTGGTCATGGCGGGTGCCTTCCTGCGCAGGCGCCCGGGGCAGTTTTCTTTTCTTTTCTGATCGGAGGTGAAATGAAAAGAAAAGCCCCGGACGCGGTGTGTCCGGGGCCTTGTCAGTCGCCGGGTATGTGCGACAGGACGTCGCCGTTCGCTCCGGACAGCCAGTTCACGGTCTCGGCGAGCGCGCCGGCCAGGCTGTCCAGGGTGTAGGCGCTGTCCGCGTCGCGGAGCACGGCGGCGGCCTGGCGGGCCGCGGCGGGCGCCGCGCCATCGGCGAGGTCGCTGATCAGGGCGTGCGCGTCGGTGAGCATGAGCATGATGTCGCGGGCGTGCCCGGCGTCAATGCCGATCACGGCCATCTGGTGATGGCTGCCGGGATGATTGATCAACGACATGGCCAGGGTCCTTTCTGGTGGTGTCAGGTGCCGCTGGCCTGGCGGCGGGCGGCGGTGGTGCGCAGCCGGTAGGAGCCGGCGCCGGTGGTGATGATGTGCGCGTCGTAGGTGAGCCGGTCCACGATCGCGGCGCACAGCCTGGGGTCGGCGAAGGTGGAGGTCCACTCGCTGAACGGGGCGTTGGACGCGATCGCGATGGATGCCTTCTCCTCCCGCTCGGTGAATACCTGGAACAGCAGCTCGGCGCCGCGCCGGTCCAGCTCGATATAGCCCAGTTCGTCCAGGCACAGCAGGTCGATCCGCCCGTACCGGGCGATCACCTTGGACAGCGTCTTGTCATCTGCGGCCTCGACCAGCTCGTTGACCAGCGCGGCAGCCGTGACGTACCGGACCCGGCAGCCGGCCTCGGCGGCGGCGGTGCCCAGCCCGATCAGCAGATGCGACTTGCCGGTCCCGGAGTCCCCGATCAGGCACAGCGGCTGCCCGGCGGCCACCCATCCGCCGCGGGCCAGGGTGTGGATCAGCGCGGCGGGCACGTCCGGGTTCGCGGTGAAGTCGAAGTCCTCGATCCGCTTGGAGCGGGGGAAGGCGGCCTCGCGGACCAGCCGGGCCTTGCGGCGGGTTTCCCGGTCATCGCATTCCAGGCTCAGCAGCTCGGTCAGGAACGCCTTGTAGCCGGCCTGCTGGCGGGCCGCGGCGGCGGCGATCTCGCCGTGCCGGTCCCGGATGGTGGGCAGCCGCAGGATCCGGCAGGCCTGGTCGATCGCCGCGTCCGCGGCGGTATCGGTCAGCTCATCACGCCGTCCGGCCATCACGCGCCTCCTTCCCCGCCCGCCTGCGGGCGGCCCAGCAACTGGTCGTAGGCGGCCACCGACGGGGCGGCCCGCCCGTCCGGCGGCAGCGGCGCCTGGCGGCGCGGCAGGGTGATCACCGCCGCCCCCCTCGCCCGCGGCGCTGGCGCGGCGGGCATCTCAGCGGCCCTGGCGCCGGCCGCGTCGGCGTGCTTGCGGGCCTCCACCGCCACCACATCCGGGGAACAGGTTCCCGCCTCCAGCGCCGCGGTGATCCCGGCCCTCACCGACGCGGCCGGCAGCCGCCGGTGCAGCAGCAGCACCTCGATCAGCGTCCTGGTGCCGGGCCCGTCGCCGAGCCGGGCCCGGGCCGCGTCCCACAGCTGCTGGTGCGCGGCGGTGAACGTGCCCGCCGCGCGGGCCTGCGCCAGCGGCACCGACCCGGGCAGCGCGCCCGGCTTGCGCACCAGGATCTCCAGGTAGTGATCCAGGTCCAGGTGCTCGGCGCCGGCCGCGGCCAGCCGGGGGTGCGCCGCCACTTTCCGGGACCCGTCGAAGACCTCCAGCTCATTGGCGGTCAGCCGGATCCGGACCCGGGCGCCGATCAGCCGGGCCGGCACCGAGTACCGGCACTTGCCGACGCTGATCCGCGCGAACTTATCCGCCCGCGGCCACAGCACCGTGCCGGTATCGAACCCATCGCCCGGCAGCGGCCCCAGGAACCGCTGCTCGGCTGCGAAATCGGCGGCCACGGCCGCCGCCCGGTACTCGATGTGCCGCCGGTCATCGATCACGTCAGCCTCAGCCAGCCGGGCGTTCAGCTCCGCCAGTGAGGCCACCCGCGGGACCGGCACCATCCAGCGTCGCCGGTACCGGCCGATCTCGCCTTCCACGCCGCCCTTCTCATGGGCGCCGTCCAGCCCCGGCCCGCAATAAAATGCCTCGAATCCGTACCAGGACCGGAACGCGGACCAGCGGGCCGTCTCGGTCCTGTTCCGGCCGCACATCACCTTCGACACCGCCGCGGACAGGTTGTCATACCGGATATGCCGCCACGGCACCCCGCCGGCCACCTCGAACGCGGTCACGTGCCCCTCGAAAAAGGCCTCCTGCGCGCAGCAGGCATACACCCTGTGGATGCCCTTCCCGGAATACGAGAGCCGGTAGGCGAACAGGTGGCAGGCCGCCACCTCGCCGGCAAGCACGATGCTCACCGGCCCGAAGTCCACCTCCGCCTCGGCACCGGGCTCCTTGGCCTGAGGCACGTACCCCGCCACGCTGCCCGACCCCGCCCGGTGCTCCGCCTCGATGTCGGCCCGCCGCGGCCCCGCGTACTGGCACACGTACGAATACGACACCGGCATCCCGTGCTCATCGGCCAGCCGCTGCCAGATCCGCCGCGAGGTATGCCGCTGCTTGCGCGGCGCGTCCAGGTCCTCCCGCAGCATCGCGTCGATCAGCGCCGCAACCGAGTCCAGCACCGGGGAGACCCGCTCCGGCGTCTTGCGCGGCGTCGGCACCGGCGAAGCCAGCGCCTCCCGCACCACCCGCCGGTGCACCCCGTGCTTACGCGACAGCGCCCGGACCCCTAAACCCAGCTGCCGGTGATCCTCCCGGATCCTGGCGAACAACTCCATCTTGTCCCGTCCCATCCGGCCCACCCCACGCAGGAACGACTGAACCCCTAAACCCAGCTGCCGGTGATCCTCCCGGATCCTGGCGAACAACTCCATCTTGTCCCGTCCCATCCGGCCCACCCCACGCAGGAACGACTGAATGTGACCAACTATTCACCCAGACGCACCGCCTTGCCCGGAACCCGCCCGGCGTGTCACCGCCAGGAATCCCCCGGTGGGGCCAGATCAGAGTGTTACCACCCCGCCGCCCTGACCCCCGGGTGGGGCCAGATCAAAGAAGAACAGTGGGGCCATTTAAGAGTGCTACGGCCAACCGGGACGGCGGCGACGGACTTGTACGTCTGCGGCGCCATGACACGCCAGCCCGGCGGCGGGCTGGCGTCAAGGTCGGGACAGAACAGATGCTGGTTGTGCCGGATCATGCCGAAAACCAGATCTCCTGCCGCCGTTCCCTCGGCGACCGGTTCCAGCGGATCATCCACGCGGCCGCTGCACTGGGCAGGAACCAGCATCATCGGCGTCCCGGGCGCGAACCGGAACAGGCAGGCCCGCACCCGCCCGGAGCCAGCCAGGTGGGCCGCCGAGTCCAGCACCATCGGAATCACCGGCTGGGCCAGCGCCTGCCGTTCATGCCTGCCCGCCGTAGCCACGCGGCCAAGCTGACGCACAATCGGGTCAAGAGCGTCATTCATGGTCACGCGCATCGCGACCGCCGCATCGACCGCGGCCCGCTGCGCCTTGGCCCGCAGCCGCTCCTTGCGGATCTGCTCATAGGCCGGCACGCCGGCGGCGGTTACGCTCGCGGCCACGGCTCCCAGCGTCCACCATCGCCTGTCAGGCACGGCGGCGCCGGCCTGCATGCCGAACCAGGTGGCCAGGGCAACCCCGGCCAGGCTGATAACCGTTGTCAGGTAGACCCGGGCGCCGGGTGGAATCCGCATGCGGAGCAGGGTAGATCACCACCCGGGGCATTCGCGGGCCACGCCCATATCCTGAACTGCGGTGCGCTCCGCGCCTGCGGCCGCAGGCCGGGGAGCGGCTCCGGCCGCGCCAGCGGACGGCACCCAGGTGTGCTCGCGGGTGATGGTCTAGTTCCGGCCGGTCTTGCCGAGGCAGCCGGCTGAGCGGGCCCGCCTGCCCACTTACATGCCGCCGGTCATGGGTGCCGCCGGCCTGCGCCTGCTGTGCGGCAGCGCGCCGCCGAGCCCGATGACCGGCGCTGCTCGCCCCGCCCGGGTGCTTCCGGCCATGGTCGTCCGGGGGCACCGCCGATCCGCGAGCCCGGGTCCACGGCAAAGACGCAGCCAGCCGGGCGGCCGGAACGTCCGCCAGCACCGAAGGGCACCGGGACCGGCCACCGGCAGTGACCATCAACGCCCGGTCATACCACCCCTAGGCGCCGTCCGGAGCGGGCCCGGCGCCGGGTGCTGCACCGGCGGCTGCAGCGCCGATCGGGGTGATCTGCGCGCGGCCGCCGGGGCGCCTGCCGGGAGCCTGACTGGCGCGTCCGGCACGGATCTGGCGGGCGTGATCCGTGATCGCCGGGCTGGCCGGGCCGTGAGGCTCCGCCTGGCGGCGGCGGCTCCCGCCGGCGACGACCAGGAGGTGCTCGTCAACCCAGGACGCCTCGGGACCGGGCAGGCGGGCCAGGAAGGTCGCGAGGGACGCGCGGAACTCCTCCGGCGTGTAGAGGGAGAACGTCGAGTAGTGGCATCCCTCGGCCTGGGCCCTGAGCCGCCCGGCCGTGCTCGACCGCGGATGCCGGAAGGTCCGGGTCGCGACCACCGTGAGCCCGCCGGTCCGCCGGACGGCATCGCGGAGCGCGGTCTGGCTGTGCAGGCGCTGCTCGTGCTCGGTGAAACCAGGGAAGTAGCGGCCCCAGATCGTCCGCGCGTTCTGCTGGGGGGTGCGGGTGTAGATGAACAGCTGGCCGCCGGGCCGCAGCACCCGCGCGGCGGCGGTCAGGAAGCGGCCGAGATCGAAGTGGTGCACGCAGTTGAACGCGGTGACCAGGTCCAGGCTGGCGGCCCGCAACGGCAGCTGTTCGGCGGCCGCTCGCAGCAGCACCACGCCCTGGGCGTGGCCGCGGCGGCCGGCCGTCAGCTGGGCCAGCATGGCCGCCGAGACGTCGCTTGCGGCCAGCAGCGACCCGTCCGGCAACAGCCCGCGCAGCAGCCGCGAGTACCGTCCCGTCCCGCAGCCGATATCAAGGCCGGTGACGGGCCGGTCAGGCAGGAACTGGCCGATCGTGCGCACCGGCGCCTCATCAGTGGTGCGCAGTGATTCATAGACAGCGGCTACCCGCTCGAAATGATCGCCCACGGTCACCTCAGCCACCTCCGCACCGGGCCCGCTACCGACCATCATGCGCTCGCCCTGCGCGTTCATCCACCGTTCACCCGCACGACATGGTCCGTTTCACCCGCACGACAGGTCAGCCGCCCTCATCGGTGCCGCGCGGCGCGCGTGGGCTGCCAGCAGGGCAAGGTCACCGCGGACGGGACCGGCACCACGGGACGTGATGAGCACTGAAGTTCCGCTTCCCGTGACCGTTACCCATCTCCCGGTCACCCGCTGCCGGATCTGCCACCGCCCCCGCCGCCTGCCGGCCCGCGCCCCCGAGCCGGGTCCTGGCCGGGCGCCACCGCCGGCCCATCCCCAAACGCCCCGCCGTCTGTCCCGATGGCGGGCCGGCGCACTGACCGCTGACCTCCGATCACATGCCGGCGTATAGGACTCCCGCGGCCTCCAGCGGCGCGATGGTCCGGCCCGGGAAGCTCATTAGTGCCCCGCCGGAAGGTGCCGGCGACCGCGCCCGTAACTGCAGGATCTGCCCCATGCGGCGGGATGAGCCCACACCGTCCCGGCCGCGCGCCGATTCGGCAGGGAGCACAGCGATGTGCAGGCGCGACTCCAGTACGCTCGGCCATCCGCGGCCGAGGCACGCCGAACGGGATGCCCGGCGCGCTGTCTGTGACATTCCGGGCCAGGGGCCGCCGGGAGCCGGCCTGGCTGATCCCGGGGACGGGACCTTCGGCCGGGGGGGGGGCCTATACTGGTCGCGGCTCTGCGGCTGGCGGGCGTGCTGGCCTTCAATCGCTACGGGGCGTCGGGATGGTCCGGCTACGGGTGTACGTCGACCCGGCCGGTTCGTGTCCGGCGTCCGGCACTGGGCCGACGCCTGCGTCTAGGTCCAGGACGGCGACCGGATGCGCCTGATGGCCAGCGAGGTGGTGTAACGGGCGGGGACTTTCCAGCCTTCGCCGCCGGGCCGGGCGAAAACTCATCCCGCATTCCCGTGCGCGCCTACCTACGGGACACGTTCCCCGCCCCCGTGCCCTCCGTGTCTTCGATGATCGCCGCGTCGGCAACGGCCCGCCGTTTGAGGTCGGAGCCTACACCCTGGTCGCACCGGGAAGCGCAGAGCTGTACCTGGGTATCAGCGGCGGCAGCGTGGCCAAGTCGGGCAGCTGGACGGTGAACACCAAGATCGGCGCGCCCACCGCCGCCGTGACGGTCACGATCCTTTCGGCCTGGGCACGTGCTTGAACCCCGCCGGAATGGGAGGGACCAGCTTGGCCAGGTTGGCTGCGGTAGGAGGCAGCCACCGCGTGTCCTCCTGCTGGACGTACGCCGGCCAGGTCGTCGTGATGCGGACAGGCAGGTACGTCGAGGCGTTCGCCCAGATGGTCGTGGTGACACTGCCCGTGGTCCCGGTGAGCTTGACGGCGCTGACGCCGTCCGCCTGGCCCGTGCCTGCGGCCTTCAGCCAGCCACAAGACAGCGCGGTGCGGAGTTCGTCCGTCATATCGCGCGCTGATGTTGCGTAGGTGATGGGAGCGCCCTGGCTACATGACCAGTGGACGGGCCCCTGACCTGGCGTGACGTCGCCGGGGCCTACCCAGCGCCACCACGTCCTGTTCCTGTAGTCGACCTGGAAGATCAAATATGTGGAGGGTGTGTCGTAAGTCTCGGTGTCGGTCACCGGGCGGCCGGCCTGCGTGAAGCTCGTCACCCGCCAGTGGCCGTCGGATCCGGCCCACACGTCCGTCGGCGGCATGTCGGCATTGGATGGTGTAACCATCAACCGGACGAACACGATGCTGTCCGGTGACGTCGCGTCAAGCGCTTGCGTGACGCGGTTCACCACGTAGGCCGTCATCTGCACCCCAGGCGCGGCCGGGCCGGACAGGCCGACGGCGGCCGCGGCGGCACCGATCGCGACGGCGGCACCGGCGGCAGCGATCGCGGCGACGGCGGTACGGCGCCTGCGGTAGCGGCGGTAGGCGGTGCGGACCAGGTCAGCCGGAACCCGTGCGGGGTGCCGACCGAGCAGCCCATGATCTCGGCGGTCTCGGCCTCGCTCAGGTCTTCCCAGTACCTGAGCACGATCGCGGTGCGTTGCCGTGACGGTAGCTGGAGCAGCAGGCGTACCAGCTGATCCCGGTGGTCGATGCGGACGGTGGCGTCGGGCAGGTAACCCGGGGCGGTTGCGCGCAGCAGCCCCAGCTTGCCGCGCCAGGAGCCGTGGCGCCGCCACCGGTCCGAGGCGAGGTGAACCATCGTGCGCCGCAGGTAGCCCTCGGTGTCACGGTGAATCCTGCGCCGGTTCCTGAAGACGCGTTCGAGCGCGGCCTGCAACAGATCCTCGCCTGCCTCCTGGCTGCCCGCCAGGAGTATCGCAGTGCGCAGCAGCCATTCGCCGCGCTCGGCCAGAAGGCTTTCCAGCTCAGCCACGCCTGGTGGTTCACCCGGCATTCGCTAACTCCCGTCCAGTCAGTAGCCAAGGACGAGTGGTGAGGCAGAAAGGTTGCCCCGGGCGGGATTCAGCAGTGCAGGCAGGGAACAACGGCCGCGACCACCAGGGCCGCCCGTTCCTGATGTTCCTCCACGGCGGCGGGGGTACCGTATCGGTGCCAGAACTGCGCTCATGTCCACTGCCTGCAATTTCCTGGCTCAGCCGCTGATCATGCTGCACGCCCGTACTCCTTGATCAGCCAGCCCAGGACCCGGCGGCGGCGCATCTGCGGTGCAGCGAGATCGGTGATGACGGCCGGGGTCATGTCACAGGCGGGCGGATGTCCCAGCCCCAGCGGGCGTCGCGGAGCCAGAAGCACATAACCGGCGCACCTGCGCGCGGCGACCAGCGCGGATCGCGCACGAATCACGCGCGCCGAGTCGGCGTTATGGGTGGTTTGTCCATCAGCGTACGTTTCGTTCGTCACGGTGCGTCATTCGCGGCCTGGCCGCAGGGGTAGCTGGACGGGCGGCTGACCAAGTCGGTGACCGGCGGCGGCCGGTCTTCGGGCCGCGGGCAGGCACGCCGGGTCCGGGGCGCAGGCGCGACGGCTGACCGGCTGCGGCGGCCAACACAGCA
>WNFC01038016.1_pt1 | contig 10310 bp, 8 predicted proteins | sample 5400541 | NCBI WGS metagenome assembly WNFC01 (sample SAMN13153342, study PRJNA577476) | soil metagenome | isolation source: 120 cm saprolite under Douglas fir tree site 2 hole 2 replicate 1 | place: USA:California | collected 2015-04-18 | reverse complement strand
TGAGCGTCGATCCGAAAGATGCGGACACGGTGTATGTGCCGAACACAGGGTTATATCGGTCGCGCGACGGCGGCAAGACGTTCGCGGTGCTCAAGGGAGAACCGGGCGGCGATGACTATCACCAATTGTGGGTTGATCCTGATGAGCCGCAGCGCATGATTTTGGGAAGCGACCAGGGCGCGGTGGTGACGCTGAATGGCGGAGAGACTTGGAGCAGTTGGTACAATCAGCCGACTGGGCAGTTTTATCACGTGGCGACGGACAATCGGTTTCCTTACTGGGTGTATGGCGCGCAGCAGGACAGCGGAGCGGCGGCTACGCCTAGCCGCGGGAAATACCGCTCGCTGAATTTTCACGATTGGCGGCCGATGGAAGCGGGCGATGAGAACGGGTACATCGCACCGGATCCGCTGAATCCTGAGGTGGTTTATGGCGGATTCGTCGCACGCCAGGATTTTCGCAATGACCAAATTGTGCAGTTGCCGCCGGGATTGGCGCAGACGGAAAAGCTGCGGCGCACTTGGACTTTGCCCTTGGTGTTTTCGCCGCTTGACGCGCACGTGCTGTATTTCGGCGCAGAGATGTTGTTTCGCTCCGCGGATGGAGGGAATTCGTGGCAGGCGATCAGCCCGGATTTGACGCGCGAGGATCCGGGCGTGCCGGCGAATCTGGATGCAGCAACGGCGGCGGATGCGCCGGGGGAAAAACGGCGAAGCGTGATTTACACGATTGGACCGTCGAGCGTGCAGGCGGGAGAAATCTGGGCGGGCACGGATGATGGGCTGATTCAATTGACGCAGGACGACGGCAAGACGTGGAGCAACGTGACGCCCGCGGAGCTGACGCCGTGGAGCAAGGTGACACTCATCGAGGCTTCGCATTTCGATGCTGGTGCCGCTTATGCAGCAGTGGACCGGCACCGGCTGGAGGATTTGCACGCGTACCTCTACCGCACGCGGGATTTTGGGAAGAGCTGGCAGCAGGCTTCCAACGGGATTCCGGAGGGCAGTTTTCTGAATTGCGTTCGAGAAGATCCTTTGCGGAAGGGTTTGCTGTACGCGTGCACGGAGAAGGGCGTGTACATTTCGTTCAATGACGGTGATTCGTGGCAGTCGCTGCAACTCAATATGCCGACGACTTCGATTCGCGATTTGGTGGTGCACGGCGACGATTTGGTGATCGCTACGCACGGGCGATCGTTTTGGATTTTGGATGACGCGACTCCGCTGCGGGAGATCAGCGCGCAGGTAAGCGCGGCGGATTTGTGGCTATTCAAGCCAGCGACGGCTTATCGCGTGCGGCCCGGATCCGATGAGGGTACGCCGGTGCCGATGGACGAACCACTCGCGGAGAATCCGCCGGATGGCGCGGTGGTGGATTATTGGCTGAAGGAAAAGGCGAAGGGTCCGGTGGAATTGGAAATTTTCGAAGCGGAGGGGGCGCTGGTGCGGCGATTCTCGAGCGACGATTTGCTGCCGAAAACAAATCCGAAGGATTTGCCGATTGCCATGGAGTGGGTGCGCCCTGCGGCGGCGCTTTCGGTGGAAGCAGGGATGCACCGGTTCGTTTGGGATTTGCATTATGTGTTGCCGAAAAATGTGCGCCGATCGTTCTATGGACCGGCAGGGGTGTGGACGCTGCCGGGAAATTACACGGTAAAGTTGACGGCGAGCGGGAAAAGTTCGTCGCAAGTGCTTGCGGTGAAGATGGATCCGCGGATCGGCACGTCCGAGGATACGCTGCGGCGGGAATTTGTGGCGGCTTCGCGAGCGGCGGCGCGGTTGGGAGAAGTGGGGGCGGCGCGGGAGCAGGCGGAGGAGTTGTTGAAGCATATTACTTTGCGGAAGGCGGAGGCGGGCGGGAACGAGGAGGTTGCGGGGGCGCTGACGGAGATTGCGCGAAAAGTTAGTGAAGTGAATGGCGTGCTGGGCGAAGAGGAGTTTGGATTTTTTGCGCTGCGGCTGCCGGGGAGCGAACCTCCTACATTGCACAAAGTTGCGGCGGCTTTGACAGGACTGTTGATGATGGTGGATGGAGCGGCTGCGGCCCCTACGACTGATGCGCAGCGGGCGGCGGAACAGTGGGAAGCGGCGGGGGCGGATGTGCTCGCGCGGTGGAAGGTGGTTGAAGCGGATGTTGTCGCGGTGAATGCGGTGTTGGAGAAGGCGAAGGTGCAGCCGCTGCTCAAGTGACTCGATAGGCCCACGCCGATAAAGCGGCGGCCCTTCGAAGCTCCCCTCAAAGATCGCGGTAAACTGGGTAAACAAGGCCGCACTCCAAAATGGAGCGGCGTTGAAGGTGAGCGGCGGCGCGGAGTGGTTATGCGCGGGGCAACCGGAAGATTTGGTATGCTGCTCGACGTGGGACGCCTCGCTCGAAACAATACTCACGGAAAATATTGCGTGGCTCTTCTTGTGCTTGCAGTGTCTTTCGCGGCGCGGAACGGGGCTGCGTTTTCTTTCTTCGGGCAAAGTGGCGCTCCAGCGACCGCGCAGGAGACGCCGCCTGTGCCAAGTCCGGCGCCAGCGGCAGCAACTACCCCGCCGCGCGCGGGGCTGAGTATCGTGGTGCTGGATCCGGCGCATGGCGGGACGGATTTGGGCGCGCGAGGGACCGGCGGGATTCACGAGAGCGACATTGTGCTGGAGTTTGCGGCGCAGGTGCGCACGGCGCTGGAGGCGCAGGGTTTTCAAGTTGTGCTGACGCGACAAGGAAACGCAAATCCTTCGTTTGACGATCGCTCGGCGATGGCCAACGCACAGCGCGGCGCGATTTTTGTGACCCTGCACATTGCGTCGACGGGCGTGCAGGGGACGGCGCGCGTGTACGTGATGAATGATTTGGCTTCGGCGGCGGACGCCACGGGACTGATTCCGTGGGATCGCGCGCAGGCACCGTTCGTATCGCTGAGCCGGAAGCTGGGTGACCAGGTATCGGCGCTGCTCACCCAGCGATTCAAAGGATCGCCCGCTGTGGCGCAAACGGCGAGCGTGCGGCAACTGCGCACCACGGCGGCGCCGGCGATTGCGGTGGAAATTTCGAGCGTCACCGTGGAAGACCGCGCGCAGATCGACCATATGGCGCCGGGCATTGCGGACGCGATTGCGCGCGGGGCGGCGGCGTTTCGTCCGACCTATGTGGTCCCGGCGAATCCGGGAGACCGGCCATGATGCGGCGCTGGCGCTGGTGGTTTCTGGCCGCGCTGCTCCTGGCCGTGGTGATTGCCGCGATCTACCTGCCGATTTTGCGGCGCAACATCCGGCAAGCGGCAAAATTGCAGCAGCGCAGCGAAGAACAAGCGCGGCGGGAATTGACGCAGCCCACGGTGCTCAATCCAAGCGACCCGAAAGTGAAGGCGAAATTATTTTGGGCGTCGGGGGCGGATGATGGAACGTTGTCGGCGGTGACCGTGGAGCTGCCGCTTTCGAACGATCCGGTGCTGCGCGCGAAGCAGGTGCTGAACACATTGCTGGCCGGCCCGGTGGACACGGAACTGCGCACGGTGCCGCCGGACGCCGCACTGCTGGCGTTTTATTTGCTGCCGGACGGGACGGCGATCGCGGATTTTTCGGAGGCGCTGGCGACTTCGATCCCATCGGGAATCGAGAGCGAGCAGATGGCGGTGGATTCGATCGCAAAAACGCTGGAAGCAAACGTGCCGAAGGTGCGGCGGCTGAAGATTTTGATTCACGGGCAGGAAGTGGAGACGCTGGCGGGGCATTTGGACTTGAGCCAGGCGTTTCTAGTGAATGCGAATGTGAGTCCAGGGCCGCGCGCTGCGGCAACACCACAGCCAGCCGCGGCTGCGCCAGCGTTGACACCCACTGCAGCCCCGGTCAAACTGGCCGCGACGACGACGAAACCATGAGCGGGATGCGCGAACGCGGCGCGGCGACAGGAGGACGATTGCGAGTTGATGGACGCAGCGCCGATCAGATGCGCGCGCTGAAGATTACACCGGATTTTATTTCCACGGCCGAAGGCAGCGTGTTGATCGAACTGGGAAAGACGCGCGTAATTTGCACGGCGACGGTGGACGACGGCGTGCCGGGATTTTTGAAGGGCAGCGGCAAAGGCTGGGTCACGAGCGAATACGGAATGCTGCCGCGGGCCACCGAGGAACGCACGGCGCGCGAGGCTACACGAGGGAAACAGTCCGGGCGAACGCTGGAGATTCAGCGACTGATCGGGCGATCGTTGCGCGCGGTGACGGACCAGGAAGCGCTGGGCGAGCGCACCGTGTGGATCGATTGCGATGTGATTCAAGCAGACGGCGGCACGCGAACGGCGTCGATTACCGGCGCGTTCGTGGCGCTGGCACTGGCGTTCGAACGCATGGTGGCCGCAGGGATGCTGAAGCGTTCACCGCTCATCGATACGGTGGCGGCGACGAGCGTGGGAATTGTGGATGACCGCGCGCTGCTCGACCTGGCGTATGAAGAAGATGCGCGCGCGGAAGTGGACATGAACGTGGTGATGACCGGCAGCGGACATTTTGTGGAGATTCAGGCGACGGCGGAAGGGCGGCCGTTCAGCGGAAGCGAGATGCAGGACCTGCTGGCGCTGGCCGCGGCGGGGATTCGGCGGCTGACCGATGAACAACGCGCGGTGCTGCCTGTGAAATTCAGTGCGCGGGCCCGTTAGACTTTTTCTCGCGTCTTCCAATCCTGGAAAATTTGCGGAATATCGCGCGCTGGCGCGGGCGGTGGAGCCCGCTGGGGCAGGCGCGCCGACGATCGCATTGGAGTTGTTGCCGAGGTTCGAATCGTTGCCGGCGTTCGCGGAGACTGCGCCCACGTTTGCCGAGAATGCGGCGGGGAAGGCACTGCACTACTCGCGATTTTGCGAGGGGCTGGTGTTTGCGGATGATTCGGGCTTGGTGGTCCCGTCGCTCGGCGGAGCGCCGGGAGTTTTGTCGGCGCGTTACGCGGGACCGGGAGCGAGCAGCGCGGAGCGAAATCAGAAGTTGCTGCGTGAGTTGCGCGGCAAGGGCGGAGAACAGCGCGCTGCGTATTTCGTTTGCGCGATTGGACTCGCGGAACGCGGGCGAGCGAAGGCGATTGTCACGGGGCACGTAGACGGGGAAATCCTGGAGGCGCCGCGCGGGGATCGCGGATTTGGGTATGATCCCGTTTTCTATGTTTCTGCGCTGGGAAAGGGCTTCGGGGCGAGCGTTCCGGAAACTGCTGGCGTTTCTTTCGTATGATACTCTGACGGGTCAATCATGAAAAAAACTAGGAAAAAGAAAGCGCGATCATCAGCAAAGAAACCGGCGAAGGCCGCGAAAGTCGCGCGGGCGGGACGCGGCACGGACCCGAAGCGCGTGGCGGCGATTCTGTTGAAGCTGGACGAGGCCTATCCGACGGCAACTTGCGAATTGAAGCACGAAAATGCGTTTCAACTGCTGATTTCGACGATTCTTTCCGCGCAGTGCACGGACGTGCGCGTGAACCAGGTTACGGAAACGCTCTACAAGAAATATCCGAATGCGGAAGCGTTTGCTCATGCGAATCCGAGCGAGCTGGAGCAGGAGATACGGCCGACGGGATTCTTCCGCAATAAGACGAAGTCAATCATGGGAGCGAGCAAAGGGGTCATCGAGAATTTCGGTGGGCAAGTGCCGCGGACGATGGAGGAGATTCTGACACTGCCGGGCGTGGCGCGGAAAACAGGAAACGTGGTGCTGGGGACGGCGTACGGAATTGCGAGCGGAGTGGTGGTGGATACCCATGTCATTCGGCTGTCTCGCCGGCTGGACCTGACGAAACACGAAGATCCGAAAAAGATCGAAGAAGACTTGATGCGGGTGATTCCGAAAGAGAAATGGATTCAGTTTTCGCACCAACTGATTTGGCACGGGCGGCGTGTGTGCGTCGCACGGAATCCGCGTTGCGTCGATTGCAACCTGGAATCGCTTTGCTATTCGAAGGATAAGACGGTCTAGCAGAATTTAGGCAGCGGCGCTTTGGCGGCTGCTGAATTCAGCGAACGTCTTGCCTTGCTGGGCGAGGCGCTGCAGCAGGGGGGCGGGCTCCCACCAATTGCCGAGGCGTTGCTGAAATTCGCGGACGCGCTCGCAGACTTTTTTCAAGCCGACCGTGTCGCCATACCACATGGGGCCGCCGCGGTACGCGGGAAAGCCATAGCCATTCAGATAGATGATGTCGATGTCCACCGCGCGGAGCGCGATGCCCTCTTCGAGGAGGCGCGCGCCCTCGTGCGATTCTCGTCATACTTGTACCAGCCGGCCCCCGTTTTTTGGCCGAAGCGGCCTAGCTCGCAGAGACGGTCCTCAATGAACGCTTGGCGAACGCCGGGCTTTTGCAGGTGGCGAAATTCCTTACGAATGCGCCAGCCCACGTCGAGACCGGCAAGATCGCCGGTGGCCAGCGGGCCCATGGCCATTCCGAAGTCATAGAGCGCATTGTCGACCGCTTCGACGCTGGCTCCTTCCTCGGCGAGAAACTGCGCTTCGCGTCGGTACGGTCCGAACATGCGGTTGCCTACAAAGCCCATGCAGTTGCCGACCAGCACGCCAACTTTGCCCAATTTTTTCGAGAGCTGCATGCAGGTGGCGATGACTTCTTTGCTGGTGGCTGCGCCGCGCACGATTTCCAGTAAGCGCATAACATTTGCAGGACTGAAGAAGTGCGTGCCGATGACGGATTGCGGGCGCGAAGTGGCCGAGGCGATTTCGTCGATGTTGAGGCTGGAGGTGTTGGTGGCGAGGATCGCGTCCGGCTTGCAGACGCGATCAAGCTGACTGAAAACTTCTTTCTTCAGCGCCATACTTTCAAAAACCGCTTCGATAACCATATCGACGTTCGCGAATTCGCTGTAGTCCAACATCGGTCTGATGAGCTTGAGGCGCTCGTCGGCGAACTGTTGCGTGAAACGGCCACGCTTGACGGAGTTGGCATAATTTTTCTGAATGTTGGCCAAGCCGCGATCGAGCGCGGCCTGATCCGTTTCCTTGAGGAGCGCCGGAATTCCCGCGTTGGCAAAAACCATGGCGATGCCGGCGCCCATGGTGCCGGCGCCAACGATGCCCACGGAACTGACGCCAATGGTTGGCGTTTCCTTCGGTACGTCGGGAATTTTCGCGACCTCACGTTCGCCGAAGAACGCATGAATGAGCGCCTTGGATTGATCGGAGAAGAGGCATTTCGTGAAGAGCTCTTCTTCTTTCTGGCAACCTTGTTCGAACGGCAGCGTGGTGGCGGCTTCGATGGCATCGATGGCGGCAAGCGGGGCGAGCAAGCCGCGCTGCTTCTTGCGAGTCGTCTCGCGGGCCGCCGCAAAAATCGCAGCATTCTGCTCCGGCGTGCCTAACTCGCTGCGCTCGCGCGTTTTCGGCGCGGGCTTCGCGGCGACTTCCTTGGCAAACGCGATCGCTGCTGTCATCAAATCGCCTTCCACCAGTCGATCGAGAATGCCGGCACTCAGCGCGTCCTCGGCTTTCAGGGGAGCGCCTTCCGCACACATCTCGACGGCCTTCGCCACGCCGGCCAGGCGCGGCAAGCGCTGCGTTCCGGCGGCGCCCGGAATGATCCCCAGCTTCACCTCCGGCTGGCCCACCTGAGCACTGGGCAGCGCAATACGGTAGTGGCCTGCCATCGCAAGCTCGAGGCCTCCGCCGAAGGCCACGCCGTGGATGGCCATGACCACCGGCATACGGAGATCCTCAATGCGCAGCAGCAAAGGCTTCAAGCTCTCCCGGCAGATGATTTTTCCGGAGGTCAACTCGCCGAATTCCTTGATATCCGCACCCGCGATGAAGGTCCGCCCCGCGCCGATGAACACCACGGCCTTTACGGCGTCATCCTTTTCGATTTGCGCGACGGCGGCAGCGATCCCGGCGGAGAGCGCCGCACTCAGCGCGTTCACCGGCGGATTATTTATGGTGACCACCGCGATGCCATCAATTTTTGTGAGTTGCACCAGCTCGCTCATGAGTTTTTTCTCAATCGCTCCCACATCAGGATATCAGGCGAATGGAATTCCGATTTTCTTCGAAATGACGCGCAGCTCTTCAACGACCGGCATAATCAGCGGCACGCCCTGCTTACTGCGCACTTTTTCCGCATCGCGTTCCGGATCGCCGGGAATAAGCGGGCCGTTCGTGCCGGGCGCGGGTTTCGTTGCGCGAAAGACGCGGATGTAATCGTCCATTTGCCGCTTGAACTCGTCCGCTTCGATAAAGCCGTCGATGCGCATCGCGCCGAAAAAGTGCCCGATTCCCTTCCCCACGCTGCGCGCCGGAATTTCCTGGCGCAGCGCAAAAGGCGGCGTGAACGGTCCCCAGTTGGCCCCGCTGAGCACGCCGCAGAGAACGTCGACCATGACCGCGAGACCGTAGCCCTTGTGCCCGCCGCGCTCGCGATCCGAGCCAAGCGGCAAGAGCGCCCCGCCCGCGACGATGTCATCAGGATTGGTCGTGCCGCGCCCCTGATTGTCGATGCCCCAGCCTTGCGGTATGGATTCTCCGCGGCGGCGTGCCATCTCGATTTTGCCGTAAGCGGCGGCGCAAGTGGCCATGTCAACCACGATGGGGGGCTCCTCTTTTCCGGGAAAAGCGATGGCGATGGGGTTGGTGCCGAGCATGCGTTCCGCGCCCCACAGCGGCGTGACCAATTTGGTCGAGTTGGTCATAGCCATGCCGATCATGTCGCGCTCGAGCGCCTTCAGCACATAGTAGCCGGCGATACCGAAATGATTGCTGTTGCCAATGCTGACCCACCCCGAGCCGGCCTTTTCCGCCATGTCCATGGCGATTTCATTCGCCTGCGGCCCGACCACAAGCCCGAGGCCGTTGTCACCATCGATGGTCGCGGTGCTCGGCGTCGAGCGCAAGATTTTGATCTTCGGTGTGGGATTGATGAGCCCTTCGCTCAGCAGCTCGAAATAGCTGGTCAGCCGCGCCACCCCGTGCGAATCGATGCCGCGCAGATCGGCAGTGGCCAGCACGTCAGCCGCTTGCGCCGCGTCCGTTTTAGGAATGCCGAAATGGAGAAACACGCGAGTGCTGAACTCGCGCAACACTTCGATGGGAAATACCTTGGCCTCAACGGTGGCCATGCTCCTCCTTGCTCTTACGATTCAAGCCGCTCATGCGGGCAGCACTTGTCCGCGCGTTTCCACACCAAAGGGTATCAGCAGCAAGCCCACCGCAAAAGCCAGCGAAGTCATAGCGATAGGAATGCCGAGCGAGCCGTAGTGCTGCACGCCTGCGCCGACTAAGAAAGTGATCGCCGCGCCGCCGAAACGCGCGATCGACGTAGAAAACGCAAACGCGCTGGCGCGGCATTCCGTCGGATATTGTTCCGGGAGCCACAACGTATACACCGCGAAATTCGCGCCGCCAAGCCCAAGAAAGAACAAGCACACAAAGAACCGCGGCAGCGCCGCGGGCCCCATGTAGAAAACTTTCCCAAAGGTAAGCACGATGAAGATCAGCATCAGCGTGAAATAGAACGCGAGCGCGCCGCGGCGGCCCAGCCGCTCGGCCAGCCACGGCATCAGCAAGCAGCCCAGAATGGTTGCGAATGCTACAAGCATAGTGGCGCGGGAAGCGAGCTGTGCGGCCGCAGGACCAACGCGCCCGGCCGCTTCCGCGAGTGTCGTTACTGCGGAAGGCACGTACACCGTGCCGGCCCACAGCCCGCAAATGGACGCCAGCATGAACAAAGCGTTGAGGATAGTGCGGCGCCGCAACGCTCTTGAAAATAGCGCCGCAAACGGACGCCAAATCGCCCAGGAATGCACGACCCGCTCTTTCGCCTTCCAGCGCGAAGGCTCCGTGACGCCGTGACGCACCGCCGCGAGCAACAGCGCGGGCAGTCCGCCGACAGCAAACATAACGCGCCATCCATTGTGGCTGAAACGGCCGCCAATCGCGTAGTTGGCGATAGCCGCGAGAAAAATTCCGACGTAATAACCGGTATGCATGTAGCCCGCGCCGGCTCGCCGTCGATGCTCCGGCCATTCTTCAGCGACGAACGTGCCGCCCATGGCCCACTCGCCGCCAATGCCGATTCCGGCGAGCAAGCGAAGGACGGCCAACTGTCCCACGTTCGTGACCAGCGCGCTCAAGAACGTGAACACCGAATACCACACGATCGTGATCATCAGCGTGCGCACACGGCCGAATTTGTCTCCCACTGGTCCCCACAGAAACGCCAGTCCCCACCCGATTAAAAAAAGCGCGAACAGCAGCCCTCCGTAATAGCCGATAGCGCCTTTAGTCGCGGGAATTCCGGAACGCGGCAGCAAGTCGCGCAATGACGGGACGAGCACCAGCGCGTAGATGA
>WNFC01014509.1_pt1 | contig 10310 bp, 13 predicted proteins | sample 5400541 | NCBI WGS metagenome assembly WNFC01 (sample SAMN13153342, study PRJNA577476) | soil metagenome | isolation source: 120 cm saprolite under Douglas fir tree site 2 hole 2 replicate 1 | place: USA:California | collected 2015-04-18 | reverse complement strand
GGTGTACGCCGCGCGCGCGGTCCCGGCGGTCGCGCTCCAGTTCCGCCCACCAGCGCCATGCTCGCCGGTGCCCGGGAGCGCTCCCCCCTCATCATCACCGTCATTATCAGCACCGGCCGAGGAAGAGGAAGAGGGCGTCGCGCAGCAGACGCACGAACTCGTCGCCATCAAGCGTGTGCGGCTCTTGCGCGGCGGCACGGAGAAATTGCTGGATCTGCGGCGCGAGCTGGAGCTCGCGCGTGCGCTGCGGCATGCGAATGTGCTACGCATGGAGCGGCTGTATGTCGATGTTGTAGAGGAGAGCTTGTGGATCGGTATGGAGCTTATGGACCGGAGCTTGGCGGATGTGCTGGCTGTCGTCGGCGAAGATGCAGGGTCGTCGTCGGACTGGGCGGATCTGGAGGCGCAAGTGGAGGAGGAGGGCGGCGGTAGTACTAGTAGCGGAGACGTGGTGCGGGCTGGGCTGGTGGAGATTTCGGAAAAGATGGTCGCGCGGTTCGTGGGGGACGTGAGTGCTACCGATTTTTACTCTTTGAGTTTTGCTGACTGAGGAGGGGGGGTTGATGGATATCCGGTGGGCGGTGTGCGATGTGCGGTGTTCTTATATATACAGATCCTCCTGGCGCTGTCGTACATCCGCAAACACCATATTGCGCATCGGGACGTACGCTCGGATAACTTGCTTCTGAGCAGATCCGGCGTGCTCAAGCTATGTATGTAACGGATCACCGTCTTTTCCTACTGCTCGTTTCAGCGACTCATCTATTCTCTCTCTTTTCTTGGGGGGGATTTTATTTACCTCCAGCGGACTTTTCCAACGCGGTGCGCTCGCCGCCCGGGACGCCCCAGCGCTCAGATCCAGTTGGAGTAATCTATTGGCAGGTACGTCATCGCGTGATCCTCATCTACTCACTGGCCATTTCTAAAACTAAAACGTTTTAGGCGCCAGAAATGCGAACGTAAGCCCATTTTTTTTATCATTTCTCTGGATCCGGGGGTGGTGGTTCTGAAATTGAAATGCCTTGGCTCCGACTCTAGCGGCTTGTACGACCCGCTCAAGGTCGACGTGTGGTCGCTCGGCGCGACAACGTGGGAGCTGGTGCACGGCGACCCGCCGTTCGCGGACGTGCAAGACACGCGCCGCATCGTCGGGACGCAGCTCCCGCCCGTGCGCCAGCCCGTCGCCCTCTCACGATCTTTTCACGATTTCTTGCATTTATGTTCTCGGCCTGCCGCTTCGCGACCGGATCCAGACGAGTTGCTCAATGTGCGTTTACCACCACCCCATCTCGTTTTGCTTCTTGCGTTGATCACGGGTCTTTTTGTTTTGCGCAGGCTCATTTTGTACGGACTGCGTGCTCACGCTCAGAGATTATCCGGCTGCTGGAACAGTGCAAGGCTATCGACGAGCAGCAGCTACTTCTGCAGAGTAGATTCTCAGACTGATATTTAAACAAAATGGACAGGCGTTTTCTTTTTTTTTTCCCTTCACTCACTCCTGTGTTTACATAGCTTACGCGCGCGGGGTTCAATCCCCCTCACCCACTCCTTCCCTCCCTCCCCCTTCTCTCCGCGCCAACTGCTCGGTAGGATACTAATGGTCGCTACAATAATCCAATACTGTCTCTCTTTCCAATACCGGTCCACCAAGGTCATCGCTTTGCCCAACTGTTGTCATCATACCACTATCTATTATTATGCTTTTACTCTCTTTTTTTTCGTTCGATCTAGCTGCATAATGTAAAGCAACAAAGAAAGAGAGCATCTGGAATACTTTTGGTTGTGCCGAGTCAAAGTCGATCCTACGTTTACAGGCCCTCGATTTTCTCGCCCGTCGCACCCTCTACCGCCGCCTTGAGAGCGTGAGTCTCCGAGACGACGCCATCATGTTCGTCCTCGGCACACTCGGCGATGAACGTCGCCGTCTCCGCCACGAAACCTAATAGTAGTAGCAAAAAAATAACAACGAAAAAGGGGGCCACCCATCAGTAAGGAGGTAGGCAGGCATTTGTCAGGACGTCCCAACGCACCGATAAGCTTGCTCCCATGCGCCGTCCAGATCGCGCGTGCACACCGCAGCGCAAAGACGCGCACGCGCGCGTCGTCCGCGCGTGTATGCATCAGCACGTCCAGGTTGAGTTGCTTGAGCAGCGTGTCGTCCGCCGCGGCGCCGCAGAGCGCCACGAGTCCAGCAGAGACGCGCTCTCTGCCGCCGTCACCGTCCCCGCTACCGCACGATGGTGGTGGTGCGTCTTCGTCCATACCTGCGCCTAGGCTTGCGCCCGCGGGTGCGACGAGCGCGACCAAGACGGGCGTGACTTGTTTCTGGCGGTCGTCGCGCCAGAACGCTGTTACGGGGAATGAATGGATGGCGTCAGTGGAGGGTCGGCACGTGGGGTGTTGGAGTAAGCGCGTGTACGGACCTCCTTCGTCCACGTTCATGCTTTTGGTCAGCGTCTGGACGACGCAGAGCTGGGCTGGTCCAAAGGGGTCCTCCTCCTGGTCGTCGGAACCTTGTAATAGCTCGACAAAGGGAGACAGAAGGAAGGAAAGGTATGGTGTCATCAGCGACTGCACCGCCACGGAAGCACGTCAATGGCTATTTATTGGATCGAGGATAGGGTGCATCACCTTGAAATAATCCAAGAGGCCCATATAGACATTGCAAAACGTGATTTTCCTCTCAGCGTTCGACTCTGGGACTGAGGACGATTCAGAGAGCGCGACGCGACGCATCGCATCTCAGGGCTTACCTGTGAACGCCCAATCGAACAGCTTGCGGAATAAAGGCCTGAACGCCGTGTCGTTCAACTTCGTGACAAGCTCCACAAATGCACCGACCACTGCACTTTCCACCTGTATCGCTGTTTCAGCAATAGCGGGATAAGGCGAGGAGAATCTGCGCATACGTTAAGGATATCTACATCTCGGCGTTTATTGCGTAGGTCGAGTCCCTCGATGAAAACTTTGAACGCAGGTCGAATGTGCTCGAGCACAGGTGGTCGAGGCGCGACGCGAAGGCTCCGCCTCAGCAGCTCGAAGTAACCGACCACGTGCTCCTACACAAGATGACTGAGCGAACCACGGGAAGCCGAACAAATCCGTCCGCGACCTACCGAGGTGCGAGCACTTGATACCACCGAGGGCCAAGTCTCAAAATATGTCAAAAGAAGGGTGGCGGTAGGAGCCTTGGATGCCACACGTCTCGCAAAAGTGCCAATTTCGTCGGCGGACCCCAGAGCCAGGGCATCAAAGTACAGCCGAAAAGTGCTCGCTAGCTCCGAAGTTCCCCAAAAGGTGGGAATGGTGTCGAAAACTGCACGAAGAACAGCCAAGGCGTCTTCGACGAAGGACGGAACCTCCCCTGAAAGCACGTTATGGTCGATCATGATCCCAGCTTATCAAAGCCCACCTTGCTTAAACGGGAGGGAATCTCGAAGGACCCCAACGCCGAGCTGGATGATGTCCCGAGATAACGGGATGATCCGAGGTCCTAGGCCGGTACTACAATAACGGATTAGGTGATTCGGAGAGAAACTTCGGACCAAACTTACCACAAGGGAGGCAACGCAGCAACTGCGGCAGCAGTAAGTTGATTGGTTCTCGAAGCAGTAAGAACCAGCGGCAGGCAATCCACGAGAGAACTTTCTTCTCCGGGGACAATGGACGAGCCAATAGCTTTGAGTGCGCGAAGGGCCGCGCCAACAAGGCTTTCGTCCCCAAGCGGGAGGAATCGCTTGATTTCAGTAACAATTGTTGCGATGGTCGAGCTGGCTTCCTCTCGGATGGATCTCGATACTGAGGGTAGTTTGTCTGAGAATACGTCAAGCGTCTCGGCGAGGACACTCCGTGATACATGCTCGTTGGGTCTCCCTTCCTTCAGTATATTAGCGATAGACACAACGAAGTGCGTTGCAGTCATAGATTTGATGCACTCTGAGACCGCGAGGCGGGAGGCTTGCGCAACTTCAACAAGATCCCCATGTCCACCTGCGATGCCTGGAATGTTCTGGGAACTTGAAATCTCCAATAACGCAGAAATGAGTTTGTTCAGGCCTCCGACGTCGGTGTCCGGGGAGGACAGGGAGGATCCCTCGAAAGCTGCTCCGGTGAAGAGAACCAACGCATGGGCTCGGCGCTTAACGTGGGGAATTAATAGGGATGCCTGTTCGTCATCACTGATAGAAAGCGTCAGCAAGCGCACGGGTTTTTGATGCATGGCCTTACTGAGAATCCCCGAGCAAGGTCGATCCCGCTTTCCAATAATCAGGCGAGACAAGGCCGATTATCAGACGCTGCGCTTCATTCAAGATCTCGATGAGCACCTAGGAGAGTAGAGGTATCAGACCAAGTAGTGTGGCGATGGGCTTGTAGCTTGCACTCACGGGCAATTGTACGTTTGGAGGGTAGTGCTGTAATAAGGATAGAGGAAGTGCAAGAGCCGCGTGAAGATCACGACCTCGAAGCCTAACAAGTCGTTTGTCCGCCTTTGCGACAATAAGCATGCAGATGATGCTTAAGAATTCCTCCGGGCCGAGCACGTCCACAAGATGTATGTAAAACCTAACCAGGTAAGTCAGGATGTAAAGTGAGGAGTGAGAAAACAAAACCAGACTGCGTGCGGCGGTGGCGCGGAACATGGTTCGTCGCATCCGTAAAAACGCGTAGGAAATCTTTTGAGGCTATTAACAAACCCTCGCGAGAACTGTGCTTCTCTTTCAGCGAGGAGACCATAAGGGGAATGATGCTATCGATGGTCTAGTGCAACATAAGCAATTTACACAAAATAGATTCACGGAATGCCAACCTTCTGGACGACACGGAAACTATAGTTGTCGTCGCGGTGGAATACGTTGGAACCCATGAACGTGAACACGGGCATGATGTTGTGTAGAACGGACTTTGGGGCAACACGGGCGAGGCTCGCAATGAGTAGTAGCGCTTGGTGGAAGGTTTGTGGACTCTCAGATGCTAGATAGACATAGTCGGTAGGGTGACATCCCATAGCTATAAAATGAACGAACCTCGGATAATGTCCACCAGTATGTCCAGGCGGATGCCAGTGAAAGACGTCTCACCCGAGTCCTGCGCATGATAAGATGAAGAAGCTCCTTCCCAGTTCTGACTGAAGCCACTTTACCTGGGCAGCACCAGACGCATTTTGAATGCATGACATTAGTAGTTGTTCGATGTATGCGACGCCTGCGGTAGGTCGTCCCTCCGAGCGCGAGACATCATTCAGAGTCTCTAGCAGACAAGAAATGAGGTCCCTGTCTCCGGGAAGGGGAATACCACTGAGGACCTCGGCGAGGAGTGCCAAACATCCCAAGGGGTCAGCACCCGAGGCATCCTCCCTGCACCAACGTTTAAGCGCCAAGAAGCAGAGAAGAGGCAGCGCGGCTAACTCAGCTACTTTGGCTCGCTTCGTCGCACGGTCGGGCGCATCTTTCGGTTTAGGTCGAAGTTCAGTCACCAGCTGGATGAGCAATTGTGCCCCGCTTAAGAGCTTCCCGAGAAGTGAGGCGCAGTATGGTTTCTGAAGAAGTGGGTCAGCATTATCACGATCGTCGAAAGAAAGTAAGATCTCACGGCATCTGATGACCCAGCACCGATGGTGATGATGGACCCGCACAACTCTGTCTGGCGATCAAGGGACAAGCGGGAGAACAGACCGCTTTGCAAATTCTTGGAGAGAGCTTCTCTCGGTAGAGTAAGTGACCCTGGGACTACTAAGACAAGAGAGTTCACATGACCGAATGACGGAAACTTGCCTGGCTGGAAAAAGAATCTTATCGCGTCTAAGAAGATAGGCCAGAGGGTGCCAGAGGTGTCATTGAGGTGTCCAGATACCGATGTGTCCAACGCAGAGATGGTGATGGTAGCAAACTCCTCGAAACGTGGCCCGAATAGCCTTTCCCATTCCGCTGCCCTCTCATTATCCGTAAGGGCTTGGATAGTCGGCGACAGAGCCTCAGCTTTGGCCTTGTCTGATACCCCTTCCAATAACGCAACGAGAAACAGCTTGACAGCTGGCAGCCCGCAGCTCATGATGTGGGATAACAGGTATTCTGCAACCCGTCGCTTATGCCTACGGGAAAAATGATTAAAAACTAGTACCGGATTTGCAACGACAATGGCGCTCACCCAATATTTTTCCTATCTGAAGAATCACGGGCCAAGTATTGTTGATGGACAACTCGGATATACTTAGCGTCATGAACGCAGTGCTCTCGGTATGACACGATTGCCTCGGTGTATTTCTGGTAATCTTCCCAGCTGAGGTACTTGAGCCGACCTGTCACGGATCATGACACATCTAAAACGGGGACGTCATATCGGAATCTTACTCGTAGTTTTCCCATAGATGGTGTCGAAAGCGTATACGCCCGATGCTTGCTTCACCTTGGACAACCGGGCGAGTAGCCGCACGCATTCGGACGCTTGGTGCCTGACTCCTCGATCGGGATCTCCGAGAGCGACGAGAAGTGCAGGAAGCACCGTTTGGAAGTCTATTATATTCTCTGTCGCTTCGTGCGCCGCAATAAACGCGAAAGCATGCGACAGCGCGGTTCTGCGCAGCTGCGCGTCTTCTTCTGATAACCAGACTCCGACCAAAAAGGCAAGGGCGTCGTCCGCAAGGTGGATGAATTGCGCTCGTAGAAGTGATGCGGGTATCACGGGCAGGGTAGATGAAGAATTTGTCAACTTGTAGATCGAACGCATTAATCGGACAAAGCTAGTATTTCGCGTGGTCGGTTCGCTCTTGGGAGTGTGTAAGTAGGGCGAAAAACTATCGATCGAGTAGACGATTACCGGCTGCAGAGAATCGGTAAAGCCCAGAGCATCACCAGGTGGTCGAGGAAGTACAGGGATCACGCAGAGAAGCGATGTCTGCAACCAGTGCAGCGTGTTGCGACTTTGGGGCTTCAGGACTACATTGGTGCCCAAGTTGGTATCATTCAAGAACTGGAGAGTCAGGCGATGAGCCTCAAACAGTCATGGTATACACATATGACTGACCTCCTGTAGCGTTTCTGCGCCTTTTAGGAATCCATCCATTTCCTCAAGTGTTGTAATTGCCATGGCATCAAGAACCCGCTGGGCCACGTCGATCTGATCCTCTCCGGAGACCATCCCGAGCAGTGCGCGGGTAACTAGGTAAGCAAGATTGCGCGCATGGTGATCTGGATCTGATAGTTTCAGCAGTAGAGATTCCAATCGCTCGGCATACTTCTTCGAGACAAGTATGGTCTCTATCGCGCCCATTCAGTAGGTAACCTTACCTTGATATCAAACCAGTACTCACCTGCTATCCGGGAAGCAACCGCTAGATTCACTTTGCGCATCACTTCCACATTCTCGAACGCAGAGGTTACAGACTTGTCCTTCCGGGTCATAGCCCTGCTTAGAAACAGCCTCTCTTCCTCCTTTATGACTTCGACACAGCCTTCCAGGCTCTCGCATCGCGCAAGCCCCACATCTGGGGCGCTTTTCTGTGCGGCTTCCACGATTTCCCATACGGCTTGGGCAGTGCGAAATTTCGGCTTGGAGAACAACAAGAAAGGGAAGAACACGTGTGAGAAGGCGTCCTCGACGACATCTTGTGGCACTACGGGTAGCAGGTGCAAAGCGAGGAAGGATAGATGTGCGCGTATAATGGCGCGCGATGGTTCGGACGATTTTGCGATGACTGCCTCGGAAACTGCCTTGATATAGGGTGCCGGATCGGAAAGCAGGATGGGAAGAAGGACGGATGGTTCGGAGTATAATGCTTTGAGGACCGCGACAGAGTCATGGACGCGCGCAAGGAACGCGGAACGCAAAGATTCCTAAAGGAGAAAAGATTAACGTAGATACTTGTGAGGAACACGGCCGAGTGTACCAACCAAAGTCTCGGGATCTGGCGCTACCGATTCGCGGAGGGTGCGAAGCATACCCTGGACAGCTGCAGCCCTCGTTTCACCGTTCACATCCATTGATGCAACCACCATATCAATCCCCGACGTCTCTCTCGGATGCGAGGTCTTCTACCGAAACGTGTAAGACAATTACATCAGGATAGAACTGATTTTTCCTACCACGGACAAAGATAGAAGCAGCTGCTCGATGGCTTCCTCTTGACCTTCGTTTTCATCGATGCTCAGGCGTGACCTGTCCTGGACGATGTTCGGGTGCCTTTGTTGAAGGGATACTAGCAGGCGATGTAAGTTTCTTGTTGGCGAGGAATTGCATTGGAGCGCGGTGTCGATCAAGTCAGTAGTAATGCTCTGGAGTAAGTCTTGGTGCAAATTGCTAGATGAAATAACTGCGTTTAATATTGAAAAGGCAGTTTGTTGCTCTACTCTGTACAAATGCATGAGCTATTGACAATAAGGGCAAGGAAGTCAAACTGCTACCTGTCAACTAGTGGTGAAACCATCGGGTTGATCAGCTTTTCGAATCCAGACCAAAGCGTCGTGTGTAAAATTATCTCATGTATGTCCCTGGCGGTCTGGTGGGTCATTAAGAATCCTTGCTTGACATATAGACTCACGGTAATTCAAGTACAACCCGTATGAATGGATCGGGGAGGTCATCAAGTTGATCTTGCGGGCTGAGCACAGATATAGTAGCGTTGATGAACTGTTGCGGTGCCACTCTTGACGAGCAGGATGCCATCGCATCGAGGATCACTTTGACCGCAGGGCTCTGCAGGACGCATTTTTGTGATAGAGCAGAGAGTAGCACGTAGCTGGAGAGCTAGACAGACATCAGTATCACCAGTCAGGGGGGTATGAAACGGTGCGCTTACAACTACGTCGGGTTCCAACATAGCTGGCAGTAAAAATACAAGGGAGGCATCATCTAATGCTTTTGCTCTTGAGATGTACTCGAGGAGAACGGAAGTATGGAAGGCGATCAGCGCGTGGTGCGCGGTCTTCTCCTTGATAGCTTTTGGGAGGGCAGACGCGACGAAACGCGCGACAACGACGTTGCGGAGCATTTCTGTGACCAAAGCTGTTCTTGGCACGCTTTGAGCAGCCGACTTGTATGCGTTAAGAAAGCCCCAGGGCGCGTCGAGTCTGGCGATGGGCGTCTAGAATACGAACAGCTGACACCTCGGAAAACATGCTCACTTTACATGAAGTATGGTGATCATCTTGGCAAAGTGGGGCGAGTCGTGGTAAGGGAGAAACAGTGACAAGACGTCTTCGACATTGAATTCGTTGATCCTGTCTTTCATCAGCTCCTCTGAGTCCAATCCCAAGACCAACGAGACTCACCGGAAGCGACGCACAAGCCACTCCAACAGTCTCCCGGTGGGCATCTCCATTAGATCCTTCCCAAGAAGCGGCAGGAACGCAGAAATCTTTCCGTCGAGTTCCTTTGCCTCAACAACGGGTAAGAGCGTTCTGTCCAATCCCTTTGCGGCGTCGGAAAACAAGGCGTTTTCATATCCCTGAATCGCGAGGTTCCACTGACGGAGTTGGATAAAGGCATTCGAAGCCAGCGCATGTATCGAATCGAGGTCGTGTTTGTCAGCCTCACGTCCTGTGAAGAGGTACGACTGAGTAGGCTTGCGTCGTGACCGGTCCACAAGGTGGGCAGCATTAAGAGATGTCGTTTGCGCTAATTGGGTAGCGAGACTAGAGGGCATTTTAAAAAATTTGGAGGTTGTATCAGCGGTGTCGGGTCATAGGATTATCTTGTTGTAGATTGCCTTGCGGTGCGTACAGTGTACAGTGATAGCTGAGCATGAACGCTATCCGTGACTCGGAGGCGGCGTCTATTTTGAAAATTACGGGACAGTGCGGCCCGGTTTCCGATTCCCCTGGTCACTCCCTTGTCCCCGTCCCCTGCCATGACACCCGACACCCCCACTGTTCTTTACTCGCCTTTTGCGACACACTATCCAGCACATTGTTGCACATGAATGGCCTGGCGCCTTCTTCATCACCAACCCTGTCGTGCCGAACGTCCGCCCCTCCGCTTATATTTCCCATATCAATCGACATGCATGTCTCCTCGATTATGAGTTGCCAGTCTATGGCACCGTCATTCCTGGCGCCCCTGCAGATGCCCAATGCTACAACAGCGTGGCGTTGAACATGCCTATTTTTCTCGTCGAAAACAATCGGAGGACATTGGGATTACCACTGGTCCACGCCGCAGCGGGTGACTGCATGAGGTTATTGGATGCGCGTGATACAGCTCCGAACGGTCATGCAATTTCCGTACATATCAGCGTAAGTGTTTGCAATCGTATCCATATCGAGCAAATATTGACTTGTCTCTAGTGTTCCGGATCATCTACCACCTACTGCGGAAGA
>WNFC01010430.1_pt1 | contig 10310 bp, 7 predicted proteins | sample 5400541 | NCBI WGS metagenome assembly WNFC01 (sample SAMN13153342, study PRJNA577476) | soil metagenome | isolation source: 120 cm saprolite under Douglas fir tree site 2 hole 2 replicate 1 | place: USA:California | collected 2015-04-18 | reverse complement strand
GTGTTCGGGTCGGTGGTCCCGCACATGGCGTTCGTCGCACCATTGTTGAAGCCGTTGGTGAACACCCCTGCGTTGTGGAAGCGGAAGATCGTGTCGACGCTGCCGTCGTGTAGGAAGCCGAAGCCGCGCACCTGGTCGCCCATGAAGGTCCCGGCCGCGGGAAGCGTGGCGTCGCCTGTCGCGCCGATGAACGGCGCCACGTTCGGGAAGCCGAACATGCCGATCTTCTGGTAGAGGTTGCGGAGGTGTGGGATCTTGAAGTCCTGCGTCTCGCTCTCGAAGCTCGACATGCCGTCGGTGCCGAAGTGGCTGTGCGCGGCATCCAGCACGTGGCAGCCGTTGCAGGTCTGCACCGTGTCGGACGTGACCATGTTGAAGAACGTCTTGCCCGCGTCTGCCGGCGTGCCCGTGAGCGAGTTTTTCAGCGTGCGGACGGGGTTGGGCGGCAGCATCACCTCGAGGATGAAGTCGGCGAACGCCTGCATGGCGGCGTCGGAGAGGCCCACGCACGCTTCGTTCGTCGGGCAGTTGGCGTTGCGCTGGCAAGGCGTGCTCGTCGTCACGCTGCAGTGGCCTGGCAGCCCGATGAGCCCGACGAAGGCGACGTTGAACTTCTCGAAGTCGCCGGCCGGATTGGTGACCGGGTCGTTGTTCGGCGGCGGGTCGTTCGCGACGGTCCGGTCCCCGCGCCAGTGCATGGGGCCGTCGTTCACCATCCCGCGGAGGGTCTGCGTGGTCATCGGCCCCTTCAGCGAATGGAAGTCCTTGTTCTCGCCGGTGGTCAAGCGGAACAGGTTCCGGTTGGTCAGCACGGTGCCGCTCGGGTCCCCGAGGTCCCAGGCCAGGCTGTCGAAGTCGCCGAAGATGTGGCAGCTCGCGCACGCCGCCTCGCCGTTGCTCGAGGTGAGGGTCGCGTCGTAGAGGAACTTGCGTCCGTCCGTCACCACCGCGGGCTCGGGGTTGTGGATGGGGAGGTGCTGGATCTCGCTGCCCGGGCTCGATGAGGTGTCGACGACCGACACCGCGTTGTCGAAGCGTGTCATGACGTAGAGGCGGTGCGCCGCCTCGTTGAGGACGAGGCCGCTCGCGCCGCCGCCGCTCAAGAGGATGTGGCTCGCGAGGCTCGGCGTGAACGTGTTGGCCTCGAGCTGCGTCGTACTGAAGACTCCCACCTGGCCGCCCGTTCCCGGGCTCGCGGGATCGCTCGAGCCGAAGGCGGCGACGTAGAGCGTGGCGCCGTCGCTCGTCACCGCCATGCCGACCGGGGTCGAGAGGCTCGCGTCGGCCGTCCCGGCGGGGCTCGGGACCGTGCAGTAGCTGCTCGCGCCGCTGTCGAGGTGCTTGTTGAGATGCCGCGGCGTGACGCTGCCGCTCACCGGGTCGAGGACGGTGATGCGCGCCTCGCTCAGATGCCCGACCACGGACGTCGGGCTGCCGCACGGCGAGCGCTGGCCCTCGAAGCGCACGTCGTTGCGCTCGTCGCCGTTGGTCACGTAGATGTGGTCCCGCAGCGCGCCCGTCGTCGGGTTCGTGGCCGGCGCCGGGTTCACGACCATGTTGAAGATGACCGTCCCGACGTGGGCGAACGGCTTCCCGTCGTGCGGCGTGCTCGGGATCGCGCGCGGCGGGCTCGCCGTGGCGTCGATGCGGAAGATGTCGTCGTCGGGCAGCGAGAAGCGGACCGCGTTGTCCCAGGTGCGTCCGAGCGTGTCGACCCAGTGCGAGCCGTTGAACTTGAGCACGAGGCCCGTCTCGGGTCCGGTCACGCCGTTCGCGTCCTGGTTGGGCGCGGGCAGGCCGCCCGGGTAGGTGACGCCGTTCACGGGGCACGATCCGGCGCTGTTGCCGCCGTCGCAGACGACCTTCTCGTTGACCGTGGTCGTCTGGTTTCCGGAGTGGAAGACACCGGCATAGACGGTGTTCCCATCGTTGCTGACCGCGAGCGCGCGCGGCGTGTCGCCGAAGAGCGTGACGATCGAAAGCGGCGTCCCGCCGGGGGTCGTGCCCGGGTTGGTCGCATCGAACGTCCACACGTCGGCCCGCCCGACGCCGGGCGTGGTGAGCTGCGGGTCGACCGCCCCCGGCACCCCTGCGATCGAGCTGTCCGTCCGCTGCTGTCCGCGGTGCGCGCAGGTGATGAAGGCACGGGTGCCGCCCAGGGCGAACACGATGTCGCGCGGCTCGTCACCGACCAGCAGGGTCTGTCTGACGCGCGGCTGGCTGCCGGAGAGGTCGACGATGCTCACGCTGTCCGAGAGATGGTTCACCACCCACACCTCGGTGTTCGTGCGCGCCGCGACCGCGACGGGCTCGAGCCCGACGGGGACCGTCTCGGGCAAGAGGTCGCTGTGCGTCAGGTTCCCGGTCGTGAGGTCGACGTCGAAGATCTCGAGGCGGTTGTCCGGCGTATCGACCGCGAAGAGGTGCGTGCCGTCCGGCGACAGCGCCAGCGGCCGAACCTGACCGCTCTCGAACTCGACGAACGACGACGTCGCGCGCGCGACGGGCGCGAGCGCGATCACCACGAACAGGCTGGCGAGGAGACGTGCGCGTGCGACCATCGGTCCTCCCTGGCAGGCCGGAGGACGGTAGCACGGGTTATCCTTGACGGCTACATTTGAATGACGCGGAGTCCGCCCCCCTTCCGTGAAACGCACCGCGTCGGGCGTCGAGGAAGTGTCAAGGCCGAATCACCCACCTCTGAATGGGAGCGCTCTCAGCCGACCGTGCGCGTCGTCCAGTACACCCCCGCCAGCACGGTGGCGCCGCCCACCGCTTGCGCCGGGAGGAAGCGCTCGCCGAGGAGCGTCGTCGAGAGGAGTGCGGTCAGGACCGGCACCAGGTAGACGAACACGACCGTGCGGCCGACGCCGACCGTGCGCACTCCGACCAGGAAGAACTGCCCCGCGATGACCGACGACAGGACCGCCATCACCACGACGCCGGCTACCGCCGTCGGGGTGGCGGCCGCCAGCTGGGCCCACGGGCGCTCGCCGCTGCCGAGGACGTAGAGCGCCACGGCCCCGAGCGCATAGATGACGCAGTTCGTGAAGGCGGGGGTCAGGTGCCCGACGACGTGGCGCGAGGTCAGGTTGAACGTCGCCCAGGTCGCCGCCGCGGCGAGCGCCACGAGATCGCCCGAGCCGAGCGACAGGGCCGCCAGGTGCGCCGGGTCGCCGCGCGTGATGACGGTGGCGGCGCCGACGAGCGCCACCAGGACGCCGGCCAGACGGCGGCGGTCGAGACGCTCGCCCACCAGCGGCGAGAAGAGGAGCGTCAGCACCGGGTTGAGCGCGATCAGGAGCGCCGTGTTGGTGGCGCTGGTGCGCGAGAGGGCGACCAGGAAGAGCCACGGGTAGAGCACGCCGCCGCATACCACCATGAGCGCGAGCGGCCCGGCCGCGCGCCGGAGGCCCTCGGCCGGCCGCTGGCGGAGCGCGAAGGGGAGGAGGATGGCCGCGGCCACCGCGTAGCGCCAGGCCGCGACCACGAGCGGCGACATCGCGCCGAGGGCGAGCTTCCCGGCGACGAACCCCGCCGCCCAGCCGACGGTCGCGACCGAGAGGCCGACGTACGCCAGAGTCTGCGGGGTCGGCCGCGCAGCGAGGCCCATGGTCCCGCTTAGCATCGCGCCCGAGACGTCGGAAGCGCGCTTCGATGACGGTGGAAATTCTCCCCTCGCTGCGCTACCCCATGCCCGCCATGCCGCCGCAGTTCATCTTCACGATTCGGCACCTGCGGAAAGTCACGCCGCAGGGGAAGGAGATCCTGAAGGGCATCTCGCTCGCCTTCTACCCGGGCGCGAAGATCGGCGTGCTCGGGGCGAACGGTGCGGGCAAATCCACGCTGCTCAGGATCATGGCGGGCGTCGAGCACGACTTCGCGGGCGACGCTCTGCCGGCCGAGGGCATCCGCATCGGCCACCTGCCGCAGGAGCCGGTGCTCGACCCGGCGAAGAACGTCCTCCAGCACGTCGAGGAGGCGGTGGCTGAGACGCGCGCGCTGCTCACGCGCTTCGAGGAGCTCTCCATGAGGCTCGGCGAGCCGCTCCCCGACGCCGAGATGGAGAAGTTACTCGCCGAGCAGGCGCGCGTGCAGGACGCGATCGACGCCGCGGGCGCCTGGGAGCTCGACCGCAGGCTCGAGGTGGCGATGGACGCGCTCCGCCTTCCGCCGGGCGATGCCGACGTGACCACGCTCTCGGGGGGTGAGCGTCGGCGCGTCGCGCTCTGCCAGGTCCTCCTCCGCCAGCCCGACATGCTCCTGCTCGACGAGCCCACCAACCACCTCGACGCCGAGTCGGTGGCGTGGCTCGAGCGCCACCTCCAGGAGTACCCGGGCACCGTCGTCGCGATCACCCACGACCGCTACTTCCTCGACAACGTCGCGGGCTGGATCCTGGAGCTGGACCGCGGCTTCGGCATCCCGTGGGAGGGCAACTACTCCTCCTGGCTCGAGCAGAAGGAGCGGCGCCTCGGGCAGGAGGAGAAGGAAGCCTCGGCGCGCCGGCGCGCCCTCGCGCGCGAGCTCGAGTGGGTGCGCATGGCGCCGCGCGCCCGGCAGGCGAAGGGCAAGGCGCGGCTCGCGCGCTACGAGGAGCTGCTCGCCCAGGACCAGGCGGCGGAGGGACGCGAGGGCGTGGTCCGCATCTCGATCCCGCCCGGCCCCCGCCTCGGCAACCTGGTGATCGAGGCGCAGGGGGTGCGCAAGGCGTACGGCGAGAACCTCCTCATGGACGACGTCGGCTTCATCCTGCCGCGCGGCGGGATCGTCGGCGTGATCGGCCCGAACGGCGCGGGCAAGACGACGCTCTTCCGCATGATCGTGGGCGAGGAGAAGCCCGACGCCGGCACGCTCCGCATCGGGGAGACGGTGGTCCTCGCCTACGTCGACCAGAGCCGCGAGACGCTCGTCGGGGAGCACACCGTGTGGGAGGAGCTCTCCGACGGCGGCCGCCCGCTCATCATGGTTGGCAAGCGCGAGGTGAACTCCCGTGCCTACGCCGCCGCCTTCAACTTCACCGGCGCCGACCAGCAGAAGAAGGTGAAGGACCTCTCGGGCGGCGAGCGGAACCGCCTCCACCTGGCGAAGCTCCTGCGCAGCGGCGGGAACCTTCTCCTCCTCGACGAGCCCACCAACGACCTCGACGTCGACACGCTGCGCGCGCTCGAGGATGCGCTCGTCGATTTCGCGGGCTGCGCGGTCATCATCAGCCACGACCGCTGGTTCCTCGACCGCATCGCCACCCACATCCTCGCCTTCGAGGGCGAGAGCCGCGCGGTGTGGTTCGAGGGCAACTACCAGGACTACGAGGCCGACCGCCGCCGCCGCCTCGGCACCGAAGCCGAGCGGCCGCACCGCATCAAGTACAGGAAGCTGGTCACCTGACGCGGCCCGGCGCGGGGCGGGAGGCCCTGCCGCCGCGACCTTCGACGAGGCCGCACGTACCGTTCGACCGTGGTTGTTCGCGCGTCGGCCGAGGAGCGGGAGCGCCGGCGGGGCCTCCCACCCCGCGCCGCGCAAGCGCTACTTCTTCACGATCTCGAGCAGCTCCACCTCGAACACCAGCGGTGCGCCGGGCCCGATCTGCGGCGGCCGCCCCGTATCGCCGTAGGCGATGTCGGAGGGACAGACGAGCTTCGCCTTGCCGCCGACCTTCATCATCTGGAGCCCCTCGGTCCAGCACTTGATGACGCCGTTCAGCGGGAAGGTCGCGGGCTCGCCGCGCTGGACGGAGCTGTCGAAGACGGTGCCGTCGGTGAGCTTGCCCGTGTAGTGCACCTTGACGGTGTCGGCCGTCGTGGGCGCGTCGCCGCTGCCGGCCTTGAGCTCCGTGTAGACGAGCCCCGAGGCGGTCTTCGTGGCGCCCTTCTCGGCGGCGGCCTTCTCGAGGAAGGGTTGCGCGGCCTTCTTGTTGGTCTCGGCCGCCACCTTCATGCGCGCGCCCGCGAGATCGTTCAGCTTCGAGCCGAAGGTGTTCAGGTCGACCTTCTTCTCGCGCTTGAGCACCCCGTCGGCGAGCCCGGCCTCGACCAGCGCGAGCTCCTTCTCACTCAGGCTGAAGGGCGCGAGCTTGTCGCTCACCCAGAGACCGAGCGCGTAGAGCGTCTTCTCCTCGTCCGTCTTGAGCTCCGGTCCGCCCGCGCGCGCCGTCGCCACGGCGGCCATGAGGGCCAGCATCGCTCCGAGCAATATCCTCCGCATCGGCCTTCGGCTCCTTTCCTCTCCCGGTTCACCGCACACGGCTCCGCTCGCCGCCCGTCCGGCGGCCGGCTCGAAGGGAGCGAAGCGGGCGCGCGGCCACGAGTCGCCGGCCGGCGCGCGCGGCGGTCAGCCCTCGTACTTGAACGACACCTTCACCTTGGCGCGATAGGCACGCACCTTGCCCTCCTCCAGCTGCATGTCGAGCTGGGCGACCTCGGCGATGCGGAGATCGCGCAGCGTCTTCGAGGCGCGCTCGACCGCGGCCTTGGCCGCCTTCTCCCAGGAGTCGGTGCTGGTGCCGACCAGCTCGATGATCTTGTACACGCTCTCCGCCATGGCTGGCTCCTTTCTGGTCTGCTTGGAGGTGGTGCCCTTCGCAGCGGCGGCTTTCATAGCGCTAGTTCGCCGCCTCGAACAGCCCGGCCGCGCCCATGCCCCCGCCGATGCACATGGTGACGATCCCCCAGCGCTTCTTCCGCCGGCGCAGCTCGTGGAGCAGCGTCCCGGTCATGCGCGAGCCGGTCATCCCGTAGGGGTGCCCGATGGAGATGGAGCCGCCGTTCGGGTTGAGCCGCTCGGGATCGATGCCGAGGCGATCGCGGCAGTAGACGACCTGCGAGGCGAAGGCCTCGTTCAGCTCGACGACGTCGATGTCCTGGAGCTTCATGCTCGCGTGCTTGAGCAGCTTCGGCACCGCGAAGACCGGCCCGATGCCCATCTCGTCGGGCTCGCAGGCCGCGAACACGCAGCCGCGGAAGAAGCCGAGGGGCCGCACGCCGAGCGCCTTCGCGCGCTCGGCCGACATGATGAGCGTCGCCGAGGCGCCGTCGGAGAACTGGGAGGAGTTGCCGGCGGTCACCGTACCGCCCTCCTTGAAGGCCGGGGGCAGCTTGGCGAGACCCTCGAGCGTGGTGTCGGGGCGGTTGCACTCGTCGCGGTCGACCACCACCTCCTTGCGGGACTTCTGGCCCGTCGCCTTGTCGGTCACCTCCATGGTGGTCTTCATGGGCGCGATCTCGTCCTTGAACTTGCCCTCCCGCTGCGCGGCGGCGGTACGCTGCTGGGAGAGGAGCGCGTAGCGATCCTGCGCGTCGCGGCTCACCTTGTAGCGCTCGGCCACGATCTCGGCGGTCTGCCCCATGGGCATGTAGATCGCGGTGTGGTGGTCCTTGAAGTAGGGGTTGAAGAGGTTCGTCTTGTTGAAGTCGTTCTGCAGCATGGTGATCGACTCGAGGCCGCCGCCGATGATGACGTCGTAGCCCTCGACCTGCACCATGTGCGCCGCGACCATGACGGCGTTCAGCCCCGAGGAGCAGAAGCGGCTCACCGTGCCGCCCGGGACCGTGACCGGCAGCCCGGCGAGGAGGGCGACGTTGCGCCCGACGTTGAAGCCCTGCGGGCCCTCGGGGAAGCCGGTCCCCATGACCACGTCCTCGACCTCGCTCGGTTCGAGCTGGGGGACCTTCTTCAGCAGGTCCTTGACGCAGTGGGCGGCCACGTCGTCGGGCCGCGTCAGGTTGAAGGAGCCGCGGAAGGACTTGGCCAGCCCGGTCCGCGAGCTCGCGACGATCACCGCTTCACGCATGACAGACTCCTTCGTTGGGTGGTGGGTACGTGAGGGGAATTAGTCGCAGGATCGGGTGGCCCGATGCAAGCCCGTGCTCCGGGGGCCGGGGGTTGCGCGGGCGCGTGGCCGACGGCCCGGGGTTGACTGTGCCCCCGCGGGGTGGCCACCCTGCGCGCCGCCCGAGCGACCATGCTCGACCGCCTGCTCACGCGTCCGGGCAGCACGCCCGCGACGCTGCTCGACGCGCTCGCCCGCCGGCTCGGGGCGGCCGGGCTCACGCCCGACGTGCTCACCTACGCTGCTCTCGCCTGCGGCGTGGGTGCCGGCGCCCTCTTCTGGCTCGACCACGGTTGGCTCGCGCTGCTCGCGCTCGCCGTCTCGGGGCTGCTCGATGCGCTCGACGGTCGGGTCGCACGCCTGGGGCCCGGCCCGACGCCCTGGGGCGGCGTGCTCGACCTGACGTTCGACCGCGTGGTCGAGGCGGCGGTGCTCCTCGGCATCGCGGTCCCGCGCCCGCACCTGCATCTGCCCGCGCTCGTCCTCGCCGCGACCTGGTACGTGAACCTGTGCGTGTTCCTCGCCGTCGGCGCGGCCAGCGAGCGGCACCCGGCCAAGGTGATCTACTACCCGCCCGGCCTCCTCGAGCGCAGCGAGGGGCTCGTGTTCGCGCTGATCGTGGTCGCCTTGCCCCGCCTCGCCGTGGCGGCCCTGTACGTCTATGCCGGCCTCGAGGTGGTGACCGCGGCGCAGCGCTTCCGCCACGGGCGGCGCGCGCTCGGTTGACGCCGGCCGCGGCCGGCGTCAGCGCGCGCGCAGCGTGAGGCAGGCGATCTCGCGCGGCGTGAAGAGGCGGATCTTCTGCCCGGTGAAGCCGAGGCCACGGTTCACGTACACGGTCGCATCGCCGTCGCGGTAGAGGCCGCGGTCGAAGGCGCTGATGAACTCGGCGAGGTTGCGGGTGCGGTGCCCGGGCCAGGGGAGCGCGAGCTGGCCGCCGTGCGTGTGGCCGGAGAGCATGAGGGCGGCGCCGAGCCGCGCCGCCTGCGGAAAGCAGTCGGGCCGGTGCGAGAGCACGATGAACGGGCGGCCGGCGCTCACGCCGGCGACGAGCGGCGGGAGCGCGGGGTGCTCGAGGACGCCGCGGGCCCAGTCGCGCCCCAGGTCGTCGATACCGAGGAGCGTCAGCACGGCGCCGCCGATCGCGACCTCGACGCGCTCGTCGCGCAGGACGCGGAACGGGGTCAGGCGGCGGAGCGCGGCGGTCACGGTGTCCGCGCCGGCGTAGAAGTCGTGGTTGCCGAGGGTCACGAACACGCCGTGGCGCGCGCGCAGCCCGGCGAGGGTCGGGAAGGCCTCGGCGCAGGTCTCCGGCCGGTCGACCAGGTCGCCGGTCACGCAGATCAGGTCCGGCGCGAGGGCGTTCACACGCTCGACGTGCTCGCCGAGCTCCGCCAGGTCGAGGTGCGCGCCGATGTGCAGGTCGGAGAGGTGGACCAGGCGGAGGCCGTCCAGCGTGGACGGCAGGCCGCGCACCGGGATCTCGAGGTGGGAGACGGCGAGCTGGCGCCGCCCGAAGGTGTAACCGTAGAAGAGGAGGCCGGCCACGGTCGCGAAGCCCGCGTTCACGAGCCAGTAGTACGCGTGTGCGAGGTGCGGGCCGGCGAGCAGCGCCCCCACGCCCCACAGCGCGCCGGCCAGCGCGAGGAAGAGCGCCAGGAAGATCGAGCTGAATGCGACCGGGACGTAGACGCGGATGAGCATGCCCGTGACCGAGCGCACATGCCGAGGGCGCGTGATGATCCAGCGGTTCAGCGCGTAGATCGCGAGCGGCGCGAGGAGGTGTGCCGCGCGCGGGACGTGCACCCCCGCGACGAAGAGGACCCACGCGGCACTCGCCCACTCCGCGAGCGCGATGAACCCGAGCAGCAGGCGGAAGAACGAGCGGAAGAAGGCGCGCTTCGCTCGCTCGGCGAGGCCGAGCGGCTCGGGGAGCCTCCCCGCAGCCTCCACGGTCGACGCCATCACGCGTGCCGCGTCGTGATGCCCCCGTCCACCGGGATGACGGCGCCGGTCAGGTACGCGCCGGCACGCGAGGCGAGGTAGATCGCCGCGCCCGCCATGTCCTCGGGCTCGCCGATGCGCCCGAGCGGACAGGAGGCGACGATCGCGTCGCGGAAGCGCTCGAGCGTCTCGTGCATCATCTTGCTCTCGAAGGGGCCGGGCGCGATCGCGTTCACGGTGATGTTCTGCGCCGCCAGCCGGTGCGCGAGCACACGCGTCAGGTGGTGCACCGCCGCCTTGCTCGCGGAGTAGGCGTAGGTCTCGAGGGCGGGCACGTGGAGGCCGTCGATCGAGCCGATGTTGATGACGCGCGCCGGGTCGCCGGGCCGCGCGGCGCGCTCGAGGAGCGGCACGCAGGCGCGCGTCAGGTGGAAGACGCCCTTCACGTTCAAGGCGAGCACCTTGTCCCACGCCGAGTCGGGGTACTCGGCGAGCGGCGCGCCCCAGTTGGCGCCCGCGTTGTTGACCAGGATGTGAA
>WNFC01018561.1_pt1 | contig 10311 bp, 9 predicted proteins | sample 5400541 | NCBI WGS metagenome assembly WNFC01 (sample SAMN13153342, study PRJNA577476) | soil metagenome | isolation source: 120 cm saprolite under Douglas fir tree site 2 hole 2 replicate 1 | place: USA:California | collected 2015-04-18 | reverse complement strand
GAGCATTCGCGACGTCGTGCGCTGGTGGAGCTCCGGCCGGAAATCCGAATGGCCGCTTGCGTATCCGAGCCCCTATTCGGACCGACCGCCGCCGCGCGTTTCGGGCTCGAGGCTACGCGTCGCCTTCGTCGGCCACGCCAGCCTGCTCATTCAGGCCGGCGGTCTCAACGTGCTGATCGATCCGGTGTGGTCGGAACGGGTCTCTCCGCTGAGCTTCGCCGGCCCCAGGCGCGTCAACGATCCCGGCATCGCCTTCGAGGCGCTGCCCGACATCAACGCCGTGCTGGTCTCGCATTGCCATTACGACCATCTCGATCTCGCAACGCTCTCCCGGCTCGCCGCGACCCACCGACCGCGCGTCATCACCCCGCTCGGCAATGATTTCATCATGCGCCGGCACGATCCCGCGATCCGCGCCGAGGCCTACGATTGGGGCGACCGCGTCGATCTCGGCACGCTCGCGGTCACGCTGATGCCGATGCAGCACTGGTCGGCCCGGCATTTCTTCGACCGCAACAAGGCGCTATGGGCAGCGTTCGGCATCGAGACGCCGGCCGGACGCATCCATCACGTCGGGGATTCCGGTTACGGCGAGGGCCGGCGTTTCCGCGAGGCGCGCCGGCAGGGCCCGATCCGCCTCGCCATCCTGCCGATCGGAGCCTATGAACCGCGCTGGTTCATGCGCGAGCAGCACATGAACCCGCAGGAGAGCGTCAAGGCTTTCCTCGATCTCGGCGCCGAGCTCGCGCTGGCGCATCACCACGGCACGTTCCATCTCACCGACGAAGCGATCGACGCGCCCGAGCGGGCGCTGATCGAGGCCCGCAGCACCGCGGGGATCGCGCCGGAGCGGTTCCGGGTGCTCAAGCCGGGCGAGGCGTGGGAGCTGAGCTGAGGACTCGCCGCATTTGGCTCCGCGCGATCCGGATGCACTTAACGAGCGGCAAACTCTGAGGAGTGTCTGAGTTTGTGGCTCACTTCACCGGCACGAACACCTCGATGACGAGCTTGTCTTCCGGCGTGGTGACCGGATCCGTGACATATTGCTCGATGAAGAGATCCTTGGCTTCCAGGCCCTTCTGGTCGAGGTAATTGGTGATCGCATCGTAGGTGGTGTCCATCCCGTCGTAGGAGCCGCGGTGGACGAATTTGAGCGCCCTGCCTTCCGGCGATTTGCCGACGGCGAGATCGCCGCGCGGCGCGTCCTTGGGCGGCTCCGCGATCGGGATCGCCGCCTGGAATTGAAATCCGGTATCGTCGGTCGCCAGATAAATGGTGATCGGCGGCCCGTCGGCCTTGAGTTTCTCGCGGTCGATGAAGCCGCGGACCGACCTGAATGCGTCGACAATGCTGTCGTACGCGCTGTCCCAGGTCGCCGTCCCCTTCAAATAGACGATCGGTTTCGGCGTCATCATCACTTCCTCGCCGAACGGATCGCCGGGTTGGCTCGGCGCGCCCTCCGCCGGCGCGGCGGGCGCTGCCGGGGTCGCCGCTTGCGGCCAGGACGGCGTCAGCCCTACCAGCACGAGCCCGGCGGCGGCGAGGCCGATGCCGGCCGCCTTGCGAATCGAGAACATCCTTTGCTCCTTGTCCGCCTTGCCGGCCCGGCGCGCCCAGCAGGGCTATCCCGACGCAATCCATCTACCATGCCGAGGCGCGCTTGCGATGTAAGAAATGCGTTATGCTGCCACGCCTCGGCCGCAGCACTTCCACTCTCACGCGGGTGAACCGACTGGCAAATCGCCGGGCTTTGGCCATATAAGGGCCGCCATCGGAACCGGTCATGAACGCGCTCGCCAACCGTGCTTTCACCAAGATGAACGGCCTCGGCAACGAGATCGTCGTGGTCGACATGCGCGCATCGCCCGCCGCGATCGCCGCGTCGGAAACTCGCGCCGCCGCCGCCGCCGTGGCGTTCGACCAGATGATGGCGCTCTACCCGCCGCGCACGCCCGGGACCGACGCCTATGTGCGCATCTACAACAACGACGGTTCGGAATCCGGTGCATGCGGCAATGGCATGCGCTGCATCGCGGCGCTCGTCTGCGCCGGGACCGGCAAGGAAGCCGTGAGCTTCGAGACCAGCGCGGGCCTTTCGATTTGCCAAAAGGCCGGTCCGGAGCTTTTCACGGTCGACATCGGAACGCCGCGGTTTCGCTGGGATGAGATTCCGCTCGGCGAGCCGTTTGCGGACACCCGCGCCATCGAACTGCAGATCGGCCCGATCGACGCGCCGGTCCTGCATTCGCCTTGCGTGGCGAACGTCGGCAACCCGCATGCGATCTTCTGGGTCGGCGATGTTGCGGCTCACGATCTCGCGGCGATCGGGCCGCTGCTCGAGAACCACCCGATGTTTCCCCAGCGGGCCAACATCTCGCTTGCCGCGGTCGCCTCCCGCGAGCACATTTTCGTGCGCACCTGGGAACGTGGCGCCGGCTTGACCCGGGCCTGCGGTTCGGCGGCCTGTGCGGCCGCGGTATGTGGCGCGCGCACCGGCCGAACCGGCCGCAAGGTCAGGGTGACCTTGCCGGGCGGCGATCTTAGGGTCGAATGGCGGGAGGCGGACGATCACGTGCTGATGACCGGACCGGTCGAATTCGAGTTCGCGGACCGCTTCGATCCGGTCCTGTCGGCCGCCGGCACTGCCTGAGGCCGATCATGACCACCGTCGATGTCGTGACCTTCGGCTGCCGGCTCAACGCCTACGAATCGCAAGTGATGCGGCGCGAAGCCGAAGCCGCGGAGCTGACCGACACCATCATCGTCAATACCTGCGCGGTAACGGGTGAAGCGGTGCGCCAGGCGCGCCAAAAAATCCGGCGGCTGCGCCGCGAGCGGCCGCATGCGCGCATCGTCGTCACTGGCTGCGCCGCCCAGATCGAGCCCGAGACTTTTTCGGCCATGGCCGAGGTCGACCGCGTGGTCGGCAATGCGGACAAGCTCGAGCAAGAATCCTGGCGCGCGACGCGGGATCATCTCGACCGCACCGCCGGCCTTTCGGTTCGGGCCGAGGAAAAGCTCGCGGTCAACGACATCGACTCCGTGAGCGAGACCGCGCTGCACCTCATCGACGGCTTCGAGGGTTTTTCGCGCGCCTTCGTGCAGGTCCAGAACGGGTGCGACCACCGCTGCACGTTCTGCATCATCCCGTTCGGACGCGGGAACTCGCGCTCGGTGCCGATGGGCGAGGTGGTGACCCAGGTGCGCCGGCTCACCGAGAACGGTTATCGCGAAATCGTGCTGACCGGCGTCGACATCACGAGCTACGGCCAGAATCTTCCCGGCCGGCCGCCGCTGGGCCGGCTGGTCAAGGCGATCCTCAAGCACGCGCCGGAGCTTGAGCGGCTGCGGCTCTCCTCGGTGGATTCGGTCGAGGCCGATCCCGATCTCATCGATGCCTTTGCGCAAGAAGCGCGGCTGATGCCGCACCTGCATCTCTCGCTGCAATCGGGCGACGACCTCATCCTGAAGCGCATGAAGCGCCGCCATTCGCGCGGCGACGCGATCGCGCTGTGCGAAAAATTGCGGTCGCTGCGGCCCGACATCGTGTTCGGGGCCGACATCATCGCCGGCTTCCCGACCGAGACCGAAGCGATGTTCCAGCGCTCGCTCGACCTCGTCGAGGACTGCGGGCTCGTGCACCTCCACGTGTTTCCGTTCTCGCCCCGGCCCGGCACGCCGGCGGCGCGCATGCCGCAGGTCGCAATCCCCGCCGTCAAGGAGCGGGCCCGGCGCCTGCGCGAGCAGGGATTTCTCGCGCTTGTGCGGCACCTCGACGGCGAGATCGGGGCAAAGCGCCGCGTGCTGGTGGAATCCGGCGACGCCGGCCGCACCGAGCAGTTTTTCACGGTCCAGCTTGCACGCCCGGCCGAGCCGGGAAGCATCCGCGAGGTCGCCATTGCCGGTCACGACGGCCGGCGCTTGCTCGCGGCGTGAGGACCAGCGCGTAGGGTGGGCAAAGGCGCGAATGCGCCGTGCCCACCTCGACCAGCCAGAATCGGGAAGCATTCGGTGGGCACGCTTGCGCCGTTTCACGGGCAAGCTTTGCCCACCCTACATCCCGTCCTGCCTCACCGAACGCGGCCGAACGGGCGAAAATCGGCCTTTTTGGGAGGTATATTTTTGGCAACTATGCACTTGAGTTAGCCAAATGCCTCATATACCCCCTTCCGGCCTCGATTCTGTCGAGGCTGGCGCGCCCGATCTCACTTGCCCGTGCTGCGGCCACTTTTGGCGACTGCCGGGGGAGGCCCGAAAAGCAATCGTTCAAGAGCTCCGAGACTGGGATCGGCGCTTTGACGGACCAGAGTCGGTAATGGATGCGATCCTCTGGTACCTATCGCCGGCGACGGAAGATGGCCGAGGATGCCTTGAAACTTAGGCGCTCGCTTAGATAGCCTTTGGATTGCGCGGTGGTCCGCGACGCGCATGTGGCGTGTTCGTTTCCTCGTAAGCTTGCTGGAAATTCGGTAGCACATTGTGATGTATCCGGCCTTGATCGCCACCCCAACAACCTCAGGGGCTAGGGTAAAATATCGCTTCGGGATATATCGCCCCTTTAGCCTTTGAAGTTCCGCGACCACTAGCTCGTTATCGAAATCGATGAGTCTTTTCGCGTGCGCGAACGCATTGCGAACGTGGCGAATGACGTTTAGGTCGTCTCGGATTTTTTCGTCGTATATGCCAAACGCGTATCCCATTAAAATCTTGCCGTAGAACGAGCTTAACGGACCATTCTCAGAAACGAGCGACCACCACGTTTCGTCGTCTTTGCGGAAAAATCGCCGCCTAAGCAGCAATTCGAGTTCATGTTCGACCATTACTGCTCCCAGAACCGCCGCAGTTATGGGATGAGCCTCGACCTGAATGGCGTTTATGAGTGCGATCCGATCCGCGGGAGAGATCGGGATTCGGTCGAGATCGCGGAGCTTTAATTTTGGCTTTCCTCGGTTGCGGGAAGGCATGGTATTGTCCTCCATGGTCAGAAAACCGGACGATCAGCTTGGAGAGCAGGAGACGGTTGAGCGCCGCGAAGCCGCGCTAAAGCGGATGCTCAGCACGCCGCACAAACCGCACAAGCCCCTTGGCAAACGGCCACAGAAGGGGCGGAAACAATCGGCGAGGAAGAAGCCCAGCCGCTAAGCTGGGCTTCCAAGTTTAGGGTGAAAGCAATGGGGTTTTTGCAGCGTGAGCTGGACCGCTTAAACGAGGCCATCAGACAGACACCACAATCCCAAAAGCATTACCGGGAGTTATTCGCGGCCCAGCAAGCGCTCGCATGGGCAAGTGAGCCCACGGGCTTTGCATCACCCTTTCGGGCCATCATGGGCACTCAGGCAGACTCAGAAGGTTGTCCCTCTGCGTCCTGTCCGGCTTCGTCTTAATGTGCTTTCGCCGGTTGGGCGGTGACACAACCTGAACGTCAGCCTCATCTTCCCCAACGCGCACGTAGAAGGCTTCCTCGCCAGCCTCAATCCGTTGAATGACCGTTTCAACGGCGAGCTTCCACTGGCTGTTGCCGTACCCGCCAACATGGGTGATGTGCTCGACCGGGCTCTGCCGGTCCGGTTTATTGATACAGAGGATCCGGAATCGGTTAGGCATTTTCGACTCTCCTTGTCGTAAAGTGAGAGCCGGCTATTGACCTTTGCCAACGATCCGATTCTAATCGGAATCGCCTTTTTGGGGCATGTCCCGCGGCCGGCTCAATGGATGCGGGGCTGATACGCGAAGCCGTCGGGCCTGACCTCCCGACGGCTTTTCGCGAATCAGTAGTCAACAACTAGGTATTTCGGAGGAGTTGCAATCCGGAGTCAACAGGATACCGGCCGGCTATCCACGGCGTTTTCGCCACGCCAAAAACCGCTTCGCCTTATGTCGAAGCCTAGTTGGTCGGATGAGATTGCCGGTACGTGAGGCGCTTCCCTTTGGCGCCCTTGAGCGCCAGCGCCGCACGTTCTCCGTCGGTCATTTTGCGGGTGTTGTATTTGAAATCCCATTCCGTCAGATAGCGGAACAAATGAGCTTCGCTGATCGCGTGATGCGTGCCGAACACCGCGCGCTTCATTAGGCTGAAACGGCACTCCGCCGTGTTGACATGAGCGAAGCCGCCGAGCCGCACGTATTCGCCGATGCTGTGACGGACCGTGGTGTGGTCAGCGAACTCGCGGCCGATCGAAACATAGCTCGCCAGCTCGTCCGTCATGAAGTGCGACTCGCGGCTGGCGGCCTGAACGATGATCGGGCGTAGCGTCTTCGCAGTCACGTTGGCGACATGAAACGAGTAGCTTTTGCCGTCGCGCTCGACCAAGGCCAGGACGGCGGCCTTTTTCGTTCCGCGACCTCGCTTGCGGGCGGCTTCGTCGTGGCGGCGCTTGCCGCCGATGAAGGTCTCATCGGCCTCAACGGTCTTGCCCTCGCCACCGAGCGGGCCGACGTTCTCCGGCTTCATGGCTTCGCGGATGCGATGGCACATGAACCATGCCGAACGATAGGAGCCGAGCGCAAGCATCCGCTGTAGCTGTAGGGCGCTCATGCCCTTCTTGCTCGCGGCCATCAGGTGCGTTGCCAGAAGCCACTTGTGCAGCGGGATATGGCTGCGCTCGAAAACCGAGCCTGTGCGAACCGTGAACTTGTCCCGGCAATCATTGCACAGGAACATGCCGTTCTGAGTCTTGCCGCCCATGCGATGGACGTTGACCGAGCCGCAATAGGGGCAGACCACGCCATCGGCCCAGCGATCGGCTTCCATGTGCGCCGTCGCCTTGGCCTCATCGTGAAAGATCGGGTTGGTAAGGTCGACTTTCATGGCGGCTTCCCCTGTCCTGCCGCCACAGTCGCACAGGCCGAATGCTAAGTCAAGTGCATAGTTGCCATATTTTTTACGAAATGCAAGCAACTCAAGCGCTTAAGGCACTTCAATTCGTCAGATTGTGTATTGTAGTTGTTATATAAAATAATTACACCCGCAGATCGTAATAGAAGAAAGCCGCCCGTGCCCCATGCCGATCTTGGCCACCCGGAATCGGCGAAGCATCCGGTGGTCACGATTGGCCCGCTTCGCGCGGCGCGCTTTGCCCACCCTACGGCGCTTCCTTCCACCCGCAAGCCGCAAGCAATTCGCGCATGTGCCCTGGAACGGGGGCGGTGACCCGGATCGGCTCGCGCCTGGGATAGAGCGGAACCACGACTTCGGCGGCGTGGAGATGCAGCCCAGGACCGCCGTAGCGCGGCGCACTGCCGTAGATCGCATCGCCGACGATCGGCCAGCCTTTTGCCGCGCAATGCACGCGCAATTGATGCGTGCGGCCGGTCACCGGCTCGAGCGCGAGCCAAGTGAAATCTTTGTCGTGTTTCTGATGCATCGCCTCTTGCTGTTCCCTCCCCCCTTGTGGGGGAGGGATAGGGAGGGGGGTCTTTGCACCGGGGTTCGAAGTAACCCCCCTCCCGCCGCCTGCGGCGGCGGCCTCCCCCACAAGGGGGGAGGCAACCGAGCGTGCTGCCCGTCCCAGCACCCGCCACTTGGTCAACGCCGGCAAACCTTTCGCATCCGGCTTCATCCACCAGCACAAAGCCCCCAAATGCGCGAGCGCCTTGCGGTGCCGGCCGAGCACGAGGCACCCCGAAGTGTCGCGGTCGAGCCGATGCGCCAGCGCCGGAGCGCGCGGCAGGCCGAACCGCAACTCGTCGAAGCCATCCTCGAGGCTCGCGCCGCCCTTCGGGCCGCGGTGCACCGCCATTCCGGCCGGCTTGTCGATCACGATCATGAGCGCATCGCGATAGAGCACGCGACACTCGATCCCTTCCGGTGTCATGGCGAAACCGCTATCACCTCGCGGCCATGACCGACAGCTCGCGGCGGCTCATTGCTGGCCACATACTCCGTTCACCTCCCTCGCTTGCGGGGGAAAGTAAGAGCGAGCCGCAGTCTGCTCCCTCCCCCCTTGTGGGGGAGGGATGGAGAGGGGGGTGTTTTGATCATGAGGCGCTCGTTACCCCCCTCCCGGCTCGCGCGCTGCGCGCGCGACATAGCGATGCTCCGCATCGCGTTCTTTCAACAACGGCGGCCGAAGGCCGCCTATGCCTCCCCCACAAGGGGGGAGGTAACCGGAGCAACTTGCCCGACATAAGGGACGTGGCCCCGGCGGGAGCGGCGGCGTGAACGAGCCGAAAACACCGTGGTTGGCGCGGCTGAGCGCGGGCCTCAGGCGCACGGCCTCGGCGCTGGGCGGCGCCATCTCGGATCTCGTCACCAAGCGCCCGCTCGATGCCGCGACCATCGAAGAACTGGAAGACGTGCTGATCCGCGCCGATCTCGGCGTCGCGGTCGCGGGCCGGATCGCGGCCGCGGTCGCGGAGGGCCGCTATGACAAGACGGTCGAGCCGGACGAGGTCAAACGCATCCTCGCCGGCGAGGTTGAAAAAGTTCTGAGCCCGGTGGCGAAGCCTTTGGAGATCGCGCCGCAAGAGAAGCCGTTCGTCATCCTGGTGGTGGGCGTCAACGGCTCCGGCAAGACCACTACGATCGGCAAGCTCGCGGCAAAATTTTTTCACGAGGGAAAGAGCGTGATGCTGGCCGCGGGCGACACGTTCCGGGCCGCGGCGATCGATCAGCTCAAGATCTGGGGCGAGCGCACGCGCGCCCGCGTCGTGGCCCGCGAGCCCGGCGTGGATTCCGCGGGGGTCGCCTACGAAGCGCTGGAGGCCGCGCGCGCTGCGCGAATCGACGTGCTGATGGTCGACACCGCCGGCCGGCTGCAGAACAAGGCGGCGCTGATGGGGGAGCTCGAAAAAATCGTGCGGGCGATGAAGAAGATCGATGCTTCGGCGCCGCATGCGGTGCTGCTCGTGCTCGACGCCACCGTCGGCCAGAATGCGCTCTCCCAGGTCGAGGAATTCGCGAAAACCGCCGGCGTGACCGGGCTCATGATGACCAAGCTCGACGGCACGGCGCGCGGCGGCATTCTGGTGGCGATCGCGGAAAAGTTTCGGCTGCCGGTGCATTGCATCGGAATCGGCGAGGGGATCGACGATCTCGAGCCGTTCGTGGCGCGCGATTTCGCCGCTGCCATCGCCGGCGTGGAGCGGTGAGATGGGCGAGGAGACGATGTCGAACCATTCCGTGCAGGCGTCGGCCAGACCGCCCATCCATCCGCTGCTCAAGCTCGGGCTCGACCTCGGTCCCCTGATCCTGTTCTTCGTCGCAAATTCGCGCTGGGGCATTTTTGCCGCTACCGCAGCGTTCATGGCGGCCGCGATCGTGGCGTTCGCGGTTTCCTATTGGCTGACCCGGCGCGTGCCGCTGATGGCGCTGATGTCGACCGTCGTCGTCGTCGTGTTCGGCGGCCTCACCCTCGTGCTGCACGATGCGCTGTTCATCAAGCTCAAGCCGACGATCATCTACACGCTGTTCGGGGCGATTCTCCTGGGCGGGCTTGCGGCCGGCAAGCCGCTGCTCGCCGTCTTGTTCGGAGAGATGTTCCATCTCACGCAGGAGGGCTGGCGCAGGCTCACCTTGCGCTGGGCGCTGTTCTTCTTCGCGCTCGCGATCGCCAACGAGATCGTCTGGCGCACGCAATCCACCGATTTCTGGGTGGCCTTCAAGGTGTTCGGGGTGATGCCGCTGACGCTCGCGTTCGCAGCGCTGCAATATCCGCTGCTGACGAGATACGAGGCGCGGGCTGAGGCTTCAACGTCGAGCAGAAACCCTTGAATCGTGTCCCGGGCGCAGCGTGCCACACCGGAACTCGGGTGTTCCCGAGTTCCGGCATGTTTAAGATTGCCGCAAGTCGGAAACATCCGACTTGCGGTGTGGTGCGCTGCTGAACCGGGACCCAGGATTTGTGAGACCGGACCCCGGATCTGCGACGCACGTTACACGCTGCGCCGTGTCCGGGGAACGGCCGAGTCACGATCCGCCCAGCGCCTTCGCGAGCTCGGGCAAGAGCACGCGCTCGAAATTCTCGGCATTGATCGGGCCGACGAGCTTGTAGGCGATGCGGCCGTCGCGGCCGACGACGAACGTCTCCGGCACGCCGTAGACGCCCCATTCGATCGCGGCGCGGCCGTTCGCGTCGGCCCCCGAGGCCGCGAACGGATTGCCGTAGCGGTTGAGAAACCGCCGGGCGTTGTCGGGCTGATCCTTGTAATCGATGCCGACGAGGCGGATGCGCGGATCCTGCGCCAGCTGCTGCAGGAACGCCACTTCGTCGTGACACGGCACGCACCAGGAAGCCCAGACGTTGACCAGGCTGACCCGGCCCTGGAACTCGGCCGGATCGAGCCCGGGCAGCGGCTTGCCGTCGCGCTCGA
>WNFC01015284.1_pt1 | contig 10311 bp, 13 predicted proteins | sample 5400541 | NCBI WGS metagenome assembly WNFC01 (sample SAMN13153342, study PRJNA577476) | soil metagenome | isolation source: 120 cm saprolite under Douglas fir tree site 2 hole 2 replicate 1 | place: USA:California | collected 2015-04-18 | reverse complement strand
TTCACAAATAATCGTCAGTACTTTTTCGAAATCCGTCATATCGTCGTCCTCAGTTGAAATAGCGGAGTCCAAAAATGTGGAGTCAAGCGGGACTTTTATCTGGTCGATCTTCCCGGAAAGCAATTCAGCGAAAGCACGCGCCTTCATCTCATCTTCAAAAAGCTTTGCTTTGGACAATTCGGAAGTGGTTAAACTGTCGCTAAGAAGAAATTTCTTGAGCAGAGAGCCATTTGGAAACCGGACGACATATCTGGCGGTCAGCATGTTCATATGACCGCCTTTACGAAAAGAGAGGGCGGATTTTGTCCGTCGCCAGCCGCCCTCTCTACGCCAGCGCCGTCTTCGAAAGCGCCGGATTTGTTTTCTGCGGTGCTGGCTTCTGCTTTGGTATCAGAAGCCTGATTGTCTTTATGCCTTTCGGCGCACCTCCGATCTAACAATGTCCGTTTGACGTTACCTGTGCGGTCTACAAAAACAGTTTCAACTTGTCCGTGGAGAATCTGGGCGGCTGAACTAGGACGAACTTGAAATAGTTTGCATCGCTGGAGACCAGCGACGGCGAAAACCCCAGAGTCGTTATAGCGATTGAGATATAGACCGCAGGAGAGACGGAGAACGTATCTTTTCTGGGGGAAGGAAAGCGCACCAACCTCGGGGGAGAGCGATGCGCCTGTTAGGGCAATAGAACTACATTGAGGAATTGCTGAGGAGGAAAGCGGAACGCCTTCAACTACGTGGATTGTAGATGATAGACTGCCCTGAGCCTGAGCCATGAGATTAACCCTCGTGGTTTCTTGCTAGGGGCGTCAGGTGCTTGTAACACCTGGCGCTCCGCTTGTTTCCTAATGACTATACGTGACTATATGTCTGAGTCAAGTTATTTCTTTCGCTTCAATTGAACGAATTTTTCAACCGCTTGCCGAATCATTGCTGCCACAGGAACCGATGTGCGCTTCGAGATTTTTCGAAGTTGGTCTATCGTCACTGGCTCCAAGTAAACGGATATCATCTTCTTTTTGCGGGAGGGCATGTAGGTCAGACAATATCATTCATTTCGCCTTCGGCCTACCTACTTTTTCACGTCATCGGTGATTGTTGAGATGCAAACAACCTGCGGTAGGCGAATGTGCCACGCACGCCGTTGACGAAGCCCAATAGGATAATCACTCCGACGACGATGCCAGTCGTGGCCGTGACACCGCGTGCATAGAACGCGTAAGCACGCTCGCCAACAAAAAGCAATAAACCAACGACGGCCCATGCTCTGGACATTTTGTAGATGCGCCATGCCACGACAGCAAACAGGCCCGCATCAACAAGTGACCACGGAGAGAAGCCGGGGAGGATTCGAATATCGAATATTGCGAGAACAGAAAACAACGCAGTGACCGCAGCGACGAAAATGGCGGCTCCGGCACCTTCATGGACTGCCTTTTTAGCTCCTTCCAAGTTAGACATGGAAGGCCACCAAGTGCTGTCGGTCGCCATGATTGTTGCTCCTTCTGCCCTCTGAGAAATTCAAGCAGCCCAACCATGATAACTGCTTCCTGTGTTAAATAGTCGGACATATGGCTTACGAGCACAAGACTCACAGGCATCGAGGGCTGGACCGACCCATCTACCTTTTGAAGGGTTTCTGCTGGTGGTGTGCGAGGGGCGCGCCGGGCGACCCCGGCCTGTCCGATCTACTGCGGGTGGGGTGCGAGAGGCCGAGGCGGGCCAAAAGTTCTCCTAGTTTCAACAGCTTAAAAATAGGGGACATAACCCTTGAAGGGGCAGAGGGACGTGGTTTGTCCCTAACTCTTGAGGAGTAGAGAGACGTGGTTTGTCCCTAACTCTTGAGGGGTAGAGAGACATGGTTTGTCCCTAACTCTTGAGGGGTAGAGAGACATAACTCATACCAACTCTTGGAGACACATGCAGCCTGTAACTCGCCGTAAACTTGCCGTCGCATCGCCGTCATCCTCAACACTGCGCGCTCGCGTGACTGCGCCCATCCCGATTGACGTGTCTCTGGCTCCCGACCAATTCATCTCGCTGGAGGAAGTAGCGCGCCGCCTGCACGCCGACGTGCCTTGGCTGCGCGAGAAGATCAGAAGGCGTTGTCCGAATCCGATACCAGTCTTCAATCTTGGAAGACACCTCGTGTTTGACTGGGCGCAAGTAGTCGAGTGGGTTCGTAAGTCTCCGCGTCCGAGACACGCTGCGCATCGTCGTCGCAAAGCACCGGCAAAGAAGGCGGCGTGAGAGGACGACCAAAGAAGTACGCCTCCGACGAAGAGCGGAAGGCCGCGCACGCCGCCGCTAAGCAGGACAAGCGGAAGCGACAAAAAGAAACCAGAGGGCGACGACGTGAGGCACAAAGGCAACGCAGGCTCGCCGCAATGCCTAGATTTGAGCCGACCGGCGCTCTCGCGCTCCGAATACAACTCCACCGAGCTATCGACGAGCACGAGCCCAAGGAAGTGATCGCCGAGTTGTACGACGAAGTGGCCCGCGCAGAGGAAATGGAGGAGTATGACGCGCAAGTCGCAAGACAGACAGCGCGGGAGCAGAAGGTCAGACTTGACCCGATGAACCGGGGACTCTACATGCCCGACGCACCTCAAGGCAAAGGCCTCATCTTATTTTCAGCGCATCTTGAACCTCGACGGTTAAAGAAGAGATTCGCACGGCCAATAGGATTTGGTTCTAAGCAACACGAAGAACATAAAGGCGGACATGATCTGGAACACGAAATGCTCTCTTTCGTGAACAAGCACTTCCACTGGACTTCCGCGCTGAAATGTTACCGTCCGAGGTGCGGATATTTGGTGGTCGGAATTCTCCCGCAAGACCATGAGAAACCAAGGGATAGGCGGCGTTTTCATTGTTACCTGCATAGCCCTATTCAGGAATTTCGTGGACACTAAAATTAGCGCGACTCCATGATATGTGGGGAGAGAAAGACCCTCCCTCATATCCTATTGCCTGCCAAGGTATCGGGGCGGTGGTTCGTCCACTGCCTCATTCTTTTTGCAGGCACCTTCAGCGATCAGTCCTTTGGCAGGCTAATCACTGACCAAAAAGAAATAGACAAACGTAGAGCCATGCTCTGCGAATTTTTTATTTGGTCTCGATCTGTTGTTGAACGAGGAATGAAAATGGCTTCTGTGACGTTGAACCGAATTGACGAGAATCGCATTACTGCGGGCTTGTCGCGCGCCAACCTTGCGCTGGTTTGCGGGGTGAAGCCCTCGACGCTGGCGGCTGCGCACAATGGCATCGTAAACCTCGGTGGGCATCGTGAGGCTGAATTGCTGACGGTGAGTTTCCGTCTGGTCGAGCTACGTGAGGCATGCAAACCGTTCGCTCTTCCGTCTGACGCGAACATGGTCCGCCAATTGGTGGAGCGCGTGATGGGCGGCGAAGTGACGATGGAGCAGATTCGCGAAAGGATTTCGAGTTTGTTTGAAGTAACCCAATAGCAGTGGTTTGAAATCCGTGGGCGCGGACCAATTCAGTTTCCCGCATAAGCAGACGGTAAAGACGAAGAAATTTTAGGGCGGGAACATGGATACCACACCACCGGATGTTGCGGCGCAGTTAACAGAATTGCACGCGGAGATTTACGAGCGTGAACACTATTACCAAAACGATCAGCCGCAGTGCTACTTCAAAAGCATTGTCGGCCACTTTGATACGTTCGGAATCGGCGGCGAAGTGTGCGTTTGTGAATTGGTTCACGGTCATCAGGAGCCTCACGAAAGAATACCGGTCGGGCGGACAGCGGTCGCGGAGGACACGGCATACCTGCCGGTCTTTAGAAACTATCGTGGGCGGGAGAACAGAGCATGAGGTTGGGAATCGTCACAAGATGGAACCCGAAAATGCGTATCGGAATCATTGTCGCAGCCGAGGGCAACTTCTTCCTTCACGAGAGCGAGATTATATCGGGCTGGCCCACTGTAGGGTGCGACATTTTGTTTGAAGAATCGAAGAGGAAGCCGTTACCAGGGCAGATGCCGGAGGCGCTCAACGTTACAGTGCTTCCGTAATAGCAGTAACGAGTTTGGTTAGCGCGAAGGGCGAAGAAGCATAGCTCACATGCCGAAATGCGCGGAAAGGACGGTGAAGTGAACGTCTTGGCATAGTCAAGGCGAAGGATGATGTTATGAAGACTCAAGGAACGTTGAATGTGTGGTTTCAAGATCGCTCGTATGGATTTATCCACGAAGAAAAAGACGGTGTAATTCTTCGCCATTTCCTTCACGGTGCGAACATCAAGTCCGGCACGCCAAGAACAGGTGCAACAGTTCAATTCAAAGCAGTGATAACCCGAAAGGGCTACCTCGCGGTTGATGCAGAAATCGTTGGCACAGAAAGCGGCGCAGGCGGTGCACAGTGAATGCACCAACACCAGAACAGGTGAAAGAAGCTCTTCGCCTGAAGTACAAGAGTCTGAATCTCGACCGCGCGGCTACGATCAAAGCTTGCTCCGCTCTAAATCAGGAAAGTCTTATCCTAATGCTGGATGAGATCGAGCGTGAGTCAAAAACGAACGGTCATTCCACTGAGAAGGAAGTGACCCAGGCTGAGACCACCGCGAAGTTTGACGAATACCGCAGCTACATCTCCGCGATCTTTCGTCCAAGAGACACGCTATGCTTTGCAGGTATCAATCACAAGAAAGATGTGCGCGACCACGACTTCATTCCATACGAAAAAGCGATCACTCGTGAATACTTCGAGCACTTGCAGGAAGCGAACAAAGACGGCTCGATCTATCTGGCGATGAACACTTACCCGGCCAGCTTGATCGGTGAGCACAAAGGCCGGACCCAGGAAAACGTTGTCGATGTGCGCGCGTTACAGGCGGACATTGACTACAACGGCACGGAGACGATGGACGCGATCAAATCGAGCGCATCGGTGCCTCAGCCTTCCATTGTTGTCGAGTCTTCGCCTGGGAAGTTCCAAGGTATCTGGCTTGTAGACGGAATCTCAAAAGCAGATGCGAAGCCTCTGATGCAGGCGATAGCTTCCGAATTCAAGACGGATGCTGCGGTTGCAGAAGTTGCCCGTGTGATGCGCGCACCAGGATTCGTCAACCGTAAGTACGATTCTGCGCCTGTTGCTCGCATCGTTTCGCAGACGAATGCGCGCTACAGCCGCACTGATTTTAAGTTGCGTGTTAGCGCACCGACTGAGTTCAAGGAAAAGAACCCGGACGGATGGGTGAAAGATATTCAGTTGCAGCACGGCAACATCTACAACCAATTAGTCAAACTGGCGGGCTACTACGTTCGTGAGCACAATGCAGACGACCCAGATGTGTTGTACACGCTACTTGCTAAGCACTGCGAGACAGCGATTGACCGCGATGGCGTCACACCGTTCCAGTGCAATATGGGGCAGGTGAGACAACTTACGGAGAAGTGGGCCGATGAGTTCGAGACCGGCGAGGAGTATAAGGCGCGTACCAGCCTGACGCTGAATATCCCGGTGCCACAAGCTCAAGCCCAGGCCCAGGCGCAGACACAAACGCAGACCGCGGAACCGCAGGCTTGGGGCGAAGTGCTTCCGTTGAAGAGCGTTCTTCGTCCGGTGCTTCCATTTTCGCCGGAATATCTCCCACAAGCGATTCGTCCGTGGTGTAAAGACGTATCGGAGCGCATGGGTGTGCCGCTCGACTTTGCGGGCATCGCTGCTTTGGAAACAATTGCAGGCGTGATTGGTCGCCGCGCATTCGTGTACCCGAAGGCTCGCGATAAAGAATGGAAAGAATCCATTGCAATCTCTGGCGGCGTTGTCTCGTCGTCCGGAACTAAGAAAACTCCGGCGTGGAAATTGTTCACGAACGTCGTGGTGGAATTGGAAATGGATTTGAAGAAAGAGCACGAGCAAAAGGTCAAACAGTTTGAAACGACGGTCGCAAAGATAGAGCAAGCGCGTAAAGCGGCTGAGAGGCGCGGCTCGATTCCGTCATCTGAAACAATTGCGCTTGCAAACCAAGAGCCCCCACCGGACCCAGGGAAGCCGCCGCGTCTGGTATTGAATGACGTGACGCCAGAAAAGGCGCACATCACGATGAGTGAGAATGCGTACGGCTTGCTGTATTACCGCGATGAGTTGGCATCGTGGGCGGCAGAGTTGGACAAGAAAGGTCGGGAGTCGCAGCGAGGAATGTTTCTGGCTGCGATGAATGGAAACGACTACTACGCTTTGGACCGCATTGAGCGCGGAGAGAATTTCGCGATCATGTGCTTGAGCGTTTGTGGAAACTTCCAGCCAGAAATTTTGCGTATATTCTTGTCCGACGCCCGGAACACAGCCGACGGCATGGTTCCACGATTCCAGTTGTTGGTTTGGCCGGACGAAACCCAGGTTGTACCACCTGACCGCGGCGCGGATGCCGGTGCCAAGGGAAAATTTCGCCAGGTGATTCGTACACTCGCTGCGATCAAAACGGAAGCAATCGATATGCACTTCAATGAAGAGGCGCAGAAACTCCGCGACCAGTGGGACAAAGACCTGGGAGCAAAGATCAGAGAGGAAAGACACTCCGGTAAGAAAGCGCACCTGTCGAAGTACGGCGGTGGACTGCCTAAAGTCGCCGCACTGTTCCAACTGGTCGATTTGGTGGAGCGAGGTGGTGCACTGGCAGGAGGCTTCCAGATCGATGCGGAACACACCCAAATGGCGATCAATTTCTTCCGCTATTTGGAAAGCCACATGAGCCGGGTTTACGATTCCGCCTTCGAACCGGTACAAGTCGCCGAGGCTGACATAGCCCACCGCATCCTGGCGGGTGATATGCAGGACATGATGAGCGTGCGGGATATTCAGCGCAAGTGCTGGCAGGGGTTGAAAGGGCTGACTGCCGACCAGATTAGTCTTGCTTTGGAGAACCTTGCCGACCGAGGTTATGTCCGCCCGGTATGGAGCCAACCGGGTCCTGGGCGTCCGGTCATCCGTTGGGGGGTCAATCCGGCCGCGAACCGGGGCTTCTAAAGCTTTGGAGGGGAATTAATTGTGTCAGGTACCCACACCCCCCCCCGCACACACAATTGTGTCAGGTACATAAAAAGCCCAATTTAATGTTTTCTTGTAACTCCTTTAGAATCAGTAAGCAACATGTGCTCGCGGGGGGGGTACCCTACCTGACACAATTAATTAAGGCCCCGGAGGCGTCACCTGACAGGGGTTTTTCACCTGACACAATTAGCAAGCGGGGAGCCGAAGGCGTGGCAAGCGGGTAAACCGGGGCGATTGCCAGGCAGTTTCTTAGGACTTGCTTTTTCGCGCGTCCGTCGCGTCTTTTGTGTCAATTTTACCATAAGTGTAACAAAATCTGTCACTTACGACACTTTGAGTCCATCGTCACGCGATCTGTCCGGCGGCAAGTCAAAGAAAATGCCCAGGTTAGCCTCTAAACCGGTCGGCAATCGCACGCAGACGACCCAGACGAGACTTTCCGGAAGGGGTAGCCTCTAAGGCCGACGAGGGGGATTGCAATGCGTCAGGCAGGCTTACAAGAATAAATCGCCCGGCGGGTGAACCGAGCGGCTGTCAACGGCTGTGAATTATTGTAAACGGCTAAATCGTGGAAAACGCCTTTGTGATCGCTGTCGTAGTCTCGTCCTGGCTGGTGTGATAGTAGAACTTGATCGTGGTCTCCGGCCGCGAATGGCCGAGCGCCCGGCGAACGATATCGACCGGAACGCCCCGCTTACGCAGGTTGACCGCAAGGGAATGTTTGCAGATGTGAATGTTGCGGCGACCCGCCTCGATGCCCGCATGGAACGCAGCATCCTCGAAGATGTTGTACAGCGCACGTCGCGTCATGCCGGACCCGAGACGGCTGGTGAACAAGAACAGGCTGCCAGTATCCTCGCGCTCGCGCAGCCACGCTTTGAGCGAGGCTTGTACGTCCAGCAAGGGGTTTGTGTCGCTGGTGATCTGCTGGCGCGTGTGCTCTGACCCTTTGAGGCGTTGCACGTCGCAGTAGCCGTCTGCCACGTCATCTAATTTGATCTTGGAGAGTTCAGACGCACGCAAGCCAAAACGAAAGGCAAAGAGGCAAACCGCCCAATTCCTGATGCTGGCTTTCCGGGCAGCGGCGAGCACCGCCAGCATCTCGTTCATTTCCAAGTACTTGATCGTGTCCACGGTAGCCTCTCTTTCGCTACCAGTATACACGGGTCGCACATCATGTCAAGCATTATTAACGACAACTTCTCACATAGGTGATTCGGGTAGTTGTAAACATTGTGCTACGAATAGCTTACGAAAAACAGCGCAGGCAAACGGGCAGCAATTAACTGTTGACAGTCGAGTCTAACCCGCAGAGAATGATCGCGGAGGGTCCAAGATGGCAAGGAAACGTGGCAGGCCGAAGTCCGGCAAGGTCACGAAGGATTCGCAGATCATGATGCGAACGACGGTCGCGACCGCGGAGGAGTTGACCCGCATCGCAGTGGAGATGGACCGTAGCGTGTCCTGGCTGTTGGATGATCTTGCAAAGAAATTTATTACATCGCGCAAGTCAGCGGAGCCCGCAAAAGATCATCCGACCTCGCAGGCATCTTGACGTGCAACGATTCGCAAGGAATCGCGCAAGGATTTTGCAATGATTCGCAAGGAATTCGTGCAACGATTTTGCAAGGATTTTTGCAAGGATTCAAGAAGCCCGCGGTCCCGATCTGAAGGCGCGCTCTGAAAAACACGTAGCGCTCTCTTTTGCCAAAATCGCCCCAGGACCCCGAGAGAATCAGGAAGCGCTAAAATTTACCAAGATCGCCCCAAAGTCCGAAGGAATGCGGAAGCGTGAAAGGCACGCGAAGAAATGAAGCCCGGTCAGTGTCTAGGCTCTGGTGGTCTTGGCTTCTTTTCGCGGTCTCCCTTTCGGAAGCTTTAAGTCTTTTGCTTTGGCGATATCGGCATCCGTCCAAAGCCAGAGGTTTTTGCTCTTACCGTTCTTGCCTTTGGGCAACGGGATACTTTTGGGCTTGATCTTTCCGTCTTGCAAGTATCGATGGAGCGTGAGGAAGTGGACGCCAACCTTGGCGGCTGCCTGCCTTGTTGTGTAGTATTTCGGCATCGGTCTCCCTTCGTGGGAAATTGTATAACGGTTTAGTACGGGAACGAATCCCGTACATCATCCTTTTAGGTGCATCGGCCAGCACACTCGCAAGGAATGCGCTGGACGGGAACCTAACGCGAATCCGAATGCACTAGCGGGTTGTCGCAATCGCAGACTGTGATCTCGCAATACTCCGCTCCAAAGCCCTCGCCTTGATTCTGCTCGACGGGGTTTGGAGTCAGTTCTAAATACGAGTTCTTGCGCAGCCGGGCTTTACGTGTGCGCCCGAGGTCAAACAATTGCACAAGGTCTTCCACGGCCGCCTTATATGTTTCGAAGACTTCGCAATGATCTGGCAGGCAACCATGCTGCCCGGACATTGCAATGTAGTGAGGCAGCACGCGAGGAAGCATGTCGCGGTCTTTGGCGTAGTCGTACGCGGTCTGGTGGTAGTTTCGGGAATCTAGGAAACCATCTTCGATTGCTTCTGACACCGCATCGTCCCACCATTCCACAATGGTCTTATCGTCGAGTGTGCTTCGTAACTCGACGTGCGCCCGGTCTCGCTCAAACCAAGTGTGAATTTCTGTGCAATCGATATTGACTGGCTTACGTTGAGACTTCGCAGCACGGTCCTTGACAGCTAACTCCATGCCTTTTCTGACTCCCGCGTCGAATTGCTTTAGCTCTTTTGATACGCGGCCTGCTTCTTGCTTGGCTACGCGTTCGGCATCCTCGACGGTTTGGAGATGAGGATTACCCGCTCCGTATTGCGCCATGAAGTTAGCGCCGCGCCGCGTTTTGAATGGTCCGATTACTGTGGAGTAGAGATCACCATACAATTCCTCTGTAGGACCTTGCGAAGCTTGGAAGACTTCGCGCGTGCCGTCTTTCTTGATTCCTACATACGGTCTAGTCTTTTTCGTTTCGAGTGTCATTAGCGTTACCTCGTTGCTTTCTCGCGTCACCTTAGGTGCGCGCCCTCGCCCACTGTCACTAGGGCGAGTGCTCACACCTAAGCAACAGTGGCGGGGGTTTCCGCCTGCTTTGGTTGCTCCGGTAGGTCTCCGCCTACGAGATAGTTTTGTGGAATGGCGTTGAAATAGCGCGGATGATGGTCCTTAATCCATCCGCACAACCAATGCCGCATGAACGCCCAAAGCAGATCACGGCCATGCGCTGACAGAATTTTCTTCCGCCAGTATTCATTGCGCTTGTAAATGGTTTCTGCCCGGTCAACGAGATAA
>WNFC01010428.1_pt1 | contig 10311 bp, 6 predicted proteins | sample 5400541 | NCBI WGS metagenome assembly WNFC01 (sample SAMN13153342, study PRJNA577476) | soil metagenome | isolation source: 120 cm saprolite under Douglas fir tree site 2 hole 2 replicate 1 | place: USA:California | collected 2015-04-18 | reverse complement strand
GGTTTCGTGGACGACGGCCTGCCCGATATCCAGCACGCATGCGTCGTATTCGGCGAGGATGGCGGTTAGCAGGGTCGTCAGGCCAGGCTTGTCGCGGCCGGAGAAGTGAATCAGAATCGTTTCGTTCATCGATTGGAAGAAGACTCCTGTGTCTCAGGGTAACAGCGTGCGACCTGCAAATAGTCGTTCGCTCCTATCGCGGTGGCTGTCTGCACCTATTTGTGATTCGGGAGAGGGAGTCGTCGTCATTTCGCTTAAATAGGACATCCCCGGAGAGGGGGATGTCCGCTAAGAATGAAGGATTCGTTTGGTGTGCGAGCCCGATGAGCGTAGTGCGCTAGAAGGCGTAGCGGAGGCTGAACTGGTACTGCCGTTCTGAGGCGTAGGTCGTGCCTTTGCTGGTCACTTTTCCAAAGGTGCTGCTGGTTGGGCTCACGTCGGGATTATCCCAGTTGGGGTGGTTGGCGTAGTTGAAGGCCTCGGCCTTGAAGACCAGTTGATGGTTCTCATGGCTCGGGATGATGTGGAAGCCCTTCTGGAGCGCGGCATTGTAGCTCTGGAAGCCGGGGCCGTAGACGATGTTGCGGGAGCCGCGACCGGCAAAGGTGCCGACGGCGGCGGGCTGAAAGACACCGGGCTCAAACCACTGGGCGGTGCTGGTGGAACCGAACCTGTGCGGCAGGTTTGGTGAGCGTGTGTGCACGTAGTATTGATTGCCCGAACCAGGCCCGACGCCGGCCTGGTCGAGGTTCCGCGATACGTTTCCTGGAGCAGGACGGCCAGACTGAGCCTGGATGGTTCCGGAGAACTGCCAGTCGCCGAGCGTAGTGCGTACGAGACGGTTGGTGGAGTGGGTTGCGTATGGGATATTCCAGACGTAGTTCATCACAAGCACGTGGCGAAAGTCGAAGTCGCTGGGTCCGAACATGATGCTGTTGTCGTAGGCGTTGGTGATGTTCGTGCCGTTCGAGGAGCCGTAGTCGAGGCTCTTGGACCAGGTGTAGGCGACGCCAAAGAGAAAGCCCTTGGTCAGGCGGCGCTTCACGTTGGCCTGCATGGCGTGGTAAAACGACCCACCAGTGTTCTGGGCTTCGATAATGGTCGAGTAACCCTTGAACGGGCGAAGTGCGTCCGGGTTGGTGCCGCTGGGGTTTGCCTGCACGGTTCCGGGCCGAAGCTGGTTAACGTTTGCCAGTTGCTCGAGGTGGTAACCGCGGCGGCCAACGTAGCTGAGCGTGAAGGTTGCGACCTCCGGAAACTCGTGCTCAACCGTCATGTTCCATCCCCAGGCCTCGGGGCTGGGGTAGGTATAGGCATGGGAGGTGAAGGCGAGCGGCGTGGCGTTGATGCCGATGCCCCCGGGGTTGTCGACGCTGCCGCGGGTAACGTTGGACGCCGGCTGGAAAGGAGCGTTGCCGCCGACGTGCACCGTGTCGCTGATGCCAAGGCGTTGTATGTAGCGGCCGGCTCCGGCACGTAAGACAGTACCGGGATTGATCTGATATGCGAAGCCGAACCGTGGCTGGATATTGCTGTAGACGGTGGGAGAGTAGCCACTGCCATAGCCGCGGAAGAGACGCTGGTAGCCGCCGTTGAGGATGCTGTCGGGAACGTGGCCTTTGGCTGAGCTCGGGAAGCCGCTGCCTGGGATGACAACACCGTTCAGAGGATCTCCGCCAGTGATGAAGCCGGTGGAGGGATTGACGGTGGGAGCAAGCGCCGGGTTGTAGTCCTTCTCGCTGAAGAACGCCTGGTTACCCCAGAGCGCGTGGTACGGCATCATGACGCTGTAACGGATGCCGTATTCGAGCACAAACTTCGACGTGACGCGCCACTGGTCCTGGCCAAAGCCCTCGAACATATTGCCGCGGAAGAGGGTGTAGGAACGCGTGCCAATCTCGCCGTAGGTGTCGAACAAACCGAGGGCGGCGTTCGCTACGCCTGCCTTTGAGGTCGCACCACCGCCGCGGTTATCGGTAAAGACAAACAAGCCGTTCTGATTGTTGGTCGTGCCGGGGCGTGTGTTGTCGACGCTGATCTGGTCGTAGTTGTTCTCGCCGGCGTACTCCCACAGCCCGCCGAATTTGAGAGTGTGGTTTCCCCAAACCTTGGTGAGGGTGTCGCCGACGTCATAGACGATGCCGCCGGAGCGCGATGGGTACGGACCGCCGTCAAGTGTTCCAAAGTTGTTGAGCTGAATGGTCGGAATCTTGTTGGGAACCACCTTGCTGGCGGATCCGTAAAGGTACGGGTAGTTGATGCCGTATCTGGTGCGGTCGTAAAGGCCCGACGATGTGTCGATGTTGATGTCAACGTGGTCCGCTGCGCCCGAGACAAAGGCATCGTTGACCATGGTGGGGCTGATGGTCCAGGCGTAGTGGAAGACACCAATCTGGTTGGGCCGGTGGAAGATGCGCGGGTTGGTGTTGAAGTTGCCGAAGTGGGGCTCGTAGTCGTCGTAGTTGTAGTTGAGAAGACTGAAGCGGAAGTGGTGAGCATCGGCAGGAACGAAATCGACGATGATACTGTCCTTTCGCTGCCTCTCGGTATAAAGCGCAGAGTCGATCCAGTTGCTGGAAGCATTATTGGTGAGATTGGGTGCTGGGTACGCTTTGAGCAGGCCGATGCCGTTTGGGCTGAGCTGACCGCTCGGAATGACGTTGTTGGGATAGGGAACGCCGGTGGTGGGGTTCACGATCTGTACGGGCGAGCTGTAGAAGATGTTCGGACCGAGCAACTCACTGAAGTTACCGGTGCGCATGAGGGCCGTGGGCACTTTTAGCGTGGCGGATGAGGTGTCATCGTGGTTGTACTTGACCCACTCCTGCCCAAGCAGGAAGAAGAGCTTCCTGCGATCTTTATTGAAGTGGCCAGGAATGAAGACAGGGCCGTTGAAGTTCCAGCCGAACTGGTTGTAGCGGAAAGCCTGCCGCCCGAGGCCAGAGTTATTGCGTTGCCAGGTGTTGGCATTGAGCACGTTGTTGCGAAAGTATTCAAAGACGCTGCCGTGGAAGTCGCTCGAGCCGCTCTTGGGAACCATGCGGATCTGGCCGCCCGATGTGCGGCCGTACTCTGCCGGATAGCCTGTGGTCAGAACCTGCACCTGCGAGGTGGAGTCCACATCGGCGACGCCAACGCTGGTGCCGTTGGAGCGCGTGCGCACCATCGGGGCGCCGTCGAACGTCTGCAGGCTCTCCTGGCTGCGCGCGCCGTTGACGTTGAGGGGGTTATCAAGGCCAAAGCCAAGGGCCGCCATCGAATTGCTGCGTACGACGCCGGGCTCCATCTGCGCGAGGTAGAGCGGGTTGCGTCCATTGAGCTGAATAGACTTGACCTGCTCCTCGGTGACGAGCTGGCCGACCGCGGCGCTCTCGGTTTGCACGGCGTTGACGCCTGCTTCGACACTGATTTCGGTGGTGGCGTTACCAACTTTCATGGGGATGTCGATGTGGCGGCCGATGCTGGGATCGAGGCGCACGTCGGTAAGCGTTGTGGTCTGAAAACCGGTGACCTCGACACGGACACTGTAGTTGCCCGAGGCAAGGTTGGTGAGTGTAAAGCTACCGCTCTCGTTACTGGTAATGGAACGATCGGCGTTGGTTGCGTCGCTGTGAATCGTGATTTTGGCGTTCGGAAGGAGCGCACCCGATGCGTCAGTGACAGTACCGGAGAGGGATGAGGTATCTTGAGCAAGGATCGGGGCCACGATCGCAAATAAGCAAACCGCGACCAGCAGCAGGGTACGAATATTGAACCTATTGTTTTTCAATCCAGCCTCCAAAGTAAGCGTGAAAGTAAGCGCGTAAAGTAAGCGCGTAAAGTCTGTCCTATGATTGCGCTATCACAACGCACAACTGTTTACACCTCAGACATTACGTTGTCAACAAAAAAGGGGTGGTAAATTTATGGATAATCTGAAGTCCTGGTCTCAGTGAGCGCTATGATAGGCCTCCCATAAGAAGGAGAGAGTGCGCAAGTCGTCTCCCATAAAACGTGCAACGCTTGAGGATGTCGCGCGGGCGGCTGGAGTTGGGCCCATGACAGTCTCCCGCACGATCAACGGACATCCCTACGTCGCAGAAGAGACGGCGAAGAGAGTCCGCGCAGCCGTTCGCCAACTAAACTATCGACCGAATCACGCCGCCCGCATGCTGACCGGCCAGCTATCACGGTCGATCGGATTGATTGTTCCGGATTTGGCGGATACCTTCTTTTCGGTCATCTGCCATGCGGTTCAGGAAACCGCTCGCGAGAACGGTTACTTAGTGTGGCTAGCAGCTTCAAACTACGATCCCTCCATAGAGGCAGCACAGGTAGAACAGATGACGCATCATCCTGTGGACGGCATCCTGCTTGTGCCGGTCGATAGCCGGCACAAGTATTTGAAGGCGGTGACTTCTGGAGCTACGCCCGTTGTCACGATCGACCGACCTATCGAAGTGGCGACGACAGATTCGGTAGAGGTCGAAAACCGGGCCGGAGCGCGAATGGCGGTCGAACACCTTATCCGGCATGGTTGCAGAAGGATTACCTGCGTGGCGGCGAATTCCCACCTGCGAACCATCAAAGAGCGCATTGCCGGCTACGAAGAGTGTTTACGCGGCGCGAGGCTGTCCCGCGCGAAGGCATTGCAGTTGTCTAGTCTGGCGGAAGCGAAGGCCACCCTCTCAGCACTGTTTAAATCGCGCAATCGGCCTGACGCCTTATTCACTGCAAATAACTACTCCACGATCTGGGTCATTGAGGCGCTGCGCGAAATGGATATCGAAGTGGGTAAGGATGTGGCGCTCGTAGGCTTTGATGACGTTGATTTTTTCACCCTTATCACGCCTCCGGTCACAGCCGTGCGTCAACCTGCCGACGAACTCGGACGAGTGGCGGCTCGGCTGCTGCTGCAAAGGATCAAGAGCGACTCCTCCTCATCGACTATCAGGACAGTTCTCCCAGTGTCGTTAGTCGTTCGCGAATCGTGCGGATGCAAGCGCAAAGAGTAGCCCATCACCGTTGCAAACCTTCGTTCTACAGGACTTTCCCTGCGGGTATACTCGACCAACTATGCGATCCAGCGTCACGCCGCGCTTCTCATGCAACTCCCGGCCAAACGTAGATCGGTCGTCAACGTTTGCTGAAGAGCAGGGAGTCTCCGTCGGCCATTGATATGAGTTTGTCGTTGGGGTAGATGGCGTCGACGTTTTCTCTGGTGATCAGTTGGTGCTTCACGAAGGTCGCCGGGGGGACGTCCTTTCCCTGCAGCTTGTCGAGCGCGAGGGAGATGACTGCCTCTCCGTACTGCTCCGGAAAGTAACCTACCGAGCCCACGAGCCGGGAGCCTGGCCTGCGCATCTCGCGCCGCGCTTCGATGCTTGCGTTCTGTCCTACGGCCAGACAATGCTCCTCGCGACCGGCCTCTTCAAATGCTTGCAGCGCGCCGAGGCAGCTGGGGTCGTTCATGCCTCCGATCAGCACGCGGCTGGACTTGCTCTTTCTGAGGTGTTTCCGCATGACGTCGAGGCTGATCTCATAGCGGCCGTTGCCGTTTACGAAGCGAACCCTCTGGTCGGGTATCTTGGGCAGGATCTCTCGTATGCCGGCGAGGATGCCGGTCAGTCTGGAACGGGGTAGAGGGCCGGCCATGGGGAGCTCGAGGAGGATTACTTCGTCGACAGCTCCTCCCCAGCGGTGGACGCAGGCCTGGGCGAGCGCATGGCCGCCGATGAGCCCGGCGCGGTAGTTGTTCGCTCCGTAGTAGTGGGCGCCCGGATGCGGGATGTCGATAGCGATGATGGGAATCTCCGCCTCGATCAGCTTCGAGGCTACGATGGACGCGCTCTGTTGATTGGTCTGGAACTCGATGACGAGATCGACGCGCTCGCGCACAAACATCTCCGCGTTGCGCACTGCTGCCTTCGGGCTGTAGCGATTGCTGAGGACCATGAGGTCTACGCCGGCGTCGTAGGCGCTGCTGCGAATGCTCTCCGAGACCAGGCGGGAGAAGGAGAACTCCTCGCTCTGTGAGGCGTAGCCGAGACGGAACTTCTTCGGGTGCCACTGAGACATCGCAAGCTGGTAGGAGTTTTTCTCGCGGCGTTCGAGCATTCCGCACTCGACGAGTGTCACCAGCATGCGGTAGGCGGTGGGCTTGCTGAGGTCGCTGCGGAGGGCTACTTCGCTGAGGCTGAGCGCTGATCCATCGCGGCCAAAGCACTTGAGGATGGTGCAGGCGCGGGCTACAGACTGGATCGTGTAGTCGGCGTCGGAGGCTTCGTGGTGGGTCGGCGGCTTCGTCGCGGTCTTCTTCTTTTGCATTCACTACTCCGTTCATCTGACCGGCTCTGAGGCTTCCGTCTCTCTTAAGTTCGTTCGACTGCGATTCGAGGCTGGCATGTCTTTCTACCCAGGTCGGGCATAATCTTAGCATTTCATTACATGAAATAAGCAGCAGACGGAGATCGCGTCTGGCGCATTCACTTTGTGGGATGGATGCCTTTTAATTAGCTATCCATTGGATGAAATCTGGTTTGAATGTGATTTCGTATTGTGAAATTCTGTCGAAACGCAAAATCATCTCGCCATCATTCTCTGGAGCGTCTTAGTCTGCGCTCGATCATTGCAGGGGACATTGCTGCAGGTTGGCTGGATTCGCAAGGGAGAAGAAATATGCGTCGACTATCGAAGCGCGCTTTATCTGTTTTTATCGCTGCCCTACTCTTCGTTTACAGCGCGGGAGCTCAGGAGCCGGCGAAGAGCGACGAGATCAAGGTCAACTGGGCGAAGGTCATTAGGGTTTCGAAGTCGACTCCTACGCTGCAGGTAGTGGTGAATCCGCAGCTGCTTCGCGGAGCCAAGCTGCATGACGGTTCCTTTGCCGCGCTGCATATGCTGGGTGCTGATTACGTGCGCTATGTGCCTTGGCTACCCTATCCGCGGCAGGCAGTCGCGGAGTTGAGCGCGCCGGCGGATGGGAAGACATCGTGGGACTTCTCTCATATCGATCCGACGCTCGATGACTTTATGAAGGCGACCGAGGGGCACTCGGTCATTCTGAATTTCAGCACCATTCCAGCCTGGATGTATAAGACGGACAAGCCAGTAACCTTTCCGGACGATCCCAATCAGGTGTTCTGGGACTATACGCAGGGCACGGAGCTGCGCGATCCCTCGATGAAGGAGGTATCGGAGTACTTCGCGCGCCTGCTGAGCTGGTACACCAAGGGCGGCTTCACGGATGAGTATGGCAAGCGATGGGAGTCGGGCCACCACTATAAGGTGGCGTATTGGGAGGTGTTGAACGAGATCGAGTTCGAACACCACTGGACGCCGGAGCAGTACACGAAGTTCTACGATGCAGTGACGACGGCGATGCGGAAGGTCGATCCGGATATCAAGTTCATGGGGCTTGCACTGGCGCATCCGAGCGAGAGCCCTGAGATGTTTGAGTACTTTCTGAACCCGGCCAATCACAAGAAGGGCGTTCCGCTGGATTTCATCACCTACCACTTCTATGCGACGCCCACTCCAGAGCAGACACTGGCGGACTGGCAGTACACCTTCTTCGATCAGGCGGAGGGTTTCCTCAACACGGTTCGGTTTGTGGAGCAGATTCGTAAGCGCTACTCTCCTGAGACGAAGACCGACCTGAATGAGCTTGGAGTGATTCTGAGCGAAGACGAGAAGGAGATTCGGCAGCCAGGCTATGTTGCCAAGCCGGAGCCGGAGGGCTACTGGAATCTTGCGGGGGCAATGTACGCGCATATCTATGCGCAGACGGCGAAGCTCGGCATCGATGTCGTTGGTGAGTCGCAGCTGGTCGGCTACCGCTCGCAGTTTCCCAGCGTGAGCATGATGAATTATGAGACTGCCGACCCTAATCCTCGCTTCTGGGTGTTGAAGCTGTTGAAAGACAACTTCGGCCCTGGGGACAAACTGGTAGAGACGACGAATCTCGATCGGAATTATTCGGTGCAGGCCTTTGAGACCAAGCGAGGGAAGACCTTGCTGGTTATCAATAAACGCAATCGCACTGGGCAGCTCACACTTCCTGCAGAGGCGGATGGAGCGAGCGTATCTCTGGTGGCGCCTTCGACCGACGATCACGCGGCTGCAGAGGAGAAGCTGCAAGGGCGAGTGATTTCGCTGCAGCCCTTTGAAGTGGCCGTGGTGCAGTACAAGTGAGCTGTATTCAAGAGGAGAAGCATCGTGCAGCGAGTTGCCTTCCAGTTGCGAATCAAAGCGGGTAAGACTGAGGAGTATGACGAGGCGCATCGGCACGTCTGGCCTGAGCTGCTGGCGGAGCTGGACGCGTTCGGGGTCACGGACTACTCGATCTTTCGGCGTGGGCAGCAGCTGTTTCTCTATATGCATGTGGCGGACTATGGCGAGCTGACGAAACGTCTCGCTGCCAGCGAGGTGAATCTGCGCTGGCAGGAGATGGTGGCTCCTCTATTTGAACCAGTGCTCGACCTTCAACCGGGTGAAGCCCAGGCGATGATGCAGGAGGTCTTCTTTATGCCAGGTGCCTCGTCAACTACTGGGCGATCCCATCAACAAGAGAAAGAAAGACGATGAATAGCAACTACAAACATCTGGGAGTGGGGCTTATAGGGCTTGGCCTAGATGCCTATTGGGAGCAGTTTGAAGGGTTGGAGGCGCGGCTTCAGAGCTACCTTACAGAGGTCGAACAAAAGATCTCAGGGCCGTCTCGCATCACTTTCAATCTAGGGCTTGTCGATACACCGCAGAAGGCCATTGACGCCGGACACTCCTGCAGGCGCAATGACATCGACATTCTGCTGGTCTACGTGACGACGTATGCGCTGTCGGCGACGGTGCTGCCTGTCATCCTGCGCGCGAAGGTTCCCGTGATCCTGCTCAACCTGCAGCCTGCCTCGGCTATTGAGTATGAGAGGTTCAACAAGATGGTCAACCGGACGGCTATGACGGGCGAGTGGCTGGCGTATTGCAGCTCCTGTCCGATGCCGGAGATTGCGAATGTCCTTAGGCGTCTAGACATGCCCTTTCATCAGGTGACGGGAATGCTGCACGACGATCCGGAGTGCTGGCACCAGCTGGAGGAGTGGCTACGCGCAGCTGAGGTCGCGCATGCGCTTGCACACAGCAGGCTGGGGCTGATGGGTCACTACTACAGTGGGATGCTGGATATCGCGACCGATCTGACGCAGGTATGCGGGCGCTTCGGTATCCATGTGGAGATGCTGGAGGTGGATGAGCTGAGCGCTCTGCGGGCGGGCGTTACGGAGAGCTCCATAAAGGGCAAGCTTCGTGAGTTCAGGGATTTCTTCGAGGTGGGCGAGGACTGTTCCGCGGCCGAGCTTGCGCGAGCAGCACGGACGTCCGTCGCTCTCGACAACTTCGTTGAGAGCAACGATATCGATCTGCTGGCCTACTTCTACAAGGGGAGTGGCATTCCTGAGAACGAAGACACGATGAGTTCGATCATCCTCGGAACCTCTATGCTGACCGGTCGAGGCATTCCGGTCGCGGGCGAGTATGAGGTCAAGAATGCGATTGCGATGAAGATCATGGATCTGCTTGGCGTTGGTGGATCGTTCACCGAATACTATGCGATGGACTTCGCCGCGGACCTTGTTCTGATGGGGCACGACGGGCCGGGGCATATCGGCATCGCGCAGGACAAGATCAAGGTGCGGCCGCTGCAGGTCTATCACGGGAAGGTCGGAAACGGTCTCTCGGTGGAGATGTCCGTGAAGCACGGGCCAGTTACGCTGCTGTCCGTCGTCGAGGACAAAGGGCAGGGCTTTCAGTTGCTGGTTGCAGAGGGTGAGAGCGTTGCGGGAGAGATTCTGGAGATTGGCAACACGAATAGCCGATACCGATTCCCGCTGGGGGCGCGGCGTTTCGTCGAGCAGTGGAACTCACACGGCCCAGCGCATCACTGTGCGATTGGCATAGGACATATTGCAGGACAGCTCGAGAAGCTGGCGAGCCTGCTGGAGCTTGGTTTCGTTCAGGTCTGTTGAGGGTTGGTTCAGTAGTAGCCAGGGAGGACACAATGTCAGCAGCAATAAGTATCGGTATTTCGAACAGTAAGTATCGCGTGGACGAAAGCAGGACGGAGAGGGCGAGACGTTTGCAGCCAGAGCTGGATCGGGAGTATATCGTTCCCGTACTGCTGAAGTCTGTGCAGATACTGGAGCTTCTTGGGAATGCGCCGGATGGATTGCGGATCGAGCAGATTCACCAGAGGACCGGCTTCGCGAAGACCACGGTTTATCGAATCGTGCGGACGCTGGTGGTCAGCGGCTATCTGGTTCATAGCGGGGATGGAACCTA
>WNFC01010426.1_pt1 | contig 10311 bp, 10 predicted proteins | sample 5400541 | NCBI WGS metagenome assembly WNFC01 (sample SAMN13153342, study PRJNA577476) | soil metagenome | isolation source: 120 cm saprolite under Douglas fir tree site 2 hole 2 replicate 1 | place: USA:California | collected 2015-04-18 | reverse complement strand
CAACTCTTGGCTCGAACGACTTCGCCGCCGCTCGCTAAGGCGCGTGCTGACTCGGCCTATTGCGGCAGGGTTGGTCCTGTACCTCGACAGGGCACCAGTTGAGCACCGCGTGGGACCCGCGCACAAAGATCCAGCCTGCGCGCTCACGTCCTTTGCTAAGCCCTAGGCTAAGTCTAAGTGGCTCCGGGGGAGCTGGTCAGGAAGCCGACGGAGGCTCTGCTTTTCGATAGCCCCTGCAACCAAGAGCCCGCCGCGCGGAGGAGCAGGCGACTGCTGCTGGCTATCGGCCGGCGAAGACCTCGTAACTAAAAATCAGTACGTGTACTGATGCCGATAAGCGTGACCGTTCCCAAACTGTCGACATGGTTCCTTGCACGCCGCGCCGCGTCCTACAAGCGAAGTCCCGTTCGGAGCAACTGTCGTGAAGCGGGTCAGATCAACTGCTCAATCAGCGGATGAAAACCGGATGAGCACGGTAGAGGCCTATGTTAGGCGCTCGTATTGCATCTCGGGACCCGACGGCCGGGATGATGCTGAGCGGTTGCGAAAAGCAATCGAAGCGGTCACGTCGAAAGGGTCCTCTGGCGAACTCACTCCAACTGATATCCCCGGAGTACCGCGCTTACGGCATCGAATCGATCATCTCTCTCAGGTAGCAGAGGCTGTGCGCCGCTTCTTACCAGAGGTAGAGGCCAGTCCCCGCCTTCACGCCCTGTCTTTTGTTGATCCTTTGCGTGTCGCCAACGAGTTGGGGGTCGCGGTTTCGCCAGCGGTCGCCCGCTCAGTTCGCCGCGGGCTGAGCGGCATTGTCTCCTTTGACCTTTCGTCACTGGATGATCACGGCGATCTGCGCGGGGGAATGGGTCAGATCCATTGGCGTCCCAAGAGCAGCCGATCCTGATGCCGTTCGACGTCTTCGGTTACAACGCCGTGTTCGAACTGGACCAGTCGGTGGTCAACAGTCTTCTGGCGACATTCCTCTACGAGCAACACTTGATCGTAAACAGCGGAGTGGTCACGAATGGAGACTTCATTGCGATCAAAGTTCCACTTCAGCAAGGAACCCTGAGTCTGTACCTAGAACTAGGTAAGCCTTTCCTACATGTCCAAACTAGCGACGGCTCAGATCTAGCAACTCTTCATGTCCCGTTCTCGGAAGTCGGTGCCTTTCTTACGGTCGATGGATCCGTGGTGCCAACGACGCTCCCGAAATTTCAGCTGCTCATCTTCAATGTTGCCATCCAACAGACCAACTTCGGCTTGGCGGTCGACCTCTCTGGAATCAAGCCAGATGACGTTGGAATCTCAGCCGCGAATATTAGACCCGGTCGCACGGGAGTCGGAGGCGTATCAGTAGGATTGCCCTTGCTTCTCACCGACCAGATCCTGGATGCGTTGCTGATGTTTCAGGGAAATCAAATTGTCACTGGTAAGGCCCTGCGCTCGAAGTTGGCCGATTTCCTTTCGGCCGGCGCGCTAGGCCCGACCTCCGTCCCGATTTCGGCCGGTGGCCTGAGTTCAGAAGTTGCATCGTGGGATCTGTTCTTGTTCGGCAATGCCAACGATCGCGATCTCGCCGACGTTCCCGGCGATGCCGGCGCCGACCTCCTCCTCTTCCAAGACCCGCAACACGGCCGAGGGATCCGAACGCAAGCTGGGCAGACCATACCGCCAGCCGCCGACAGCCCTCAATACAGTTGGTCTTTCAGCTTGAATCGCCCCGTGCTCGAGATCAACATCAGCAGAGCCCTGGATGGTGGTCCTTTTTGGGTACAGGGAGACACTGCCAACACACCAACTAATCCCCGTGGATACCTAGTCGTCCCTAACTCGGGCTCCTTGTCTTTTGGGTTGCCAAGCGGTGGCCAAGTCACTGTCGAGGCTCCACAAGGCGGATCCGTAAAAATAACAATCCCAGATGGCGGCCTGACTCCGCACTCGCGTGCCCACGTGACCAATGTGCCACTAAATCAGCAGAATGGGTTTACCGCTGACAACAAGGGCGGCGCAACTCTCACGGTTCCGGCTTCGATTGGCGACAGTTTGGTAATCGGGGTAGACGCGGCGAGTCTTCCGGGAGATTCGTCGGTCGTCGTTTGGCGACCTCAGTTCAGCATGCAAGAGGGGCAGATAACCATCAAGTTCCACTACTACAAGTACATCGAACATTGGTGCGACGCAGAGGGCGATGCAACTGTATCGGTCGAGCTCTACGCAGATCGTAGTCAGCCTTTCTTTGTCGGCACGAGGGTCATCGACGCAAACGCGACTGCACCTTGGTGGGCCTACGTCATCACGTGGTTTGCACCCGGATTGATCGGACTGGACATGCTTGCTCCAGTTCTTACTGCTCTCGTCCCAGTTGCTTTGCATGCCGCAGCAGCTGGGCTGATCGGTGGCAAGACATCCGCAATCGGTGGTGCATTGGGTGATCAGTTCAAGGCCCCACAGATTCAGAACTTGGCACTGTTTCTAGATCAGGTTGATGTCCATGCCAATGGCATGCAACTATCCGGCCGCGCTGACTCCGGTAGCATCGTGGCATTCGGGCGCCACGTCACCGACTCAACTCTAGCGGGTATTGTCGCTGGGCCGACTAGCTTCTTCTGGCAGCCGAACATAGGCCCCATTTCTGTGAGGACTTGGAATCAGGTAGCGGCCGTCTCCGATCGGTCGGCCGAGACATTCTGGTCCGCTGGTTACGATGACATCCCCACGGACGATAAATTCTCGACCGCTTCGTTCACGATTGACGCAGGTCAAGCGATGATGGCGTGGATCGACTTGGGAACGGGTCATGCGAAAGCTCTATTCGAACGTCCGCCCAATGGCACCGCCCCGAGCACAGGTATGTCGGTGACTTGGGTTGAGTATCGCGACCGGGTTTACCGAACCGTGGCACTCGAGAACCACCTGGCGGCCACTGTGATCGGCGAGGCTCAGTCGTCGTTTATCGATGAGAGGACCTACAAATACGACGGGACGATTCCGCTCGCGGCTGTGAAGTTCTTTCTAAGCGACGAGACGCTGGCTCTTGGTCAGCAAGAATGGTTCTGGGACGATCAACCTGTCACTCAAGTGGGAATCGCAGTTTCAGGCGGGAGTATTCAACTCGATTCGGCGAACAGAAAACTTTCGGTCCATCTCGATCAGTCCGCGTATGTCGGCGCTCTGACGGTCGCCGACTCTCACTGGGTGAGATTCAAGGGCACTGACGTCTTCGGCACAGCGCTTGAGACAAAGCTAAGAGTCGAAACGCCACCGCGGACAATTACTCCAATTCCCGTACGTGCTCGTCCGCCAGTCTTCCCCGAGCCAGGCGATCCAGCTCGCGATCGAGCGGTCCTGGTTGCGGAGCTGACTGCAGCATTGTTGACCAGAATGGGACCTGTGCAAGCGGCTGCCTTGGCGACCGCGCTCACAGATGCCATCGCTGGGAAGGGAGGATTCGCTCCGTCCGGCGCCGGCTTCGGCGGCATTCTCTGAATCCCGTCCCGCCGATGCTAGCGATAAGCGATTGCTATCGATAACTACCCCTAGTCGCGAGCTTTACCGCCGCTGTCAAACTCGTTTGGACGACAAGCCGCTTCGAAAATTGGCTCTGCGTGAGCTTAAGTATTGGGTTTCTTAGGAGTTGTCTTCGCCGATTCGCCTGTAGTAGATCGTAACGACGTCGGCATTAGGTGATCGCGGTAAAGGGACTTGAGACGACTACCGAGGATGGCTAATGAATCGGTCTTGTTGCCAGTAGCGTCAATTCGAGGTGACGCTTGGCGCCAGAGCAGACCGAGCAGCAGAAACGCGAGGACAATCCACTCGCGTTCCAGCAACTAATCGCGATCGCAGCAGGGGGAACCGCTCTGTTCCTATTGCTCTACCTCCTCGCACACGGCATTCTTGGTCGCCTTCCCGCTGGCCACCGATTCGCGACCCTGATCTGGTCGAGTCACATCGTCGAGTGGTTCGTGACAGTCGCGATCGGCCTTGCCGCGATCGCCTTGGTGGTGGGCTTGCTGCAACTGGGATGGACTGCCGCGCAAGGCCCTGGTTGAAGTTCCCGGATAGATATGGCACAGCCGGCTCTACGTTGCTGGTGTGCCAGAAGCCTACGAAACGACCCCGTCCGACCCGCGCCGAGGGGTTCGGCGCCACCACTACCAGGAGGGGCCCGGTTTCCTCTTCCTGGCCACTCAGAACGGCCGGCCGACTATGGAGCGGCACAGGCGTGGCCTTGAGGGAGTGCGCCGAAGGATGCGAACTGTGAAGCGAGCCTTGGAGGCTGGCGTGGAGACCGCGAGTCGAGAATCGGGCGTCCCTCGCAGGTCTCTGTATCGCTGGATGGTCTGTTACCAGGAGACCGGCATCGATGGGCTGATTGACCGGTCCCGGCGCCCACTCCAACTGCGCCCGACGATCCCAGCCTGGGTCGACAAAGTGGCCATCACTGTGCGCCTGCTCACCTACTGGAACTCGAAACGAATCTCGGCTGAGATGGCTCGGCGCCAGATCTATGAGGTTGGCCACACCTACATCGACGGCTTGTTCCAGGCCCGCGGCTGCTCTCGCGGCAGTGTGCCGCCTCGATCCGGCCCGCGTTACGAGCGGACTCGACCCAACGAGCTCTGGCATGTCGACATCAAGGGTCCGTTCTTCATCAACCTCAGCGGCAGGGGGTACATCAAGACCTGGATCGTGGGCCTGGTCGACGACCATTTCCGCTTCGTGATCGGACTGCGAATCCTGACCGAAACCAAGGCGGCGCCCATCCTTCGATGGCTCGACGAATGCTTTGAGCTGTGCGGCCGGCCGCTGCAACTGATGAGCGACAACGGCCTTCCCTTCGTCGTTTGGATGCCGGGCATGCTTACCGGCTTCGGCAAGCGCTTGCGCGACCTGCACATCCAGCACCTGCGAACCCAGATCAGCTCGCCCTGGACCAATGGCAAGATCGAGGCCTTCTGGGCCGTCCTTCAACAGGAGGTGCTTGACCGCAAGCGCTTCAAGAGCTTCGCTGAGCCGAGTTGGCGCTTGCCGCCTTCGTCGAGTACTACAACTACCACCGACTCAGTGGCGTGCTCGGCTGGATCACACCGGGCGAGCGCTACGACGGCACTCCTTTCACGGATGTCGGGTTCCAGAACATCCCCGCTCTGAGCCATCTTCAAGGCTGGCTCGAGGAGGTCATGGATGCAGCCTGACTCTGTGCCATATGTGTCAGGGAATCTCACCTAGTGACTGAGTTGACAGGGTCCCTGCAGACGAACGACAGAGCTCTTCGGTGGAAGGCGACCGCTTTCCTTGTGGCTCTGCTCGTGACGATAGTTCATCGAGAGTCAGGAACAGTGCGGGATGGTCCCGATCGGTCACTATCGCGATCTCGATGACCCGGACAGCTTCGTATGGTTCCGCGGGTTTGCGGATAGGGAGACTAGACTTGGCGGGCTCGAGGCCTTTTATACCTCCCGGGCGTGGGTGGACCACCGCGATGCCGCGAACGCAACGATGATCGATTCCGACAACGTGCTTTTACTGCGTAGCGCGCGTCCGGGTAGCGGCTTCGAAACGCAGGGCTTCAGCCGGCCGGCTGGCGCCGATCTGGCGATCGGCAGGGGGCGCTTCGTCGTCGCAGCCGTCTTGATGCTCGGCGAATCGGCCACAGAAGGCCTCGTTGCCGCCTTTGAAGAGCATCTGCTTCCGGAGCTTCGGCGGCACGCAGCGCGAATCGCTTACCTGGTCACGGAAGAACGACCAAATGACTATCCGCGGCTGCCCGTTCGTGAGGGGGAGTACGCATTTGTGGTGGTCGGCATCTGTGCCACCGACCAGGCTCAAGGGATGGCTGCGTGCGTTCGACTCAGGTAGCCTGCCCGAAATTCTGCGGTTACTAACGAGGGGCAGCGAGCTGCTTCGACTCGAGCCAGCGCCGCGTTCGCTGTTCCGCTAGTGCGCAAGAGGCACCTCCGGCGGTCCGTATGACCGACGCCCGGCAAGCCGATCGGAGGCACGTCCGCCGGACGATTGCGTGCGAGGTCTGTGCGAGGTGGCGGAGGCGCGCGCCGAATTGATTCTTCGACTGGAAGGTCGACTGAGCCTCATTGTTAACGCGCCCTTTGGCGGCTCTTAGACGCTAGGCAGACCGATCATGGGTCGATCGGTTGGTAGCTGGGCCGGGTATGTGGCATGTCTGTGGGGCTTGGCGTTCGCCGCGATCAGCTTTTACTGGGGCATGGGCGGAACCCTTGGTCTCGATAGCCTCGGAGGTTCGCTCGAAAGGCTGGCACGAGCCCACGATCGGACCATCCTCATCGCAGTCTGGGTGACCGGTTTTCTGAAGGTCTTGGTCGCCCTGCTTGGACTCGCGCTGGCCGGTACATGGGCCGCGAGATTGCCTCGTCGGCCGGTCACCGTACTCGGCTGGGTTGCGGCTGTGTCTCTAGCTCTGTACGGCGGCACTCTGGTTGTTACCGAAGCGCTCGTCACGATTGGAGCGATCAAGCCGGCGCAGCCCGTCGACTGGAAGCCGCTGCTCTGGCACCTCTATGTTTGGGATCTGTCCTTCCTGGTCTGGGGCGTCCTCCTCGGCGTCGCGACCTCCTGTCGCCGCAAACACGTGCCTGTGGGAAATTCGGCGCCGGAGGATTGTTACGTAGTAGGGGCAATTTGTCATGCTTTGGAGTGACGCTCTCCTGGACGACTGTTCGGCCCAACGATTCGATGCAAGACTCCAGGCGGTGGCGACATCCTTGACTAGGCCAAGTCGTTGTCAAGGTCGGGGTAAGGTCGCCAACTCTCAGGCCGAGGGTGGCCAGAAGCGTGGAGGATTTTGACCGATGGGCTACGGGTTGAAAGCGAAACTGCTACTTGTAGTGTTCGTGGCCGGGGGTATCTTCATTGGCGTCGGTGCAAGTCCAGCGAGCGTAGCGTTTGCGTGTCCAGCTGGTTATTACTCGTGCACTCTCGAGAAGTCGGTAACAACGTATGTTGACATCTATGAATCCGGATGCAACTGCTATATCAGATGGTACTGGACGCTCAATACTTTTACAGACAATGGTGGCTACTGGAAGCATTACGAGATGACTGTCTCCACAGGCCCCCAAAACTTGGGCGATGGTGCCGTCACGGTTGCTGCATACGTTCGCGTATGGGTTTGCGGTAATTACCAAGGGGTGTGGTCGAACGTTTCAAACTGGACATACAGGAGCACAGTGGTATCTCCGGATTTCGAAGTTTATCCGTGCGGCCGACAGGCAGACGATGGTGCTAGCCCGACGAGCTACGTGCAGGGTCCCAGTAACTGGTATCCACAGACCGTTAGCCAATACATCAATCAAGGTTGATCCGAGAGCAGTACTGGGGCGGCGCTAACTGCCGCCCCGGTTACCCTTCACCGCAGCCAACTCGCGACATTGATTGCTGGCAGGCCGAGATGATCCTGCGCCGTCGTCGATAAAGCGACCGTCGAGGCGCACCCACTTTCCCATGTCAGGGAGGTGAGTTGAATGAGGTTTCGTGTCGCGACCAGTTGTTGGTTACTCTCTTCGCCGCCGCCATTTTTGTGGGAGCCGGTGCAAGCCCGGCCAACCGCGTGTCGGCATGGACATGCCCACAGTACTACAGCACGTGTCATCTGGAAGCGTCCAACACAACGTATGCAGACATTTATGAGGCCGGATGCAACTGCTACGTAAGGTGGTACTGGACGCTAAACACGTACAACGATCAGCAGCCATACATCAGTCGACATTACGAACTAACGTTGTCGACAGGGTCACAAAGCGTTGGCGCTGGGGCAGTGCTTCTCCAGGCCTACATTCGAGTCTGGATATGCGGTAGCTACGACGGAGAGGTGTCAGAGAATGCGTCGTATACGTATCGATATACGTTGATTACGCCTGAATACGGGAATGCCACTTGTGGCAGGCAGGCTGATGACGGCGCCAGCCCAAATTCGGGTCCAGCCTACGAATATGGGCCCGCCAATTGGTACCCGCAACAGACTGCCGTCTATCTGAATCAGGGTTGAGAGGATGATGTAGCCCAGCGATTAGGCGGTCTGGCTTCGAGGACTGCGTACTTTGCCAGGCCGCCTGCCCTTTCAGAACTTCGTGCGCTATGCGCAGCTCTGCCGGTGTGTTGGGCGTCGGACGAAAGTTACGGCGCTTCAACATGGCCTCGAAGAATGGGGGAACCACTCGCTCGTAAGAAGCAGGACGTGCGAACGGAGAGTGCACGAGTAGTAGGCGGCTCGGCACGCAAAGGCTACCAGCCCCCAGCTATGTGGAAGATTCATGGTTCTACCCGGATCGTTTCGTAATTAGTCATTTGACGTCGTCCGCGGACAACTAGCGTACGGTACCGACGCTCAAGCGTCGGTACCGTCGCAACACCTCGTGATCGAAGGGTTGGAGTCGCGCACAACATATTGTCATCGTGCAGGTTTGCGGGTCATATCCGGCGAGTGTTCAGGGCATTCAACTTGAGTCGTTGGAAGTTGGCTACATGTCAGCTAATTCGTGCACACCGACAATTGGCAATCCCCAAACGGTGTCTAGGCTCAGCTGGCTCAAATGCCCGCCGGCGTCGCGTCCCGGTAGCCCTTCAACATCGAACGACATAGTCCTCCGCTGTGGTTCAGTGAAGCCTCCAGCCGTATAACTACGTGTATCCAGGAGTGAGTTGTCGCGGGGAAGGTTCTGAAACAATGAGCACCCAGCCGGGAGCCCCAAGGCGTCACCGTAGAGGGGAATCGAGGAAGATATCGGTGCGTGCGCTTAAAGTGCGTCGTACCAGTGGGACGTAAGCGGCTCGCGGCTCTCGCAAGACAACATGCTCCGAATAGCTCCCGGCGGCTCGAAATGGTCCCAGTAATCTACTCCTGTCGGCTCCGTTGAGCCCGGATTCGGTCGCCCGGCGAGGTCGGCGCCCTGGGGACCTGCGGGTGGTCGTTCGCCGTCCGACCAAGCTGCCGCGCACGCTCGGGGCGCCCGCACTATTCGCGGCGTCCTACGGCAACGTCGGCTCGAGCATCTACTACGCACTCGGGGTAACAGCGGCGTTTGCCCTCGGGCTCACTCCTCTGGCGCTCATCCTTGCGGGATGCATCTTCGTCACCACCGCCCTCAACTACGCCGAAGGCACCTCTGCAATCCCGCACGCGGGCGGCAGTTCGAGCTTCGCCCGGCGTGCGTTCAACGACCCCATCGGATTCCTGGTCGGCTGGGTGCAGCTCCTCAACTACATGGCCACGGTGTCGATCTCGTCCTACTTCGCAATCAGCTATCTCGGCGTATTCGGCAAGTACGTGCCCTTCTTTCACCTGCTAGAGAGCAACGACCTGTGGCATGTGGGCGCCACCGTCGCGCTCATCGCCTTCTTGATCATCATTAACGTCATCGGTATCCAGGAGTCGAGCGCGCTCAACCTCGCGCTCGCGCTGATGGACCTGTTGACGCAGGTCGCCCTCGTGATTCTCGGACTGATCCTGCTGCTCGACATCAATAGAGTCATCAACAACATCTACTGGGGCGTGGCACCGACGTGGGGCAGCTTTCTCGCGAGCATCTCTATCGCCATGGTCACGTACACGGGCATCGAGACCATCTCCAACCTTTCCGAGGAGGCCAAGAACCCCGGCCGGTCTGTGCCCCGGGCGACGTACGCGGTCATTGTGGCCGTCCTCTTCGTCGCTGCATTCCTGCCCACGATCGGCCTGAGCCAGTTTCCCGTGCATTACGACATCCAGCACGGCATATACATCACCGACCTCGCGACCCAGTACAAGGCTGACCCCGTGGCCGGCATCGTCGGCAAGTTCATGGGGCCGCTAGGCGTCTGGGCGGTCAACTGGGTCGGCATCCTCGCCTTCACGATCCTGCTCATCGCCACCAATGCCGGGCTGATCGGCATCTCCCGCCTCAGTTATTCGCTGGCGGGCGCCGAGATGCTGCCGCGCCGGTTCGCGACCTTGCACCCGAAGTTCAAGACCCCCTATATCTCGATAATCGTCTTCGGTCTGCTCGCCGCGCTGCTCGTCCTGCCGGGCATCATCGTCGGTGGCAAGGAAATCGACCTCATGAGCGCCGTGTACTCACTCGCAGCGACAGTCGCCTTCTGCTCGGCGCACCTCTCCGTGATGCGATTGCGTTTCGTCGAACCTGAGCTCTACCGGCCGTATCGCATGCCGATCAACATCAAGTTCGGTCGGGACAGCATCCCCGTCCTCTCGATTGTCGGCGCGCTCGCCATCGGGACCGTCTTCACGCAGCTCATGTTCCAGAACATCTCGAACTCGACATGGATCTTTCTCGG
>WNFC01036143.1_pt1 | contig 10312 bp, 9 predicted proteins | sample 5400541 | NCBI WGS metagenome assembly WNFC01 (sample SAMN13153342, study PRJNA577476) | soil metagenome | isolation source: 120 cm saprolite under Douglas fir tree site 2 hole 2 replicate 1 | place: USA:California | collected 2015-04-18 | reverse complement strand
ACGATGTGGTCAAGCGCGCATTGACCGGCAATCGCACGCTCGTCGCGGCCGCGGCCACTCTCGCGCAGGCGCAGGAACTGGCCGCCGCGCAAGCGGGACGCTCTATCCCCAGGTCGCTCTGACCGCGGGAACCGGTCGGCAGAAGTATGGCGCCGAGTTTCTCGGCACGTCGCCAAAACCGCCCACGTTCACGTATTTTGCCGTCGGGCCGACGATCAGTTACGCACTGGACTACACAGGCGGCGTCGCGCGCTCGGTGGAACAGCAATATGCGTTCGCCGACTATCAGCGCCAGCAGCTCGACGCTGCCTATCTCGCCGTCACCGGCAACGCCGTTATGCAGGTGCTGAAGATCGCTTCGTTGCGTGCGCAGATCGCGACTGTCGATGCCATCCTCGACCAGGACCGGGAAAATCTCAAACTCGTGCAAGTGGCGTTTGCCGCAGGATCCGTGTCGCGCGTCGACATCGTGAGCGCGAACAGCCAGCTCGCCAGCGACACTACCTTGTTGCCGCCGCTACGTCAGGAACTGAATCTCGCGCAGCACGCATTGGCAATCATTCTGGGGGAGCCTCCCGCTAATGCAGCGCTGCCCGAGCTCGATCTGGCGCAACTGGTGTTACCGCGACACCTTCCAATAAGCCTGCCGTCCGAGCTCGCGCACCGGCGCCCCGACATCCTCGCGGCCGAGGCGCAGTTGCACGCCGCGACAGCCGCCGTCGGCATCGCCAATGCCAATCTCTATCCGCACATCAATCTCACCGCCGCGACCGGGCAGCAGGCTACCGATTTCGGGCACCTGTTCGATCGCGCGAGCAACGTATGGAGTCTGGCTGGAGCGCTTGTCGCGCGGTTGTTCGACGGCGGCACGCTGCGTGCGGAACAGAGAGCAGCGGTCGACGCAATGCATGCGAGCGCGGCGAATTACGAACAGACGGTGCTGGTGGCGTTCGGTCAGGTTGCCGACGCACTGCAAGCGCTCGATCACGACGCCGAGCAGCTCGACGCGCAGGCGCGCGCCCAGGATGCCGCTCGCGACAACCTCGATTTGACACGCAGGAGCTATAACGAAGGCAATGTCGGTGTGTTGCAGATTCTCGACGCCGAGCGTCTTTATCAGCAGGCGCGCCTCGGCTATGTGCGGGCGCAGGCGCAGCGTTACGCGGACACGGCCCAATTATTCTTGGCGCTGGGAGGCTCTGGACCCGCGGCCGATACATCCAGCGAAGGCGGCACGCACCATTCAGCGGCTCGATAAGGCGTGCTCCAACCTTGCTTCATATCCGATGCGTCGCCGCGCGTTCGATGACCATCGCCGACGAACGCGGCTCATTCGTCGATCTTTTTCCAGCTAGTGTCCGGGTTGTAGCGCGTCATCCGCTCGGCAATTGAAACCGTATCCTTGCCAAGATTCTTTTCGTACACCACGCCCCGGTGGTTGCAGATGAACGTCATAACACCTGAGGCCCCCCACCTGGCGGGATAGGCCACCAGCGCGAAGCCGCCGATCATCTTGCCGCGCACAACATAGCTGTAAGCGCCGCCCGGGTTATCCGCGCCCTGTGCGGTGAGAATTTTGTAGTAATAGCCGTAGTACGGCTGGGTCCCGGGGCTGTAGCCCTGTTCCTTGGCGCGCGCCGACAACGGGCCAAGCGGACTCGCCGCTTCGCCTTCCTGCGTCTCCCAGTACAAACCGTCGTGCTCGCCAGGCGTGCTGATGAATTTATGCGCGTACTCGAGCAAGCCATCCTTGTCGCGATCCTTGGTCGCGTATTCGCGTTGCGCGTCCACGTAAGCGAGGCACACCTGGATCGCAGAGCGTTCGTTGCGTCCGATTCGACGGTTGAGGACTTCCTCGGCTCCGGCCTTCGAGTCGAACTTCCAGCCGGTCGCCGTTTTCACCAGCGGGAATGGGAAGGGGAACTCCTCCGCGCCGATCAGCAGCGTGACCCTCGCATCGCCCGAAGGTTCGATCTTGACACTCGTCCCATAGGCTTCGAGGAAACGTTTGCGTCCCGCCGCATCCTGGACTGGGTCGCCTGAATGGATCACCTTGTCGCTCCCGGGGCCCAACACCGAGTGGATATGCGCCAGATCGTTGGAGCGAATCGCATTGGCGAGTTCGGCCGCTGCCTGTTCCGGCGTCGCGAATATCCGCTGAGCCTCCGGTTTGGTCTTTGTCACTGCCGGGGCTATGGAACGAATCGTGGTTTGCGCGAAGACCGTGACGGGCCATGTCGCAGCGGTTGCGACCAACGCCATGCAGCAAAGCAGAGGTCGGTTCATCGCTGGCCTCCTCGCTGCGGCGCCGACGGAGCGCTATTCGTCTGCCGGCTCATCTGACCACGATTGGTGTCCATTTGCACCTGGGCGCGCGGCTGCGGGGAGTAGGCGGGTTGTGGCGCGTATTGCGGCATCGCGCGGGTCATCGGCTGCAACTGAGGCGCCGGACGCGCGATCGCCTGTTGCGGCGGTGGCCTAGAGGGCGCAAACGTTTGTGCTTGCGGAGCCGGTCGGCCTATCTGCTGTTGCGGTTGTGGCGCCGGGCGCGCAAACGGCTGTTGTTGCGGAACCGGTCGGACCATCTCCTGTTGTGGCTGTGGCGCCGGGCGCGCGAACGACTGTTGTTGCGGAGCCGGTCGGACCATGCCCTGTTGGGGCTGTGGCGCCGGGCGCGCGAACGACTGTTGTTGCGGAGCCGGTCGGACCATGCCCTGTTGCGGCTGTGGCGCCGGTCGCGAGCCCGCCTGTTGCGGCGGCGCCAGGTCACGCCCGCGATACGGTTCGCGCGCCTGAATCGCGGCGGTATTCGGCCGCATAAATTGGTCCCGGGAGCCGTTGTCCCGGTAGGCCACGCCGTGGCGGTGCTCGGGTATGTGCGCCCACTGCCCATCGCGCCACCGGTTAATATATTGCGGCCGATTCGCAAAGTTATTGTTGCGGACGTCGACATCGATGTCGTGACCGCGCCAGTTCGCGTGGGCCCATCCCCAATGGTTATGCGAAACTCGACGCGCCCTGCCAAAGAATATGCCTACCGCGATTCCTGCCGATAGATCGGGGTAACCGTAAATCGACGGCGGATACCAATAGTCAGGCTGGTAGTACGGGTCCGACCACGGACCATAGATCACCCTCGGGTCGTAGACGGGCACGTAGACATATTCCGGCTGCGCCGGCTCGATGTCTATGTAGCCTCCTTGATCCATCACTGTTTGCTGCGGCGTGTTCTGCAGGTTTCCCGCCGCTTGCGCTCTGCTGCGCAAGGCCTGCACGGTGTCCATGACCTGCTGCTGGTTGGCGAGGAACGCGTCACCCAGACGCTGCGTCCAGTCAAGCTTGTCGTTCATCATCACCAGCACCTGAGGGTAGGCTGTCAACGAAAGCACGCTCGGGTCCCAATTCTGGTCCCGCAGCGCCTGGTCGAGCGCGTCTCCGGTGAGGGAGGGATTTTGCTGCACGAAGCGAGTCGCCATCACAATTTCGAGAGGATACGTCGAAGCCATGAGTACCTGAGCCAGTAACTCGTCCGGATAAAGCGCGATCGGCGCGACCAACGCATCGAGTTCGCGCTGCGGCAGCGGAGCAGCGACCGCGCTCGGCTCGTCGGCCGCAACGATTGGCTGCTGGCCATACGCTGTGGAGGTAATCACCAGCAGTGCGAGCAAAAATAGGAAACCGTGGCGTAATCGGTGCGACATAAGGTCTCACCCAGAAAAAGTTTCGAAGGTCAGTACTGTCATTTGACGCGTGTCAGGATCAAATGTTTCCTCTAACAATAAAGATTGGCATCGCAATAGCGTAGGGTTATCGGCACGATAGTCGGGCGCTGCGCTGCCTGGCTCGGTGACACAAATGATCATCGCGCGTGAATATGCGCCGCCGAGAAAGCAGATCGCTGCCCGCGCATCGACACTTGGTTAGTATCGTTGGCTGTCGTCGCGGTGATGAATTGCGGGCCGCGCCGCCGGCCCACTCGCGCCGACTCGCGGATAGCTCCGGGCGTGGTCCCGAGGTGCTTTCGAAACAGGTTCGTCAGGTGGCTCTGGCATGACACGCCGACCTCGAGCGCGATATCGGCCAGCGTCAGCTCGTCGCGCGCCAGCAGCCTCATCGCCCGCCTCAAGCGGCAGCGGATGACGTACTGGTGCGGCGTCATCCCGGTGGCCAGCTTGAAGCCGCGGCCGAAGATGAACGGGTCCATGCCAATAGCAGTGGCGATCTCATCCCATTTCAGCTTGGTGTCCAGGTTGTCGTTAACGAAGCGGATGGCGCGCCGCAAAACATCTCGCGCCAGTCTCGGATCGCGCTCCGGCGCTATCTGCCCGGCTTCATCGGTCGTTTGTCGGATGCAGGCCGCGATCGTTTGTGCCAGCTCTTCGGAGCGATGGTTGCCCCAATCATTCTGCGTGGCGTGCTCGACAAGGTAGATGCGCATCATGCCCAGCGCGTGCTCGACTCTGCTCAGCGTCATTGCCTTCTCCGCTCCTGTTGGACGAGCAATCTCGTTCCCATCTCAAGGTAAGGGAACTCAACGCTACTTGACGCTGACGTTGCTATAGCGTCTGCCCCTAATCTCCGCCTCCCGAGTTACACATCGATTTCCACAAACGCAGGTTAGGTCACATCCGTAGCTTTCAGGGGAGAGTGCCGCACGCGCGGCTTCATCGCTGAGGGCGCGAACGTTGCGATCGCGAACGTGCTCGTGCAGGAGGGACGGGTGCTTGCCGACGAGCTCGCCGATCACACCTTAGATAGCGTCTGCAAAGCCTGGAGCTCCTTTCGACAGGCCTCACTGAAGGGTTTTAGCGAATCAAGACCCTCAAGTCGATCAAAATCAGTGAACTCGTGTGTCAGATCTCGGAGCGCTTCGTGGGTGATGTTTTCAGCGAAATATTGCTTGAGGATGCGCTGCAACGTCTGATCTGCAGCAGCAACAACCGCGTCGGAGGATGTCAGCCTGATGCGATTTTGAAGTGCGTAGATCTGAAAAAGCTTCTCCGGACTATCAAGCTTGTGGTCCAAGGCATCGATCGCAAGTTTGGAACACTCCGCAATGAATTCGCCGTAAAGCGTTTCGCGCTTTCGAATCTCCGCGCCGACTACCTCGCGCCTGCTTTGCGTCTTTTGTGTAATCCAGGCCGTACCGAGCGTGGCCGATCCACCCACCGCCGAGCCCAGAACCGCAGCCAATGCGCTTAAAATCGCCGGATCCATCGCAAATTCCCTTTACCCCCGCCGCGCTCGGTAAGGATGTAGCGCGGTTTCGCCGGATCGGTCTCGAGCTTGTGTCGCAGCCGCATGACCTGAGTGTTGACCGAACGGTTGTAGACGTCGTCGTTGTGCAGGCGGGACATGTCGAGGAGCTGGTCGCGCGAAAGGATGCGATGAGGCGAGCCGAGGAGCACAACGAGGAGGCTGAACTCGCCGTTGCTTAGCCGCACCGCGTGCCCATCGGGGGCGGTCAGGCGACGCGTGTTGAGATTCAGCTCCCAACCGTCGAAACGGTAGGCGCGGATGCCTTCCGGCCGGCCTTGGTGCACCTCCGCCCGGCGACGGCGCAGCACAGCGCGGATCCGTGCGAGCAGCTCGCGCGGGCTGAACGGTTTGGTCAGGTAATCGTCGGCGCCCAGCTCCAATCCCATCACCCGGTCGGCCTCTTCGCGGCGGCCGGTGAGCATGATGATCGGGATCGCGGACTCCTCGCGCAGGCGGCGCGCGAGTGCCATCCCGTCCTCGGTCTGCAACTTGAGATCCAGCACAAGGAGGTCGACCACTTCGTCTGCCAGCACCGCCTGCATCGCGGACCCGTCGGCGACGGCGGTGACGCGGAACTCGTGCTGGCCCAGATAGTCGGCGATCGCCTCCCGGAGTATTGGATCGTCGTCGATGGCGAGAACGTGTGCCAAAGCGGTGTCAGTCCGAGGCTGGTGAACTTGCGTATTCATGACCGCCTGAGTACTCATCACGGGTGCGAGTCTAGCCAAGGTAATCCGGGCTGGTCACAGGTGTGACCTCTCGGACCACCCCAGTAACATACTCGCAATCAGCGTTAGGTGAAATCGATGTGTCGCCAGCCGCACGAACTGCGGGGCGTCCGTGCCCGAGGCATGGGCGCTGGTGTTGCCTAACGAATCGAACATGACCCCAACCACGGACATCCTCATCATTGAAGACGACGCGATCATGCGCGAAGCCTTGGCAGAGTGGCTGGAGGGGGCGGGCTATTGCGTGCGCAAGGCTGCGGACGGTACCGCCGGACTCGCCGCAGTGAAATTCGCCGCGCCCGGGCTAGTGGTTACCGACATCCACATGCCCGGAACGAGCGGCGCCATGGTCATCGCCGAGCTGAAGCAGCAGTATCCCGAGATTCCGGTCATCGCGATCTCGTGCCTGTTCAACTCCGGGCACGGGATGGACGCGGATGCAGCGATCGCGCTGGGCGCGGCACGGGCGCTCGCCAAGCCGTTCAAGCGCGGCGAGCTGCTCCGGGTGGTGGCTGCCCTTCTCGAGTCGCCCGCACGGTAGCCGCCGATGTCGCCGATCGCCGCGGCATCCGCCCGCTCTGGAACGGCGTTTCCCTGGCGCTCAGGCGCACGTCCGCCGGGGGCAACCGTTCGTCAGCAGCCTTGAAGCGCTGGCGAGTACACTGAAGACTTACTCGGGCGAAAACAACCCGAGCGGAACAAGCGCTCAGTTTCAACGAAGGGACTCCGCGCACGTGACCCGCGCCGCAGAGTGATGCAAATGACAAGTGCCCAGACCTCGAGATTCCGGCGTCTAGCCGCGCAATATTTCTTCGGCGGCATCGGAAGTGCGCGCGAGCAGACGAAGGCCTTGCGACGCAGCGAAGCCAACCTGGCGGAAGCCCAGCGACTCAGTCGCACGGGGAGCTTCGGCTGGAGCGTTTCGACCGGCGAAGTCCTCTGGTCAGAGGAAACCTTTCGGATATTCCAGTACGACCGAACGACCAGACCGACCATCGAGCTTATTGTCCAGCGCGCCCATCCCGAAGACCGTGCTCTCGTGCAACGGACAATCGAGCGCGCGTCGCAGGATGGAAAGGATTTTGATTTTGAACATCGATTGCTGATGCCGGCCGGCTCCATCAAGCATCTGCACGTCATCGGTCATGCCGACGGGGATCAGTGCAGCGAATGTGAGTTTGTCGGAGCAGTAATGGACGTCACGGCAGCGAAGGAGGCGGAAGAAAGAATCCGGCAAAGCGAAAGAGAACTTCGCATCACTCTCGAAACGATTCCGGCTTTTGTCGTGAGCACGCTGCCCGACGGCTCCGTTGATTTTGTAAGCCAGAGTTGGCTGGATTACCTGGGCAGCTCCAAGGAAGAGATACTGGGCTGGAGCTGGGTGCAGATAGTCCATCCCGAAGACCTTGAGACGCTGCTGAACAGTTGGCAGGCGGCCTTGGCGGCCGGGGAACCTCTCGAAATAGAAACGCGCATTCGGCGGGCAGACGGGAAATATCGGTGGTTCCTGGCCCGCGCCGTGCCGCTGTGCGACGAAAAGGCAAACATCGTCAAGTGGTATGCGACGACCCACGACATCGACGACCGAAAGCAGGCGGAGCAGAAGCTGCGGCAAAGCGAGGCCTATTTAGCCGAAGCACAGCGATTAAGCCTCACGGGCAGCGCTAGCTGGAATGTGGCGAGCGGCGAAATCGTCTGGTCAGAGGAAACCTTTCGAATCTTCCAATGCGACCGAACGACGAAACCGACCCTGGAGTTTATTCGCCAGCGAACCGATCCGGAGGACCGTGCTCTCGTGCAACAGACGATGGAGCGCGCGTCGCAGGATGGGAAGGATATTGACTTTGAGCATCGATTGCTGATGCCGGATGGCTCAGTCAAGTATCTCCATGCTGTAAGCCATCCTGTTTTCAACGCATCCGGCGATCTCGTTGAATACGTTGGTACCGTGATGGACGTGACCGAACACAAGCAGGTCGCGGAAGTGCTACGAAGAAGCAAGAACCGCTTTAAGGCCATGGTCGAGAAAAGCGTTGAGGGTATTCTGTTGATGCTCCCCGACAAGCGAATCATCTATGCCAGTCCAGCGGTCGAAAGGGTGCTCGGTTACACGTCGGAAGAACTCACCGTGCAATCGCTGATCGAGCACGTCCATCCGGACTATCGCCAGCACGCGACAGATAGCTGGAATCGACTGCTGCAGGACCCGGACTACGTGGCGGCCGCCGAGTCGATGATGCAGCACAAGGACCGGTCGTGGCGGTGGATCGAGTGTACGGCGAGGAACCTGCTCCACGAGCCCAGCGTGGAGGCGGTTGTGGTGAATTTCCGCGATATTACCGAGCGCAAGCGCGCGCAGGCCGAGCGCGAACGGCTCGAGCAGCGGTTACGCCAGGCCGCGAAGATGGAAGCGGTCGGGCGGCTCGCCGGCGGCATCGCGCATGACTTCAACAATGTCCTGGCCGGCGTGTTCGCCTACGGCGAAATGCTCGTCGAGGAAACGCCCGATGGCTCGCCGCTCAAGCGCTATGCGCAGAACGTGCTCACCGCCGCGACCCGTGGTCGCGGTCTCGTCGAGCAGATCCTCGCTTATAGCCGCAGCCAGCGCGGCAAGCGCACACCGGTCGACATCACCCGTGTCTTGGCTGAGACGCTGGAGCTGCTCCGCGGCTCGCTGCCCGCCGATATCCGTCTCGAGGCGAGCGCCCCCCAGCGGCCTCTCGTCGTGATCGGCGATGCCACCCATCTGCACCAGGTGGTAATGAACCTGTGCAGCAACGCGATCCAGGCCATGAGCGGAGGCGGCACCTTGCGCGTGGCGCTCGAGACCACGGATGTTTCCGGCGAGCGAGCGCTCTCGCACGGAACGCTCGCGCCGGGCCGCTACGTGCGCCTAACCGTCGAGGACAGCGGATCCGGTATGGAGGAGGCCACACTATCACGCATTTTCGAGCCGTTCTTCACCACCAAGGAGATGGGCCAGGGCACCGGTCTCGGCCTGGCGCTGGTGTACGCGATCGTCACCGACTCGGGTGGCGCGATCGACGTGAAAAGCGCGCCCAAGCAGGGCAGCACGTTTACGATCTACGGGCCGCTGGCGGAGGTCGCGCTCGCCGCTGCCGATAACACGGCGGCCGCGCCGCCGCGAGGCAACGGCGAGCGTGTGCTGCTCGTCGACGACGAAGCGTCGTTGCTCGCGGCGACCGCCGAGGTGCTGTCGCGGCTCGGCTACGAACCGGTGTCATTTTCCGACAGCCGAGCCGCACTCGCCGCGTTCGAGGCGGCGCCCGAGCGGTTCGATGTTGTCGTCGCCGATGAAGTCATGCCCGGGCTTACCGGGACGGGGCTGGCGAGTGTGCTGCGGCGCCGCCGTGCCGACTTGCCGATCGTGCTGGTGAGCGGCTATAGCGGCCCGATTCTGACGCAGCAGGCGCTCTCCGCCGGCGTCAGCGAGCTGCTCACCAAGCCGCTCCAGTCGCGCGAGATCGCCACCACGCTCGCTCGCGTCCTGCATCGCGCGGCCTAGAGCCACCGACCACAACGGAATTCTCCAGAGCCGCTCACCTTATTCGGTTACCGGAATCCGGCGGACCGAACGCCAAATCCTGCCCTGCTTGCTTGGCCGGAATCAGTTAGCTGGCGTAGTTTGGTTCGCGGGTGTCACGTGGAAAAATCTCGCGATCCGTGCCCCAAAGGACTCCCGGGAAGCGCTCGGCGTATTGGTAGCGTCATTCGTCGAAGCAAGCGCACTGGTTGCCGACTGATTCGGCTGGTGCCACGCTGGCCCCTCGGACGACAACGCCTGCAATTCACGCTCCGATAACCCGTTCGGATGGCTCTGAGCAAATGTCGAAGGTGCAGGGTCGAACACGGGCTTGTTTAAGTGCCATGCCTCGCCCGGTGCCGACATCGACTGCAATACGCGCTCCGACCATCCATTCGGGTTGGCCTGGCGCCAGGCCGACGGGGCATTGTTGAAGACGGGATTGCCGTCCGGCCCGCCATTGAAGTAGGCATACGAATCGCCGGTCAAACGACTCATGCTGCTGTCGTCGGCGCGTGCGATACCTGAAACACCGGCCACGAGCGCGGCGGTCACTGCGATGCTTTTCAACATTGAGAATCTGCTCTTCATGACAGCTCCTATCTGAAATGTAAAATGGCTACTTAACAAGGCGCGGACCATCGACAGATGAACTTGGCGCCTGTGACCATTGGGCTCCCGCCGCGTGTCAACCGCGTTTTGGATCCGTCGGGTCGCGTCGCAACTGTGGTGATTGCCGTGACCGTGTCACCGACTCGGTTGCAATCAGCGGCCCGCGTTG
>WNFC01024785.1_pt1 | contig 10312 bp, 9 predicted proteins | sample 5400541 | NCBI WGS metagenome assembly WNFC01 (sample SAMN13153342, study PRJNA577476) | soil metagenome | isolation source: 120 cm saprolite under Douglas fir tree site 2 hole 2 replicate 1 | place: USA:California | collected 2015-04-18 | reverse complement strand
CGATGTGGCGATAGCCGAGCGCCAGCGCGCTTTCGACCGCGGCACAGCAGACATCGCCCTGCATGCGAAAGGTGCCGAGCCCCAGCCGCGGCAGGCTGATGCCCTGGGTTTGCAGATGCTCCATGGGTACTCCTCAAATGACCTGATGCCGCGACACGTGTGCGCGGCGATACCGTGGTAAACGCGTTGGTGCTGGGATGGATGAGACAGCGGGGTCCGCCGGTCCTGCAGTTTGACCGCAACGCCGGCCTCAAATCAAGCTCGGCACCCGTATCGACCGCGGGCGATCGGCGCAGGTCCGCTCACTGCTTCCAGTTGCAGATGCCGCCGGACGTGCATGGCCAGGTCTGAATGCGCGTGTCGAAGGCCTGGGCATCGAGCGGATTGCCGTGCCGGTGCGCAAGCCTGATGCGTGCCGCGCCCTGCGATTTCCCGGTGCGGAGATGTGCCATCGACGGGCCGTGACGCGGCGCAGCCCTGTGCTCGACGCGCGTCTGCGCCGCGTCCGGCGCATGATCGTTTTTCGCGACGTCACCCCTGATATCACCATGGGCTTCATCACCATGGGCTTCAACACCATGGGCCTCAACCGGAACCGGGGCAAATTCCTGGGCCGGCCCGAGCGGCTTCGGTGACAGCACCGCCTTGGAGAGGTCGAGACCGAGGAACTCGTCCGCGCGATATTCGTCTGCCGTCGCGGCAACACCAGCCATCAGCAGCGCGGCGCCAACGAGCGCGGGACAAATTTTTTGCAGGACCATTTCTTGGACCTCCTGAAAATACTTGAAGTAAGTAAACTCATTTAGGAGGCCCGCGGTTCGATTCCAGCCGCGGTGGCTAACAAAATTGCCGCGCGTCGTCGCCCAAATCCGCAGCAACACGAGCGCATCCGCCATCCGACCGATCGGCCCGTGGAACATCACGGCACGCGCTCGATCGGGATGGAATGCGCCCCGCCGGCTTGGCTTCGCCCGGTTCGATCCGCGCTATTGATCGAAAGCGCCGTACACCAGGTTTTTCAGCGCGGTGCGGATGCGCCCGCGCTGGGTCACGGTCTGCGCCATGAAGACGACAAACATGTTTTCCTTGGAATCGACCCAGAACGTGGTGCCGCCCGCGCCGGACCAGTTCATCTCGCCGACCGACCCCTCGTACGGGCTGACGCCCGCTTCCGTGCGGACCGCGAAACCGAGGCCAAATCCGAAACCCGGTCCCGGCAGATAATACGGCCCCGGCACCACGCCGGATCCCGGTCCGATATGGTTCGCGCCCATATAGGCGATGGTCTTCGGACTGAGGTAGCGCTTGCCGTCCAGGGCGCCGCCGCTGAGGATCATCGCGGCGAAGCGGGCGTAGTCGCCGATGGTGGATACCATGCCGCCGCCGCCAGATTCCCATTTCTGCTGGACGCGCGGATCGCCCATGGTGGCGTCGTTGCCGATCTTGCGGTCGTTCGGGAAAGGCTCGGCCACCAGGGTCTTCTTGTCGGAAGCGGTGACGTAGAAGCCCGTATCCTTCATGCCGAGTGGATCCAGAATCCGCTCCTTCTCGAACTCATAGAGCGACTTGCCCGAGACGACTTCGATCACCCGGCCGAGCACGTCGACCGAGTGGCTGTAGTCCCAGGTCGTGCCGGGCTGGTAGACCAAGGGCAACTTGGCGAGCCGCTGCACGAATTCCGCGTTGTCGACGTCGCCCTCGAACATGTGCGCATCGACATAAGCCTTCTTGACCAATCCCTCGCCGAAGAAGCCATAGGTGAGGCCGGAGGTGTGGCGCATCAGATCCTGAATGGTGATCGGCCCCTTCGGTGGCACGAGATCGAGCGCCATGGCGCCATCCTCGCCCTTCCGCTCGACGCCGACCTTAACATCCGCGAACGCCGGGATATATTTGGACAAGGGCTCGCCGAGCTGAAGCTTGCCCTCCTCGACCAGCATCATCGCGGCGACCGTGGTGATCGGTTTCGACATCGAATAGATGCGAAAGATGGTGTCCGGCGTCATCGCCGCCTTGGTGCCGGGGTCGCGCACGCCAAAACTGTTGAAATAGGCGGTCTTGCCGTTGCGCTGGATCAGCATGATCGCGCCGGGAATCTTGCCGCCGTCGATCTCGTTCTTGAGATAGGCGTCGATCCGCGCGAGGCCCGCGGCCGAGAAGCCGGCCTGCTCGGGGCTGGCGACGACAGGGCCTTCCGCAAAAACCTGCGGGACGGCGATCAAGAGCGCGACGGTCGCGACGGCGACACGGCAGAGGCGCGAAGCGGACAGCATGCAAAATTCCTCCCTGAAGCCGGATCTTGATGTCCGGATGAGCCCTAGAGCGCGATGGCATTAGGTTGAATCACCATCGCACTCTAGATCTTTGTTTGAGCATGATCTTTTCGGAAAACCGCTACACACTTTTCCGGATGAGCCCTATCGGCCGATTGGAGCGATACTTGCTGGCGCGACGAGCTGTGGCAAAGGTTCGCACGCCCAAGATCAACAGGCAATCAAGACCGACAGGCAACCCAAGGTTCAGGTCCCGCCGGACAACGCCTTCACCAGGCGATAGAGATATTCATTGCCTTCGTAGAACGACTTGATCGGGACGCGTTCGTCCTTGCCGTGCGCGCGAAAGTCGCTGATTTCGTTGGCCATGCCGGAGTGACCATAGGTGGGTATTCCAGCGTTGCGCAGGTAACTGCCATCGGTGGCGCCGGAGCTCATCACCGGCAGCACTACCGCGCTCGGCCAGAACTCGCGCGACAATTTTTCGATCGCGCCAACGATGTCCTCGTTGAGCTTCGAGGGTTCGCTGAGCACGCCCTTGTCGATCTGCGTCATCTTGATCTGGTCGTCGGCAAGCACGCGCTCCAAGGTCGCCTTGACCTCGTCGATGGCTTCGCCGGGCATGATGCGGCAATTGACCTTGGCCTCGGCAAGCTGCGGCAGCGCGTTCACGGCGTGGCCGCCCTGCAGCATGGTCGCAACGCAGGTGGTGCGGAGCTGGGCATTGTAACCCGGATTGGCCGAGAGCCGGGCCAACGCCGCCGCATCCGGCTGGTCCGTCAGCACCGCGCGGATGTCGGCCGCGGTCTGCTCGTTCTCGGACTGCGCGGTGCGCTCGAAATAGGCGCGCGTCGTCTCGTTCAGATGCGGCGGGAATTCGAACTTGGAGAGGCGCACCAGGCCCTCCGCGAGACGATAGATCGCATTGTCCTTGCGCGGCACCGAGCTGTGGCCACCGCTGTTGGTGACGTCGAGCTGGAAGCTCACCGAGACCTTTTCGCTGGTCTGCACGCTGTTGCGGATCGGCTTGCCATCCTTCAGCCCGACGCCGCCGCCTTCGTTGAGCGCGAACTCGGCGTCGATCAGGTCGCGGTGGTTCTTCAACAGCCACTGGATGCCGAGGCCATCGGCGTCGAGGATTTCCTCGTCCGTCTCCAGCGCCACGATGATGTCCCGGTCCGGCTTGTAGCCCTCCTGCTTGTAGCGGATCAGGTTGGCGATGAAGGACGCCGCCATATATTTGTCGTCGCTACTGCCCCGCGCGTAGAAATAGCCATCCTTCTCGATCAGCTTGAACGGATCGACCGCGTCGGCCTCCGGAAAGCCGGCCGCCTTGAGCCGCGCCGCCATCGCCTCCGCGGCGCGGGCGGTGTCGCCGGTCGCGGTCGTGGTGTCGATCTCGATGAGTTCCTTGTAGATGTCGTGGGCGAGCTGCTGGTGCGACGTCAGGCCGTCAGCCACAGCGCTCCCGATCGCAAGATACGCGGTCACAAGGGCGGTCGAGGCAAGCACCGAACAACGCCGCCACGCGCCAGCGCTCAGGATTTTTCGAGACATCTCGCCCTCCGACTGAATTTTTCGACCGACGCAATTCAGACAGGCAGCCCGTGTTTCGGCAAGACCATAAGTCCGCTCATATCTGCGGCCTAGCCAAGCTATTTTGCATCCTTGACCGCGACCACCTCGATCTCGACCAGGAAACCGGGATTGGCGAGCGCGGCGACGCCGACGACGGAACGCGCCGGCAAATTAGGCTGGCTGCCGCCGAAGAATTGCGTGTAGCCTTCCATGAAGGCCTTGAAGTCCATCGGCGCCGCCGCGCTGTGGACCAGAAACACCTGCATCTTGACCACGTCGGCCATCGACAGGCCGAGCCCTTCCAATATCCCCTTGATCCGGTTGAACACGCCGACGGTCTGGGCCTTGGTGTCGCCATAGGCTTGCGGGCTGTTCGGATCGGCGTCCTTGTTGACGGGCGGCGGCACCTGTCCGCTGACATAGACTGTCCTGACATTGCCGGAGACCTCGACCGCCTGCGCGATCGGGAAGGTCGAATTGGGAATCGGATGCCTGATCACCTCGGCGCGCGCGGCGCCCGCCGCCGCCACGGCCGATAACGCAGCGGCCAGCAGCATCTTTGCAGCTCTCATCGTGCTCCCCCTCATCGCAATCGCCGGATCACCGGCGCGCAGCCTTGACGTCCTTGGCCGTGACCCGGTCCTCATAAGTGTTGCCGAAATGCGTCCGCAAGTAGTTCACCACCGCGGCGATCTGGTCATCGGTCATCATGTCGCCGAACGGCGGCATGCTGCGCCGTCCATTGACGACAACATAGATCGGATATCCGCTCGATTCGAGATTCCGGTTGCTCGCCAATGACGGATAGGATCCCGCGCCTGTCGCCCCCAGCGCGCCGGGCATGTGGCAGCCCTGGCAGACGTTGGAAAACAACTCCTCGCCGCTCATCTCGACGAATTTGTATCCTGAACTGAATGTCCGTTCGTTGGACGGCGCCGGCGGCCCCTCGCCTGCAAGCGTCGCAGCCGGCAGCGACAACCGAATGGCCAGCATCGCGACGAGGCTGGCGGTCCAGCTCCACCGCGACCGGATGCCCCGTTCGTCACCACCCATCATGTCCTCACGACGCGGTCATGCAGCCGCGTGATGGCGTCGAGCGCGGAGAGGATCGCGCCCTCTTGCCACGCCGGCAGCGCGGAGGCGTGCTCGCCGGCCAGCACGATCCGCCCGTCGATCTGGCACAGGTTCTTGTAGTGCTCCGCGCGCGCCTCCTCCGACCAGTCGCCGCTGCAGCCGAGCACGAACGGCACGCGGTGCCACGCAACGGCCACGCCGTTCTCGTACTCGTCCCTGTATTGCGGATGGATCGCGGCACCGAACTCGATCGCGCGCGCAATGCGCTCCTCCGGCGGCATCGCGGTGAACTCATAGGCGTTGGCGCCGTCGAACAGATAGGCGCCGAGCAGGACGCCACGGCCTGAGCGGTTGAAGCCGGTGTTGGGATAGGCGATCTGCCGGATCGGCAGGTCGGTATAGCTGATGCCGCCATAGATCGCCTCGTCCTCCTCCCAGAATCGGCGCTTGAACTGCAGCCCGATCTTGACCGCCGCGGCGTAGGGAACGGCGTCGATCGCGGCCTTCATCGGCGCGCTGACATCGACCGGGAGCTGACTGAGGATCGACAGCGGAATCGTGCAGACACACCAGTCGGCGGTGACCTGTCGCGGAACATCCGGATGCGCGGTGTCGACATAGGTGACCCTCACGCCGCGATCGGTCTGCTGGATCTGCGTGACCTTGGCATCGGTGCGGATGTCGCCGCCGAGCTCCTTCGCAAACGCCTTGCCGATCATGTCCATGCCGCCGACGGGCTGAAACATCGTGGTCTGGAAATTGTAATTCGCGAAATTCTGCAGATAGCGCCAGAGCCGGGACTTCAGGATCTCCGACAGCGCGACCGGTTCGCTCGGCAGCGGCGTCGACGACAGCCCGCCGCCGGGCGCTTCCGCGTAACCGCGATATTCCGCGGAGACCAGATTCGCGTTGTATCGATAGTTGCGGTCGAGCGCGCCCCATGACCGGAGCGCCTGCAACAAGATCTCCTGATCGTCGCGCGACACCGCCTCGTCGAGCGCACCCTGCTTGGTCGCTTTCGCCAGCAGCTCGGACACCTGGCCCTGGAAGTCGGCGCGAACCGCGCGGATGCGTTGCGGCACGCCATCGAACGCGCGCGAAGCGTGGAGAAACGCGTTGTAATTGAGCTGAATGAAGGGCTCGAGCGCGACGCCCAGGCGCTTGCAGTAGTCGAGCAGCGCACGATGGTGATAGGGAATACGCCACGGGCCGGGATTGATATAAAGCCCCTGCTCGAAAGCACAGGTCTGCGTGAAACCGCCGAGCTCGGTGAAGCTGTCACCGCCGCGCAAGGTCCAGTTGCGGCCGCCGGCGCGTGCGTTGTATTCCAGCACCTGAACCTTATAGCCGGCGTTGCGCAGCTCAAGTGCGGCCGTCATTCCGGCAAGTCCGGCGCCGAGGATCAGGACGGAAGCGCCCTTGGGATCGCCTTCCAGCTTGACCGGCCCGCCATAGCGCGAGTCCGATGCGAAGCCGAGGCTCGTCATCGCATGATACATCGCGGCGCTACCGGCCATCGCCCCTATCAGGGAGAGCAGATCGCGTCGCCTGACCACTGCATTGTTGTTCAGCATGTCGACTGGTCTTCAACCCGCGCCAAATTCAAGCCGTTCGAAAGAAACGGCCGGCCCCCGATCTGTCAAGGAACAACCTGATGCCGCGGCGCCGCCAACACGCGTTGTTGATCCGCCCCGGCACGCGCGAGCCTGTGCTGCTGATTCAACCGCCGCTCTACGATTTGAGCAGGCGCAGACCACGCGGTGCGCCGGGAGGCGCTCCATGACGTCAAACAGGCCGCTCAGGAGAGCACACGTTTCAATTTCATGACCGCGCTGTCCGGCGTCGTCAGCACCGGCCGGCCCGTCGTTTCGGCAACCCTCTGCGCGGCAGGCGCCATGCTGTATTGCGCGAGCGCGATCAGGTCGCAGTCACGCAGGTCCTTCGACGCCTCCACGACCAGTCGATCGTGCTCATGGCGATCGCCGCGGTCGAGTGCCGCGAGCGCGCCTTCCACAAGTTTCGGCACGAGTTCGACAACGGCCGGAAATTCGGCGGGCATCGAGGCGAGCGTCGGCGCGAAGGTCGAGAGCAGCCCGATGCGGCGGGCTTGACCTGTCGCTTGCGCGACAGCCTGCTCGATCATCGCCTCGTTGGGCTTGAGCACCGGCATCGGCGCCTGCGCGCGGGCGACCGCCTCGATGCAGGGGCCGAACGCCGAGCAGGTGAACAGGATCGCGTCCGCGCCGGTCGCAGCCGCGTAGCGTCCAAGCGACAGAAACCGTCCGGTCATCGCCTCGGTGAGCCGGCCGTCCCGCGCCAGATCGGCGGAGAGGCTGTCGTCGAGCAGGTTCATCCGCGTCGGCTCAGGCCAGAGCCTTGCGAAAGCGTCCTCGATCGGAACGAGCGAATGTTTGAGGGCGTGGACCAGGGTGATGCGCATGGGCGGCACGATAGCGCAATGCAGGTCGCGATCAAGCAGCGCTGCCAAGAAGCTGCCAAGAAACAGCGTTGCTCAAAATCATTTGTATACAAACGTATATTCCGGCTTGATCCGAAGCGTCCGCCGCGCTCTGATTGCGCGCCGGTCTCGACGAAGAAAGGAACCTCCATGGCCCATGATGCGCCCCAGGCCACCGGCCCCAGCAAGCTGGTGGTCCGCAATATCGGCCTCCTGCTCTCGGGCGCCCTGGAAAAGCCGATCCTCGATGCCGACACCATCGTCGCGGAAAACGGCAGGATCACCGCGATCGGCCGCGCCAAGGACGTCGATAGCGCGGGCGCCACCACCATCGTCGATGCCAATGGCACCACCGTCGCGCCGGGCCTGATCGACAGCCATGTGCATCCCGTCGCCGGCGACTGGACGCCGCGGCAGAACCAGATCGGCTGGATCGACAGCTATCTGCATGGCGGCGTCACCACCATGATCTCGGCCGGCGAAGTGCACATGCCCGGCCGGCCGCGCGACGTCGTAGGCCTGAAGGCGATGGCGATCTTCGCGCAGCGCGCGTTCTGGACGCTGCGCCCCGGCGGCGTGAAGGTGCATGCCGGTGCGCCCGTGATCGAATGCGAAATGGTCGAGGACGATTTCAAGGAATTGGCCGCGGCCGGCGTCAAGCTGCTCGGCGAAGTCGGGCTCGGCGGCGTCAAGGACGGGCCGACCGCGCGCAAGATGGTAGGCTGGGCGCGCAAATACGGCATCCAGAGCACGATCCATACCGGCGGGCCGTCGATTCCCGGCTCCGGGCTGATCGACAAGGACGTCGTGCTCGAAGCCGACACCGACGTGATCGGCCACATCAATGGCGGCCACACAGCGCTGCCCGACGATCAGATCCGCTGCATCTGCGAGGGTTGCAAGCGGGGACTCGAGCTGGTTCACAACGGCAATGAACGCTCGGCATTGTTCACGCTGCGCACCGCGCGCGAGATGGGCGATCTCAACCGCATCATCCTGGGCACCGACGCGCCCGCCGGAAGCGGCGTGCAGCCGCTCGGCATCCTGCGCATGGTCTCGATGCTGTCCTCGCTCGGCGAGGTGCCCGCCGAAATCGCCTTCTGCTTTGCGACCGGCAACACGGCGCGGATGCGCGCGCTCGACTGCGGCCTGATCGAGGCCGGCCGCGCCGCCGATTTCGTGATCATGGACAGGGCGCAGCATTCGCCAGGCAAGACCCTCCTGGAGAGCGTGCAGCTCGGCGATCTCCCCGGCGTCGGCATGACCATCATCGACGGCATCGTCCGCACCCAGCGCAGCCGCAACACCCCGCCGGCGACCAGGGTGCCGGAGATCGTGGGGCATTGATCGATTGCGCATTTGAACGTTTCCCGGCAATGCACTCCGTCGTGTCCCGGACGCGGTGCAGCGTTCTTCACGATGCACCGCAAAGCCGGGACCCAAGGCGATGCGGAGTCATTGTGGGCCCCGGATCAGCAGCGCACCGCTTCGCGCTGCGCAGCATCCGGGGCACGTAAAACCTCATCCTGAGCAATTGCGCAAAACGCTCCGACGGCAGGCCCCTGCATGCATCTCGAGGGGTGAAGTTATTGAAGTGGAAATCTAGCCAATAGACTTCAGGCAGCGGGCGACTCCGCTGCTCAATGCGTCGCGTCCCTTCCATGCGAAGTAGCTCAGGCGGTCGGCGAGTGATTGATGACTGCGCAGCCTGCGCGATGCGAGAACGTGACCGACCTCCTTGGGAAACGTGCTCACCTCGGCTTCGATCAGCGTGGCTATCCGGTCGATCGCGCCGTGCAGCCGCACCCCCCAGGGCGACTGATCAAGCCGGTCGATACCAACTCGCAGCGCATATTCGGCGTCGTATATCTCGGCCAACAGCTCCTTCGCATCGATCACCTTGTTGGTCTTCAGCGCCGCGCGCAACGCAGTACCTTTGTCCTCCAGTCGGTCCAGCACCATCGACACCGCGATTGCGTAGGGCGTGGCGGCGACGTCGGCGGAATTCCTGCTCGGCGCGGCCTTGGTCGCGAGATGAACCAATTGCCAGAACGTCTTGAGCCGCTTCGCCACCAGCGTGAGCGCAAAGGGAAGCGCCTCCGGATGATATCTGCGGAACCCATCGAGCAGCACGGCTACCTTTGCAACCTGAACGCCGTCGAACTTGACGATATCTTTTGGCAGCTCATCGTTCAGCTTGGCCAGCGCGTCCCGTTTCCGCAGCACGCACATCAACTTGATCAGGTCGTTGTAGGCGGCACACGAAACCGTATAGGTTGCCAGCTTGCTGCGTGCGCGCGCGGCACCGTCAGCGGACCCAAGCGCGCTATCGAGATATGTAACGACCTTGGTCTGAAAGGCGGCTGCAACCTTGCGGATCTCCGGCTGTTTGTCGGCGGCAATTAACGGTCGCATCTGGGCGACATATTCGGTTGTCATCGTCGGCAGCAGATCGCGGCTGATCCATTCCCAGATTGCCGCCAGCGAACCTCGGAGGATGCGGCCTGAATTATCGTGTTCGGGCGCGCCGTCGACCAGCAGCGACTCCACCGGACTGAAGAAGTACCGCGACGGATTGGCGACGCGATGATGCGACTGCCCACCCTTGCGCAACTCCGCGCGCAAATTTTCCAGCATCGTTGCGGTGCCAGGCACTGCGGCGCCGCAGGCTTCCAGCCGTTCAAGCTCGACGAGAAGGCTGCTGCGCGCCTGCGGCGTCAACTGCTGCAAATATTCACTAATCCGATCGCCTTGAGTCATAACACAAGGTTCCGTTCAACCTAATCGGACGGCCGGGCCCATCGCATACAAGCGCCGTTGTACACGTCATGGAGGAGATGGTGGCAGATACCCGTAACCGAATGAGTAAGACCGGAGCAGGTGCAACTACGGATATCCCTCTTGCCGACACGGGATGCCCGTGAAAATA
>WNFC01022915.1_pt1 | contig 10312 bp, 7 predicted proteins | sample 5400541 | NCBI WGS metagenome assembly WNFC01 (sample SAMN13153342, study PRJNA577476) | soil metagenome | isolation source: 120 cm saprolite under Douglas fir tree site 2 hole 2 replicate 1 | place: USA:California | collected 2015-04-18 | reverse complement strand
CGCCGACGGCGGCATTGCCGTAGACGAGCAGCGCGCCGTTGCTGCCAATGCGGATCCGGCCCCTTCCGCCGGCGGCGCCGCCCACAGCAAGCACGCCGTTGAAATCCGCGATGGTCCCTTGCGCGGCGCCGACGGCGGTCTCGCTGCCATTCTCGATCGCGAGATCGCCGGTCCCGCCCTCGCCGACGGCCAATGTGCTGGAGGCCGCCGCGACATCGGCGACCAGCAGCTCGCCGCCGTCCAGCGTGACCGAGCCCTGGCTGCCGGCCTGGGCGCCGATCGTGGCGTTGAAGGCCGTCGCCTGGCCGGTCGTGCCGTTGTCCATGCCGTTGATCAGCAGCCCGCCGCTGCCGGCGTCGCCGACGGTGAGCTGGCCGGACGTCGTCCATTCACCGCCATTCACGATCGCGCTGCCCTGGCCGCCGGCCGACTGACCGATATCGGCGCTGCCGTCCAGGACGCTCGCGGCGACGCCCAGCAGCTCGAGCGTGCCGCTGCCCGCGCCGCCGACGACCACGGCGCCGCTGGCCGCGATCTGTTCGAGGCTCAGGACCGTGCCGTTGCTGCCGGCCTGCTCTCCGATGACGAGGGCGTTCAGCGTCGACGGGCCGCTGAGCGCGAGAGCGCCACCCATCAGGGTGAGAAGGCCCTGCCCTACGCCGCCCACGGTCACCTGCGCCTGAGCGGCAAGAAGAGCGCCGCCGTCAGGGTGCCCGGGCCGAATTGGGCGACGTTGGCGCCGCCCGGCGCCGTGTCCTGGGTCGCGCCGCCCACTGTCCAGTTGGCGGGATCGGCGAAATCGATGCTGCCGCCGACCGGTTGCCACGCGAAGGCGCCCGAGACGGGCGTATTGTCGACCGCGATCGTGGTCTGCCCCGATCGGAGGGCGGAGTCGGTGATGGTGACGGTGATCTGGTCGGTCGCGCCTTCGGCCTGATAGGTCAGGCTCTGCAGCTTCCGCTCGATCTGGCCCAGCGAGCCCATGACGGTGAGCCCTGTGCCGCCGCCGGGTAATTCCTCGGTCCTGAGCATGCCGCCGTTGTTCGTGGCGACCGTCACCGTGAAGGATAATTCGTCGTCGGGGATCGATCCCTCGGGCAGCGGTGTCCGGAACACGATATCCGGTACCAGGACCTCCACCCCGGTGGCGCCCCGCAGCGCGGCGTGCGGGACGACGCCTGGCGCGATTCCACCCAACGGGGCGGCGAAGCGGATGGTGGTCTGTGAACCTTCCACGTCTGCGATGGGCTCGAGGCCCGCCAGGTCGCCCGGCAGCGTGCCCGAGAGCGCGAAGCTGAGCGACGAGCCGCCTGCCTCGTGCACGGTCAGGATGCCGCCGACGTACGTCGGCATTCCGACGGCCGCCACGTTGTCCAGGACCAGCCGGTCGGCGAACGTGAATCCGCCGATGGTGCCGCCCATCATATGGCTCGGGTCTTTCAGCTCGAGCGTGCTCGGCGAATAGGGATCGGTCGAGAGCTGGCTGCTGCTGTTGGCCGCGAAATCGATGGTTTGGTTCTGAACCTCGCCACCCAGGACCAGCGTCGCGCCGGCATCGATGACGAGCGCGCCGGCGCCCGCAAGGTCGTTGCCCACGACGAGCCGCTGGGCGCCCACGGTCCGGTCGGAAACCGCCTCGATCGTGCCGTTGTTGAGGATTGCGCCGCCACCGGGGACCGCGAGCGTCCCGTCGCCCCTGATCGCGCCCGCGTTGTCGATGACCGCGGCGCCCAGCATGCCGGAGAAATATGCGGCGGCGCCGCTCCGGACCGCGAACGTGCCGCCCACCGTGAGGCTTGCGGTGCTGTAGGCGCCGGGCGCCAGCGCCGCGAGCAGGGTCGTGTTGCCGTCGACGGTGAGATCTCCGGAAACGGCGAGCGCGCTTTGCACGCCGCCGACGACCAGGGTGCCGCTGCCGCCGAGCCGGGCCGCGATATCGAGGGTGCCCGCCTGGCCCTGGCCGACCACCTCCGCGGTGCCGCCGCCGAAGGCAAAGCGCTGGTCGGCGGCCAGCCGTCCAGGGGTCGCGGCGGCGGGACTCGGCGCGGCTGGCGAGGTCTGGACGCCGACGTTGCGGACGGCGGTGTTGCCGCTGCTGTCCGCGGCCACGATCTGGACCACGTCCGTGCCGGACTGCAGCGTGCCCCCTTGCAGCGTATCAGTGAGGTGCGCGAGGACCGTGTTCAGCGCGGCAATCGGGCCCGACAAAGTGAGCGACGGACCGCTCGCGGGTCCGATCACGGTGCCGGTCAGGTCGGCGATGCCCAGCCTGCCGCCTTCCAGCGACGTCAGCGTGACGCTGTAGGCGGCCAGCGGCGCGGCACCCGCGAGCAGCACCGCACCGGTGCCGGAAAAGGCGACCGTGCCGGGGGCGCCGGTCACGAACGCGGGGGCGACGACGTCGAGTGCCGAGCCGTCGGCCGGGGCGCCTGTCAGCGGGGCAATGCCACTGGCAAGAATATTGTGCAGGTCCCTGATCAGGCCGGCGGGAGCGAGGGTGAAGCCGGGGTCCGTCCGCTCGGTCGGCCAGTCCCAGAGCTCGATATTGCCGGCATCTGCCGCGAGGCCTTGTGCGACGACGTCGGGCCAGTTCAGGTAGGAGCCCGGGGCGGTATTGGGGTCGCCCGGCAGAACGAGGATGCCCGGGGCATTGGTCTGGTAGCTGCCGGGCGCGACCGTGGGATCAAGGGCTGCATCCGCGCCCATCTGGGCATAGACGAAGGAGTCGTTAGCGTAGAGCGGGTTGCTGAGCGCGTGATTGCCGGCCTGGACCAGGCGCGAGGAGTTCCGCGCCTGCTGCAGGACGGCCAGCGTGAAGTTGGGGTCGAAGGCCACATTGCCGGGCTCGTCCTGCAGGAAGAAGCAGTTCATCGTGTAGTCGAGCGGCGTCGTCGACCATTGCGAATAGTCGGCGATCGATGCGCGCAGAGTCAGCATCTCGGCGGCGTCGTTGTAGCCGCCGGCCACCAGCTGGGCGATCTGGTTCACCGTTCCGGACCCGGATCCCGACGGGGCGGCGTAATTCACCGGCACGAAGGGCTCGTCGGTCGCAGGCGCTCCGGCCGTGTTGGAAATGCCGCGGATGATAGGGTTGCTGTCGTAGAGGGCGGCGAGCTGGTTCTGGAAGCCGTTCCAGGCATCGTTGTAGTCGGCGCTCCAGATCCGGCCGATCTGCTCGGGGCCGAAAATCTGCCAGTTGACCGTGCCCCTGCCGTCGATCGCAATCGGCGGCCCGTCGATGTTCTTGGCCCAGTCGGGCGCCGTGTAGCCGCCCCAGACCCGGAGCTTGATGCCCGTTCGCGGCATTGTAGGCAACGACCTGCGCGATCGCGCTGTCGATGGCCGAGGTCGTGAGCGGGCCGCCCTCGGCGGCCTGCAACTGCGCCCAGGTGACGTTCAGCACGATCTCGCTGAAGCTGCCTTTGAAGCCGGTAAGGTCGGAAAGCGCGAAGGGCGGCGGGGTGTCAGCGTTGTAGAATTGGATGTCGCCCATATCCACGAGCCCGACCTGCGCGGGCTTGAAGCCGTCGAATGAGCCGGCCATGAACCGTGTCTTCCCCCAAGAAGGCCGCGATGGCTAAGTCCCCATGCAAGCCAAACACGCGCCCGATGGGCTGCGGCGCGATGACGGCTTCCCGGCCCGATCGTCCTCGGCTGGATTGGTGCTGATATTGGCGGCGAATACCAGTCCTAACTCGCCCGAGCGTGACCTGCGCTTCGGTCCGGTTGATCCGCAGGCTGCCGCGTGCAACCCGATTTAAACTGGTGGATCGTTGTCACCACATGAGGCAGAGCATTGGCAAAGCACGATCTGCGGACGCCTGTCACCCGCGGACAGAGCGAGATGCGCCTGAAGCGCCCGGTGATGTCGCACCCGCTGCTGGTGGTGCAGGTCTCACCGAAGCGCTCGCTTCAATTGGGAGCAATGGTATGTCGGGAGACTGGATCGAACTTTCAAAATTATGGTCGTCTTGCACGTTCTTGCTCCTGATAGGCGGCCTCACCACCGGCGCTGCCCATGCGGATCCCCGCTATCTTCCCACCCCGATGGGTACTGAGCGCTTTGGCCGTTCAGCGGTAAATTCTTCCGTGCTCACGGTGTTCGGCTATGCCGAGACGGAGTCGCGTCAGAGTTTCTGTGGCCCCACCTCGCTGGCGATCGCCATGAACTCGCTGGGAGTCAACGATCCGACGCCGCCAAGCCTGTTTCCATACCATCTGGTGACTCAGGAAACAGTCTTCACGCCAGCCAACCTGGCGATCAAAAGCTATGCCGACGTTGATCGGAGCGGCTTGACGCTGGACCAGTTGGCGCGGTTTGCGACCAACTTGAAGCTATCTGCTTCAGCGCTCCATGCCGCAGACCTGCCTGCGGCGGACATGCGGGCCCGCTTGATCACGGCGATCAGCCAACCTGACAGTCTCGTCATCGTGAATTTCAATCGCGCCTCGCTTGGCCAGGAGGGTGAGGGTCACTTTTCTCCGCTCGTGGCCTACGACTCCGCGAGCGACTCATTCCTCATCCTTGACGTTGCACGCTACAAATACCCGCCGGCCTGGGTGAACTTCAAGGATCTGGATATCAGCCTGATGACGGTGGATCCGGACTCCGGTTTGTCGCGCGGTGCCTTGATCGTAACCCGGGCAGTAGCCGCCAACTGACCCAGCCGCAGGTGCGCGCCACCGATTTTCTGCAGCGGCACCTGAAACAGCGTATCGCGAACAAGGCGCAGTCGCTTGGATTTTGCACCCGTCGGCACGGGGGCGACATCGATTGCTTTTCACATTTCCTGCGGCGACGCAAAACGAATAGGTTTGGCCATGCAAGCCCTCACCACCGCCCAGGCCGTCGTCTCCATGCTGGAAGTGAACGGCATCGACACGATCTTCTGCCTGCCCGGCGTCCAGAACGATCCGTTCTTCGACGCCCTCTACGACCGCACCAACGCCATCCGGCCGATCCATGCCCGGCACGAGCAGGCCTGCGCCTACATGGCGCTGGGCTACGCCATGGCGAGCGGCAAGCCCTCGGCCTACGTCGTGGTGCCGGGCCCGGGCTTCCTCAACACGACGGCGGCGCTGTCGACCGCCTACGCGGTGAACGCGCCGGTGCTGGCGCTTACCGGCCAGATCCAGCAGGCCATGATCGGCCGCAACGTCGGGCTGCTGCACGAGCTGCCGGACCAGCTCTCGATCATGCGCGGCCTCACCAAGTGGGCCGACCGCATCCATGCGCCGGCCGAGGCGCCCGGCCTGATCAACGAAGCCTTCCGCCGCCTGCTGTCGGGCCGCCGCCGGCCGGTCGGGCTGGAATGCGCCATGGATACCTGGGCGCGCAAGGCGCCGGTCGAGTTGATCAGCACGCCGGCCGAGGCCGACCCCTGCCCGGTCGACGAAGACGCCGTCGAACGCGCCGCCAGGCTTTTAGGCGGGGCGCGCCGTCCGCTGATCGTGGTCGGCGGCGGCGCGCAGGACGCCGGCGAGCACGTCCAGGCGATCGCCGAGATGCTCGACGCGCCGGTCCTGACCGGCCGCATGGGCCAGGGCGTTTTGGACGGCCGGCACAAGCTCTCGGTCACCATGCCGGCCGGCTACCGCTTGTGGGGCGAGGCCGACGTCGTGCTGGCCGTCGGCACGCGCCTGCAGCCGCAGCAGCAGAACTGGGGCATGGACGATGCGCTAAAAATCATCCGCATCGACGTCGACAGCGAGGAGCTCGACCGCCAGCGCCGGCCGGAAATCGGCATCGTCGGCGATGCGACCGCGACCCTCAGGGCCCTGGCCGCCCAGCTCGGCAAGCACAACGCCAAGCGCAACGGGCGCGCCGAGGAAGTGGCCGAGACCAAGGCGGCGGCGATGAAGATCGTGCGCGACAAGCTCGCGCCGCAAATCGCCTATCTCGATGCCATCCGCAAGGCGCTGCCCGAGGACGGCATCCTGGTCGATGAGCTGACGCAGATGGGTTATGTCGCCCGCCTCGCCTATCCGACCTACAAGCCGCGCACGTTCCTCTCGCCGGGTTACCAGGGCACCTTGGGCTGGGGTTACGCCACGTCGCTCGGCGTAAAAGTCGCCAAGCCCGATACGCCGGTCGTGTCGATCAGCGGCGACGGCGGCTTCCTGTTCACGGCCATGGAGATGGCGACGGCGGCGCAGCACGGCATCGGCGTCGTCGCCGTCGTGTTCAGCGACGGCGCCTACGGCAACGTCAAGCGCATCCAGCAGCAGGCCTTCAACAACCGCACCATCGCCAGCGATCTGCGCAATCCGGATTTCGTGAAGCTGGGCGAAAGCTTCGGCATCGCATCGGAGAGGGTGAAGTCGCCTGAAGAACTGGGCGCCGCGATTTCGCGCGGCATCGCCAAAGGAGGGCCGATGCTGATCGACTGCCCCGTCAGCGAGCTTCCCGATCCATGGTCGATCGTCCAGGTGCAGCGCAACAGGCCGCGCCCTCGCTCAGGATGACGAGTTACCGTAAGTCTTGATCACGTCCGGATCGGGATCGCGTCCCAGGCCAGGTCCCGTCGGCACCACGAAGCTGCCCTTCACCGGGCTCACCAGCTCGCCGTAGAGGCTCGCTTCGAGATCCATGTGATAGCGCTCGATCATGCCGTCCGGCGAGCCGCGCGCCGCCATCAGCTGCAGGGTGGCGAGAAAGCCTGGGCCGAAATAGGGCGAGTGCGGCATCAGGGTCACGCCGGCGGCATCGGCCAAGGTCGCCACCTTGAGGAATTCCGTCACGCCGCCCAGCTTGGTGACGCTGGGCTGGGCATAATCGACGGCGCCGGCGGCGAACATGTCGCGGAACTGGAAGGACGTGCAGTTGTTCTCGCCCGCCGCCATAGGAACGCCCGTGCCGGCGCGCAGCCGGGCGATTGCGGTAAAATCCTCGGGCGGGAAGATCGGTTCCTCGAGCCAATGGAGATCGTACGGCCGAAGTTTTAGCGTCATGTGGCGCGCCTGCTCGGGCGTCCACGGGCAGTTGGTGTCGACCATGATCGCCACGCCGTCGCCGACCGCGAGCCGCGCCGCCTGGACCTCGGCCTCCTCGGTCTCGTGCAGCTTGATGTGGCGATAGCCCTGGTCGAACGCTTGCTTGGCCCGCGCCGCCAGCTTCTCGGGATCACGGTATTTCAGCAGGCTGGCATAGGCCGGCAGGCTGTCGCGGCCGGCGCCGCCCAGCAGGCGGTGCAGCGGCAGGTTGGCTGCCTTGCCGGCGATATCCCACAGCGCGATGTCGAGGCCCGAGAGGGCGAAGATGGTGAGGCCATAGCGGCCGAACAGGTGAAGCTTCTGTTTGCAGGTCGTAGGAGAGCCGCGCGATGTCGCCCGCATCCTGGCCGAGCGCCAGCGGCGCGATCATGTGGTGCAGCGCTGCCCTCACGGCGTCGGTGCAGCCGTAGCAGAACGCCTCGCCCCAACCGACCAGGCCGCCGTCGGTCTCGACGCGCACCAAGAGGATGTTGTTGGTCGTCCAGTTGCGCCCGCCATAGCCCGTCGGATTGCCGCCGAACGTGAAAGGCACCTTGATCGAATGGCTGTCGATGCGCGCGATCTTCACTCGATTTTTCCTTTCTCGCGGATGTCGGCCAGCAGCCGCTCGGCGTGCGCCCGGTCGGCGAGCCGCTTGGACGTGAAGCGCTGGTCGCCGGCCGGCGCCATCGCCAGCAGGTGGCCGGCCAATCGCGGCGGCAACGGCGGCGGCGCCTTGTCGTTTTCCGGCATCTCGACTTCGGCCTGGGCGAAGTAGGTGCGGCCGTCATCGGTCTTGAAGAAATCGACGTCCCAGTGAAAACGGCCGTCGGGCCACGAATAGCGCGCCTTTTGCAGCGTCTCACGGCGCTGCGACCACAAGCGGTCGAAATCCACCGCACTGATGTCGGTCTCGATCTCGACGACCTGGCCATCGACCTCGCGTTTGTAGGTGAAGACGTGGCGCTTCGTGCCGCCGGCCTCGATGGCGCGGATGCGCAGCCCCGACACGTCGAGGTAGGCCTGGCGCAGCAGGCTCTTGGTCACGCCGGGCGCTTGCGCGAGCTGCTGCTCGAGCTTGCCGTCGTCTAGAAGCACAAACTTGCGTTCGTTTTCGATCGGCATGCTAGAATCGCACCATGTCCGCCCAGACAATCGACGATCTGCCGACGCCCGCCCTCATTCTCGACCGGGCAATTCTCAATCGCAACCTCAAGCGCATGAGCGATCGCCTGCGCGATGCCGGCGTCATGCTGCGGCCGCACCTCAAGACGGCGAAGTCGATCGAGATCGGCCGCAGGGCGGTCGAAGGCCATGACGGCCGCATCACCGTCTCGACCCTGGCCGAGGCCCGCTATTTCGCCGACGGCGGCTTCAAGGACATCCTCTATGGCGTGGGCGTCGTGCCCTCGAAGCTGCCAGCGATCAGCGAGCTGCGCCGCCGCGGCGTCAATCTGCGGGTCGTGACGGACAATCTCGCGGTCGCCACCGCGATCGCCGCCGCGGCGACCAATGGCGACACCTTCTCGGTGTTGATCGAGATCGACAGCGGCGGTGGGCGCGCCGGCTTGCCTTACCCCGAGCTGCCCGGCCTGTTCGACATTGCGCGCGTGCTGCATGACGCGCCGGGAGTCGAGCTGGCGGGCGTCATGACTCATGCCGGCCACTCGTATCATGAGAGCACGCCCGACGGCATCGCCGCCGTTGCCGAGCAGGAACGACAGGCGGTCGTCGGCGCGGCCGAGAAGCTGCGGGCCGCCGGCATCCCCTGCCCCATCGTCTCCGCCGGCTCGACGCCGACGGCGATGCATTCGCGCGACTTCACCGGCATCACCGAGATGCGACCCGGCGTCTATGTCTTCAACGATCTCGACCAGGCGTTCATCGGTTCGTGCGGCGCGGGCGACCTCGCGCTGTCGGTGCTGGCGTCGGTGATCGGCCACTATCCGCACCGCAATCAGGTGCTGGTCGACGCCGGCGCCCTGGCGCTCTCCAAGGATATCAGCGCCCAGGAGTTCAAGCCGCAGGTCGGCTACGGCACCATCGTCGATCCGCCGGCCCGGGACATGGCGGTGATCGCCTGCTCGCAGGAGCACGGCTTCGTCGGCGCCGAGGGGCCGATCCCGTTCGGCAACCTGCCGGTCGGCTCACGGGTCCGCATCCTGCCCAACCACGCCTGCATCACCGCGGCGGCCTACGACCGCTACTATGTCGTCGATAGCGAGCTCGACGGCGGCAAGTCGGTCGTCGACGTCTACGGCCGCATCAATGGGTGGTGACCTGTGGCCTTAAAGGTCCCTCGGGCTTCGCCCTCGGGATGACAGGGTACGTTGATCCCAAAACACCTGTCATCCCGAGCGCAGCGAGGGACCTTTCGTCGGCGACGCGTGCTACAACGAATTGACCATGTGCCCGCCATCGACGGTGAGCACGCTGCCGGTCATGAAGGTGCCGGCGTCCGACGCGAGCAGCAGCAGCGCGCCGTCGAGATGCTCGGGCTGGCCGATGCGGCGCTGGGGAATGCGCTCGATCAGGCGCTGGCCTCCGGGAGTCTTCCAGAAGTCGCTGTTCATCTCCGTCTCGATGTAGCCGGGACAGATCGCGTTCACGCGGATGTTGTGGCGCGCCCATTCCATGGCGAGTGCGCGCGTGAGATGGATGAGGCCCGCCTTCGACGCATTGTAGGGGGCGACCTGGCCGATCGTGCGCAGACCGAGGATCGAGGCGATGTTGACGATGATGCCCGGCCGCTTCGCCGCCACCCAGCGTTTGCCCGCCGTCTGGGCCACCAGCCAGGCGCCGCGCAGATTGGTATCGACGACGGCGTCCCAGTCCTCTTCCGGCATGTCGAGCGCAGGCTTCACGATGGAAATGCCGGCGTTGTTCACCACGATGTCAATCGCGCCCAACGCCGTCTCGGCGGCATCGAACGCCGCACTCACCGACTTGCCCGCCTGCACGTCGAGCTCGACCGCGGCGGCCTTGCTCCCCGCGTTTTGCAGTTCCGCCTGTAGAGATGCGAGGCGATCCGCGCGACGCGCGGCGATCGCGACCGATGCGCCGGCCGAGGCAAGCGTGCGCGCGAAGTGAACGCCCAGGCCCGACGAGGCGCCAGTGACCAGCGCCACCTTGCCTGAAAGGTCGAATCGCTTGGACATCGCGGACGCTCCCCTGTTTGATGCCCCGCCTTATAGGCGGGCGACGCATTTGGAGGAAACATGGAGCTCGGTCTCGAGGGCAAGGTGACGTACTGAACCCAGCATCGCGCACGCCGTGGGGGCTGGTCGGCCTGCTGGTCGCGGCCGGCATCGTGGCCGCCTTCCATGTCGGCAAGGTGCCG
>WNFC01010425.1_pt1 | contig 10312 bp, 10 predicted proteins | sample 5400541 | NCBI WGS metagenome assembly WNFC01 (sample SAMN13153342, study PRJNA577476) | soil metagenome | isolation source: 120 cm saprolite under Douglas fir tree site 2 hole 2 replicate 1 | place: USA:California | collected 2015-04-18 | reverse complement strand
TGACCGAGCTCGGATTCGGCGTGTTCCTGGTGGCGGGCGCCGCGACGCGCGTCGTCGCCGCCGCCGCCGGAGCGTTCCTCTTCAGCCTGTGGGTGTCGGAGCTCGGCACGTCCTGGATCTGGGAGCTGGCCATGCCCGTGGTCGTCGCATTCAGCCTCGCGTGGGCGCGGCCCGGACGCACGTGGGGCGTGGACGCCCTGCTCGCGCGCCGCTATCCAGGTTGGCGCCTCGGATAGGTCCATTGGGATGCGCGTCAGCGTCGTCATCCCCACGTACGACGAGGCGAGCTCGATCGCGCGCGTCCTCGACGAAATTCCTGCGCCCCTCGTCACCGAAGTGCTGGTCGTCGACGCGGGCTCGACCGACGGGACGCGCGAGATCGCCGCGGCACACGGCGCGCGCGTCATCTTCGAGCCGCGCCGCGGATACGGTCGCGCCTGCCTGACCGGCCTCGCAGCCGCGAACGACCCCGACACGGTCGTGTTCCTCGACGGGGATTACAGCGACCGGCCTCGCGAGCTGGGGCGCCTGATCGACCCGATCCGCGAGGGCCGCGCGGACGTCGTCCTCGGATCGCGGCTTGCAGGCGGCCTTGCGCCCGGCGCGATGCCGTGGCACGCCGTGTTCGGCAACCGCCTCGCGGTGACCTTGATCCGATGGCTGTACGGCATCTCGCTGACCGATCTCGGGCCGTTCCGGGCCGCGCGCTGCGACGTGCTGCGGGCGGTCGATCTGCGCGAGATGACCTATGGGTGGGCCGTCGAGCTGGTGACGCGCGGTGCGATGCACGGATATCGCGTGATGGAGGTACCCGTCAGTTACCACCCGCGCATCGGCGTCTCGAAGATCAGCGGAACGCTGCGAGGCTCGATCGGCGCCGCCTGGTGCATCCTCGCGGGCATCGTGAAGAACCGGCTGCGCCCGGCGACGAGTCCAGCCGAACCGGGACCGGCCGCATGAGCCGGCCCGCGATCGATTGCGGAACGGAAGGGATCCGCGGCGCCGTCGTGGTCATGGCGAAGGCTCCCCGGGAAGGTTTCGTGAAGACGAGACTGACCGGCGCGTACCGACCCTGCGACGTCGTCCAGCTCTCCGAGTGCATGCTGCGCGATACGTTGGCACTCGTTCAGCCGCTGCGTCCCGTCCACGTGGCGGTGATGTGCCCCTCCGAAGACGTGGCGGACATCGCGGCCCGTTTGCCAGCGGGCATAGACGTCGTCGGACAGCGCGGCAGCGGGCTCGCCGCCGCGCTCGTTTCGGCCTTCGAATGCTTCGTCCCGGGTTTCCGCCGCGTGATCGCGCTCGACAGCGACAGTCCGCATCTGCCGCTTGCGATCCTCCAGTCGGCCTTCGAGCTTCTCGAGACGAACGAGGTGGTGGTGGGACCGACCGAGGATGGCGGCTACTATCTCGTCGGCGCGGCGGCGGTGCACCCGCGCCTCTTCGACTCGGCGCCGCTCGGCACGGGCAACGCTCGCGACGCGCTGCTCGGGAACGCGCGCGCGCTCGGATTGTCGGTGGCTTTCACCGAACCCTGGTACGACGTCGACGTGCCCGCGGACCTGCGCCGGCTTGCCGCCGAGTTGCGCACGGAGCCCGCGCGAGCGCCTCGCACCGCCGCGCTGCTCGCGTCGTGGCGACCCGGCTCGGAAGCTCACGATGACGACCGCGCAGGATGACGATACGAAACCGATCCGCGCCAGCCATCGAGTATGGGCGGGCGGCGCCATCATCGGCCTGGCGCTCCTCACCTTTGGTTTGATTCGACCGGACGACGGCACGGTCCCATTCTTCGTCCTGCTCGCGCTCGCCGCCGTCGGGTACTTCGCAACGCTGCACCAGGTCGCGAACGGCCTGCGGCCTTCCGGCCGCGCTCTGATCGCCTGCGCCGGGCTGGCTCTGGCCTGGCGCGTCCCCATGCTGCTCGCGCCCCCAGAACCAGGCGCTGACCTGCGCCGTTACGTCTGGGACGCCCGCGTCGTCCGCGCCGGCCTGAGCCCCTATGCCGTGATCCCGGCCGACCCTGCGTTCGCTTATCTGAGAACCGGCGAGAGCTGGCCGATGAACAACCCCGACGTGCCGAGCCCCTACCCTCCGGGCGCGCAGCTCTTCTTCCTCGCCGCGACGACGCTGAGTGAATCGGCGCGAGCCATCAAGGTGGCCGCCCTCGTGTGCGACACACTCTTGGCGTTCGTCGTCTGGCGGTCGCTCGTTGCCGCCGGCGCGAATCCGGGCTGGGTGCTCGCGTATCTCTGGAGCCCGCTCGTTTCGCTGGAGGTCGCCCGTCACGGGCACCTCGATGTGGCCGGCGCGCTCTGCGTCGCCTTCGCTGCTTTCGCGCTCTTACGCGGCCGTGCGCTGCTCGGCAGCATCGCGTTTGCGATGTCGGTCGCGGTGAAGCCCCTCCCGATCGTTCTCCTGCCGCTCCTGTGGCGCCGCGTCTCGCGCCGGCACCTCGTCGCAGGATTCGCGGTGCTGCTGGCGCTCTATCTGCCCTTCTGGGATCGCCGCCGCCTTCCCATCGGGTCCGTGCCGGAAGTGATCGACCGCTTCCGCTTCAACGGGCCGATCTTCTCGGAAGTCGCATCGCTCGCAGGCCCTGCGGCGGCGACGGGGTTCGCGATTGCCGCCGGCCTGGCGGTCGCTGCCTGGGCGCGCCGCCGGCTCTCGCTGGCGTCGCCGCAAGCGTGGGCTTGGCCGATGGCGGCAGCGCTCCTTTGTGCGCCGCTGGTCTATCCCTGGTACCTCGTCTGGCTCGCGCCGTTCCTCGTCGCGCCGGAGACGATGCCACTGACGATCTGGACGGTATCGATCCTGGGCACCTACGTCGTGTGGCAGCTCGCCGGCGTGCCCTGGGCAGTGCCCGGGTGGGCGCTTCTCGTCGAGTACGGAGCGCTGCTCGGTGCTGCCCTGTGGCTCTGGCGAAGAAATCGCCTGGGTCGCGGGGCTGAGCTCAGTTCGTCACCGTCGACGAGCGCGCCATGACGATCGTGGTGCAGGCGCTGCCCGCCTTGGGCAGATCGCGCCCCGGCGCGAGGCGCATCAGCAGCCGTCGCCGTTCGCCGCGCACGATGGGGCAATACCGATCGGGTCGATCGAGCGCCCTGTCGAGCTGCCGGCGGCCGGCGCATCCCCCTCCGCATGCTTCGCGCAGCTCGCACGGCTCGCATGCCGGAGGCACCGAGCGAGCGGCGCGAAACGCCGGCGTCGCGACCACGTTCGCGCCCACCTCGAGGAGCAGCGACAGCGGGTCGCCGGGTCCAGGCCAGTACACGCACGGCTGCACCGTCGCGCGCGGCGTGACCCGCACCGTCCCGGCGCCGCATCCGCCTTCGACGCGCGGCAGCCCGAGCATGGCCCGCACGAGCGGCTCGCCGACGGTGAGCACGTCGGTCTCGGAAAAGAGCAGCTCAAACGCTTCCCAGTACTGCTCGTAGGTGAGCGCGAAGGCGTCCGTGCGCACCGACTGGTAGACGTTCACGCGCAGGGGCGCCCCGTATCGCCCGGCGATGCTTGCAATCTCGGCGAGCCGCCGGAAATTCGTCCGCATCATCACCGCGATGATCGTGACGGGTACTCCGAGCCCGCGGCAGCGCTCCGCTTGCGCGTGCACCAGATCCCAGTTGCCCGGGCCACGCTGCGCGTCCTGCTCCTCACGGGTCGGATAGTCGAGCGAGAATTCCAGATCGTGGAACGCGCGAAGCTCGTCGTTGCCCAGAGCCGCGACGCTCAGGCCGTTCGACGTCATCGTCAGCTTGACGTTCCGGCTGCGCAGTAGCGCGAGCATCTCGCGAAACCGCGGGTGCATTCCATTCTCGCCCGTGCCGAGATTCACCGACTGGACCGGCAGCCGGTCGAGCACCGATCGAAGCTGCTCGAGGTCGAGACGATCGACGCGGGAAGGATCGCGATAGCAGAACGCGCACGATAGATTGCACTCGTTCGTGAGGCCGATCCCGAGCGCGAAACGCTGCGCCGCGCCGACGCCGCCAGCTGCACCGGGAACAGTCTCGGCCATCGCTACCTCCGCGAGCAGCCTACTTCGCGTCCATCCAGGTGGTTGACCCCACCAGTTTGACGGCCACCTTCGAGAAGAAAAGGCGAAACGGCTTGCCGTCGACCGTTCCACGGTGATCCAGTGAGAGGAGCAGCGGTCCAGCCTTTTTGTAGTCAGCCCAGGTCGCAATGACAACACTCGGCTTCGCGTTTCCCCCGTGATGAAACTCGAGCTCCCTGATTCGGCCGTCCTTGCCGACGTAAAGTCCCCAGGTGTCACCCGGCGTATAGCCGCCGCTGGAATACTTCGCCACGACCTTCTGGGCGGAACCTTTTCCCAGCGGGAGTTTCTGCATGCCAGCATCTTGCACCGTAGGGCTGGTATCCCAGACGAGATGGAACGGGAACAGAAGCCAGTACTGATCGTTAGAGAAGCCGGGATCGACTTCGTCCTTCACGAACGCGCTCTGGCTTGCAAGCTGGGAGCGCGAGTACGTGACTTTGACGGGGTTACCGGCCTTGTCCTTCCCGTCGTACGAGATCTGGTCCGTCTTCGGCTCCCAGACCCACGAGCGGGAGAGCTTCAGCGCGGGGCCCGCATCGATGTGGAACGTGTAGCGTATCGCGTCGATTTGACCAAACGAGTCGAGACCATAGGTCTTGGCAATCTGGTCGGCGATGGCCGGGCGCTGCTGCGCCGACACACGCGCCGGGGGACAAAGCACTCCGATCAACAGAACACCGATAACGGGAACGCGGCTCGCTTTCGTCATGGGTACACCCTCCTGAGGCGGCTCGGAATCCGTATATGCCTTCGATGACAGCCGCGAGCAATCGAAAGCAACAGGAGATCGCCTGCTTGCGGTCGGGTCCGGGATACAGCCGCGGCATCCCGAACAGGGCCCCTACAACATCCGACGGGTGCTGCCCAGACTACGCTCGGGAGAGTGACAGACACGCCGACAGCCAGCATGTGGGTTCGCCACTTCGTCCATTTCGTGGCCTAATTTGTTTTGGAGCTGGATCTTTTGCCGAAGCAACTCATATCTACCCTTCTGTGCTTCGCGCTGGGTCTTCTGTTCTGCCTTTTTCTGTGGATGTTAAACCGCTCGTGGGAACAGGCCTCATCGCCAGCTGGTCGTTTGTGTGGATCTGCGTAACGCTCTTGGTCCTCTCGGCCCTCCTCTTCGGCGCGGCCGACCTTCTCGCAGAGAACTGGACATCCGAGCGGAGACGCGCTTCGAGAGCGGCGTTTAAACCGGTCGTGCAGCATCCGCCGCGGCGCTTGAGTGGTCACTTCCCGGGATCCACTGACCGCTTACTGGATCAAGGCGCTCACTGTGCGTTGAATTGTTTGTGGAGACTGTCCGAATGCCCGGATGAACGAACGCCGCATCCGCTCCCGATTTCCAAAACCGTTCTTCCTGGCAATTTCCTCGGCTGAGAAGCGGCCGGCCTCCATCATCAGCCGCGCAGATTCCACGCGCAGCCGTTCGATTGCCTTCGCGGGTGACCGCCCCGTTTCCTGTTTAAACAGTCGGCTGAATTGCCGCGGGCTTAGGAAGGCAGTCTTCGCCAGATCACGAACAGCCAGCGGCTTGCTCAAATGTTCTTTTGCGTAAGTGAGGACGGTCTGGACGCGATCTGATGTTGAATCGAGGTCCAACAATGTCGAGAACTGCGACTGTCCGCCGGCGCGGCGGTGATAAACGACCAGTAATCTGGCGACCGCACTAGCAATCTCAGCGCCAAGGTCCTTCTCCACCAAGGCTAGCGCAAGATCGACGCCAGCACTCATCCCAGCCGACGTCCATATTGGTCCGTCGATCGTAAAGATACGATCTTCCTCGACGGCGATCTTGGGGTAGCGCAGCTGCATTGCTCGAGCGAACTGCCAATGCGTGGTTGCTCGCCGACCGTCGAGCAATCCTGCCTCCGCGAGAATGAGCGCACCGGCACAGATCGAAGCTATTCGTCGGCTTCGATGAACAGCGGATCGAAGATACTTTACCAACTCTGGCGTAGCCGTCGGGGTGGCGATGCCACCCGCAATGAGGAGGGTGTCGAACCTGCGGCGCTTGAACGATGAAGTCTGAATCTGCGATCCCAGCGAGGTAGCAACCGGGCCGCCCTGCTCCGAGAGCAGCGTGACTTCATACGCCTCCGACCCAAGCTTCCAGTTTGCCGTTTCGAACACGCTCGTGACGAGGCGAACAGCCTTCTTAAAGGACTACCGCTCAGTCAAGCCAATCTGATGACCTTCGACCTGATGCCGATCGGGCCGCTGCTGCCACTCGGTACGTTGATGAAAGGCTAAATAGCAACTCTCATCCAGGCCGCGCTCCCGTGCGCGTCTGCGCTTCCACCGTGACGGCGAGCAGAATCGTGGCTCAAGGCTTGACGTTGTCCCAATCCTTTAGGAGACCGGCAATGCCTGCTGTCCCGCCGTTGCAGCTGCCGCGCCAACAGGGATCGCGATGAGCGAGAGCAGCGCCGGAAAACTAAAGGCCCAGAGGCCCAGACGCGCCACACTCGCGGCGCCCACTGCGCAACCCACGAAAAAGCCAAGTGTGAGTGGCAAAGTGCTCCTGACCTTGTTCGCCGCTTCATCGCGGGTCCACGGCCCGGGCCAGACCAGGGCCAGCAGTCCGATCACCAAGCTGGCGATGTTGCCGGTCATCACCGAAGTGGTCGAGCCCTCGTGGAGCGAGACGCGGACGAACGCGTTCTGAAACGCCATTGCGCCTACTGCCATCATTGCTCCCACCACCGAGTCTGTGGATGCCAGCGCATCTCGATGGCGGGTATGAAACACCAGCCCAAGGAGGAGGAACAGCATCAGCGACTGAGCTACGAGCAGGACCCCTCGTCCGCCCGTCACGCGCGCACGTCGCGCAAGAAAGTACGCGACCGCCACCGTCAAACCGAAAACCGGGATCGACAGCAGTTGCGCGACGTGGGGAGGCCCACCGTCCACGAACTGCGCAGCCATCACCACCAGATTGCCCGTAATGTGGGCGGTGAAGACGTGGCCAAAGCAAAAAAATCCCGTTACGTCCACCAGCCCGGCAATGATGCTCAGGATCGCCAACAACGCGAGGTGGTTTGCTCCCTCAGGCTTTGCGGACACGATCGGCCCCTGCCGTCGGCGTTGTCGCAGAGACACGGATCGGCTGAGCGCGCCCTGCCCACAACTTTGGAGCCATCAGGCCAAGCCCCATCGCGAGCAGAATCAAGATGGCGGTCGATCCCTCCGCGAGGACCACATAAGCCAGGCTGGGTGGCGCATTCACGCCTTGCGTCGCCATTTGCGCCAGCCCCGCTGCCATCCGAAAAAGAAAGACGCCAGGAATCAGTGAGACGACTGCGGCGAAAGCCATCGCCGCAAAGGGCAGTCGCAGGCGGTGGGCAACCGGAGTCATCACCAACCCGACGAAAAAACAGGCCAGAAACGCGGCCGCGTACACGCTCGCGCCGGTCGAAAGTGCGAGCCAGTGCAGGGCGTGGGCGAGCATTCCGACCAAGATCGGAATCGGAAGATAACGCCACGGCATTGAGTAGAAGCTGCCGTATGCAGAAACCGCCAGACCCGCGGCGATGACGTCGACCACCAGTGGGACGGATCGCGACGGCGGCGCGATAGGTAGCGTCGCGCCGACGAGCCACATACCGAGGAGCAGCCCCGTGGAAATCGCCACGATCACCAAGGTTGCGAAGGCGATTCTCGAGCCACCGAGCGCAACTCGCGCATGGACGAGATCCATCAGCCCATTGAGGAAATGTGGGCCAGGGACAAGTACCATGCACGGGCATAGCGCGATCAGCGCCAGTGCCGAGCTGAGCTGATACCGCTGGGCCACTCCTCCGACCAGTCCGGCGAGCAAGGCGGCAAAGAATGGTTGGAGGAGGATGTTGGAGCTCACACGCGACAGCGCGCGGCGGATCGCCGCGCCTGTTCCAGCGCTCAGCGCAATCAGAGCAATGCTTAGCAGGTGCTCAGCGCCGAAGACCACGCTCAGGGCGGAGGCTCCAACGGCCGCCGCCAAGGTGAACCTGCCCAGTGACACGGAGGGAAGGGCCGCTATTTTCGCGAAGGCTGACTGTGCTTCTTGCGGCGGAAGTCGGCCATCACTGACTGCGTCGATCGTTTGCTCGGTCGCCAACACCTTGTTCATGTCGATGCCGGTGGCTGCGACTGCGGCGATGTCGTGCTGCGGGCGGGCGCCGCCCTCGAGGCGAGCCGTGAGCTCGTCCCACTGCGGGATCAAATTGGCGCGGTAGCCCAGGGCCTCGGCAACTCGATTTCCGGCAGCCAGGGTCCGCTCCGTCGTCTCGGCATTTGCAAACAGGAGCGTGGTGGCCTGAAGAATCAGCGCCAAGGGCTCGGGGCCCGACGGGTTCCTCGGAACCTGGACATCGGGCGAAGGCAGATCGTGAGACTGGGCGGCGAGCGTGCTCACAGAATCACCGGGATGGAGCGCTGGTCGCCACGTACGGCCGAACCATCTTCGCTGGGTCAACGATCCGATCGAATTCCGCCTCGCTGACGTAGCCCAGTTTCAGCGCCGCAACCTTCAGCGAAAGATCATTGTCCAGAGCGTAGTGCGCCATCTTCGAGGCCTTATCGTACCCGATCACCGGGGAGAGCGCCGTGACGAGCATCAACGAACGCTCGACGTACTCCTGGATTTTCTTGAGATTGGGCTTGGTCCCTTCGATCAGGAACTCTCGGAAATTGGTGCAGCCGTCGCTGAGAATCGTGATCGAATGAGTGACGTTGAAGATGATCAGCGGTTTGTAGACGTTCATCTCGAGGTAGCCGCTCGCACCTCCGAAGCCGACTGCCACGTCGTTGGCCATCACCTGGACCGCGATCATCGCAAGCGCCTCGGCCTGGGTTGGGTTTACCTTGCCCGGCATGATCGACGACCCGGGCTCGTTCGATGGGATGATGAGCTCGGCGAACCCCGCGCGCGGGCCGCAGGACATTAGCCGGATGTCGTTGGCAATTTTGTAGAGCGATACCGCGAGCGTTCGGAAGGATCCCGAGAGCTGCACCAAAGCGTCATGGGCGCCTTGAACGGTGAACTTGTTCGGCGCGCTAACGAACGGCAGGTCGGTGAGCTTGGCGATTTGCGCTGCGGCCGCCTCGGCAAAGTCCGGCGCGGTATTGAGACCCGTTCCCACCGCCGTTCCGCCGAGCGCAAGCCGGTAGACTCCCTTGAGTGCGTCCTCGATGCGCTCGAGATTGTCGCTGACCATCCCAACGTAGCCGGACCACTCCTGCCCCAGGGTGAGCGGGGTTGCATCCTGCATGTGGGTCCGACCGATCTTCACCACGTCCTTCCATTCGTCGGCATGCGCGGCGATCGCGTCGCGCAGGCGTTGCACCGCGGGGATCAGGCGCTGCTTGGTGTTGATCCCCGCGGCCATGTACATCGCCGAGGGGAAAGAATCGTTCGACGACTGGGCCATGTTGACATCGTCGTTGGGGTGAACCGGTTTTTTGCTCCCGAGGGGTGTTCCGACAATCTGGGAACAGCGGTTCGCGATCACCTCGTTCACGTTCATGTTGAACTGGGTGCCGCTTCCAGTCATCCAGACGTGGAGCGGAAACATATCGTGATGTTGGCCGGCGATAATCTCATCGCAGACCCGGACGATGAGATCGTGGGCCTCCGGTCGGAGGCGCCCACCCGCGCGATTCGCGTTGGCCGCGGCCTTCTTGAGGATCCCGTAGGACACAATCATCTCCCGCGGAATGAGGTCCGTGCCGATGCTGAAGTGCTCGAGAGAGCGCTGCGTCTGCGCGCCCCACAGCTTGTCAGCGGGAACACTTACTTCTCCAAGACTGTCTGTCTCGGTGCGAAATGCGGACATGGTTCCCTCCTCGGAGGTCGTTCCGGCTTTTGGTTAGGCGACCGTTGTTAGCGACTCGAGAGAGGCTCGAGCGTTACAGCCCAGAAACGGATAATTTACATCCCCGGGACCCGCCTAGACGATTGCCTTACCGAAGGCCGGAAGCCTCGCTCGGCGCGACCTGGTGGAACAGCGACGAACCCATTCATTACGCCGTTGTCACGGAGCTGTGGGGCTGGGATGGCTAAACGAGCAGCTCTCTTGTCTACGCTGCTCAGTAGACTCACGATCTTGGCGATGCCGGAACGCTCTCCGGCGGATATAACTGGGTCGGTGCGGCGGGCTGGAAGCGCGGCCATTACATTTTTAGCGTGCTGCGTTCATCCACTCCTTTTGAGTCAATCAGGTCGAGCCCAAGCTACCAGCGGCCTGACTTGCTCCAGAAGGCGTGGGAGCT
>WNFC01010423.1_pt1 | contig 10312 bp, 8 predicted proteins | sample 5400541 | NCBI WGS metagenome assembly WNFC01 (sample SAMN13153342, study PRJNA577476) | soil metagenome | isolation source: 120 cm saprolite under Douglas fir tree site 2 hole 2 replicate 1 | place: USA:California | collected 2015-04-18 | reverse complement strand
TGGACCAGCCGCGTCACGTTGTAGGGCATGAACCTCTCGGCGCGCGCGTAGTCCGCCGCCGTCATCGCTCGTAGCGGCTGCTGGGCGACAAGTGGCGCCAGCGCTCCGGCACACACCGCAGCCGCCGCCACGACGAAAACGAGCTTTCTCATTCGGGGGAATCCTCCGAGGGAAGTATGGCATTTCTGTCGTTGAGACGGGGTCAGGGTCTCGCCAAGCCGGTGGTATGCTCACGCTCTTCGAAGGAGCTCTCCATGCACCGCTTGACCCAACTCGGCGCCATCGCTCTTGCGCTCGGACTCCTGATGCCACCCGGCACTCACGCGCAGCAGTTTCCAGCTGCTGGCGAGACGCCGACCATCGATCAGCTGATCTCGCTCAAGCGCGCCGGGTCCGCGGCGATTTCTCCCAACGGCCAGTGGGTCGCCTACACCGTGCGCGACACGAACTGGGATGAGAACGCCTATCACACCGAGATCTGGCTTGCCGACGCGAGATCCGGCGAGCTGCGGCAGCTCACCAGCCATCCAAAAAAGTCGAGCACGTCTCCGATATGGTCGCCCGACGGCACGAAGCTGGCGTTCGCGACGGATCGGGAGGACAAGCGGCAGGTGTACGTGATCGACCCGCGCGTCGGCGAGGCGCTCAAGCTGACGTCGGTCGAGGACGGCGTCGCCAGCTTTGCCTGGGCGCCCGACGGCCGGTCCCTCGCGTTCACCACGACAGACCCGAAGACCGACGGGGACAAGGAACGGGAGAAGATGTTCGGCGACTTCGACGTGATGGGCGAAGGCTACCGGATGTCGCACCTCTGGGTGTTCGACCTCGCCACCGAGAAGGCGCGGCGGCTCACGCGCGGCGCCTTTACGGTCGGCCAGTTCAACTGGTCGCCGGATGGCACCCAGATCGCCTTCGATCACCGCATCAATCCGGCGAATACCAGCGGCGCCACCGCGGACATCTCCATCGTCTCCGTCGCCGATGGCAAGGTCCGCCCGCTCGTGACGCAGCCGGGCGCGGACTCGGGCCCCGTATGGTCGCCCGACGGTTCGACGATTGCCTTCGCATCGGCGATGACGAAGGAGCTGTCGTTCCTCAACACCGCGATCGCCGTGATCCCCGCCGCCGGCGGGCGCATCGAAAACATCACCGCCGCGTTCGACGAGGATCCCTCCATCGTCAGATGGACCCCGGCCGGCATCTTCTTCGCGGCGTCGCAGCGCACGTGGTCGTTCCTGTATAGCGTCGACCCGGCGACCCGCGTGGTGAAGAAGTACGCCCCGGCGGAGCAGTGGATCGGGTCGGGGTTCAGCGTAACCCCTGACGGCCAATGGACGGCGTTCTCCGCCGCGGACGGGTCGACGCTTGGAGAGATTTACGTCGCGCCCGTGGCGGCCACGCTGAAGCCGCTCAAGCTGACGGACATGACGGCGCAGACGGCGAGGTGGGCCAAGAGCGCCCTGGCGGTCGTGGCGTGGAAGAGCCAGGACGGCGCGACGATCGAAGGCGTGCTGCACAAGCCGATCGGTTTTCAACCGGGGAAGAAGTATCCGCTCCTGGTGGTCATCCATGGCGGCCCGACCGGCGTGTCGCGGCCGACTGCGTTTTCGAGCACGGGCATCTATCCAATCGATATCTGGACCGCGAAGGGCGCGCTCGTCCTCGAGCCGAATTATCGCGGCAGCGCCGGGTACGGCGAGGTCTTCCGATCGCTCAACGTCCGCAATCTCGGCGTCGGCGACGCATGGGACGTTCTGTCGGGCATCGACTATCTGATCAAAGAAGGCCTCGCGGATCCGGCCCAGGTGGGGACGATGGGATGGAGCCAGGGAGGATACATCTCCGCATTCCTCACCACGCACGACAGCGGGCGGTTCAAGGCCGTGTCGGTAGGCGCGGGCATTTCGGATTGGATGACCTATTACGTCAACACCGACATCACGCAGTTCACGCGCCAGTACCTGAAGGCGACGCCCTGGGACGATCCGGAGATCTACGCGAAGACATCGCCCATCACCTATGTGAAGAGTGCGAAGGCACCCACGCTGATTCAGCACGGCGCCACCGATCAGCGCGTGCCGCCGCCCAACGCCTTCCAGCTTTATCGTGGACTGCAGGACGTCGGCGTCCCGTCGAAGCTGATCATCTACAAGGGTTTCGAAGGCGTCGGCCACGGCCCGTCGAAGCCGAAGTCGAGCCGCGCGGTCATGCAGCACAATCTCGAGTGGTTCGACAAGTACATCTGGGGCGTGCCGGCTGCGACGACGTCGCAGGACGTGGGCCGTTGATCCGGAGGGATATGGGCAGCAGGGCAATCGTCCGCGGGTTTCTCGCCATGGCAATGGCGCTCGTCGTCGGTCTTGCCGCGCTACCCCGGCTGACGGCGCAGTCGGCGGCGACGATCAACCCGGCGCTCTACGCGGCGCTCAAGTGGCGGACGGTCGGCCCGTTCCGCGCCGGGCGCGTCAATGCGATCTCCGGCGTGATCGGCCAGCCCAACACGTTCTACTTCGGCTCCGTCGGGGGCGGCGTGTGGAAGTCGACCAACATCGGACGGACGTGGACGCCGATCTTCGACGGCAACAACGTCGCGTCGATCGGCGCGATCGGCGTGGCCCCCTCGAACCCTGATGTGCTCTACGTCGGTACCGGCGAGGCCGACATGCGCGATTCGATCGCCTTCGGCGACGGCATGTACAAATCGACCGACGCGGGCAAGACCTGGCAGCACATCGGCCTCGAGTCCACACGCCAGATCGGCAGGGTCGTCGTCCATCCCCGCGATCCGGACATTGTCTTTGTCGCCGCCCTCGGGCACGTCTACGGTCCCCACCCCGACCGTGGCGTGTATCGGTCACGCGACGGCGGCAAGACGTGGCAGAAGGTGCTCTTCAAGGGGGACGGCATCGGCGCCATCGACCTGGCGTTCGATCCGGCGAATCCGCAGACGGTATTCGCGGCGATGTGGGCTGTCCGACGCCCGCCCTGGTTCGTCTACGCGCCGGCGAACGGGCCCGGCAGCGGCTTGTTCAAGTCCGTCGACGGCGGGACGACCTGGGCGCCAGTGACGAATGGCCTGCCGGCCGACGGCCTCGGGCGCATGGGGATTGCCGTCGCCCCGTCCAATCCGAAGCGAATCTACGTGATCGCCGACGCGAAAGACGGCGGCCTGTTTCGATCGGACGACGGCGGCGCGACGTTTACGAAGGTGTCGGGCGACCCGCGGCTCTGGGGCCGCGGCTGGTACTTCACGAAGATCGCCGTCGACCCGAAAAACCCCGAGATCGTCTACGTGCCGAACACCGGCGTATACAAGTCTACCGACGGCGGGCGAACGTGGGGCGCGCCAATCAAGGCCTCGCCGGGCGGCGATGACTATCACCAGCTGTGGATCTCGCCGGAGGATCCGTCGCGCCTCGCGCTCGCCGGCGACCAGGGTGCGATCGTCTCAGTCGACGCCGGTCAGACGTGGAGCTCCTGGTACAACCAGCCGACCGCCCAGCTCTATCACGTCGCGGCCGACTCTCGCTTTCCCTATTGGCTGACCGCGGCGCAGCAGGACAGCGGCGCGGTGGGGACGCCCGCCCGCACCTCACACGCCGTGATCTCCATGCACGAGTGGACGGGGCTCTGCGCCGGCGGCGAGAGCGGCTACACGGCGCCGGATCCTCTGCATCCGGAGATCCTGTTCGGCGGCGCGGTCGAAAAGTGCAATGTCAACACCGGTGAGACGAAGAACATCACGCCGGAAGTGCCGGAGCCGGGCGTGACCTACCGCCGCGCCTGGACCCAGCCGCTGGTGTTCTCGCAGGCGGATCGCCGCGCTCTCTATTTCGGCAATCAGTTCGTCTACAAGACGACCGACGGCGGCGAGAGCTGGGCGAAGATCAGCGACGACCTGACTCGCGAGGATCCGGGCGTGCCGCCGAATCTCGACGCGGCGGCGGCTGCCGATGCCCCGGCAGGGAAGCGCCGGGGCGTGGTTTACACCCTCGCGCCGTCGCCGGTGCGCGCGTCCATCGTCTGGGCCGGCACGGACGACGGACTGATCCATCTGACCCAGGACGAGGGGCTGACCTGGCAGAACGTCACCCCCCCGGAAATCACCCCCTGGACGAAAGTAGTCATGATCGACGCGTCGCACTTCGATGCGAACACCGCATACGCTGCCGCCGAGCGACACCAGCTCGAAGACTACGGGCCGCACATTTACCGGACGCGCGACGCCGGAAAGAACTGGCAGGCGATCACGCAAGGACTGCCGCCGGGAATTTACGTCCAGACCGTGAAGGAAGATCCGCGGCGCCGCGGACTTCTCTTCTGCGGCACCGAGCGCGGCGTGTTCGTGTCGTTCGACGAGGGGGACAACTGGCAGTCGCTCCAGCTGAATCTGCCGCCGAGCTCGATGCGCGACCTGCAGATCAAAGACGACGACCTGCTGGTCGCAACCCACGGCCGCGGGTTCTGGGTGCTCGACGACATCACGGCGCTCCGGCAGCTCGATCGGCAGGCGGCGGGCGCGGACGCGATCCTCTTCAGGCCGGCGGAGGCCGTCAAGCTGCCCGAGCCGAGCGAGCAGGGCACGCCGCTCCCCAAGGACGAGCCATTCGCGGAGAATCCGCCGACCGGTGCCGTGATCGACTACTACCTGAAGACGGCGGCCAGCGCTCCCGTGACGCTCGAGGTCCTCGACGCGTCCGGCGCGGTCGTCCGCCGGTTCGCCAGTGACGATCGTCCGGCGCCGCGCGACCCGAACACGCTCGCGGTGCAGATCGTCTGGGCGCCGCAAGCCGAACCGTTGCCCGCGACTGCCGGCATGCACCGCTGGGTGTGGGACCTGCGCGGTTCGGCGCCTCCGGCCCAGACCGGGCGCAGCGGCGGACGCGGCCGGGGCGCGCCGATCGCGCCGCCCGGCCGGTATTCGGTGCGCCTCACCGTCGACGGCAAGACGTTCACACAGCCGCTGATCGTCCGGCAGGATCCGCGCGGCACGTTGTGAAACGAGTCCATCAGGCGCCGGCCCTCGTCATCGGTGACCGGTGGATCGAAATTTGAAGAGCGGCTTGATGTTGCGACACATGTAAACCAAGTTAATATCCCGGCATGAAAGCGATCGTTCGCATCGTGTTCGTGCTTGTTGCGGGTGTCGTCGCCGGCGCCCAGCCTCAGCAGTTCTCCAATACGGTTCGCGGTTTCATCAAAGTCGACGCGCCCGTGATCGCGCTCACGCACGTGCGTGTCATCGACGGCACCGGCGCGCCCGCGAAAGAGAACCAGACCGTCGTGGTGCGCGGCGGCGACATCGCGGAGATCGGCGACGCCGCGCGCGTCAAGGCGCCCGACGGCGCCACGACGATCGATCTCACCGGTAAGTCCGTCATCCCCGGCCTCGTGATGGTCCACGAGCACCTGTACTACCCGACGGGTCCAGGGGTGTATGGCCAGCTCGGCCTGAGCTTCGTCCGGCTATATCTGGCCGGTGGCGTCACGACCATGCGAACGGGCGGGAACGTAAACGGCTTCATGGACCTGAAGCTGAAGCAGCTGATTGAGGAGGGACAACAGCCTGGGCCGGCGATCGACGCGACGGCGCCATACCTGAACGGTCCGAGCACGTTCCTGCAGATGCACGACATGAAGGGGGCCGAAGATGCGCGCAAGCAGGTCGCGTACTGGGCCGACATGGGCGCCTCGTCATTCAAGGCCTACATGCAGATCACGCGCGACGAGCTGCGCGCGGCCGTCGACGAAGCGCACGCGCGCGGCCTCAAAATTACCGGCCACCTGTGCTCGGTGACATACGCTGAAGCCGCGGATCTCGGCATCGATAATCTCGAGCACGGCTTTCTGGCGGCGACCGACTTTGTCGCCGACAAGCAGCCCGACACGTGTCCCGGACAGGGCGCCGGTCAGCGGACGATCTCAGCGCTCGACGAGAACGGCGAGGCGTTCAAGGCGCTGGTGAAGAAGCTCGTGGACAAGAAAGTGGCGCTGACGTCCACGCTGACGGTGTTCGAGACGTTTACTCCCGGCCGCCCGATGCCGCCGGGACTCGACGTGCTGCTGCCGGAGCTGAAGCAGCAGTTCGAGCAGAACTACCAGCGCACCGCGCAGAACGAGCAGTCGATCTACAAGGCGCTGTTTCCGAAGGCGCTCGCCCTCGAGCGCGCCTTTGGGCGCGCCGGCGGCCTGCTGATCGCCGGGACCGACCCGACGGGCGGCGGCGGCGTCGTGCCCGGCTACTCCAACCAGCGGCAGCTCGAGCTGCTCGTCGAAGAGGGCTTCACGCCAATGGAGGCGATCCGCATCGGCACGCTGAACGGCGCGACCTATCTGGGAAGAACTGCGCGCGTCGGATCGATTGCCGCCGGCAAGCAGGCGGATCTCGTCGTCATCGACGGCGACCCCTCGAAGACCATCGCGGACGTGCGCAAGGTCGAAACCGTGTTCAAGCAGGGCGTGGGTTTCGATCCCGCGAAGCTGATTGCCTCGGTCAGCGGAAAAGTGGGGTTGTGGTAATGGCCACGTTCCAGGGAAAGGCGACGACGATCCCCGAATATCTCGCGTCGCTGCCCGGCGAACGGCGCGCGGTCGTCAGCAAGCTGCGGTCGTTCGTGAAGAAACACCTGCCGAAGGGTTACAAGGAGCACATGGGTTGGGGCGTCATCACTTATGTGGTGCCGCTCACGACGCTGCCCGACACCCACAACGGAGAGCCGCTCTGCTACGTCGCGATCGCGGCACAGAAGCATTATTACTCGATGTTTCTGATGTCCGCGTACGGCAGGCCGGCGCAGGCCAAGTGGATGGCCGACGAGTTCAAGAAGCGCGGCAAGAAGATCGACATGGGCAAGTCGTGCCTGCGGTTCAAATCCCTCGACGATGTGCCGCTCGACGTGGTCGGCAGCGTCGTCGCCAGCACGCCCATGGATAAATATGTCGAAGCGTACAAGTGGACTCTGGGTGCGAAGCGTGGCAAGCGGGCGAAACGCGCATAGATGCTGACACTGGTTCTCTGGACGTTGCTCCTCCAGGCTCCGGCGCGCCAGGGTCTGGCCTTGCCTCAGGCGACAGAGGGGGATTTCCTCGTCAAAGACTTCAAGTTCAACTCGGGCGAGACGCTGCCGGAGCTGCGCATCCACTACCGCACGCTGGGCACGCCGAAGAGAGACGCGCAAGGCATCGTGCGCAACGCCGTGCTGATCATGCACGGCACCGGGGGCACCGGGGGACAGTTCATGGGGCGTGGGTTCGCCGGCGAGCTGTTCCTGCCGGGCCAGCCGCTCGACATCGCCACGTACTTCATCGTGATGCCGGACGACATCGGCCACGGCAAGTCGAGCAAGCCGAGCGACGGCCTGCGGGCGAAGTTCCCGCGCTACGGCTATCTCGACATGCTGGACGCGGAGCACCGGCTGCTCACCGACGGCCTCGGCGTCAACCACCTGCGGCTCGTGATGGGCACGTCGATGGGAGGCATGCACACCTGGCTGTGGGGCGAGCGCTATCCCGATTTCATGGACGCACTGATGCCGCTCGCCAGCGTCCCGTCGCAGATCTCCGGCCGCAATCGCATGTGGCGCCGCATCGTGATCGACGCGATCCGGGGCGATCCCGAGTGGCGGGGAGGCAATTACACGAAACAGCCACAGAGCGCCCGGGTCGCGGCGCAGATGCTCTGGCTCGTGAGCAGCAACCCGATCCTCCGGCAGCGCCGGTCGCCGACGCTCGCGCAAACCGACAAGGAGATCGACGATTACGTCGCGAGCTGGCTGCGCACGGGTGACGCGAACGATCAGCTCTACGCGCTCGAGGCCTCGTCGGACTACGACCCGGGCCCCGGCCTCGAGAAGATCAAGGCGCCGCTCGTCGCGGTCAATTCAGCGGACGACCTCGTCAATCCGCCGGAGATCGGGGTACTCGAGAAAGAGATGACGCGCGTGCCGAAGGGCCGCGCGATCGTGATCCCGCTCAGCGATCGGACCGCCGGCCACGGCACGCACACCATCGCGGCGATCTGGAAGCAGTACCTCGTGGAGTTATTAAAAGACACTGAAAAATAACGGCAGGTTTCTTACCGGTGCTGCCGCGGACCACGCGGACCCCGCGGAACGCGCCTGCGTGTGCTGCCGCGGACCACGCGGACCCCACGGAACGCGCGCCTGCGTCTGCTGCCGCGGACCACGCGGACCCCACGGAACCCGCGCCTGCGTCTTCCAGAAGGCCCGCCCGGCCGCTATTCGGTCCGCCTCACCGTCGACGGCAAGACGTTCACGCAGCCGCTGATCGTCGGGCAAGATCCGCGCGGCACGTTGTGAGCGTCGCCACGTCGATGGCGATTCGGCAGGCCACTAGCTGACGCCGAAGCGTTCCGCGGCTCTCGCCTTCGCCTTGGCGGCCTCGATCTCGCGATCGCGCGCCGGGGCGGTCGTGACCAACGAGTCCATCAGGCGCCCGGCGGCCGCGGCCACTTCGTCGATGGCTCGGTCGAACGCCGCCTCGTTGGTTTTCGAGGGTTTCGTGAACCCGCTGATCTTCCGCCCGCACTGCAGCGACGCGGCCCGGACCTCCTCATCGGTGACCGGCGGATCGAAATTGAAGAGCGGCCTGATGTTGCGACACATGCTCCTACTGTAAGACAGTCGCCGGGGCAGGGGGCTTCGGGCCGGGTCAGAGGGCTGGGGTCGATATCCGGCGGCGGCAGAGCTGTCCGCTGCCGAGGTCACGCTCATGAGGTCGGTGGGTCGTTGCCGCAAGTTGCCAGCCGTTTTCGTGTCTTTACGCGTGGCACCGCCGTTGCTCTTCCCATCATCGGAACACTGGGAGTGTCCTCATCATGCGAAAATTGATCACTGTTGGCGCGCTGGCCGTCGCCTGCGCGATCCCCGCCGCGGCAAACGCGCAGGACGTTAAGAACGAAGTTCAGGGCTTCGGCGGCCTTACCTTCGGCACGTCGTCGCTCGGGACCAGCGCCGCGTCCACGTTCGGCGGCCGCGTGTCGGTCGGCCTCACGCCGAACCTGCAGGCGATCGGCGAGGCGGGACGCCTCGCGGACATCAAGTCGCCGCTGTTCAACCTGCTCGACTTCACGTCGGTCGGCCTGCGCGTGTCCGCGTGGTACGGCGAGGGCGGCGTCCGTTTCCTGGCCGCGCCGTCCTCCAGCGTCCGTCCTTACGGGGAGGCGACGGCCGGCTTCGCGCGGCTCTCCGCCGGCGTCTCAGGCTTCGGCGACCGCACCGACGCCATCGTCAACGCAGGGCTGAACTTCATCAACCGCACCCAGCCGATGCTCGGCGTGGGAGGCGGCGTCGAAGTGCACCGCGGTCCCATGACCCTCGATCTCGGTTACCGTTTGAAGCGGATCTCGGCCGGCACGACCATCGCGTCGGCGCTGAACGCGGGGCACCCATACAACGTGAACCAGCTGCGGCTCGGCATCGGCGTCCGCTTCTAGGCCGCGGAGCACACGGGGCGTCGGGCCGCGGAGCACGCGGCCAAGGTTTTCGGCGTGATCCGCGGCCGGAGATATGGCACTCTGATCCTGCCAGCGCCGGGGAGAAATCCTATGGCGCCCTCTCGTCTTCCGCGTTTCGCCGTCGCGCTTGCTGTCTTCATCTCCGTGGCGGTCGCCATGGCCGTAACCCGCTGGCCCGCACCGGCCGTCCGCGCGTCAACCCTGGACACCGTCACGCTCGCGTCGGGGAGCGCCATCCACCTGGCTACCCCGCCGTTCCTGAAAATCGGGACGCGCTACGCGTTCACCTGGCCCGGCGGCGGGCCACCGCAGACGTTCACCATCAAGATGATGCGCGGCGACGGCTGGATCCTCGTGGAGGTCGCGGACGAGACCATCAAGCCCGAGTTGTATATCCCTGGAGAGTTTCCCACGCGCTGGCTGCACGTGGCCCTTGCCGTCTCGATTCAGGAAATGCGTCCGCTTCCGTGAGACGGAAGGCACGCGACGAAAAAGCAGTTAAAGTGTGGGCATGAATCGCCGCACCGTGACCGTTGTTTTTTCGATTTGCGCGCTGGCGCTGGGCCTCGTCGATGCCCAGACTGTTCGATCCCGGGTGCCGCCGACCCGGCCCGCACCGTCCGCACCGATGATGGCCGGCGTCGACGCCGCGCTCTTCAACGGGCTGAAGTATCGACTGATCGGCCCGTCGCGCGGAGGACGTGTGACCACGGTCACCGGCGTCCCCTCGCAGCCGCGCACCTTTTACATGGGCACCGCCAGCGGCGGCATGTTCCGCACGACGGATGGCGGTGCGACCTGGGTCCCCATCACTGACGGCAAGGTCCCGCTCGGTTC
>WNFC01010422.1_pt1 | contig 10313 bp, 11 predicted proteins | sample 5400541 | NCBI WGS metagenome assembly WNFC01 (sample SAMN13153342, study PRJNA577476) | soil metagenome | isolation source: 120 cm saprolite under Douglas fir tree site 2 hole 2 replicate 1 | place: USA:California | collected 2015-04-18 | reverse complement strand
CACAACGTCGTAGCTACATCCACAAGACCGACAATCCTTCCAATTCGCGATTTTCCAAACTAGCTTTGCCTTATGCCCCTGAATTTCGATCTGCATACGCATTCGTTTTTTTCCGGCGACGGCGTTTCCAGTCCGGAAGATTTGATCGCCGCAGCGCGCGCGAAAGGTCTGCACGGCATTGCGATTACCGATCACAACACGTGCGAGGCGGTCAATTATCTGCTCGAGAAAGGTTTCATGCGCCTTGACGGTCAGCCGGTCGATAATTTTCTCGTCTTGCCCGGCGTCGAAATCACAACCGCCGATGGACACCTTCTCTGCATTGGCGCGGAGCTTCCGTATTTGAAAGGAAAACCGGCGCGCGAGGTTTGTGAAATCATCCACCAGCGTGGCGGTCTTGCTATTCCGCCGCATCCTTACGATTTGTTTCGTGCGGGCATTCGTTTTTCGACTTTGGAGACACTGCCGATTGATGCGATCGAGGTTTTCAACGCCGCCACTACCCTGCGCCGCTATAATCGGTATGCTTTCAAATATGCCCAGATTCGCGACCTCCCAATGATTGCTGCGAGCGATGCGCATCATGCCGCCACGGTCGGCACTGCCTACACCATCTTGAACACGGACGACTTTTCCGTGAAAGGCGCTCTCCTGCAGATCCTCAAAAGTAACGAACTGAACCAAAAATACCTCACCCCGCGCGACAGCCTCCGCAAAACTTGGAACAACTGGCTGCGCCTCCGCCGCCGCAAAAAAGTTCCAGAACTAGCCGCCAAGGACAGCGGCGCAAACGGACGCTGAATGCGGCAAATGTGATTAGTGATTAGTGATTAGTGATTAGTGATTGGTGATTGGTGATTGGTGATTGGTGATTGGTGAGAAGTACCAAACAGGAGACTTAGCTCTTTAACGCTTCAACGCTTCAACGCTTCAACAATTTAACGTTTTAACCTTTTAACCTTTTAACCTTTCCCATGTCCGCCTACGTGATTGTTGAAATCGAAATCCTCGATCCAACTGGTTACGAAGAATACAAGAAGCAAGCCGCTGCGACCGTTCACAAATATGGCGGCAAATACATTGCCCGCGGTGGCAAGACGGAAGTGCTCGAAGGCGATTGGAAACCGAAACGCATTGTCATCCTCGAATTTGAATCCATGCAGCGGGCTAAAGAGTGGCTGAATTGCGAAGAGTACCGCGAACCACGCAAAATGCGCCACCGCACCGCGCGAACGAACATGATCGTCGTCGAAGGTGTTTAATTGTACACGCTTCGCTCAGCGAAGCGCGAGCCGCGTCGCGTTAACATTCGGCGCACGGAAGGCGACGTCTACAGATGCGACGCTCGCGCCATGAATGTCTCAGTACCGATCCTCGTTCACCTCGATCCAGTAACCGTCAGGATCCTGGAAATAGATCTGTTTCACGCCGTCGGGGCGAAGTCGAACCTTGTTCACGCTGCCTGTGCCGTCATCATACGTGATCCCAAGTCTTAGCTCAGTCACAAAATCGTCCAGCGACGGAACGCTAAAAGCGAAATGCATGTCGTCGTCGATCTTTGGCAGGGCCTTGCCAGAAATTAAGTGTAACTGATCATGCTCACCAATCTTGAACCACAGATGCTTTCCGTCACGAAATGGATCAGCAATCACCTCCGCACCAATGACATCACGATAAAACGCGGCACTCTTTTCCAAGTCGGCAACGTACAACGCAATATGATTGAAATGTGCTCGCATGCGGTCACTCTCTTAGTGTGAAAGCAAATCAGCGAGTGCATTCGCATCCGTCACAGGCGCTTTGCAGGTGAAATTTTCACAGATGTAGGCGGCGGGTTTGTCCTTGATCATCGACATCGCGCGGATGGCTTCGTTTTTTTCGCCGAGATATTTCTGGGCTTCGCCGCCATCGGCGACAATCAGGATTTTGTTCGGCAGGAAATATCGATGCACCTCTCTGAGCAGCGCTTTGGTTTCAGGACTATCGGCTTTCCCAGCGATCACGATTTGGCGTGGTTTGCTCAAACTAAAATCCACAGAAACGAGCATTTGCGGCATGGCACTGGCGAAATGGGAAAGCGTCGGAGCAAATGCGTCGATCGTTTTCTTCGCGCGCGCTTCCAGTTGTTTGTCATTTCGAAATTGCGCGAGGCGCAGAAGGTTCAGCGCCGCAACCGAGCTCGCCGCCGGCTCGGCGCTGTCGTTGTCGTCCTTCATCCGCAACGGAAGGCTTGAATCTTTTCCACTCGTGCTGAAATAACCGCCATTCTTCTCATCGAAAAACAAACGGTCCTGCGTTGCTTGCAATTCGACCGCGAACTTCAGCCATTCGATGTCGAAAGAAGCTTCGTAAAGATCGACAAGTCCTTGGATGACAAACACGTAATCGTCGGCAAAACCTTCGATATCACTGCGGCCTTCGCGATAATTGCGGAACAAAATCTTGCGCGACTTATCATAAAGATTTGCGCGCACAAATTTCGCGGCCCGTATGGCAACTTCGAGATAATGCGGCTCATCCAAAAGTTGCGCCGCGCGCGCGTAAGCCGAAATCATGAGTCCGTTCCACGACGCGAGGATTTTGTCGTCGAGATGCGGCCGCGGCCGCTGGTTGCGGACCGACAATAACTTTTCCCGGCTGCGCGCGAGCGATTGTCGAACCTCCTCCTCGCTCTTTTTGAAATGTTGCCCAGTCTCGGCAATTGTGTGGCGCGCGATCAAAATATTTTTGCCGCGAAATTCATCCTGCGGATCGCTTCCTTCCGGCGCGTTACCGTGCGGTTGGACTCCGTAATGAAACTTGAACAACTCGGCGTCAGAGCCAAGTGCGTCGTCGATTTGTTTTTCAGTCCAAACGTAGAATGCGCCTTCCGCGGTTTTGGCATGGCCGAAGTCACCGACCTCAGCTACAGCGGGACTGTCCGCATCTTCCGCTGAAAAGAAGCCACCTTCTTTCGACGTCATGTCGCGCGAAACGTAATCGAGAATGTCGCGAACGACCGATTCGTACTGACGTTCTTGCGTGATCTGAAAGGCGTCCAGATACGCGACGGCGAGCTGCGCTTGATCGTAGAGCATTTTTTCAAAGTGCGGCACGTGCCAGTACCGATCGACCGAGTAGCGATGAAATCCGCCGCCCAGATGATCGTGCATCCCGCCGGCAGCCATTTTGCGCAGCGTAAACAAATCCATCTCGAGCGCATGTTTGCCTGACTCGCTCCTCGGACCGCGCGCGTAAAATCTCGTCAGGAAATTCAGAGCGACCGGCCGCGGGAATTTTGGAGCCGTGCCGAAGCCGCCCTCTTTACTGTCGAACGTGTGCGCCAACTGATCGTACGCTTTGTCGAAAACGCCCATGTCGATGTTGCCACCGGCAGCGCTTTGTGAAGCCTGCGACTCGCGGAGCGCATCGACGATTTTCGATCCTTGCTCGGCAATTTTTTCGTGGGTTTGCTTCCACGCCGTTGCGATTCGTTCCAAGACTTTCTTGAAGCCGGGCTGACCGTAACGATCTTCCGGCGGAAAGTACGTACCGCCGACAAACGGTTTCAGATCGGGCGTAAGCCAGACGCTCATCGGCCAGCCGCCGCCACCGGTTGTAGCTTGCACGAACGTCATGTAAACGCGATCAACATCAGGTCGTTCTTCTCGATCGACTTTGATATTCACGAACTCCCGGTTCATGATCGTGGCTGTCTCTTTGTCTTCGAACGACTCGTGCGCCATCACATGGCACCAGTGGCAAGTCGAGTAACCGATCGAGAGAAAGATCGGCTTGTTTTCGCGGCGCGCCTTAGAAAAAGCTTCTTCACCCCACGGATACCAATCGACTGGATTATGCGCGTGCTGAAGAAGATAGGGGGACTTCTCGCGCGCGAGCCTGTTGGTGTGCTCGGCTGCTGCGGGAGTAACCTCAGCGGCAATATCGGTCGGCGTCACTCAGCACCTTAGCGCGAGAACAGGAAAGCGGAAATGACTTGTCAGCTAGGGTGGAACGCGATCTCCGAGCGCGTTGTTAATATTTGCGGCTTCGCCGCCAAACTTTACCATCGAGTTCGGAGATCTCGATCCACCTGACACAACGCACAAAGTTCGGTTTAAAATCGACAATGGATTTCGCCCATCTGACTTTTCTTTTTCTGGCTATCGGTGTCATCGCTTTTCTGTATTCGTCGGTCGGCCACGCCGGTGCATCTGGTTACATCGCGACAATGACGTTGTTTGGGCTTGCACCCATGATCATTCGTCCGACTGCGCTCGTGCTGAACATTTTGGTCGCCACCATCGGCACCTTCCAATTTTGGCGCGCCGGATATTTTTCGTGGAAATTGTTTTGGCCATTCGCGCTGCTCTCGATTCCAACCGCTTATTTTGGCGGCCATTTACAACCGTCTGCTTCAGTCCTAAGAACTTTGATCGGGCTGGTACTAACGTTCTCGGCCGTGCGTTTGATTTTTCGGCGCAGCGACCCAGCGAAAATTGCGACTCCATCACGACCTACCGCGATCGGTGTGGGAGCCGGCCTCGGATTTCTCTCCGGGCTGACAGGCACCGGCGGCGGAATTTTTCTTACGCCGCTTCTGTTATTTTGCCGATGGGCGCAGATTCGACAGGCCGCCGCGATTTCGGCGCTGTTCATTTTGGTAAATTCGATCGCCGGATTGGTCGGCTATTTCACCGCAGTTCATTCCATCCCATCGCTTGGACTTTTTCTCGCCGCCGCTGCCATTATCGGCGGCACACTTGGCTCGCATCTCGGCAGTCGACGTTTCCCCACTCGCACAATTTCAATTTTGCTGGCAATTGTGCTGATGATCGCAGGCACCAAATTAATTTTCACGAAATAAGGTGTCGAGGCGCGTGTCCTCACGCGCATACGTCTTTCGCTTTGCGGCTGGGGACAGCCGCCACTACACCAGAAGCCGAAGTTGCGGCACCGTCGCGGGTGACCACGGATTTTTTTTGTAATCGGACGCGACAATTCGATCGGCATGTGCGCGCATGAGTTGGCAGAGCGCGGCGACATCCAAGCCATGATGTTGCGGGGCGAAGATCGACAAGTTCTTTTCCGCGAGTCGAAACAAACGCACGGCCGGCTGCAAACGTCTGCTGTGTTTTGGGTGGGATGGGTGCTCGAAATTTTTTTGCAGGTGAACGAAGGCGCCGGCCGCTTGAATTAAGCCTTTGAAAAAATCATCGTCATCGGTGTTGCTGTGCAACCAGAGCTGCTCCAGAACATCATGCGCTTCATAATAACGTTGCTCGTTCCAGCACTGAAAATACGCGCGGTAGAATGGATGATTGGGGATGTCGATCTTCGTTGGATCGACATCTTCGCCAACGAGTTCGTGCACGAATTGCGAAATCCTCTCGCCTTTGTTCATGTAGGGTTTAATCTGGTCTCGGCTCAGATGATGGGCAAACCTGGAGGGTTCGTTTTTGCAGAGGACAGCCCCGGAAGTTTTGGGGGCGGCGAAGAAGAATGACGCCCATCACGCTGGCGGTCCTGGCGGTCGCAATCGTTGTCCTCATTTTTTTGTCTGCGCTTTTTTCCGGATTGGAAACGGCGCTCTTTTCGCTCAAGCCGCATCAATTGCGCCGCTTGGAAGCAAACCATCGAGCGCTCACACAGTTCATCGAAATCTTTCGCGCTAACCCGCGCCGGGTTCTAAACGTGCTGCTGCTGGGCGACAGCGCGGTCAAAGTCCCTTTGGTTTTGCTCTGTCTGTTTCTCCTCTGGCGCGGCCCGTTCGCCACGGCTCTTCCATTATGGCCCGCCGCTATCGTCATCTTCGCAGTCGTCGTCGTGACCTGCGATTTGATTCCGAAAGTGCTCGCGCTTTCCGCGCCGTATCGATTGTCCGCCATCGGCGCATTCACCTTGCAGGCGTCGATCCCGCTGCTCGATCGCGTTGGTCGCGTGCTGGAAAACGCCAGCACATTCGTTGCCGGTTTTGTCACGCCGGTGCACCTGAGGACCCGCGCGCGCTTGAGCGACGCGGAACTGGAGACGCTTGTTGAGATCGGTGAAGAAGAGGGCGCGCTGGGCGAAAGTGAAGGTGAAATGATTCAGGAAATCATCAAGCTCGGTGACAACACGGCCAAGGACTGTATGACGCCGCGGGTGGATACGTTTGCGCTGCCGGAAGATTTAACGAATGAGGAAGCGATCGCGCGGTTGAAAGAACGGCGACACCGGCGCGTCCCGGTGTATGCGGAGACACCGGACACCATCGTCGGCATCATCGACGTGAAAATGTTTCTGAGCGATCCATCGGAGCATTACACGGAGACATTGCTGGCGCCCTCGTTTGTGCCGGAGACGATGCGCGCGCTCGATTTGCTCAAGCTTTTCCTCACTCATGCACAAGAGCTGGCCATTGTGGTGGATGAATTTGGCGGCACCGAAGGCATCATCACGATGTCGGACATTGTGGAAGAAATTCTAAGCGACGCGGCGCCGCGCGGAGATGTCGACCTTTACATCGAGCCGCTTGAGGACGGGAAATTTCTCGTGAGCGGCAACGCGCGGTTGGACGATTTAAGCGAATATCTCGGTTTTGAACTGGAAGCGGATGGGATCGACACGATTGGTGGACTCGTCTTCAACCGGCTCGGTTATTTGCCAACAAGCGGCACAAAACTCGAGCTACCGCGCTTGGCTGTCACAGTCAGGCGCGCCGGCCGCAAACGAATCGAGGAGTTGCTCCTCGAAAAGACGCCCCCGGGGGAAGATGCCGATCAAACGCGCGACAACAGCGCAGGGGCTTCATGAGAGATGGGCTGATCATTTTCTGCTGCTGGAGCCTCGCGTTCCTCTACAACGGAATCGAAGCCGGCTTGATGTCGATTGATCCGGTGCGCTTGCGCCATCACGTGAAACAGAGGACGCCGGCAGCGTTAAGACTTAACCGGCTGCTCAAACGGCCCGAGCGCCTGCTTGTGACCGTGCTTCTCGTCACCAATCTTGCGGACATTCTCGGCGCCCTTCTCTTCACGCGGCGTCTTGTGTGGATGTACGGCAATGGCGGATTCTTCCTGGCGCTGCTCCTCCTCTTGCCGATCTACGTTTTCGTTCTGTCAGTGTTGCCCAAGTCACTTTTTCGCCGATTCCCATTTCGCGCTCTGGCCGCTTTAGCTGGCTGGCTTGAAATCACGTCCGTTCTTCTGTGGCCGCTCTTGGAGGTGGGAAAATATCTGGGACAGCTTCTTCTGCCGCCACGCTCACTCGGCCGTGTGCGGCTCTTCGCCGCGCGTGAAGAACTCAAACAAATCACCGCCCAAAGCGAGTCCGAAGGTTCGCTTAGCGCGACCGAGCGCGCCATGATCCACAACGTTGTCGATTTCCGGAGCATCCGCGCGCGCGACGTGATGACCCCGTTGCCAAAAGTTATCAGCGTCCAGCCCGAAACACCGGTCGCACACGCCATCGACCTGAGCGTCTCTTCGGGGATTGACCGGCTGCCAATCATCACTGCCGGCGGTGAAGCGATCGGTTTGGTCAACGCCATCGACATTTTACTCGACAAAAATGGTTCTAAATCGCTGAGCCACTACACGCGACGCATCGTGACCGCCCAGGAAAACGAGCCCGCTTCCCGCATCATTCAGCGGCTGCGGGTCGCGCGGCTCGGCCTCGCCGCGGTTGTCGATCTAAAAAAGAACCTCATTGGCATCGTTACGAGCGAAGACTTGATCCGCCGCCTCGTGCAAAGCGCCTAAGTCTGGCTGATTCGTTAGGCTGAATCTTCGGCCGCCAGTTTTGCGATTCCATCGCGGGTCAGGCGAAAAATCTTCCATTCTTCAAGTGGCGCGGCTCCAAGTTTCTTGTAAAAGTCGATGGCTGGCGCATTCCAATCAAGCACTGCCCATTCCATCCGGCCACAGCCGCGATCACGCGCAATTCCTGCAAGACAGACAAGTAACGCGCGTCCATAGCCTTTGCCGCGATGCTCCGGCCTAACGAATAAATCTTCGAGGTAAAGCCCGGGCCGACCGAGCCATGTAGAAAAGTTGTGGAAGAAAACGGCGAAACCAATCGGTGTGTCGCCTTCGAACGCGAGAAGCACTTCCGCGGCCTGCTTTTCCCCAAACAAAACATCGGTGAGTTGCTCTTCGGTCGCGGTAACGTCGTGTGGTGCGCGTTCGTAGGTCGCCAAATCACGGATCAATCCCAAAATAATCGGCACATCTCCAATCGTCGCCGGCCGGATGGCAAAGTTTCGATTTTTCATTCGGTTTGCGGATGGAGTTTGTAGATCCTGAATTCGGGTGTGACCCGCAGCAGCGCGGCGGTTGCATCGACATGTTGCGCGAATTCGCGGTAATAATCCAGCCACCAAACTGTGTTGAACGTGAAGACCAGATGCGTCGCACCGCGCTTTCTCAGTTTGTCGAGATTGACAATTGCCTGTGTACTTTCCATTGGCTCGCCTTCGTAGATTCCTTCTTTCTCCAGCAAATGCCAGCCTTTGCGCCCAGCGTAGTAGAAAACAGTCGGGTCTCCGTTATCCGCCGCGACGATCAACGCGTTTGCCGGCGTGACTCGATTTAGTTCGAGACCGAGATCGCGCAGCGCCGCAGAAGAACGCGACAGATACAGCGGTCTCACGCAGGCAAAAGCAAAAATCACGAACGCGACGGCGAACAAGATCGACAAGGTGACCTTCGCGTATCGCTCCGAAATCTTTGAGGCGACAAAGGCGCATCCCGCACCGGCGAAGGCGGCCGCGATTGGGACGAGCGGCAGTTGGTACCACTGGTGCCTGTTGCCGTAGCCGACCACGATGATGAAGAGGATCATCGCCGCGAGCCACCAACGGAAAATGCGCGCACGCATTGACTGATTCGCCGCCCGGCTCATCAACCCTCTCGGGCTTTCTCGTCCACGTCGCTCGGTTCCCGTCGACTCCGTTGTCGATCTTGCGACAAAAATTCCCACCACAGCCAACGCGAACAGTGGCGGAGTCAGTGTGGAAATTGCGATTTGCTTCGCGATCTTCCCGTACCACGAGAGATTCTCAATCCGAACTCCACCCGCACCGAAGAAATGATGCGGATAAAATTTGGAGGCGATCTCATGCGCGTGCCAATACCAAATCGCAGAGGGTAAAAGCGTCGCTGCCGCAAAAAACCAGAGCGCTGGTTGCCGAAGAAACTTACAGCGCCACTTTTGCCAGGCGAGACAAGCTAGCGGCGCGCCAAGTAAAGCGCTTGGCAGTTTAATTAAGATCGATAATAAAATTGCGAGCGCGGCGGCGACAAAATGTTTCGCCTCCTCGTTGTCGATCCAGCGCAGGAAAAAATAGAGACCGATGATCCCAAGACTGAGCGACGGAACGTCCGGCATAAATTCGCGGCTCGTGAAAACGTTTAGTGGCGCAAACCCGTAGAAAACTATCGCCCAAACCGCGGCGATTTCGCCAAAGATCTCGCGCACGAGCAAAAAGAAAAATGGCAACGAGGCCGCGAATAAAATGACAGCTTGTATCCGTCCAATCCATTCATGAACGCCGAGAAATTTGTAACAGATAGCGGCAGCAAACGACAGAATCGGAAATTCCGTTCCGACGTAGCCGGGCTGGTCGCCGGCCCAATCAATTTGCGGATGTGTGAAATGGAAACCGTTCGTGTAAAAATTTCGCGCAATCGCCGCCACGTCGCTTTGCCGCCAGCTCCAGTTGTCGATGTACGGCTGGTTGATCAAGATAAGTCGGACGGCGATTGCCAGAATCGACAACGGAATTGCAGGCTGTGTCCTTCGCCTCACCGTTCGCGTCTTGACAAACCACTCCCGCGAAGTCAATCGAGTACGTGGCCCCGAATGAAAACATTAGGTCTTTGGAGTACGCCGATATATCCGCGCTTTGAAATCAGGCGATACGTCGCCCCGGCGCGAAAAGCCGCGACTGTGGCCCTCAAATTAATTTTCGCGTTCATGCTCGGCTTAGCCGCCGTTGGCTTGCGTGCACAGAACGAGCCGGTCCTCGTCCCTGACGTGGTCGATTATAAGAAATTAATTCCGATTTTGCCCGAGGCGCCCTCCGGCTGGACAGCAGACAAACCGGAAGGTTCGACCGAGGAAGTTGGCGGATTCAAGATCACGAACGTGCATCGCGATTATCGTAAGGGCGAAGGGGCCAACACACCGACCGCATCGATTAGCATTCTCGATTCGGTCGCGAACCCGGACTATGTCACGGCGACGACGGCCGCGTGGAAGCAAACAAGCGACACGGTGGAAGGTTACAGCAAATCGGTGACGATCGACGGCAATCCTGGCTTCGAGGCATACGAAAACGAACAAAAGCACGG
>WNFC01010420.1_pt1 | contig 10313 bp, 7 predicted proteins | sample 5400541 | NCBI WGS metagenome assembly WNFC01 (sample SAMN13153342, study PRJNA577476) | soil metagenome | isolation source: 120 cm saprolite under Douglas fir tree site 2 hole 2 replicate 1 | place: USA:California | collected 2015-04-18 | reverse complement strand
AGTTAGTTGCCTGGATCATCGGCTGGGACCTGATCCTTGAGTACGCGATTGGCAACGTTGCCGTTGCAATCAGCTGGGCCAATTACTTCCGATCTTTCATGCACGATGCGTTCGGCGTCGATATCCCGCAATGGCTCTCAACAGATTTTCGCACTGCCAGAAAAATACCCGGACTCATAGAGAGCGCGCCTCACGTTTTTGGTTTGCCAATAGTTTTCAATTTGCTCGCGCTCGGGATTGTCGCTTTGATAACGATCGTATTGGTGTGGGGTATCAAGGAGTCGGCCGAATTCAACGCCGTGATGGTGGGCGTTAAGATTCTGGTATTGCTCTTTTTTATCGGCATTGCGTTTTACTTCGTGTCGCCGTCGAATATGGCAAAAAACTGGCATCCGTTTCAACCGACCGGTTGGGGAGGAACACTTGCCGGCGCCGCGGTCGTGTTCTTTGCGTATATCGGCTTCGATGCGGTCTCCACGGTCGCCGAGGAAACAAAGAATCCGGCTAGAGATCTGCCGATTGGCATCATCGCATCGCTCATCATTTGCACGATTTTCTATGTCGTCGTAGCGGCCGTTTTCACAGGTCTGATTCCTTATAACGAACTCGTGCGGCGATTGGCGACTGAGCAAGCCGAGCCCTTGACGATGGCCCTCGATCACGTAGCGCCGGATGCAAGGTGGGCCAGCGCGGTCGTGTCTTTCGGATCAGTTGTGGCCCACACGGCGGTCTTGCTCGTGTTCCAACTAGGACAACCTCGTATTTTCTTTTCAATTGCTCGCGATGGATTGCTGCCGCCTGTTTTTGCCAAGGTCCATCCGAGATTCAGGACGCCACACGTTACAACAATTCTCACGGGCGTCATCGTGGGTGCTTTTGCGGCCGTGATGAGCATCGATGAGATGGTTGATCTGACGAACATCGGGACACTCTTCGCCTTTGTGCTTGTGTGCGTAGGAATAACCATCCTGCGTTACAAAGATCCGGGACGACACCGTCCGTTCAAGGTCCCTTTCGGCCCGTGGTTGCTGCCAATAGCCGGAGCAATCTCCTGCCTGTTCCTGATGTACTATCTGCCGCCGACATCGTGGTGGCGCTTTGTGGCTTGGTTGATGATCGGGCTATCGGTTTACCTCTCTTACGGCTACGCGCGCAGCGAACTGGGCCGCAAGTTTGGCCGTCCCCGGACTACACCAGGTTGGATGATTCTTCTCGGGCTAGGTTCGATGTTAATCGCTATCGGGATACTGGCAATTCCACATCACAACAGCTTAAGCGAGCTTTCTGCGCAAATGTCTGGCGGAGACGGACGTACAATACTCGCGACTGGAAGCATCGTACTGGGAGTGCTGCTCGGAACTGTTGGCTCGATCATGGGTGTGGCGAAAGGTGATCTGAAGGGATGACCGCAATCTCCTATCGAAATAATCATTTTGATGCCGCAGGGTACTGGCCAGCTGATTAGTTAAGCTAGGAATTGATCTCAGATTCTCGTAGAATTAATCTATGGCCACAGAACTGAATCAAGTCATTCGCGACGCCTTAGAGCTTTCAGATAGCGAACGCGAACACTGGCTGGTTTGCTCATCGAAAGCCTTGAAGTCCCGGGAGAGGTCGACCTAGACTTGGAAGCTGCCTGGGCAGCTGAAACCGAGCGTCGGTGGCGAGAGATCGAATCAGGCGCCGTCAAGACCATCCCTTGGGAGGAAGTTCGGGCCAAACTCTTCCGCGGTTAATGACTAAAATTGAATTCCACTCCGAAGCCCAATCAGAACTCGAAGACGCTCACGCTTGGTATAGATCGCACAAGATCCCAGACTTCGGAACTCTCTCAATGAACGCACTTCCAATCATCGTCTGTTCACTATGCGTGATCGCAATCGCGTATCGCTATTACTCCGCTTTCATTGCGGCGAAAGTCCTGGTCCTCGACGACACCCGGCCCGTGCCGTCCGAGACGATGTATGACGGGCACAACTATTACCCAACAAACAAGTGGGTTTTGTTCGGTCATCACTTCGCTGCCATCTCCGGCGCCGGCCCGCTGATAGGGCCCGTGCTGGCGGCGCAGTTTGGCTTCCTGCCCGGCCTGCTCTGGTTGGTAATCGGAGTTTGTTTGGGAGGCGCCGTTCACGATTTCATGATCCTTGCAGGCAGCGTGAGGCGCAAAGGTAAGTCGCTCGCCGAAATGGCGCGCACCGAGATTAGCCCGCTTTCGGGCTTCGTGGCCGGCGTCGCAATTCTATTCATCGTTGTGATTGCTCTTGCCGGGCTCGGGTTGGTGGTCGTCAATGCTTTAGCAGAATCACCCTGGGGCACGTTCACCGTAGGCTTTACCATTCCGCTGGCGCTGTTCATGGGTCTTTACATGTATCGCTTCCGCAAGGGAAAGATTGTGGAAGCGAGCATCATCGGAATTGTCGGTCTTCTGGGTGCGGTTTATCTCGGGGGACGAATTGCCGATTCTTCGATGGCCCACACTTTCACACTTTCTCGCAATTCCTTAATCCTGGTGATGGCCGCTTATGGTTTCATTGCCTCAGTGCTGCCCGTTTGGATGTTGCTCTGCCCGCGTGACTACCTGTCGTCATATTTGAAGATCGGCACCATCGCCTTCCTGATCGTCGGAGTGATCCTGGTCCATCCAAATCTAAACATGCCGGCGCTGACACCTTTCACACACGGTGGCGGCCCAGTTATTCCCGGCAAGCTCTATCCGTTTGTATTCATAACAATCGCCTGCGGCGCCATTTCAGGATTCCATGCGCTGATCTCTTCAGGCACCACGCCGAAGATGATCTCAAAAGAGAGTGACGCCCGCATCATCGGCTACGGCGCGATGTTGATGGAAGGCATCGTCGGCGTGGTAGCGCTCATCGCTGCCACTTCTCTTTTCCCCGGTGATTACTTCGCCATCAACACTGCGCAGCGAACTGATACGCAAAAGGCGGCGTACGTGCGCATGGTCGATGAACACACCGCGGAGGGGTTCAACTTGCAACCGCACGAGATCGATCGACTCGAACAGGAATCGGGCGAGAAGAATCTTCGAGGGCGTACTGGCGGCGCTGTGACTCTCGCGCTCGGTATTGCGAAAATTTTCGCCGGCATACCAGGTCTTAGCGGCTTCATGAAGTATTGGTATCACTTCGCGATCATGTTTGAGGCGCTCTTCATCCTCACCACGATTGACACCGGGACGCGTGTCGCGCGTTTTCTCGTTGGTGAGTTTGGCGGTCGCTTTTATCGCAAACTGGAAGAGCCGAATTGGCTGCCTGGCTCGGTGATTACTTCGTTGCTGGTAGTTGCGGCCTGGTCGGCATTTATCTGGTCGGGATCTATATCAACCATCTGGCCCATGTTTGGTATTGCGAATCAGTTGCTGGCCGCCGTAGCTCTGTGTGTGGCGACAACGATGATCATCAACTCCGGGAAGGCCAAATACAGTTTGGTAACAATCCTGCCGCTCAGCTTTGTAGGCAGCACTACTCTGGTGGCTGGTTGGGAATCGATAACGGACATCTTCTGGCCAATGGCGCAGAAACCGGAGACCGCGGTTCAGGGTTATATCAATACCGTCCTAACGACGATCATCATGTTTGCCGCAGTCGTGATTCTGATCGATTCAATCCGGCGCTGGCTGGGCCCACGCAAAAGGCCGGAAGCCGTTGGCGACTTGGCGGAAGCAGGCTCGGCTGCCTGAATACTATTCAAACTCACCTCCGTTGGACAGTTTCTACGCAAATCGGCAATAATACGCCGTTTCGGTAAGCGCTTGCGGTGGGCTCTGGAGTGTCCGGGGAGCACTTCGGTAACGAATTGGCTTGTTTCAGAGTGTTCAGCCGCAAGCGCGGGCAGACATATTCTCGCCATTTTTTCGAGGAATCAGAAAGGATTATTTCTAACGTGGAACTATCGCTGATCTCATTTATCAGCCTGCTGGTTTTTTGTGCAGCAGCGCCAATCATCAAACGGTTTTTTAAGAACAGAACGAATGCCCGTGTGCATGCTTCCCTCGGCTCGCGCTTCCGCCATCTACTCAGCCCGGCTTCCGCACTTGCCGGGTTGATGTTATTAGCGTCCCCAACTTTCGGCCAGTCGCACGAGGGCGGAGAGGCCAGCCTGAAATTACCGGATCTGTCAGCGGTCAAGTTCTTCGGTGGTGTTGACGGACACAGCTTATTGTTAACAGGTCTGATCGTTTGTGTGTTGGGCCTGCTCTTTGGGTTGGCCATCTACATGAATCTGAAGAAACTGCCTGTGCACCGATCGATGCTGGAGATTTCCGAACTCATTTACGAGACGTGCAAGACTTACCTCATAACCCAGGGTAAGTTCATCCTGATCCTCGAGGCGTTTATTGCGGTCGTTATCGTGCTCTACTTCGGTGTGTTGTCGCAGATGGAGCCCTTGCGCGTCATTATCATTCTCGCCTTCAGTCTGATTGGTATCGTCGGAAGTTATGGTGTCGCCTGGTTTGGTATCCGCGTCAACACCTTTGCAAACTCGAGAACAGCTTTTGCCAGTCTGGAAGGTAAGCCATTTCCGATTTATGAAATTCCGTTGCGCGCAGGCATGAGCATTGGAATGATGCTCATCAGCGTCGAGCTATTGATCATGCTCTGCATCCTGCTGTTTATCCCCGGTGACTATGCGGGACCATGTTTTATTGGCTTCGCAATCGGCGAGTCGTTGGGAGCGGCAGCGCTACGTATCGCCGGCGGTATCTTTACAAAAATCGCAGACATCGGGTCTGACTTGATGAAGATTGTTTTTAAGATCAAGGAAGACGATGCTCGCAACCCCGGTGTGATTGCCGACTGCACCGGCGACAATGCAGGCGACTCAGTTGGACCAAGCGCCGATGGATTTGAAACCTACGGCGTCACGGGCGTTGCCCTGATTACTTTTATTCTGTTAGGTGTTCGCAGTCCAACGGTGCAGGTTCAGTTACTGGTGTGGATCTTCGTCATGCGCATAATGATGATTATCGCCAGCGCCGGTTCTTATTTTATTAACGACTTGATCGCCAAGGCGCGCTACCGGGACAAGGCGGTAATGAATTTCGAGTCTCCCCTGACGTCGCTGGTGTGGATCACATCGATCGTTTCGGTCGTAATTACGTTTGTAATCTCCAAACTCACCATTCCAACCCTGGGTGGAAATACAGACCTCTGGTGGCAGCTTTCGTTGATCATATCGTGCGGTACGCTTGCCGGCGCAATCATTCCTGAGCTCGTAAAAGTCTTTACGTCTACCGAGTCAAAACACGTGGCCGAAGTGGTTACGTCTTCGCGTGAGGGTGGGGCTTCGCTCAATATTCTCTCCGGTCTCGTCGCGGGAAATTTCTCGGCCTATTGGCTCGGAATCAGCATAGTGATTCTAATGTCAATCGCCTATTACTTCAGCACGTTTGGACTCGATCCATTGATGGTTGCGGCGCCTGTGTTTGCGTTTGGACTGGTGGCCTTCGGTTTTCTGGGTATGGGACCAGTCACGATCGCCGTCGACTCGTATGGTCCGGTGACTGACAACGCCCAGTCCGTTTATGAGCTATCACTGATCGAGCAGGTGCCAGATGTGGAAGCGGAGATTAAAAGAGACTTCAATATGGAAGTAAACTTTAGCCGCGCGAAACATCTGCTCGAAGAAAATGACGGGGCAGGCAATACGTTCAAGGCGACGGCCAAGCCGGTCCTTATCGGCACTGCCGTTGTTGGTGCCACTACCATGATCTTCTCGATCATGATGACGCTGACAAACGGTCTGACAACCGACACGCAAAACCTATCTCTCCTGCATGCTCCTTTCGTACTCGGTCTTATAACCGGTGGCGCTGTCATCTACTGGTTTACCGGAGCATCGATCCAGGCCGTTACTACGGGCGCCTACCGCGCGGTTGAGTTCATTAAGGCCAATATCCGCCTCGAAGGCGTTGAGAAAGCTTCAGTGGAAGACAGTAAGAAGGTCGTGGAAATTTGCACACAGTATGCGCAAAAGGGAATGTTCAATATCTTTCTGACGGTGTTCTTCTCTACACTGGCTTTTGCGTTCGTCGAACCTTTCTTCTTCATTGGTTACCTGATTTCAATTGCGATCTTCGGTTTGTATCAGGCAATCTTCATGGCGAATGCGGGCGGCGCCTGGGACAACGCGAAGAAGGTCGTGGAAGTCGATCTAAAACAGAAGGGCACAGCCTTGCACGATGCCACGGTTGTGGGCGACACGGTTGGCGATCCATTCAAAGACACGTCGTCAGTAGCTCTTAATCCCGTGATCAAGTTCACGACGCTGTTCGGTTTGCTGGCGGTTGAGTTGGCCGTCTCGATAGCTAATCGAGGAGAGAATGGTCCAATGATCACGCACATACTGGCGGCGGTATTCTTTCTGTTGTCACTGTTCTTCATTTGGCGTTCGTTTCACAAAATGCGGATCGGAAATTTACAACCCGAGGCCGCAAAGGTACGCGTGGATAGCATAGCAGCAGATTAAAAAGCGGTCTTGGGTCTTTTGGTCTTAACATACTCTGTTCCTGGATGTGTAAAGGCCAAAGGCCTAAGACCAAAGGCCTAAGACCAAAGACCAAAGACCAAAAACCCAAGCCCACTTTGTAACAAGGTTCCCACATGAATACTTCTTACGCTAAACCCGACACGCTGATTGGTTCTGCTCTTGCACCTCTTGATTGGACACGCTCTGTGAGTTTGGTGCTTGCTTTTAGTTTACTCAACGCACTTGCGGCGCAGATCGCGATACCGATTGGACCCGTGCCGATTACCGGACAAACGTTTGCCGTACTACTTACCGGAGCATTGCTTGGATCTCGCCTCGGTGCGGCGGCGCTGATTGCTTACCTGGTGGAAGGCGCAATTGGGTTTCCATTCTTCGCAGGAGGCTCAGGCGGGTTGGCGCACATTCTTGGGCCGACTGGCGGTTACCTCGTATCATTCCCGGCTGCCGCTTTCATCACCGGTGCCTTTGCCGAGAACGGTTGGGACAAGCGCTTCATGACCGCGGCTGCGGCAATGTTTGTAGGCTCGATAGTCATTATTCTCGTTGGTGCGTCGTGGTTTTCGGTGATTACGCATACTTCTCCGCTGCTTGCATTGCGCGTGGGCGTGTATCCTTTCATTGTCGGCGACATCATCAAGATTGTTCTCGCGGCAGCTGTCTTACCCTCGGGCTGGGCACTGCTGCACCGCAAGGCGTCTCAGAAGAAGTGATAATCCGATTACTATTAATTGCCCTTGGCTTGGCGAGCGCCTTCTCTTCGGCGGCGGGCCAGGTTCGTGCGGAGAGGCAGCAGGAAAAACCGTCGACACAAACCACCGATCCAGTCGCACAAGACAGACCTGAGATCTGGATTAGCCTGGTTGATGGTCGCCGCCTTCAGGCAGACGAGGTGCTGGAGAGCGCCGACGGCGTCTGGTATAAGCGCGGTAATGTTTCGACCTTCATTGACAGGAAGCGGATTGATCGCGTGGAACGGCCCACGGAAAAAAAGCCCGCACCTAATCCCGCACCTAATAATGAAACTGGGCAGAAGGTGGGCAACTGGAATCTTTTAGACGCCGCCAAAGTCGAGAGTTTTTTTATGGATAAGTTCGGTCGCCATTTGCCTACAACAGCCTTGGGACAGTCTGAATTGCACACCCGCTGGGGTCTTGATCATCGACAGGGAATGGATGTTGGACTTCATCCCGATAGCCTGGAAGGCAGGGCGCTGATCGCATTTTTAATTCGGGAGGGGATTCCTTTTCTGGCTTTTCGCAACGCGATACCAGGTGTTGCCACAGGCCCGCATATTCATGTCGGGCACGCATCTCATAGGTTCCTGGGCCAGAAATGAGTTTCAACTGTTGTTGGAGATTAATAGCGCCCACTCTGACTGGCACATCTAATAGTCGAGGTAGAGATTCACTGTACTCGCTCACGACTTAACGAAGAGATCTGTACACATTTGGCAACGCCTTTCTCGTCGCTGAAACTCGCGGCTCTGCAAACGCTTCTGCGTTACAATCTCCAACATGGATATTCTCAAAGTCCGCTCGCACCAGCGCGAAGAGTTGGTTGAGTTCACTAAACTCGTCCAGGAGAAGCTGAAGGAGTCGGGAGCACGGGAAGGAATTGTTGTGCTCTATGTGCAACACACGACTGCCGGACTCACCGTCAACGAAAACGCCGACCCAGACGTACCGCGCGATATGCTGCACGCGTTTCGTACGCTGATTCCGCAACACGGCATGGGCTTTCGCCACGGTGAAGAGAATTCCGACGCTCACATTAAAGCGAGCCTTACTGGTCCATCCGTAACGATTCCTTTCAAAGATGGAAAGCTGTTGCTGGGCCGCTGGCAGGGAATCTTTCTTTGTGAGTTTGATGGGGGACGCGAGCGCCAGGTGATCATGATGGTGCGTTGAGCGATGGCTTCTCGTGATCGTTACGACCTTCTGGCACCGCATTACGACTCTGCGATGCGCCCACTCGATCGCTGGTTCCTCGGGCGCATGCGACAAAAAGCGATCGACCTGTTGCCGAAAAACACTCGTCTTCTCGAAATCGGAGCCGGCACAGGCCTGAACCTCTACCTTTATCCTTCTGATCAAAGAGGTGTGGCTGCCGAGCCAAGCGGAGGGATGCTCCGCATGGCGAGAAATAAACCGCGGCCCGAGGGCATCAGTCTGGTTCAGAGTTGTGCTGAAGATTTGCCCTTCGAGCGTGGTTCGTTTGATACCGCGCTCGCCACGCTGGTGTTATGTTCAGTTGAGTCGCCGCTAAAAACACTTTCCGAATTGCGGCGAGTGGTGAAACCTGGCGGGTCCATCGTTCTACTCGAGCATGTTAGACCCTACGGGTTGCTCGGGCTCGTGTTTGATCTGTTCAATTTCATTTCAGTTCCACTTCTCGACGACCACATCAACCGCAGGACTTTCGAGGAAGCCCAAGCTGCCGGGCTGCAACTCGTTCAGGTGGAAAAGCAACTATGGGGAATCATGAATTTGATCGTGTGTCGTGCGTGAGGTCGTGAGAAGGTGGTCTTCGGTCTTGGGCCTTAGGTCTTTGTGTTTTTATTTTCGTTCTTCCAGCGCTTGTGATCCGATGGCCCTCTAAGACCGAAGACCAAAGACCCAAGACCAAAGGCCAAAGACCCAAACCAAAGACCACCTTCTCTCAAATGACAAATGGAAGATGATCCCGTCTTAGTCAGGATCCATTTGTTTCAGTATTTCAGCAAACTTCTCCACGTCTGCGTATGTGCGTTCCAGCGATCGGCGGCTGTCAAGGTAGGCGGTCCAAGTAGGTGTCTGCGTCAAAGCCTTAGTGGTGTCCTGGTCGAGCACCTGGGCCATCACGGCAATTAGATCACTGACAACCCGAGTGTGCTCAATTAGTGATTGGATAATCGAGTAAGCAAGGCGTGCTTGCTCGTAATCGAGATCGCGCGGAGATTCGTTTTCGGATGTTGACTGTTCAGACATTTAAATTACTGCCAGGGATTCCGCAAGGAGCCAAATGTTTATAGCAACATCAATAATTTAGGTTTGGTGCCGTCAGCCCTCTCATTCTCACCGCGGCTTTAGCCCGGTGAATCAGGTGCTTTTAAAATAAAAGAACCGTTTCAACGGTTTTCTACACGCGCACTAAAATTAAGCGAGGCGGAAACCGTTAAAACGGTTTTCGGATTCTCTATGAGTCTTTGACCACCGGGCTCAAGCCACGGTGTGAATGAGACAACACTGGGCTGAAGCCACCTGCGGAATGATTAACCTTCATCCCAACTGCCCCGCACGAACGGTAGCACCTCCACCGTAGCTGCAACCTCAAGCTCTCCAGAGACTACTTTCACACTCGTTCTCGCGGCAAGATATTCGTATCTAACGTAACCAAGCGCAATAGTTCGCTTCAATCTTGGTGAGCGAGCCACTGAAGTAACGCGCCCAATGTCTTTGCCCTCTGCTGACTTGATCGCAGCACCGGCTTCGATCGGTTCATCCTGCTCAAACATCAGCCCGCTTAGTTTCTTGGCGACATGGCCGCGATATTTTATGCGCGCAATAATCTCCTGTCCTATGTAACAGCCCTTGGTAAAACTCACTGCATCGTCTAGATTTGTTTCAGTAACCACATTCGTCTCATCCATATCGCGGCCGTAGCGGGCGATGCCTGCCTCGATTCGTAAAATTTCCAACGCATCACGGCCTATCGGTTTAGCTCCCGCTTCGATGAGTGAATCCCAAATAGCGGCGGCCTCTGTTGTGTTCACGATCAGATCGAATCCATCTTCGCCGGTGTGAGTCGCCCGGATTACTGTT
>WNFC01014521.1_pt1 | contig 10314 bp, 13 predicted proteins | sample 5400541 | NCBI WGS metagenome assembly WNFC01 (sample SAMN13153342, study PRJNA577476) | soil metagenome | isolation source: 120 cm saprolite under Douglas fir tree site 2 hole 2 replicate 1 | place: USA:California | collected 2015-04-18 | reverse complement strand
CCTGCCAGGCCTCCTCGTAGGCACCTTCAAGGTGCTTTCATGGCTGGCGGGAAGCTCCACCGCCCTGCTCTTCATCTATTACGTATGTGACGCGCCTCTTCTCTCAGTCCCTTACGCCAAACCAAAAACTGATCACCTCTCACCCACTTTGGGGTTGGGGGCCCGCGCCAGCGATTCCTGCTTCCCCGCCTTACGCGATCGGCGCTCGCTCGTCGCTCGCTCAAAACGCACCAAGGCGACCTCCTCGCCAAACTCACGGCATCCTTGCGCGACTTTAAGGAAGCGCAAAAGGTCGCGTACGCGGATCTGCCCCATCCTGACCCATGGGAGGAGGAGGGAGGCGCCCCGTGGGGCGAGTGTACGAGTCTGCGCGACATCGTCCCGATCGCGCAGAGTGGCAATGCGCATTTGCCGCATGTGACGCTGCTCCGCTGTGCGCTGGCCGATCTCGCCGCGGAGAACAAGCCGTCGACGGCGGACGATATCTTCCAAATGATCTTTTCCACTGAGCTGCCGTCCGTCCTGAACATTGACGACGCTTATCAGGTATGTGCCAATGCCACCTCTTCAAACTCGCTGGGATGCTGAATGGTTGATGGCTGGACTGACCTCGTCCGCGCCCAATGTGGTGGTGACGGCAGGAATCGTTGTGGAAAACGCTCAATGACGCGCCTCTGTTCCGTCCCACGGAGACAAGCTCAGCATCTGAGCCACCTCGGTGGTCCTATCACATCCCAGATCCCGCAACACGGCCTTCGCCTCCTCTCCTGCCAGCGCTTACCAAGCTGCAGAGCTCTGTCGCTGAGGCCGTGTCCGCGCGCCCGACGCACCGCTTCCAACACACGCTACAGTCACTGATCGACTTTACGGGCTACCTGACTACCAAAACATACGCGCTGGCGTCGGCGATGCACCGCTTGCCGGGCACCACGCCATCCTCCGCGACGGCAATCGAGGAAGAGGAGATACGGATGGAAATCAAGGCTCTCAAGGGACTCGTGCTCAACCGGTACGTTTGGCTATTCGCCGTCTGAAGGCCGCCGTCAGGCGACACTACAGTACACTAACCGACGTCGTCACAGGAGAACGTTTATTCCGGCCATTGCACGGCCTCCGAGTGCGCCGATAGATGCGGCTTCGTGATTTGTTGCCTTGGTGTCACACATTCGTAGCAGACCCATCGTGCATATGTTGTACTTTTCACGTATTCGTTGCGTTCATCACGCGATCTACTCGTAATTTGTTATGAGGGAAGACATCGCGTGCAGGTGCTGTGTGAGCCGCATCCCTTGAGAGGGGGCGGGACTGTCCCGTTTTGCATTTCAATATATCGGTGTCAGGTGGGGGTTGGGTTATACATACGGTACGGGTACGTATCATCAAAAGCTAAAGCTCTAAAGTCCGCACTGGCACGGGCTCTGTGTGGGCTGAAGACGGAGGAGGCCGATCGTGTTCCAGCTAGAACTTGAACTCGCGCTGTCATCAGAATTCGATAACAGATAAAGGAGAATGATGTCGATGAACGATGAAACATGTTCTTGTCAAAGTAACTGCACATCATGTGATCCAGAAGCGGGCGGGTATCAAACATGTTCGTGGGAGCGACCTGGAACTATGCGGCTGATTATGCACTACTGTACACGCGCCCATGGGCTTAGCACCCGCACGCACGAGAAACAGTCACACGTTGCCAAAAACTTTCCCCAGTAGACTCGAACTAGACCGTACTTTGACACGTGCCAGCGACGCAGCGCACACGAAAAAAAACAACCTGTCAAGGTCATGACAAGACACCGCGTAATAGTTTACGAGGAAAGAAAAAACTTCCCGGCATAGAAAACTTGGTAATAGCCCCGGTGAAACGTACTGATCCAATGATTCACGCGATCCAAGAACACTTGGTTGATGCACTTTGCCGACTGGGACTGGACCTTGATGGGGCCCAAAGTTCCAATGAATGTCAACAGATGACTCGACGGGCCCTCGGAGTAGGGATGAAATGGGTGCAGGTGGTGATTCAGTATGAGTCGAGAGGTATAATGAGTGACAGTGAGTACATAATTTCTTCGCCGTAAAAATCGGCGACCTAAAAGATGAGAATGACAGATGGTGAAGCGCCAAAGAAGATAATGTAAAACAAAAGTACAAGCACAACATGCGATATCAGATGATGGCGTTTGTTAGATTTGCGCAGCAGCTCTTCTCGATCACCGAGGTCCAAGCTTCACTAATGGAATGGCCCCCGTCACCTTTTGGAGGTTGCTCTTCACAACTAAGCGCTCCATCCGCTCGACCGTCCCAGGGTTGAAAGCCATCCGGTGTTGAGCGCTATTTCGCATCACTTCTTCTGACGCCGGTTGTATCTGCCCTTCTGTCGGGCCGCCGACGTGCTGCTCCAGGTGTTGAGGTTCTTCTTCCGCTGCTTCCGGGATGTTCTCTGCTCTTCGTCAGGACCTTTTCAACGCCAAAGTCGGTAGTCATGATTCCTTACCGACATACGACATCCAACATCGGTCGCCTTGGAACCAATGGTCGTGTTTTCGCTCCGAGTATCTGCAGCAACAGGGAGTGATGGATGGAAGCACAAGACACGTGGCACGTGGCCAATCAGCCCTCGAATGCCGTGAGAAGCCAACTCTATCAACTCACTTGCGCATTGGTCGGCCGTCGGACCCTAATGGCGAGAATCCCTTCCTCGCTTCCTTGGCTGCAGCCATATAATTTTCCGCTTGTAGTCGCTGTACTGCAACCGATAATCGCGAGAATGACATGGGGGAAAGCGGGTCGCGGTCGGCAATTGATGGGTCGCCCGCTAGCTCCGCCAGAATTTCCAATCCGCGAAAAATATACACTTCTAGCGGATCTCTTGGAGGTCGCAACTCAGATCGCGCTTCCGGCAAACGCGAAATAAACTGAAAAAAAACTCGATTGCAAACCGAGGCAGTGGTAGGCACGACGCTTATGTATCCTTGGCCGCCTACATAGCACACAATTCATGATCAGGCTGCGTCACGTAAACACTCGAACCAAACGTACCTTTGATCGTGTACATTTTGGCGCCACCGTTGGCATTGATTAGGTCCGCAACCATATTGAACGCATGTTGTATTGGATGTATTTGGTTCTTGTCCCCATGTATGAGGAGACACGGCTGCCGGATGGCCGCAAGCTCCTTTTTGGTTAATGCTTCCCGCTGCGAGGTCCCAGGTCCTTAAGTCTCAGGAAAGTTGCAAAGTTCCATGACTTACATTCATGAGCACATTTCCGATTTGCGCCAGCCGGTGGCGTCTGAATGGGGGATACGCTGTTTCATAATATGCAATGATCTGTTCGAAACAACGTAAGAAAGACCCCCATTTTCACCGAGTGAGCGAGTCAGGTACCTCGTCAGCTAAATCGGTGGACACATCCTGGATAAGCGCGCTTGTATAAGCCACACGGGAACAAAGGACGAAAGTGGCAGAAATGCGCGTACTGGTCCGGCGATATATGCTGTGACCTGCATCAAAGCAAACTCCAGAGTGTCGAGATCCTCAGCATGCGCCCACATGTGAAGGAGCTCGTCGCATGTATGGAAGTATGCCTCGAGTCTGTCAAAAGACATAAAAAAAATTTCAGTTTTGAGGACACAACGTTCCTTCTGAAAAGCCACGATAACTGAGACCGACGTCAAGAAACGCACTCTGTTGGCGACGGGACCGATAGCATGGTGAGGCTTAATACCATATGTGGGAACCTGGACGTGCACGTTCAGCCCCTCTAAAGACATTTGCACGAAAAACCCTGGGAAGGGAAAGGGAAAAAGGGATGCGTACAGTGCGGCGAACCGAATACCCAAGTTGGCTCCCGTTGTCTCACTAGCCCAAATGTGTGCCGGCGGCAACCAGAGCGCCTATCGAAACCACGAAGTTTAGCAACTGCGTTCTCGCCACCTCGGTAGAAAGGAGAGGCGGAACGGGGGGGATGGGGTTGGTTGAGAGCACTCGCAGTCATTACGCACATGACATGCAAACGCGAGGTCCGCCGCGTCCGTCCACGAATCCTGCTTCCCGTTCGGTCGCGAGAGCGTCCGACCCGCCGCGCGCTGGTCAAACGCGATGAGGTTAAAATCCTCGTTCAGTCTTGGGTCGCCAAACTGGGAGTCCAACCACGTCGAGTCCAGAAAAAAAGGGTGCAGGAGGATAATCGTGGGTTTATCAGGGTTGAAACTGCTGACATGACCGGTCGGGGAGATGGTGATGTACCACAGGGAGGCAAAGTCGCTCCCCTGGGCTATATCGACATATGGCATCGCTGTAACCTTTGGGGGAGGACTCTGTGGGGAGCCGGGACAGATACTTCTGCCAGCTTAAAGATGGGGGAGGAAGAAGAGGCGGAAGACGAAGGCGTATTAGGAACGGGAAGGACGGGAAGCAGAAATAAGTAAGGCAAGTGGTAGCGGAAGGCCGGGGGTGAGGCCTATGGGGGTCGTTCGTGCCAATTCATGTAAATTTGCAAGTTGATTGTGGGAGATTGAGTCAGGCTAAAATGTAATAATGCGGTGATCGACCCCAGATTGAGTGACAAGTGGTCCCTGTGCCCGAGCGAATTGGCAATGGCCAGGTGGCGGTAGTGAACGAACCCTCATTCGGCCTCATCAACGGTACACTGAATATCTACTCCTCCTACAAACAAAAACCCTATTCACTTGACTTATTAAGTGTATTTAAGCCTTATTCAAGTATCGATAGCCCGCTCGACGGCTCCCACCCTTCCCCAGCTCCATCCAATTTCTTTGCTAGACATGCCCACGTCACGTAATCCCCATTTCCCATCCCATTTCTGGACGGTTCTTTGCGCATCCCCTGGCTCCTCTTTTTCAGCCTCACCCTTTCCAAGTTTGACGAGCCCTGTCTGTCCACCCTGTCCGCTACTATCGTGTTGCAGAGCAGACTGAGAAGCCAGTTCCGTCTGCTCGTGGTCGCCAGGCGAGAACACAACGTGTTCCTTGGGATGGGCGTATGCTCCACTCGTGTTACGGCACTGTCCCTTCCCACGTCCCTGGTTCTGGCTCTGCCGGCCCAAGGCAACGCCGCCACTGAGGCCGCCTGCGCCGCCTGACATGTCCATATGCCCACACGCGCTAACGCCAGTGCCCACTCCCGTCATCGGTGTGCTTCCAGCCAACCAATTGTAATACGCTTGTAACCGTATGAGCGCCATTTGCTCCGCCTGTAGGTGCGCCTGATCCGCTCCTGTGTAAGTATAAGCAAGCCCATGCGTACCCTGAATGCTGTGTGACGTTAAGGGGATCAACTGTGGTACGGAATCGCTCCTCGTTTCCAACAGGGTGTTTCTGTTGGATGGCTTGGGTAGTATCAGTGGGGTGACTTTACGGTTGCCATGCGAGGGTAGAGGCGTCGGAGACGAAAATGATTGAACTGCAATGGACGAGGGTGACACTTGTCTTGGACTGGATGTCGCGTTAGGAGTGAACGGCGATGCTACTGGATCAAACACAAAATGATCGGGCTTTACATCGGATAGAGATGCGCTCCTTCCCGAGGGCTTCGTGGCAGGTTTCACAACTGCTGCTTCGTTGAGGTCTAGTTGGGATCGGGGTACTAGCACGGTGGAGCCTCTACGTGGTGGACTAATGTGTCTTCTGGCTGCGTCAACTGAGCGCTCGCGGGTACGCCGCTGGAAATACTCTTTGGCCCGACGACGCGTGGAAGAGGGTAGAGGGTGCACGGAGGACACATTGCCCTCTGCAGTCGGTTTAAGGAAGCCTGTTTCCCCGCACGGCGAGGATGATCTAGTGGCGTTCCCCGGCCTGTTGGTGGACGGCGGGAGAGTTGCAGGTACAGATCGACAGAAATGTTCTTTCGAAAGGCGGCTATCGGCGGCGTTTGAGTCGTGGTATCTATCCGCATTCGGTATCTCCATGTTTTCCGACTCGGTCTTCCCCTGGGACGGCAAGCGTCGCGTGGCTGAGCACTTTGGTTCGCCGCCGGCACCGGTCAAGCTTCGGCCATGCTTGCGAGTCCCATCATGGTCTACCACCCTGGCCGCCGAATCCGCACCGCCCAGACTATTTGATGCTCTTCCATGCCTCGGAGCGAGTCCAGTGCCATTTTCGACACGCCCAGAACCACGAGCACGGCGGCGGCGGGAAGGTACATTCTGTCGGGCCGTTGGAGGAGGGATGTTCTCGATGTCTTCCTGGAGGGCTTCGGCAACTTTATCCTTGCCCTTGCCCTTGCCTTTGCCTCTTCCCCTAGCCTTCTTGAGCCTCTTTTCGGGTCGCACACCAATCTTTGGATCCCGGGTATTGATACGCTTCAAGGCCTCTCTCTCCCGTTCAGACGCTAGAGTGCGATTAGATGTATCTTCGATGTGCTGGGACGTAACGGCTTCCAGTATTGGTGTTTCGGACGGGGAGACTGCGTTGGCGGGCTTCGGGACTCCGATATCAGGGACTTTGCCAACGGGGAGCGAGAGTACGATGGTCTTCGTTGTAGGCTAGAAACGACGAATCCAATCAAAGTCCATCCTTGCGTGAGAAGTGCATCACTGACGTTTGTTGTGGATATATGTGCCTTCGAGGCTATGGCGGTCATAACATCACTCGGGCTCTATAAAATCAACAATTCAGACCGAGGCAAAGTGGCCATACCAGGATGCACGCACCTCTGTCGGCCTCGCATCGTCTTGCTTGGGATACTGTTAAGAACAATGTGGCGGACGCGATGAGCGCTCTCTGGCAGTCATTATGCACGTCGCAGATAATACCTCTATGTTTGGAGAAATTAGGTTGTTGTCTTTAGCAATGTTAGCAGCCTGAGGAAGGTTGAGCGCATGCATATGGAACCTCAGTGATTTCGAACCACCTGTGGTATGTTCTTTAGCGTGTTGGCGTTTGTCGACTCGTAGAGGACAGTTTGAGACTGTGCGACTTTACCGCCGCGTTGAGTGGAGGATGAGTTACCCATAATTATAGCTGTGCACTGGCGGGAAAGAAGTTCCTCGGACCAGCGAGGAAGATGTGGTAGAAATGAAAGCAAGTTGAGTTGTTCAACTCGACGGTCAGGAATTCCAAGCAGTTGAGGGCTCGCTCAAAAGAGGAAACAGATTTGCTTCTTCTGAGAGTTTATGGATTACTGCATAACAAATGCAATCGAATCAAATTCCAAGTCAAGCACGCAAAGCAGCAGCCATCTTCCCCACCGCCTCCGTCAGTCGCCCAATCTCATAGTTCGCAAGGGTGACGTTCTTCTCTATCGTGATCGCCTCAGTGAGAGCTGGCAGCGTCGTGGCACCGTATCCTAAAGCCCGGTTAAGCACTTTCTGCAACTCATATCAACACTTAGCGCAAAGTCTTACCGAGCCACTTTCCTGGCGCAACTCCCAGGTGTCTATACCATTCACGATCCTTGATGCCCTCTTCGTGAATAAACCCACGCTCAAAAGATGCCAATTTCTGGTTTATCTTGCGCACGGCCTTCACTGCCTTGATGAATTTCGGAGGTAGGTGATGCGGCTTGCGGTGCGGCCAGTGCGGATGTTTGGGCCAATGGGGATGAGGGAGATGAGGCCGTTTGCCGTCCTCGACATTGACCTCATTATCACTTCTGTAATTCCCCCCATTTGCAGGCGTTGGCATGTGTGCAGGGGCGTCGTAGCTCTCCCATGTGAAAAGGTTCTTGAGGCGACGAATGAGCCGTTTGAAGCAGCCACCCCTTTTTCGCTTATGCTGGCGTTTATGGTGCTTTCGCCACTTATGGAGGTGGCGATCGAGGACACGCTCCGCCGCAAACTTCTCTGCGTCGAGTTTCAGGCTAGCAAATTGCAGAGATCTGATAGCTGCGCGAAGAGGCACGAAATTGAGATATGTCGATGACGGCGGCGCCAATCCTTCGACTCTGCCCAGAATACATAAGTCAGAAGCTTTTTAGGGTTAGGAGGATTTTGCCAACCCATCGAGGTAGCTCTCCAATTCAAAGGCGTAGTGGGTCGTATTGAGGGGTAGAACCAGTGCGCTGGCAAGACGGAGCGTCTGTAAACCCAAATTCTTGGCGACGGCAACCTGATATGACAATGTTAGCCGAACGTCCCATGGTTGACTTGCTATACATACATGCTTGACGAAACCTGGGTCGGCATAAACTTCTTGGAATCTTTCAGAATCGTAGACGGAATGGTAGTGGTAGACAGGGTCAGAGCGAGTACTACCAAAACCAGTCTCCATGCTTGCAATCTAGGTGGTCCATTTATTCAGTACCACGGAAGGAAGGCAACAGGACATTAGGACCGTACCCCGAGGCGTTGCAAGAAGACTGTGTAGTCACTTCCAGAGCCGAGAGGCCTGATACCGATATCGTCGGCTACCTGAGTTTCGACCTCTGTGCCCAAAGAATCGACGTCATCGTATTCGCCAATAAGCGGTCCAATATCTGCGGTGGCGTCCCAAAGAGTGCGCTTGGGATCGGTCGGGTGGGGTAGATCTTCGGCGGTTTTGCGGAGGAAATGTGCTAGCAAGGGCGAAGCACCGCTCCTGAATTTCGAGCCAGACACTGCGGTGTCAACGTTAATATAGGCAACGACATGTCTCTGAATCCATTCCGCAAAGTCTTCGCCCCACTCAGTACTGCCAATGAGGCCGTACTGTGACAGAAAATGTGAAATCAGCAAACGGCTATAAAGAAAATTCCGAGAACCAACCTCTTCCGCGTCCCAACTAGCAATGACAATCGTCCTTAATGGCTTCCAGCCCTCTTTTAGCAGGGCACCCAAACCACGGATAACTTCATGAACAGCGACAGTGCCCGAACTGGGGTCGGCCGCGCCCAGAACCCATGCTAAAACACAAATCTCAGTTGCGAAACTACTGTGAGTGCTTCAATACGCGCCATCCCGATGATTGCCAAGAAGCACGACCTCATCCTTGATATGACCAGGGATAACGCCCATGGTGTTCCAGATAGGCGTAACCTTGGTGTCGACTGGAGGTAATGGGTAAGACTAGCATGGCGCTGGCGATGAAAATAAAGCGCACCATGGTTGATGAGCTTGACCATTCTGTTCTTGCCCTTAATTTCCTCCAGTAGGACTTTGGCGTTCGCCCAAGAGATAGGTAAACTGGGAATGCTTGGGATACTTGAGCCGGTTATGCGAGTGCTGTTCTCATAAGAAGGGTAACCAGGTGTAGTCGGATCTCCGGGGTAGACTGATATGAACTGGACAGCGCCACGTTGGACTGAGGTCGGGTTGCGAGCGGGACCATGAGGATAGCTATCAAGGAGGTTATTGAATGAGCACGAGGCGTCATATATGGGTCTTACGGGGCATAACCATTCTCCTCTGTTACGGTGCCGTCATCTCGAGGGTCAGAGTAAATAAGAACGCCAGCCGCTCCAAGTTCCTGTGCGCCTTTGACCTACGGGCCAAAAAGAGGAGGGTGATGAATCGGATCACGACAGGCCACCCGGGGTGCTTACCTTCAGACCGCGGAAAATCCCACCATATCGGACGAGCACGATTGCACCAGTAAAGTCAACGCCTGGACCGGCAATCAGTTCAAGTGAGGAATTTTAGTCGTGCTAAAGCGACTTTACCTTTCTGGACGAGTTCGTCGTAGTCTCTCTGCCTTCCGTAGTTTGCATAAATGAGCCTGCCTTCCGCCTCCCCATCGCTGCTAAGTCCATGCCAGGCACCGATAGATTCAGCGTGTGCATATGCATCACTATCGAGTTCATCCGCGATCTCTTCAAGGTTGGCGCTCCACACTGTGGTTCCATCATCTCCGAGGACTGCTAGGCTCCTATCGAGAGGGGTGTTGAGGACGGGATAATAGACATCAATCCATGCGGTTGGTTCCGTCAAGTTGACAATGGAGAGTGTCGCTTTGCGTGACGCCTCTGAGCCAGCCGAATAGATGGGATACTTGATGCTTTTCTGGATAGAGAGCTCTTGTTGGAGGAAATCGAAGTAATACTTGGCCGTGCGTAGGTCTCCCTCTGAACCGGCAAGGTGGGGGGTCGTGGCGTATTTACGAGATGCGACTATAGCACTGGCTGAATTCGGTATAGTCCTTGGGGTAACTCGTTAGGGCAGTAGCCGCATGGCGGGAAGAAGGGGGCATACAGGAAGAAATTCTCAGCCAACTGGCTTGTGGGGACGCCAGGCTCTTTAGGAGCAAATGCGTCTATTGCCCAAGCAAGATCATCATGTGCGCAGGTGTGAGAATGCGGTCTCGGCAGAAGGCCAAAATGGTGGGCCAACGGGAATAGCCATCTGTGGAGTATGTACCAGAGAAGGCCAAGGGAGACGATGTAC
>WNFC01010416.1_pt1 | contig 10314 bp, 10 predicted proteins | sample 5400541 | NCBI WGS metagenome assembly WNFC01 (sample SAMN13153342, study PRJNA577476) | soil metagenome | isolation source: 120 cm saprolite under Douglas fir tree site 2 hole 2 replicate 1 | place: USA:California | collected 2015-04-18 | reverse complement strand
ATTAACAGTAAGACGTGTCCCTTGAACCGTCACGAACGGTGAGCCCGATCTCTCGCTGTTCCTATTGGACGGGGGTTTGGGGAGAGCCAGTCCAGGAGACAGTGCGCTCAGCAGGGAGAAGAGCGACACGGCGAACGCGAGGAAATACATAGTTGGTCTTTCCCTCAGGCCCGGGGAGCCAAGTCACGGTGAGGGTCCCACCCACCCTTTAGTATTCTGGAGCAAGGGGACGCATCAGGCACCTCGCCCCGACAGGTCCCATCCACCGAACGAACTTTCTTTAAATCAATTCACCCTGTCGTGCCTTGGTAAATGAAAATTTGTATGTCACCAGATTTTGGCGCGGGCACCATAATCAGACATGCCTTCCACGGGCTACGGGGTTTGGAAACCAAGTTTTTGTGTTGAAACAAGCCGACCGACCGGTTCGTATTGTATTGGCAGCGTCGACAAGTAGGCGGCCCCAGACCAAGAAGTACGTCAGAGACCTCGTGTCTGGTGTTTGTGTGGCTGACAGTACAGTCAGTGTCAGACAGACAGTAAAAAATGACAAATTTTTTAAAGATGTAGTTTTGTTAGAAAAGCGCAAAGAACACACTTTATAAAATTCAGAACCCTCGGAGATCGTCCAAACTCAAATTAAGCACTGGTGACCCAGGAACACTAGTACTGCCACCAACCTGTCTTCGATTCCAGGCTCCGATTGGGCTTAACAGAAACCACGTGACAGAGATAGCATGTTCCCGCGTGACGTTAGCCAACACCATGACCGCGCAACAACCGCCACTATGCCATCACGCGACGGAAAAAGGCTGCCCCACCACCACCGCGACGCGACCACGACGGCCACGACGACCACGGCCACGCAACACGACGAGCCAATCACCACCACCATCACCACCACCATCACCACCACCACCACCAACCGCCGTCACCGCCGTCACCGCCACCACCACCACCACCACCACCACCACCGTCACCGCCACCGTCACCGCCACCGTCACCGCCACCGTCACCGCCACCGTCACCACCACTACAACCCACGACAGGCAGGATCTTTTTTCGACCCGATCCATACTCCGAACACACAGGTTCTACGGTCTAAGGCCTGCCCTCTTTCCGCCCCCCACTTCCCATCGCTCCAATTTCACAGCCCCTTGGCTCCGGAACCAATCCCAATCGTTCACAGAGCAGCGAGAACACAAACAAACAGTTCATATCAGCGATCGTGGGCAATGTCGTACGTAACTCGTAACTTGCTCGCTGCGTCATCTGACCTCCGGGAACCTCAGGCAACTCCATGATCCCAGAGGCCTTTCTCATACTCCTGGTCGCCTATTAGTGGGCTCGTGCTTCAGAATACATTTGTCTTCCAGGAATGGATGCCCGTCAGGGGATGCGTAAACCACATACCCGCAACAGAGACAGTCGCATATGCAATCCACGATGCCTGTAAAACATCCCATTATCGCTGGCCGGCTTCCATCAGAAAATTTCCCAGATGACAAAAAGCATGGGGCTAATGGGATGCACCTCCGATGATACATTCTAGACAATCCGCAATGGTGCCTATTATGCCCATGCAATCCCAACCCCATGTCGCTCAAGGCACCCTCGGAATGCCTTCGGCCCCTTCAAGCGCTATACCAAATGGTGCTTTATTGCATTTTCCGGAATTGGCGTGCTCTCTGCCACCGCTGCAACTCACCTTTGGATCGAAAAGGTTGAATTCGTTCCCGAGTCAGATAAAACCACTTGGAGTGGCTGTGGGACGCAGAAGCAGAACGATTGGGTCAGTCCGAAAACGGTGGCACTGATCCCTCCCTAGGTTTCATGGCAAGATTTGGCATACGTAGTGCATGGCTGGAGCACTACTGGACCTCTCCGGGAACTTTAAAACAGATTAAAAACCCCTCCGATAAAAGCACCTTTTTTAATTGATGACGCATCCTAGAGACCACTCGGAATTTCCTCGATGGGGTCCTAGATATTGCGCTGCCGAAGGAGTAGGCGGGTATTTTACGCCCTCAGACGGTCACCGATATCTTGATTCGCGGCGCGGACATATCGGAACGAATGGGTACTAAAGCAGGTCCCAGGCACGCGCGGTATGACCTCCAGCGGGTATGGAGCCGTTTACCCGCAGATGGTCCCCTTGCGTCCCGCATAGCACTCAAGCTGGGAGACTTGAATTTCCGCCTGGGTGGCTCGGATAACGCGCTTGCTTGGTGGGCCCGCTATTTCTAAATGATATCTTCCCCCCAACCAATTACACAAACGACCCCACCTTCATCCGTTATTCCTGTTATTCCTTCTTCGCCACCCCCCTCGCCGGCAGGGCAGCGCGTCCTTGCATCCGCTCTCGTGTCGCTCTCCGCTTTCTATGCAACGTCTGGACAACTGGCCCAAGCGCAATCATTGGAAGAATCCGCGCTTGGTCTCCTTCGCACCATCCAGTCTCCTGACTTTATCTTCACCTGCCTCCCCACCGCAAACACACCATTCACTATAAATCCTCCATCGTATCACTTCACCTAGCAGAAGTCCTGTATGCGTTGAAAAAACCATCTGTTGAATCGATAATGTGTTTATCGCACGCGGCTCGGTCGTCTGAACAAGTTGCCTTTGCGCTGGCCGGACTACCTACAATCCATTCGAAGGCCCCAGGCTCCAAAATACCACATCCTCCTAGTCCACATGCGTCGCTCCTTCCCGAATATTCAAAGTCCCCGTCCATGAAAAAGCCTGCCAAGAGCTTAATTCGGGATGCACGCCGTTCCGCTGTGGAAGCTTGGAATCTCTTGGGGGTGCTACACGAGGGAAAGGGGGATATTAAATCGTTGCAGGCTTCTCTGGATTGCTATGAGCGCGCTTTGGGATGGGCTGGTGTGGCTACCAGTGGGGATAGGAAGACGGGGGAAGGGATTCTGGAGATGGAATGGAAGGCCTTGTTGGGGAATTACAGCCGCGTCCGAGAGGCTCTCCGTGCAGAAGGCCGAGAATAGCGAACTAACGTTAACGGTCGTCGCCCGTACAAATTTACATTCTCTCCAGTGCCCGGTATTTGGTCTGGTTCGTGTGACGAACACCGCGCAGTCCGGTTGTTGGTTGTCCCAACTGTGTGGGATACTGTACAAAGAAGAATGAATTCTGTTATTGCATTGGCGATCGTTATGCAACCAACGGCTGTGGCACTGACAGCTGACAGCTGTCCAGTATACTGAAATATTATGCTGAGATGGGACCTCATCCTAGACCTCATCGAGGATCGAGGCCCCATCAGCCCCATCGATGAGAACTATGAACCCTGAACGTGATCGACTAATACAGTATAATAGGGCGCTGGGCGCAACCGCCGCAACGTGAGGCTCATAGTTTGTACCTTGTTGCTTCGTGCAAAACACGCCGCTATCCCCACGATGTCTTCAACCTTGGCAACCGAGCGCTTCCTCACCGACGTCGATGCCCCAATTGTGGGCCTCCAGGTCGATCGGGCCTTCTCACAGCTAAGGTAGATAGTTGTTTCCCCTCCAATCGCTTACGCGGACCACGCTTACACCCTTCCTCGCATCGTTCTGCCGTGATTTATACGTATAGTTCTACGGAGAAACAGTACGCTCACTATCTGGGTGAGGCCTCTTGGGCAGGTGCTCGTGTCATCTTGGGACAATGGACTCCTTTCACCGAGAAGCTATACGACCTGTTGATCCTCACGTTCAGTGAGAACGGAACGATTACCGACATCGACGCGCTGAAAGAGAAATCTGGCCTCTCTGAAGACGAGTGGGATCGCGTTCTTGAGTTTGCCAGCCAAGTAAATCGCCGATCGTCTGACGTTGTGGCACGATCGTTCAGCTCATCATTGACAACCTACCCAGGTGCTAACCAATCTCGCCAATTATAAGAGTTTTGGGTTCACCAAGTTTGTCCCACGTGTGCCTCAAGAAAAGCTTTCTGCGGTGATTGAGCACTCGCCTAATGCTGCGAATGCTGTGCCGCTCTGGAACGAAGTGCGCGCTCATTCCGAGAACCCTCCCCATAACTGGCTCGCATCTGAATCTCGATATTGTCTTTTACAGTTGAGAGACCACATTTACGCCTTGGAGCCCGAGCCGAGTCTATTCATTGGCAAGCGCGACCTTGGGCATGTCAACAATTATTATCTCGGAGATCCCATCACGGATGATGAAGTCGCTGCAGTGCAGACCGCGGCTGAGAAGACCAAGATAGATATATTGAATACCCGGTACGCGCCCGTCACTGCCTCCCAACCTTGTGATCTAGTCTACGTAGCTTACTCCGTGCAGTGTCCAGAAGAATGGTCCGAATGATTTCGTCCTGTTGGTCGCCTCTGCAGATACCCGACCGGATGTGGTGCACGACTTTTCGCTTAAGGGCGTCAACGCCAAACTGACCGTCAGGTATGGCGATTTCGCTGAGCCTATGTCACGTGTGGTGAAGGCTCTGATCGAGGTGCGCGCCCTTGTCCACGTTTGTTGATGTCTCAATGGCAACTCGATTTAGGCGAGAAAGCATGTCGCCAACGCGCATCAGGGCGCGATGATCGAGGAATATATCGCTTCGTACGTTTCTGATGGGGCCTGGGAGGTCAAAACTGACTGGGGATCGGACACAGATTCCGGAGCGGTTCCATCGAAAGACACAAAGAGGGTTCCAGGCACTGGGTAAAGGACGTCGGTCCGGTCGTGGAGAGTTACATCGGGTTCATCGAGACATACGTGGACCCATACGGCGGTCGTGCGGAGTGGGAAGGTAAGCAGCAATCAGGACTGCCCTCAGGGACCGCTTCATCTTGGTTCAGGTTTCACGGCTATTGTGAACAAGGAGCTGAGCGCGAAGTACGAGACGCTCGTCAATAACGCGCCGAAGCTCATCAAAGGCCTGCCCTGGGGAAAGGACTTTGAGGTCGATGAATTCAAAAGGCCTGACTTTACCGCTCTCGAAGTCCTGTCGTTCGCCACTGGTGGTATGTAAACCTACCGTGACTGTTCTGCGTATATTCAGCTCAGAGTGATCGTTCTCAAGGAATTCCGGCTGGCATCAATGTAAGTGTACCTCACTATCTGTGGGACGACACAGCTAAGGGACAGCGTACAGATTCCCGTGAGCACCTTGCGTAAACGTTTCTTGACAAGTTCCAACGCCAGTGGCACTTTTCGCAGAACTACTATGAGATCCGAGAATCGGATGGATTCAAAAATGTCTCTCTTGCCAACGTCCTGGGCGCGAAGTCTCCCGGTACGACAGATCGTGGTTGTCTGGTATTGAGATTATTGTAACAATTTCTAGACGAGTTCCCGTTCGTTCACCCCAACGACCTTGCCTTATACAAGTCATGGGAAACAAAGTCCTTCGAGGTGCAGGTCGCGAACCACGAACTGCTTGGTCATGGCTCGGGAAAGTTGTTCAAGGAAGATGCTGATGGCAATAAAAACTTCGATCCGGAGAAGGTAAAGCCACTGAACCAGCTCGCATTCATACGTAGTAACCTGCTTAAAGGTGATCAACCCTCTTACCGGAAAACCAGTGTAAGTTCTACACCATCGTGCTGTGTATAGGGCTTGAACTGCGAACGAAAGCTCGTCTTGGTATACACCGGGTCAAACGCCTGGTTCCGTACTCGGGGAGGTCTCTTCTTCGATGGAAGAATGCCGAGCGGAGGCGGTCGCGCTATTCCGTGAGCTTTCTCCCCAGGTCGCAGCCTATCCCAGTTCATGACGTTGCCCTACCCAATCGCCAGTCATCAGCAACACCGAAATTCTTCAAGTGTTCAGCGTGAGTAGATTTCCGTACCGTACTGGGCGCATCTATGCGGCGTTTTCACGGAGCACGCCAGATCACGGACGAGAAAGACGTCGATGATATTCAGTACATCACCTTCCTTTCGATGGCTCGCGCTGGCCTACGGGGATTGGAGTTCTACGATCCCGTGACCAAGAAGCACGGACAGGCGCATATGCAGGCTCGGTCTGTTTCGAATCATATCTAGGTATCCCTAAAAACTCCTTACATTAGACGATCGTCTCGTTTTGGCAGCCTCGGCATTACGCAACATCTCATCAAAGGCGGTATTACTTGGCTCGAGGAAGTCCGAGGCGCAGGTGGTGATCTAGAAGACTTATACATTCGAGTACGTGGCAGTCACTGTGTGGGAGGACTTACTTATCACGATGGCCGCATCAGGTTGACCGCGAGAAAGTCCTCTCGTATGGAAAAGAGGTAGTCGGTAAACTCCTCGTCGATCTGCAGGTCCGGAAGAGCACGGCAGATGGCGCCGGTGCCCGCCAGTTCTATACACAATTGACAACCCCATTACCCGGCTGGGACAAGGATATTCGAGATGTGGTCCTGAAGAAGAAAGTGGTGGGTGATCTCGTCGTACCTGTACTGTAATCCTTTGGGAAGCTGATTATCTCCTCTGTGTAGCCCCGGAAGCTTTTTGTCCAACCGAACACCTTCATACAAGATGGTGAAGTCGTCCTGAGGGATTATCCGCTCACCCCTGCAGGTGTTATCCAGAGTTTCATCGAACGCAGGGTGTAATGCCCACAATTCATATTTTACGGTGTTAGGATGCAGTCTTCTACAATGTACAGTGCGAGAGAGCGAATGAGAGTCTGACTTCTAGGGGGTATGCATTATATCGCGATTGGACCTGCAAAGAAAGCTAGTATCGGTCTAGTAGATCATAGTGCCCTCTAAGCTCTTTAAAGCATACGCTATATTACCTCGCGCACCAAGGCGACCACAAGGGTAATACTATAGAATGTTAGGAGATTGACTTAAATTTATTACAAGGACGTACTCATCGGGTTTCTTTGGATGTTAGGATTCCGGCGCCGGCCGTCCGTCATGAGCAAGCTAGATGGAACATATTTTTTCGGGACTTACCCCACCCGAAAGGACTTTCCCATGCATCGCCGCGGCCTCTGCGGAAACACGAGGTCAGAGTAACTGACAGTAGGTTGAATGACCGCATCTTACTTTCAAACGGACTGGTTCGTCTTCTGTCGAACATGCATGCACGGGCATATTCGATAATGCGGTCGGAAATCAGCTTCACCTGCACGTCCTCAGACCCGCCAGACCGAAAGACGAGACTGCATATGGAGGTGATCTCATGGTTAAAGACGTTGTCTGTCAACCCATCCGTCTAACAAAGAACAATCAGCCGCGTAGAGACCTGTCAGGGTTACCCTACATAGGCAATGACCAAGTCACCGTCGCGGAGTTTCGTTTCATAGGTGTCAGCGACGTCTGGCGAGTCCGTAATCTCGTCCGATAGCTTTCCAACGACACTTGGGATTTTAGCGAGTTGCCTGGCGCAAGGCTTCCTTTCGATATGAACCGGGCGACTGAGGGGGAGGTGAGACGTACCTGGGGCAATTAAAAAAGTGCGTTTGGACTCTTTGTCTATGGAACACGGCTGAGGAGCGGATGATCATAAAGCCACTGTCACCCAAACTTTGGGAAAGGATGGTACATTGTCGTCATTGGCAGAGGAAGTAATGCGCTAGGGAAGCATACTTTGCGGCACGTAAAAGTCCGGAGGACGCGTTGATGTTGATGAGGCAGGCGGTGCTGGAACCTTCACATGGATGTGAATGAGTGCGCGTTGACCTTCAGGGTCCCGTGCAATCCTTGACACACCTGCTGTGACAAATCGTTCCCTCAAAGTGGCCTGGTACGCCAATTTGAGACACTCTTGAGGATGTAACTCCCACCCCTCCACGGCTTCTCGGTCCTCATAATCCTGGGTGATATCAACTTCAGGTTCTCCTGGCCAGCCCACCTTGGCATAGCGGTGCGAATGGTACATCAAGGCTTGTGAGAACAAGGAGGGGTCAACACCGCTTAAAGCCCATCCCCCAACGCCATCGGCGACCCCAAAGGAAATGCCCTGATGAATGAGTGGAGCCCATCTGGTAGATCACTGAGCTCACCTACCGACTTGTTTCGCATCTGGATACGAGAAGTTAAGGCACTCCGGAGACGAGTCGCCTGATACACGCACCTCCTGTACATAAAAGAAGTCTTCTCCTGGGGTTTTACTAAAACCCCGTCTGGGCCAAGTAAGGACGAGGTCTTTCCACATGCCGATAGCCGTATCTGCGGGAAAGGGCGCGCTTGCCTTCTTCAGGCCATATCCCACCGGTGCAGATTGCCAGTTTGCACAGACGTGAAACCTGTACGGTCGCGACACAGTCGACATAGTATTTCGGGAGGTGTGCAAGATTTGTGGGATGGAGGGACGCAATAAATGAGGAGACTTCCCCCTTACGTATAGTCGGAGGGTCGTCATGATAGAATTATCCCTTTCGCGGGAGATGTGAGGATGTTTAGTTGGTTGATTGGATTGAAATTATGAGGTGCAGGGAGACAGTACTCAGGCTAGTGTCACGGTTGCAGTTCCCAACGAGGAATGGTTCATGTCTCTCGGCCCGTCGTCCCGCAGCGACTCACCATCTATCAATCACGGCTGCTACCGCTGTACTGCTGACAGTAAATGAGTATATACGCCACCATCAGCCAGTCAGCCTAGCACAATCACTTCCTCGATCATCCACCTTATCGGGACGTGCTTCAAGATGACCAGTAAAATGAACAAACAATTAAATCGATTCAGATATGATAGATTTAGTGCTAGACTACGAAATAAATAGCCCCGAGTCTCCGAGTCTAATTATATCGAGATAGCGCGCCGTGAGTAGGACTTGGTCTTGGTGGTGCGTTGCCCGGTTAGGTGCGTTATGCGGCAACTAATGTTACCAAAATGTTGGGGAATCATATCGCAGGAGAAGCGCCTTTTCGCCGCATCTACCGGTAAGAAGGAACGAGAGAGGAACTCACCATGCGATACTTCTACGCACTGTACACTATACCTACCTCACTTATTCTTATTCAATTCTCACCAGTTCTGCGCAGAGGAAGGACTTACATACATGTAGGTTCGACTGTTCAACGCGGCTATTTGATTCCGTGCAAAAGGCGCCAGGTTGGACCTAGGGCGTGCTTTATAGAGAACAATTTGACTATAAAGTGAGTACCTCTCGATTTGGAGAACCATTTCGAGGTGGTTGGTGAGCTTACCGTGCATAGTATGAGGGTCATGTATAGCTTCTCGTCCAGTCTCTCCGAGGAATTGCCTTTCTGCCGTCGAATTCCTGGAGTAGTTAGTTGGTCCGGTTCATGGGCTATACTAGTAGAACAAATAAGCCATTGTAGGGCAGTTTCGTGTTAAACGAATGTATACCAAGTATACCAAGGTACTAACGGATAACGATAGTATGAACAAGAGAGATCTTAAAGTGAGATATAGTTTTTTCGATAGTAAAGAGGAGTGGAAATAGGAGTGGAAAGACAAGTGGAAAGACTAATGAATAAATACTTCAACCTTCAAGACCGATTGTACAGTTAGAGAAATACCGGTTCGTCTCTTCGAGAAACACCGGGAGAGACCGAGTCACTCACAATTACGCTTGAGGGTGCTACGCCGATAGAGGAACGGCCTAGCTGCCAGTCCTCTCGTAGCCGTTGTTGTCCAAATCTGGGAAAAGCGGTCACTACGACTCTCCAAACAATGTGAATGAACGAACGTACTAAGGCTTGGTTCAGCCGCCATAAACAAAAGCGATCTCACCCCGGCGATTGAAGCCAGATTCGGCTGCACACACAAGCGTGTAGCCTCGTCGGGACCGAACAAATGTGCAGCAACTTTCCGGGCGAAGCCCGTGGTTCGGAAGAGCGTATAAAGATCGAGGGACTCGGGCAGCCACCCAATCTCGCCGGAGTCGAGGACGACCGGTTGTCCAGCGGCATCGACGCCGAAGTTACTGGCGTCCATGTCGGACTGGGTGAGGACCAGCGGCTCATGGGCAATGCTGACGTCGGCGACGGTTGGGAACCGCTGGCGGAGCTTCGCAACAGCCTGGCGAGAAGGAAGAAGGAAAAGCTGTGCGTCAGCAGAGGGAAGCGGACACAGTCAGGCAAACAGACCTTGTTGAAGTAACGCTCCAAAGCATTGAGGCTGACAAAGTCCAGAGGCGCCTCGCAATTCTTGAAAACCACGTGGCGAGCAAGGCCGTTGCCCTTGGGCCCGAGGACGACGTCGTACGGAGCCGGCACACTGCGCATCCAGCGAACCGCCTGCGCAGCCTTCGGGGCAAGGGTCTCGGCCGAGACCTGAACCAGGTCAATGTACTCCATGACTACGTAGGCCATCCGTCCATTGTCGTGGAAGAAGTGGTAGACCTGCGGCACGCGCGGCGCGCTCGGATCGCTCTTGGCGAGGTC
>WNFC01010415.1_pt1 | contig 10314 bp, 6 predicted proteins | sample 5400541 | NCBI WGS metagenome assembly WNFC01 (sample SAMN13153342, study PRJNA577476) | soil metagenome | isolation source: 120 cm saprolite under Douglas fir tree site 2 hole 2 replicate 1 | place: USA:California | collected 2015-04-18 | reverse complement strand
GCGCGGTCCGCTGTGCCGCGAAACAGTACATGTTGCAAGCAGAACTGGGCAATCTTGCGCTCACTGACGAACTCACAGGCTTGTATAACCGACGCGGCTTTATGGCCCTGGCAGAACGCCAATTGAAAATTGGGCGCCGCTCCGGCCGGGGAATGTTGCTCTTTGTAATCGATGTGGACCGCTTGAAGCAGATTAACGACTCGTTCGGCCATTCCGAAGGCGATCGTGCCTTAAAGCGTACTGCCCAGGCCCTGGAGATGACATTTCGAGATTCAGACGTGATCGCCCGGTTGGGAGGAGATGAGTTCGCTGTACTTGCGGTCGAGGCATCCGGGCACAGCGAGGCCACGATCAAGACTCGACTTTTCGAGTGTTTGAAAGCAATCAGTGCCGAACCGTCTCGCTACGAAATTTCTCTTAGTGTGGGCCTTGCACGTTTCGATCCATGCAGCCGCACATCGATTGGAGAATTGCTGGCGAAGGCCGACCAGTCCATGTACGAGCAGAAGCGGCGACAATCAAGGCCGCTTCTCGAGACGGAGACTAGTACTCAATCTCAATAGACACTATGGGTCCTAGAAAAGCATCGTCGCTGAAATTCTTGTTGGTTCCGGCAGGTTTTTGGCACCCACCAGCCCGGTGCCATCTAATTGAATCCAGCTCGGAAGGTCATTCTACAGATGCCCGAAAGGTCAGGACGACTTGAAAAACGCATTCGGCTGGTTGCTGCGGTAGAGATATGCAGCGTTCAGAACCCGGCCGCGACTGAGCGGACGACCACGGAAAACTTCTGTTCGCTGGGAATACGAATTTTGACCCAACGGGCTAGGGAGCTGAATGAACGACTGTGGGTCAGGTCGCTGGATGCGGACCTGCGAACCCTCGCTCGCGTTGTTTACTGTCAGCGGCTGCCAGACGGACGCTTTGGTGTCGGATTACAGTTCCAAGGACAGCCCGTCAATTGGTCAAGAGGCTCGTTGGGCAGCGCCGCCGGTTGAATGGCCGGCACGGGGAAATCTTGGCGCGTTCCATGGCGGAGCTTCGCGGAAAGAACGAACATTTATGTTTACTACTGTGATCGTTTTGCGGGAGTTCATCCAGCCATCGTACAGGGGCGGTGGGAATGAATCGCAGTCCGGCACGTCCTGCTTAATTCTATGATCAGCGGACAAGGATCCAAGTGAAGTAGTTCACTGGAGCCTCCCCGATGTGGAGGGACAAGCACTGGTGTCGGTATCTTCAATATTGGCTTCGCCGTTTCCAACCTCGATTTCGCCGCAGCTCACAGCAGCATCCGTTTACCGAAGGTTTCGAACAATGTGACCAATGCCGTTGAGATCTCTGCCAGTGCAGCCGTTTGTTTCGCGCTAGCTCGAGAATTAAAGGTCGTGAGTTGAGTCCCATCAAGTTAATTGCACTGATAATTGAAACGGACGAATTTTGCTAATCCTTTGCACACTCCTTGGCCACCGTAACGCGCGGGCACCGTTTGCGAACTGCAGGAGTTCTTGCCTTTAGCACGGTCTAAATCCGCGCTGTGGCCGAGGTATTCCAGGCGGTCACGGCCCCAAGTCAGCCCCTGTCATCCCAACGCAGACAGCAGTGATCTGACCCTCGGCAGGCTCAGGGCCGGTGGTGGAGGGATTGGGTTGTGGAACTGGATGTTAACGCCGCCAAGTAGCGCGTTTGAATAGCCACGGCATAGGCCACGACGAAAACCAGCCCAGCTGGGCGACGTACCTGGCCTTCTGCCTCAGCAGCTTCGTCCTGGCGGGCCGCCCGGGACAGCCAGCGGCCCCGCCGTTCCTGGAGGGATCAGAATCCCAATCCAGAATCGTCGCTCCCGCAGGCAGTAATCTCGTCCGGTGGCACGTTGGGCCCCGTGGTAGAGGGGTTTGGTTTGTGCAACTGGATGTTGCCACCCGCCAGTAAACGCGTCGAAACAACAACAGCGCTGGCACCGTTTTTCGCGACTTTTAGTCCGAACTTGTCTATTCCGATGCCTGGCTCACCGTTGTCTTCTGTTCTGGCGCGAAACTTGACACCAGTGTCATTGGGGGGAGGCAGATTGGTGTTGGCTGTTCCACAAATATCGCGTACGTTCGAACCAGGGAAAGGTTCAAAGTACCCGTCAATGCTGGTACTGCTGAGGTGAAAACCGGCGAAGAATCCCGTCGTGTCATGGTCAACAAAGTTCACGTGGCCGAAGAACCCACCGTTCTTACATCCCCCGACGAGGCCAAAGTTCGCGTGTTTGCTACCGTCGGTGGGCGTCGGGTCCGTGATGACGAATCCTCCGCCGGTCGTGAAGTCGCATGGGCTCGGAACTACGTGGGCTATTGCTGGGGCGCTCCTGAACGTCAGCAGGGCCAAAATCAGCCCACCTGACAGGAGTCCGAACACTGCTAGATGGCCTATCTGTCTTTCTCTCTTGTTCATTTTTCTCTCTCCCTCTGCCTCAAGATCGCTCGCTGGCGGGTTAAGAAATGCCCGCGGTCGCAGACGCGATCACAACATCGGCAACCCCAGTAACAGCAACGTGTAGGGCATTCACTACGGCGGTACCCGTCGGTGAAATCGTCTGCTCGTTGATAATGACTTGCCCGCCGGGAATCCAAATCGCTTGGTTCGGGGCCCCGGTTACAGCGATCGAAGTCCCATTGATCGAAAGATTGCTGAGGATTGAGCTGCCGCTGCCTGCGGCGCCCAACACCTGCGACGCCCGGGCCATTACCAAATCGGCCGTAATGCCGACTCCGGCTATGGTCATATTCAAGTTCGCAACCGAGGCCTCGGAGTCAACCTGATTGGCCCAACTGATCGTGGCTGCGCTCAGGGTCTCCGCGCTAAGCGTAGAGGGGACGCTCCCTGTAACCATGGAAGCATCCCTGGCGTCGTTGACGGCACTGAGAGTCCCGGTATCGGCGAGCGCGGTTGTCGTTGCTGTTCCGAGTATTCCGAGAACGGATACTCGTGCTCCGCTCGCGTCCCCCACGACCGTTGATGCCGTGGTGGTCGGCGAAGGTGGCAATAGCCCGCCTAGCTGTGCGTCGCCAGCCGCGGGCCATGCCAGCAAAGCCATTGCCAGAGCGATGGCGATTGAATAACGTCTGAAAGACTCTGTCTGATGCATGCAAACCTCCTAGAATTGAAATGTGACACACACTTCTCATGATGAGCGGAAGGAAGCGGACACCGTAGAATCACTTACTCACTTCAGGACCGTGGGGCGGCGCTTTCCCGCGCATCGCCGGAAAGCTAATCGATTTTCCATTGGATAACAATCCAGTAAACTCCATAATTAGGTAGAAAAAATTCCCTATATGAGGGAGGGGTAAGACCCCTATTCGAGCCCAATGGAGGACACTTGATAGCTGCGAACGCCGAGCCAGTGGAAGAACGCCCGCCGGTCATGCTCGAGGGGCTCAGACCCAGCGAGGAGCGAGTGTTGGAGGGGGTGAAGACTACTGCTGGAACATCAAGACTGAGGGATTCGAATCGCTCAACGAGACCACCACAAACTTCGACGTGGAGACCACGTATACGATGGCACTCCCGCCAACGCTCCCTGCAAAGGTTCCTCTTCCATTTGTTGGGGATGAGGATATGGAGTATGTGGCATTGACCGCCACGCCCAAACTCGGACCACTCGGGGCGCCGATGTCTTCGGTACCTGTAATATTGCCCGTCGGGCTGGCACCGTCGGCCGTGAACTCGCCCGAGAAGATAACAACACCAATTGCAGCTGGGGTGGTCGTCGAGCCGGCATACCTACCTTTCAAGGCGCTATTGCTGAGCGACCCCGCCGCCTGGGGTTCGCCGAATCCGAACAAGACAGAACTGTCTGGGACAATGAAGAAGGCCTGGTTGGAGTTCACCAGGTAGGCGGCAACATAGTCGGTCCCGAGCCTGATTGCTGTCCGGCCATTGCTTGCCACACTGTACGTCCCGGCCAGACCGGTAACGGACTTAGGTGCCCCTCCACAGTTCTGGTCATAGGTTAGAGTGAGAGCCCCAATGCTGTCGGCAGTGAGCAAACCTGCGATTACGTTGGGCGCGGGGTTTGCTCCGCCGCACCCTGCGCGTCCTGTAAGATAAATCACCATGCCGCCATTCAGCGCGGCGCTGGAGAAACCTCCCACGGGACTTTGTTGCTGCAGCACGGCCCCATTGAGAAGTGGGGTCAAAATCGTGACCGCATCGATTTCCATCGCGAGCAGCTTCCCCGCGTTGACGACGTAAAAGACGAGATTGAGGTTCTGTGGCGCTCCGCCGACCAAGGGAGGCAGGACCATTATGCCCCGGCCGCTTCTGGTGTCAGATACGGTGTAAGTTGCCACATAAGATGTCCAGGTCGTAAATCGACCCGACTGGTTGACATCCGCCGCTCCGTCGGTGAAAGTGCCCGCCCCGTTCGCAGTAAGGTGGCCCGCAATCGCCGTGCGATTGTTCCAGCCGTCCAAACCGGAGACACCAAACGCATAGTTGCCCGTTATCTTGGCCGTGTTGTATGCGGTGGTGTCAACCTTCTCCATGGTCCCCGAGCCGACCGTTCCGGTTCCTCCCGCAGCATCGACCTCTACGAACTGGGCGTTGCCGTTGGCCATCATGGCAAACGCGAGTGTACCGCCGCCCGGAATATTTAGGTTCATCACACCCCTGTGGTCCGCACCGATCGCATAGGTCCCGGTGAACGTAAGAGCCGTTAGTCTCTCTTGGGGACCTACGCCGTTGGTGTCCAGTTCGCCGTTCGTCACATTCCCGGCCCCGTCCGCCGTGAATCTTCCCACGGCGGCGAAAATCGTCGAGGCGCCCCCGCCTCCGGTGGTCATCCCGTTGAAGGTAAATGCGTAGTCGCCCTTCAGCTCCGCGTTGTTCACTCCGGGAGGGTTCTGGGCTCGGACCGTCGAAGCGAGAACCAACGCGAAACACATGATCAGCAGAGCATTCAGCTTCCTCATATTTCCTCTCCTTGTCGGCTGGGCGGTCGGATGGGACTGTTTTCGTTGCGAAGCAGCGATCATGACAGCTCCTTGTGGGAGAACACCCACGTCTTAAACTAAGCCATGCTTACCGTCGGGACGAAGCCCCTCTCGATTAACTCTTCTACTCTTTCCAGCTCTTGACCACCTTCGAGATGGCTGACCGCCTTTCTACCTATGTATGCTTCAGTAGCGACCGGAAGACAATCGGGTGGATACTGGAAAACTACGACAGGAAAATACCCAAAACGAGGGTAGATACTTATCGAACCAATAGGAATAAATCTGGTGCCGGACTCCGGAACCACAGTCTTCACTTAGAAGATCTTCGAGGCATTACGGAGATCACTCCAACACGACCTCCCTTTACGAACTACTGAACCGGTTGCCAATTCGCCAGAATTCCCAAGCAGGGCGGCTAAATTGAATTCCAATCATATTCCGACCGAGATGCTGCTCGCCCACGAACGCTACGCGGCATTGCTGATCTTCCTCGGTGGCCAGATTTATCAGGATTAGTTGTTGGCCGGGGGACACTCTTGTCCCAAGCGTTATGAGTCCGCCGCGGAAGTTCAACCGACGGACGTTGGTTTCCTCCCGAAATGGTTCCTCGTCATCCCCACGGCCGTAAACCAGAACCGTCAAATCCTGTATCAAGTCCGGGATTGCCTTCGCAGCGCGCACGACCGAAACTTTTTTTTGGAGCGCGAGGCCATAAAACCGATTGCCGCAGCTTTCGCATCGGTAGGGCCGAGCAAGTAAAAAGGGTAGCAGTGCAACCTCGAAGGAGTTCTTTCTAGCCGAGTAGCGGACTTCGGCACCGCCGCAACAGGGGCAGCGTCGGTCCCTGACCCATTGCAGTAAATACGATGCGATACGAAGCATCGAACTTGTGTCAGAGTTCTTCCTGTCCTGCATAGCTGTTGGCGCACCTCATGTCACGCCACCAGGGAATCAAGACTGGCTGCCCACAGGGACAGTCAGCCCAATGCCCAATTTCTGACCCTTGGCAACCAAGTCCTTGCCCAATTTCTGGCCGCCTGACCAGTTGTTATTTCGCGAGAGCCGACTCACACTTCCGTTGGATTTGAACTATCAGTACTTCTAGTACTTCGGTTGTTGCTCTCGGGCCAGCTTCCTCCCTCCCGCTCGAACACGCCAGGCGCCTGGGGCAAGAAGACAGAAATCTGGAGGACGGGATCGTGCATCATCGCTCAGGCATTTTTTTATTCGCTCTGCTAATTACCAGTTTCGCCCTTGTTGGTTGTTCAGGCCTCGTTGCCGGGAACAATGGGAATCCGCCCCCGACGTCGACGCTGGTCATCACGAACGTACAAAGCGGATCGGTCACAACCTCTAGCTCTCAGGTTGTTTGGACAACAAACGTCCCCGCCGACTCCTCGGTCGATTACGGAACTACCACTGCTTACGGAACTAGTACGCCAGTTGGTTCGGCGATGGTTACGAGCCACCAGATGACGCTTTCGGGTCTGGCCGCGGGCACGACCTACTACTACCAAGTTAATTCGACCGACTCCAAGGGTAACCACGGCCACGGGGGCAACAAGTTCAATACACCTGGTTTCAGCCTTTCCGGCACGATCAATCCTGCAACGGGAGGAAGCGGGTCGACGTTGACACTGAGCGGGGCGGCAAACGCCACGACGACGGCAGACAGCTTGGGGAATTACACATTTGCCGGATTAGCGAATGGGACGTACACGGTTGTTCCGAGTCACACAGGTTTTACGTTTACTCCAAGCAGCCAGAGTACGACGATCAACGGGACCAACGTCTCCGGACTGAGTTTCACGGACACGGCGCAAACTTTTAGCATTTCCGGGACGATCAGCCCTACCGCGGGAGGGAGCGGGGCAACAGTGACACTGAGCGGAGCCGCAAGTGTCGCGACAACTGCCAACAGCTCAGGAGCGTACACGGTCAGTGGATTGGCGAGCGGGTCTTACACCATAACGCCGAGCAACACCGGTTATACCTTCACTCCGGCGAGCCAGAATACGACTGTGAGCACGAGCAACGTTACGGGAGTGAACTTCACCGTGAATGCGGCTCCGGTGTCCCCTTCGATTACCACCCAGCCGGCAAGCCAGACAGTGACGGCAGGCCAGGCGGCCACCTTCAACGTTGCCGCAACGGGCACCGCCCCGTTGAGCTATCAATGGCGGAAAAACGGGGTGGCGATCAGCGGAGCGACTTCTTCTACCTACACTACGCCGGCCACGACGAGTTCCGACAACGGAGCACAGTTCACAGTTCTCGTCAGCAACACAGTCGGAAGTGTGACCAGTAACGCCGCCACGCTTACGGTAAACACAGCCCCTGTGGCTCCTTCGATTACAACCCAGCCGACAAGCCAGACGGTCACGGCTGGTCAGACTGCAACCTTCAACGTGTCTGCAACAGGCACTGCCCCATTGAACTACCAATGGCGGAAGAACGGAGCGGCGATTAGCGGTGCGACCTCGGCCTCCTATACGACACCGGCCACAAGCTCATCAGACAATGGCGCGCTATTCACAGTCGTGGTCAGCAACACGGCAGGCAGTGTGACTAGTAACACGGCCACCCTCACGGTCAACGCGGCTCCCGTCGCCCCTTCGATTGCTACGCAGCCCACAAGCCAGACAGTAGCGGTAGGCCAAACCGCTGTCTTCAGCGTGGTAGCCACAGGCACTGCCCCGATCGGCTATCAGTGGCAAAAGAACGGAGTGGCGATCGGCGGTACAACCTCTTCCACTTACACAACGCCAGCCACGACGAGTTCCGACAACGGAGCGCAGTTCACCGTGCTGGTCAGTAACGCGGCGGGCAGCGTGACCAGTAACGCGGCCACGCTCACGGTCACAAGCTCGGCGGCGTTTCCGGTGTGGGTATCCCCCGGTCTGAGCAGAGTGGGGCAGACCGATGTCCCCGGCACAACTTCCTCCATCAACCTCTCCGGCGCACGCGGCGAAACCGTTGACACACAGGTCGTCGTGCAGGGCCCTGCGGGCGGCTTGACCAACGTGAACTTGAGCGCTTCGGCGCTCACCGGTCCGGGTGGCGCCACTATCCCTGCTTCCAGCGTGACACTCTACCGCGAGTACTACATCACCGTCACCGGCACCGCAAATTACGGCGGTGGCAGCAACCCGCCACTGGGTTCGGGCACCTATGCGGAACCGCTCATCCCCTTCAACGATCCCGAGACCGGTTCGCCCCTGTGCGGCACTGCGGCCGTGCTGAAGGCCTGCAATGCGACCCTCGGCGCCGGGCAGAATCAACCCTACTGGATCGACATTTCCGTTCCGCACGGAGTAACAAACAGCCCGGCTGGAACCTATACCGGCACCATCTCGATCACAACTGCTCAGGGCAATGCGGCCGTTCCGGTCACGCTGACGGTGTGGAACTTCGGGCTTCCCGTGCAACCCTCGGAACTTTCTCTCTGGACCCTCTGGCCGCCCGCCGCTGGTAATACCACAACCACATTGGGGCAAGCTTTGATGCGCAACAAAGTCATGGGCTGGTACGATGTGGCCGCCAACGCTTCCTCCGACGTGACCAATTCCGGCCTCAATCGCTCGGGCCTGGACGGCTACTATTTTATCGGGATTCAGTGCAACGGTTCCTATAGCAGCATTCCTTCAACAAGCCAAATCAACGCCGCAGCGGCCAATTTTCCGGCAGGCCTCGCGCTGGACTTCTACCTCGCGGACGAATTGAATGGCTGCACAGGCGATTACACGGCCATCAAGACCATGGGTACAAATGCTCATGCCGCAAATCGCAGCGTCAAGACCATGATGACGATCAACACCACTGACTCTAACCTTTACGGTGCTATCGACCATTGGGTACTGCTGGATTCCGTGCAACAGTGGCCCGCTCTGCCGTTTACTGGTGGAGGCGACCTCTGGAGCTATACCAGTTGCAACGCCGGCTTCGGCAACAGTCCAGAATGGATGGTGGACTATCCGCCGATCAATGAGCGCATTCAGGCGGGTTTCTTGAACTGGACGCAAGGAGCGACCGGCATCCTTTACTATCGCTCCGACGGATGGACCGCCGGTAACACCATCGGCAGTTGGAACAATGTGGATACGACCGCCTGCGGTGGCGGCCTCGGGAGGCCTGGCGACGGAATCTTCCTCTATCCGCCTGGTCCGATCGCCTCCACGGAGTCTGCTCCCGGGATTCGTCTGAAGGCCATTCGTGACGGCATTCAAGACTACGAATACGCCCAAATCCTCAAGAACCTGGGGCAAGTTCCCTTCTTGGATCCAATCCTCCTGCCGATTGCCGCGAGCTGGAGCAACTGGAATCACAGCCCGATCACCCTGGAAGGCGCTCGCCTGCAATTAGGCCAACAACTCAATCTCCTTGCTCCTCCAGGGTTCTGAAGAAGTGGATGGACTAACCGCGAATCTATCTTGAAATTCGTTGGCGAGCTGTCCCATTGTCAAGCATCTCAGGTCTCCGTTGCGCACCAGGACACCAAGTTCTTCGAGAAAACGGGCGACAACGTTTTCAAGCCGCGGCCACTCTGCATAAAGATTCTCTGGGTGGAACCACACATGGAAGACTCCACCGCTTCGGCGCACGCGATCCAATCCTTTTCGCAGCCGCCGCAAACGACTCGAATCGGGTATGTATTTACGCCAACCGGCCGCGCAGCGGATCAATAGAGATCCCGGAATTGAAACTATTCCCTCTTTGAGTGAAGGCTCGATCATGCGCGGTGACAGTCCCGCGAAATCTGCCAATACCATTCCGACGGACGTGAGCTTGTTGCTCGCAAAGCGGACGGGTAATTCATCAACGTCGCGAAAACAAGTGAACCCTGCATCCCGCAGCTCACTGAGATAAGCAACCAAATTTCGCGGGAAAACGAAACACGTGGTTGGGATCCCCAATTCTCGCGCGGTCTGAACGCAATGATTGTACTCAGCGATCGCGCGTTCCCGCGTCATGCCCGGACACCCAAATGGGACGTGTGAAAACGAATGAAAGCCGATTTCTTGCTCCGGTTGCGCCTTTCTGATCATTTCGACCAGGCTCGCACCGAACCACTCGGGATGGGTCGATTCGTCACCGTCCTTGGGAACGTACCTAAACCAGAGTTTCGAGAAGTGAGGATATCTAACCCCTGGCAGACCGGAGACGTCAGGCAACGAGGTGCGCATCATTGCGCCAACCACGGCCCAAGATGCCGATATCCCGTTGCGTGTAAGGTGATTCAGCAAATTGGGCACACCAATGTCATGCGTCCACCGGGCCATCCTGAGCAGATCATCATTAAAATAAAGATCGAACGTGCCCCAGGTGAGCT
>WNFC01010413.1_pt1 | contig 10315 bp, 7 predicted proteins | sample 5400541 | NCBI WGS metagenome assembly WNFC01 (sample SAMN13153342, study PRJNA577476) | soil metagenome | isolation source: 120 cm saprolite under Douglas fir tree site 2 hole 2 replicate 1 | place: USA:California | collected 2015-04-18 | reverse complement strand
TATGACGGCCTGCGCATCGACTGGTGGCCGGTCAGCAAGCCGCTGCTGATCTTTCTGGCTCTGGCGATCGCGTCAGTGGTCTACGCGGTGGGCTTCCGCGAAGTCGATCTAGCCCGTGCGCTCAACGAGCTCCGACCGTTCATCTACTATGGTGCGTCGATTGTCGTCGCCATGGCGCTGACTCGCGCGTCGCACCGCACGACGCTGCTGATCGGACTCTTTGTGCTCGCCGACGTCGTCAGCGCCGCGCTTATCTTTGCGCAGTTCGCGGGTGCCGGGCGCTTTTTGTTTCCAGGTATGGCTGAGTGGCAGGTGAACGACGTTGGCGCGGGCGGCGTAACCGATTCGATCTCCAGCACGGATTCCGGTTTCGGGCTGCTGCGGATCGTCCCACCGGCCGCTCTGCTGATGTTCGTGATCATGATCCTGTCGTTCATCTGGGCCCTGGCGCCAGGTTTGCGACCGGCGGCTCGGATCATGTGCGCCGCACAATGTGCATTCCTGAATATAGGCCTGCTGCTGACGTACACCCGCGCACAATGGATCGCCACAGTCATCAGCGTCATGATCATTGCCGCCCTGGTCCCGCACGCACTGCGGGTCCGGCTCGGGCACGGTCTGGCGGTGGTTCTCGGACTCTGCGCGTTTGTGTTTGCGCTGTTTCAGGCCGGGGTCCAGTTGCCTGGCAACGCCGTACAGCCGGCGGTCGAAGCCATGCTCGGTCGGGCGACCTCGATTCTGTCGCCGGACGCAACACTGAACAGTGCTTCGCTCCAGTGGCGGGTGTTCGAAAATGAAGAGGGGTTCAACTCGCTTTTCCAATCACCGCAGGGCGTTGGCCTGGGCAATACCTATAGAGCTATCACCACGTACGCCGGCGAAGCCGCCGGTTATCAGGGACCGCCGCTCAACGGCTTCATGCACAACAGCTATCTGTACATCGCGGTCAAGATGGGCGTACAGGGCCTGATTGCGTTCTTGTGGTTCTGTCTGGCGGTCCTCGTACAGGGTTGGAGGTTATTCCGCAAGATGCCGGATGGACCCGAGCGGTGGCTTGTATTGGCGGTGCTGGCCAGTTTCGTGGGGATCATGCAATGGTCCGTCACCGAGCCCAACCTCATGCTTGTGGGGGCCACCATCCCGGTTGGGGTGATGGTCGGTCTCCTGGCGAGCCTGACCAGAGATTCTTCTCTGCAGGGAACCCCATCTGTGGACGGGTTGCGGCTCAGTGGCGCGCCATGATCCAACGCCCCCGCACTCGTGTCATCGGCGTTGGGCAGGCGGTCCTGCTTACCAGCGGCGCGGCCATGATCAATATGGCGTTGCTGTTCCTCGAGACGACCATCGCGGCACGGCTCGTCTCCACCGACCAATATGGCGTGTACGTCTTCATCGTGGCGGTGGTCTATTTCGTCATGATGGTCGTCGACTTCGGCCAGAAAACCGCGGTGACACAACTCATTGCGCGCAGCGATGAATCAAGCCGTGCGGCGCTGGTCAACACAACGCTGCTCTTCCGCGTCGGCGTGATTGCGCTCGCCTCGTTCATCGTCTGGCTGCCGCATGACGTGTTCGCGCTCCTGGCACCTGGCCAGGACCTTCGGCCGTATCTTGCTCAGGTCCCGGCAATGATCCTCTTTGCGAGCCTCGATCAACTGTTGTTTGGCATGTTGCAAGGGTTCCAGGCATATCGGTCACTGGCAATTGCGCAAACCTTGCGCAGCGTCCTGCGCCTGGCGCTCACCGCCGTCTTGCTCGGGCCCATGCAGCTGGGAGTCATGGGGCTCCTGTATTCCTGGACCGTGTCATTCGCAACGTCTGCTGTGTACCAATATTGGGCACTGCCGACGGAAAAACGCCTGCAGTTTGCGCGCGCGCCACTTGCCGAGCTGATCCGCTTCGGTGCACCGCTCCAGGTCGCCGGCTGTTTATGGTTCCTGTTCACCCGTATTCAGACATTCGTTCTGAGCGCATTCGGTGGCCCGAGTGCACTGGCGTTGTTCGCCGTCGCGTCGCGCATCCCCGACGCGCTGCAACAGGTCGCCGAGTCGTATATGGCGGTGTACTTTCCTAAGATGACCGTCCTGCTCGCCGGCGGCCGGCATGCGCAGGCCAGCAAGATGTTCGACACCTCGCTGCGCATGGTTTCGTTCGGCGCCGCCGCGCTGGCGCTCGGGTGTGTCTTGTTGAGCGCCGAGATTACCGATCTTGTCTTTTCGTCGCGCTACGCCGCGAGTGCGCCGGGGTTCGCCGTCCTGATGATCGGACTCCACATGGTGCTGGTCGTGAACCTGATGGGCTACACGCTGACCTCCGCCGGCCATCCGCGCCGCTCGCTCGTCGTCGACGTCATCCGTACCGGTGTGGTGCTTGGTGGATCGCTGCTCCTCATACCTGCATTCGGCTTCCTGGGCGCAACCTACGCGCGGCTCGTCTCCAGCTACAGCGGTGCCCCGCCGGTGGTGTGGCTGCTGCAGCGTGACGGCCCAACGCTGCGGACGAGCGTCCTGGTCAAGTCGACGGCCATCCTACTCGCCTGCGCGGCGCTGGCCGCCGTGACCCAACCGGCCGGACCCCTGGCCAAACTCGGCGTGACTGCCCTCTTTGTCATCCTCAGCGCCAGACTGGGAGCCATCACCCTCGACGACGTCCGCTTTCTGATGCCACTCTGGTCAACCCGACCAACCGCCTCGACAGTGCCAAGTCTGGGAGACACAGCGTGATCGCCCGCAAACGACGCATTTGCATCATTGCCTTCAAGGAGGCCAGGTCGACCATTCACGTGCTGCGCCAGATCTACTATCTTGCGCCGCACTATCAGCTGACCGTCATCGGCCATGGATCTGCAGATCCCGCGTGGCCGGACCTCACCTGGCATGCCGTTCCGGTCGCGACGCTGTGGTCCAAACTCCAGCGGCTCATCTGGTACACCATCGGGCGGTTCATGCCCTGCGCGTATGACATGTGGTACTGGCGCACGCGCCGCTTCCAAGAGGCATACCAGTACGCGCTGCACAGTGGCGCCGGCGCCATCCACGCCAACGATTGGCAGGCGCTGCCCATCGCCGTCGAGGTCGCACGGCGGACCGGCGCGCGGGTCGTGTTCCACCAGCACGAATACTCGGAGCTCGAACGTGAAGACAGTCTGATCTGGCGCATGCTGGTATCTCCAGCGTTGCACTATCTGCTCGTCAAATACACCTCCGACGAGCACGTGCCCCTGGCCGCATCGATCACGGTGTGCGAGCCGATCGCCGAGCGCTACCGGCGCGAGCTGAAGATCGATCCGATCGTGGTCTATAACGCGCCGCGGCCCGGCGAACTCCGTGCCCCGGCGCACATAATGACGCCGGCGCGGATCCGGCTCATCCACCATGGCTACGCGCAACGCGGCCGCGGGATCGACCAGATGATCCGCGCGGTAGCGTTGAGCGATGCGCGCTTTACGCTCGACTTGATGCTGATGGACGACGACACCGCCCACGTCCAGGAGCTGCGGCGGCTGGCGGCGGAGATCGCTCCTGGTCGGATTTTCTTCCGCGAGCCGGTGCCACCGCTGGAGATCGTCCGCGCCGTCGCGGAGTACGACATCGGCCTATGCGTCATTCAGCCAACGACGTACAACGCGCTGATGATGCTGCCCAACAAGATGTTCGAATACATCCAGGCGGGTCTGGCCGTGTGCGTCGGCCCGTCACCGGCGATGGTCGAGGTAGTGCGCCGCTTCAATGTCGGGGCGGTTGCGCCAAGCTTCGAGCCACGCGATGTGGCGGCGACGCTTGATGAGCTGACAATTGACGAGATCCAGGCCATGCGTAGCGCCGCGATCCACGCCGCGCGCACGTTGAATGCCGATGTCGAGATGCAGAAGATCGTCGATCTGTACCGCGGACTGTGGGCTAGCCGCGAAGTGAGCGAGCTAGCCCAGACTGCGTGAAGCCGCGCTGCGCAGTCGCTAGTTTGCTCCTGGCGTTGCTCGTGACTAGCGCTCCAACTTCACGGGCTGATCCGAACACGATGTCCGGTTTGCATGTGGTCGGCAATCAAATCCAGAACGCCGCCGGTGTGCCGGTGCGGCTGATCGGCGTCAACCGCTCGAGTGCCGAATATCAATGCGCTTCGAATTCGGGCATCTTCGAAGGTCCGGCCAATCAAACCGAAGTCGCCGCGATGCAGGCCTGGAATATTCAAGCCGTGCGCGTCGTCCTCAACGAGGACTGCTGGTTGGGCATCAATGGCGTGTTGCGCGCCTACGGCGGCGTCCAGTACCAGGACGCCATTGCGGCGTACGTCAACTTGCTGACGAGCAACAACATCGCGGTCATCATAAATCTGCACTTCAACGCCCCAGGGGCGCAGCTCGCCAAAGGTCAGCAGCCCATGGCCGATCTCGACCACACTCCGGCGTTCTGGCAGTCCGCGGCCTTACGCTTCAAGGACAACAGCGCGGTTCTTTTTGAGCCGTACAACGAGCCGTATCCAGATGATGGCAAGAACACGCCCGAGGCCTGGCGGTGCTGGCGTGACGGCGGGATTTGTGCGGGTGTGCCGTTCGTCGCCGCCGGCATGCAGGAGCTGGTGACCGCCATCCGCGGCACCGGGGCCACCAACATCATTATCCTGACCGGCAACAACTACGGTTCGCAGCTGGATCGATGGTTGCAGTACAAGCCCATGGATCCGGTCAACCAGCTCGCCGCCGGCTGGCACAGCTACGGTGATGGCCTTGACTGTCAGGACGAAGCGTGTTGGAGCTCAACCATTGCCCGCGTCCTTCAGCAAGTGCCGATCGTCGCTACCGAAATTGGCGAGTTCGACTGCGGCCACAGCTACATCGACCGGGTGATGGCGTTCCTGGACCAGCACGGTCAGAGCTATCTGGCCTGGTCATGGGGCCCGTTCAACTGCGCGACCGACCCAGCGCTGCTCACGGATTGGGCTGGCACGCCCACGCAGAGCTACGGCCAGGGCTACAAGAACCACCTCGCCACGTTGGCCCCGGCGGCACCGCGCTCTTCGACGCCGACTCCCACGCTCGTGCCTACGGCAACCGCGACGGCGATGCCTGCGCCCACCGCTACGCTGCTGCCAATTGATACGGCGCTGCCTGCGCCGGTGCCAATGGAGTCGCCGGCCGCCGCGCCGAGCACAGCCAACCCCCAGGTGAGCGCACCCGCGGAATTCGCGCTGACAGTTCAGATCACTCCAGTTGACGCACCAGCGGAGCCCCCGGACGGATTCCGCTTCGTCGACTCGCCGTTCGACGTCAGCGAATCCGGCGAAGCGATCGGCCTGGACGTGCCGCTCACTCTGACTTATGTGTCACCGGACATGGCCGGCGTGAGCGTCGCCTGGTGGGACGGCACCGCGTGGATCGGGCTACCGTGCGCGACCGAGGACGGCGCCACCCTCACGTGTAGCCTTTCTCAACCAGGCGTTTTCGCGATCCTGGCTCAATGAGCGCGCTCAGGCAAGAGCGATGATGTCGCCGTCACCGTAGGAGTCACCGTCGCCGTGGGTGTCAGTGTCACCGTAGGTGTCAATGTCAGCGTATCCGAAGCGGTCGACGTGGCCGTCACAGACGGTCTGGCTGTCATCAAAAGTGTCGGCGTCACCGACGGTGTCAATGTCACGGAGAGTGTCGGCGTCACGGACGGTATCGATGTCACTGACGGTGTCGGTGTCACTGACGGTGTCGGTGTCACTGACGATGTGCCATTAACGAATCGGTCAAGCACGTTGGCTGTCGCCTGTTGGATACCCGCACTGATATACCCAGTGCGGGCGAGCCCCCATGCCCACGACTGCGTACCAGTGGCAAAGACCCACGCGCCGCTCGGCGCCTGATAGATGGACGCGTTGTGGTAGTCGTCGTTGCCGCTGATGTTGGTGTACGGCGAGTTGGCCAACAGTACCGCCGTGCCGGGCTGGCTCGCCGGTACCGGTAGCGAAGTAAAACGGTGGTCCGTTTCATAGCCGACCAGGCCGGGGACACTGGAGCCATCGGTGAACCCGGACCCGGCATACACCCAATTGGCGCTATTGGTCACCACGTACGGCACCGTCTCGTCCCACGTCCCCCCCGTCTGGCTGGCGGACTGAATGTCGATCAGCCCTTGTTCTGGACGGTTGACCGGATCCACCTGCCACAGCGTCGTCGTCAAGCCGGGACTACTCGCAGGAATCGGATCGACCGGGTTGGGTGCCTCGTAGGTCTTGTAGCACACCAACACCCGGCCGGTGGCCTCGTAGCGGGCCTGCCAGTAGATGGCATCGGACCCCAGAAATCCCAGGCTAACCCCCGCGTCGCGTGCAGTTGAGAACGCGTCGTACATGCCTGTGGTCCAGTACTCGCTGTGGCCCGGGACCAGCACACCTTTGACGCTGCGCAGTCGGCCAGGGTTCACCTCTGCGTCGACGTCGGTGCTGTACGTGACGTCGTAGCCGCGTTGCTCCAGCCACTGGACCGTGTACATCTCCCAGGCGAAGTAGTCACCCGACCCATCAAGTGCGTACGGTCGATCGAACGACACCTTGTAGGCGCGCACGCCGTTGTTGGAGCTGTACGTATACAGGCTCGTGCCGCCCCAGTTGTTGTACGCCTGGTAGGTGTTGACCGGCTGCTGGTAGAGCAGACTCGCCGGGCGCGCGTCGTCGCGCACCACGAACGGCACGTAGTTCTGATATCCCTGTGCGCTGCTCAGCACGGCGAGATAGATGCCGGAGGTCCAACTCGCCGGCACGGCAAGCGTATAGCTGGAGGTCCAATTGCACGCTATCAACATCGTCGCCGCATCGACCGTCGGACATCCTGGCTGCGTGACGCCAGTTAGCACCGGGGTCCGCAGCATCAGCCGACCGCCGAGTCCGCCGTACCAACCCATGCGGTAGTAGGCGATCGTGAACGTCTGTACCGGTGTGACGGTGACAAGGAAGGACAGCGACTCAGTGGTGTTGACACTAACCGCCGACGCATAGCCCTTGATCTGGTTGGTGTAGTCGTCGGCCAGCTGGTAGCCGTTCGTCGGGATTTGCCATTCACCAGTGCCCGGTTGCTGGTTTTCGACGACGATGGGGTTGCCCGTCTGCGAGTGGACAGGCAGTGCAGTCAACGCCACGGCGAGCACGCCGCAGATGACTGCCAGGTGCCTCATTGGACGGGGATAGGTACGCGGGCGGCCGTGTTACGGCTAGTGACCAGTTCGTCTACGGCGAGGCAGTACGCCGCGGCGGCCTCTTTCCATGAGTGCCGTTGGCTAAAGGCTCTGGACCGCGCCGCGAGCAAGTCGCGGTACTGAGGTTGGGCCCAAACGCGCTCGATGGCCTGCGCCATCGCCTCGACGTCGTTCGGCGCGCAGTACTCGACGGTATCTTCGGGGATGTGCCACTGCACGGTCCGGGTCCGGGTGACTACCGTGGGCAAGCCCAGGGCAAGATATTCGAGGAGCTTGTTCGGCAGGATCGTGTCAGTGAACGGGTCGGCCCGATGGGGCACGATGGCCGCATCAGCAGCAGCGACCAACGGCAGGAGATCCTCGAGCGGCATCATCGCGGGATGTAGATTCACGCGGTCGCCGACTGCCAGTTCCTGAATCAGCGCGGCGAGCCGCGGCCGCAGGTCGCCATCGCCATAGATCCGCAACCGCAACGCGGGAATCCGGTCGCGTAGACGCGCTACGGCCCTGACCGCCAGGTCAGCACCGTAGCGCTCGACGAGAGAGCCATGGTGCACCAGGGTGAAGACATTCGGGTCTGCTGGTCCCGGCGTCCGCAGTGCCGTTTCGATGAGGCGCACATCAGGCAGGTTCATCGTGACCCGCAGCCGATCTTCGGGCACTCCGCGATCCATCAATCGTCGACGGTATTCTTCGTGCACCGTCACGATCAGATCTGCAAACCGCAGGCACACACGCTCCTGCGCACGCAGCAGCCCGGCAATCAGGCGGCTCCCGTTCGAGCCGAACTTGGTCGAATACAACTCGGTCGTCAGGTCACCGGCGTCGTAGATCAGCGGCACCCCCATCAGGCGCGGGAGCAGGGCCGTAAAGACCAGTGCCTCCGGCATGCTGTACACCTGGACCGCGGCGTACCTCTGCTGGATTTGCGTGCGCGCCAGCGCAACGAATGCGCGCGCGAAGAAGCCCGCATTCGCGCGCAGATAGGTCCGCATGCTCTGACCGCGGTACTTGAGTCCACCAATCCGCCGGACGAGCACGCCGTGGATGTTCTCCTCCGGCGGCTCGGCGGCCTCCCGCTGACACAACACTTCCACCTGATAGCCGTGGGCAGTCAGGGCCTCCGCCTGACGCCGCAGCCGTGGATCAAGGGTGTAGTAGGCGTTGGACACCATCCCAACGCGGGGTGCTGATATGGACGTCACGACCGACTACGTCAGGCGCGCGCCAGCGCGTCGAACAGCTCGTCGACGACGTACCGTTGCTGGACCTCCGTAATTTCAGGGTAAAGCGGTAGCGACAACAACTCGCGGCCGGCTTGCTCGGCGACCGGCATGCGCACGTCACCGTAGCCCGCCTCGACAAACGCTTCTTGCCGATGCACCGGTATCGGATAGTGGACGCCGACGCCAACGCCCGCGGCCGCCAGCTGTTCGCGGATGCGGTCGCGCCGACCGTCTGGGATCCGCACGGCGTAGATGTGGTGCACCGACTGATGGCGGTGGGCCATGCCGATGCGTTCCAGGCGATCGCCGATCCAGCTGTCGTAGCGCGCCGCGGCCACTGCGCGGGCCGCGTTCCAGTCGTCCAGGTGGGCCAGCTTGACCCGCAGCACCGCCGCCTGGAGTGTGTCCAATCGAGAGCAGTAGCCCACCATAGAATGGTCGTACTTGGCGCGCGAGCCGTGGTCGCGCAGAAGCCGCAGCCGCCGCGTCAGCTCGGCGTCGGTGGACGTCACCAGGCCGCCGTCGCCGTACGCGCCGAGGTTCTTACCAGGGTAGAAGCTGAAACACGCCATCGTGCCGAAACCCCCGACCCGACGGCCGTGGAGTGTTGCCCCATGCGCCTGCGCGGCGTCTTCGACCAGCCACAGACCGTGCTTGTGTGCGATCGCGCACAGGCTGTCCATGTCGGCAGGCATGCCATAGAGATGAACTGGCAGAATGCCCCGCGTGCGCGGTGTAATGGCCGCCTCGACCGCCGCCGCGTCGATGAGCAGGTCGTCCGAGCGTGCGTCGACAAAGACCGGCCGCGCTCCGCAGTACATCACTGCCTCCGCCGTCGCCACGAAGGTCATCGCCGGGACGATGACCTCGTCGCCTGGGCCGACATCGAGCGCCCGCATCGCCAGAAACAACGCGTCGGTACCGGAGCCCACGCCAACGGCGTAGGGCACATCACAGTAGCTGGCGAAAGCGGACTCGAAATCTCGGACGGCTGCGCCCAGAACGAAATCGCCCTTATCGAGCACACGGCGCAGCGCGCCGTCTATCTCGTGTGCGATCGTCGCGTACTGCGCTCCCAGGTCGACGAGAGGCACGTTCATCGTGGTGGAAATGGCCATGTTTCTCCTCTTAGCCCGAATTTTTGAGGCAAGCTGTGCAGCTCGTGATCGACTCGTCTCCTAATTCCCCACAGCGCCCGAGTCGGCGTCGATAAATACCGATCCGGTGCCCATGCGGACGGCGTAGACCGGCCGGCCATTGCGCGTCTGAAGCTCGATGTAGGTATGCTTCGGCGTCGCGTCGCCGCGGGCGCGCGCGACTTGTTGGGCGAGCATCGCGGCCTGTTCCGGCGCAATAGCGTGCACCGTTGACGCTTCGCTCTGGTCGTCGTCCTCGGCCGCTTGCCTGGCGGCGGTGCGCTGGTGGAGCGCTTCGAGTTTCGCCGCGACCTGGCCGAGATCAACCCCGTTGCTGGCATTGGGCGCGGCACTCGACGCCACCGGATCGCCGAGCAACATCCACAGCCCCAGGCTGAGCGCGGCCACAAAGACCAGGAGTGAAGCCCCAGTCGATCGACGGATACGTATGCCGAACACGTTAGTCATCTTCTTCGTCCTCCTACGCGGAATGGCCACTCATTGGCCGGTCGTGCCAACGCTGTAGTGGCGCTGGACCTGGGCGGGGCTGAGAACGGTGGTATATACAGCGGCATCCTGGAGCTGGCCTGGGAAGTAGAAGCCGCTGCCCGGCTCCGCCTGCCCCATCTCCAGCGAGCTGCGGGTGTTGGGTTGGTAGCCGCTGGATAGCGCCGCCGAGGCGACCGCCACGCCGTTGACGTACAGGCGCGCGTTGGTGCCATCGAACGTGCCGACGATGTGGTGCCAGGCATTCAGCGTGCTCGTCCCACCGGGGATG
>WNFC01010412.1_pt1 | contig 10316 bp, 7 predicted proteins | sample 5400541 | NCBI WGS metagenome assembly WNFC01 (sample SAMN13153342, study PRJNA577476) | soil metagenome | isolation source: 120 cm saprolite under Douglas fir tree site 2 hole 2 replicate 1 | place: USA:California | collected 2015-04-18 | reverse complement strand
CCACCACCAATGCGATTGGCAGCGCCGACTTGGCCGCCCAGGGCTTCGACATTGCGCTGTACGATCCAAAGGCCAAGGCCGGCATGTCCGGCCTGTTCGGAAAGCTGGGTACCCGCGTCGTCGGCATCGCGCGCGCGGGACGAGAAGTAGCGTTCGAACATGTGGGCGATCTTGGCGTGATCGACGCCCGGCCCCTCATCGTCGATCTGCAGGTCGACCGTCTCGGAGTTGGTGGTCTGCGTCACGACGATCGTGCCGCCGCGCGGCGAGAAGCTGATGGCGTTTTCCAGTACGTTCTGCAGGACCACCTCGAGCACGCCAGGACCGGCGCGCACCATCGCGCGCTCGTCGAGACGGCGAATGAGACGGATGTCCTTGCTGGCGAGGATTTCGCGGAAGTGAAGGGCGGCATCGCCGATGAGCTGCGTGAAATCGGTGGGGACGCGGGGCGTCTCGATGAGGTCGGCGGTGCTGATGTCGTGGCGCTGGGCAGCAATCACCAGATCGAGCAGGCGGGCCAGCGAGGAATCGACGATCTCGAGGGCGCGCCGGGCGCGTTGATTGTCGCCGGGCATGGCCCGGCGAACCGGCTCCAGCGCCGAGCGGATGGCGGCGAGCGGCGTCTTGAAGGAATGCGCCTTGTCTTCCGCCGACTGGCGGATCTGTTGCGACACGCCGCGCAGGTCATGGACCAGCTTGTCGAAGTCGCGGGCCACGCTCGAGAGTTCGGGCACGAAATTTCGGTGGCTGAAGGCGTAGTCGCCGATGCGACCCTGGCTGATCTCGGCGGCGACGTCCCGGAAGCGGCGCAGGCTGACCCGGATGCTGACCGCCACCAACAGGGCGATCACCGCCAGCACGAGGTAGATCGCTGCGGCCACGCGGATCTCGCGCGTCTCCCAATAGGGGCGGCCGATCGACGTGTTGAGGAACTCCGAGGTGGCGTGGGTGGACGTCAGGACCCAGCATCCCGCGGCGGTCCGGATCGGAATGATCGAAGTCAACAGCTCGACGGTGCCATCTGCCTGCTTGTAGCGGATCTCGTTGGTGGCATCCCACATGCAGGCGTCGGACAGGCGTTGCAGGATCCCGCGGTGGCCGAGCTCGTCGAGTTCGGCCGAGACCTCATCGGCGCGGATTTGCGGGGCCGACGCCACGAAATAGAAGCGTCTGGCGTCGCCTCCCGCATCGGGCTCTCCAGCGGGCTGGAACATCAACTTCAGGATAGTGCCGTCGCTGCTGTATTTGGCGAGGTCGGCGTTCAGGGCTACCTGGCCTTTGGGGTCGACGTTCTTGAGAGTGGGCGTCAGCGCGTCGGCGATCAGGGCACTGCGGTCCTGAAGGGCCCGTGTTACGAGATCCCGCGTCTGCCGGTCGGCGCTCTCGAACTGCCCGTACAGGACGACGGGCAGCGCGATAAAGATGCCGACCAAAGCCACCAGCTTCAGGGTCAGCGAGGCGGCGAAGCGATGGATCGCCCGCCGCCAGCCGGGCGCGGGAGCCGGCGCCTTAGGTCTTTCCCCAGCGGTATCCGAAGGACTGATAGTTATCGATCTCGGCGAAGGCGGGGTCGACGGCTCGGAACTTGTTTCTGATCCGCTTGATGCAAGAGCGGACGTTCGTTCGGTAGCCATTTTCGCCGCTCCCCGCGATGAAACCGACGTAATGCATGCAGTCGTAGACTGCCCGATAGGTCACATAGCTGCCGATGTTGGAGGCCAGCAGGTGCACGATCTTGAATTCGGTGAGCGTCAGATGGACGTCGGTATCATCCCAGAAGGCGCGGCTGACCCGGGGCTTCAACATCAGCCTGCCGCAATGGAAATTGTCCACAAGGGTGGGTTCGCTGGGCTTTTTCACCGAATCGGCGATCAGCCGAAGGCGGTGCGCAAGGATCGGAACGCCGCGCGCCTTGTCGACGAAATCGAGAGCACCGCGATCGAAAGCCAGCTTCTCGTAGGCCGGCTGCGAGCGGCCTGTCAGGAAGACCACCGGCAAGGCAACGCCGTTGCGACGCAGGCGCGGGAGCAGATCGATGCCCGACACGCTGGGCAGGCTCCAATCCAGCAGAATGATTTCGGCTTCGGCCCCGTCGGCGAATGAGGCAAGGAGCGCCGCACCTTCGCAGAAGGTCGTCACATCGAACCCATGATCGTTGAGCTCGTTGCTTACCGCTTCGCGATAGTCGTCATCGTCTTCGACGAACGCGACCCGGATTCTCCTTTCCACGTCAGGACTATTGTCGGGCCTGAACGCGGGACTGGAGCTGGGCCAGGCAGAGACGCTTTCCTTCATCTGTGTTGTCATCGCTCTTCACCTCGTACGCAAGAGTTCCGAACTGCTTGGTCTGAACGTCCGGGTAGAGCTGGACGTCCAGTGTGCATTGCCCGTCTCGATAGCGCCAGCGTTTACCTGGCGGCCGTTCCTCCTCGCTTGTTGGTGTGCCGAGCAGAGCCCGGATTTCGTTCTCGCTTTTGCCGGCGAGTGCGACCGTCGGTCCCCCGGATGATGAGCGGGCCGGCGGGGTCGACGCGCCGGCGGTTGCCTCGGCTGAAACCTCAGCAGAAGGGGGAGCGTTCGATACGGTGCTGCGCGGGGGGGCCGCCGGCGGCGCTGCCACGCTCTTTCGCGTCTGCGCCTGCGTCGGCGGCGACGACATCAGTCGTGAAAAATCGTCTCCCATCTTTCGTGTCGCCTCGCAGCCCGATAAGAGCAGCAGTCCGATTCCGAGGGTTCGTGTCATCAGGTCCCTGATCGTCATCTTGTCTACCCAACGACGCGGGTCACGAAAGCCGTAAAGCGGCCTTGTGACCCGATTGCGGCACAGCCTTTTCCCGCACGGCACAACGTAGATTTGTGAAGACAGTTGCAGACTAAGTTCACCTCTGACAACTCGCCGCAGGTCGCCCGGGGCCAGCTTACTCCGAAGGAGAGGCCGATGCTCGATGTTGCAAGTGCGTGCGTACTTCGCAAGTGCAGCGTGACGATGCGGCGGCCAGTCACAGATTGGCCACGGGTACCACGCAATGATCACATGGGATCAGGGTCCAAATCCGCAACTGATATTGCGACAGGCATGCAGTGGGCGGGCCTAGACAGCAGACGCCCAGCGGCGGTCGTTGCGGGGTGCCGCTTCTTTAGGCACGAATAGCAGGTCGAGCTGCGCCGTCGCGTTGTCGAGCGGCCGCCGACGCAAGCCCACGACGTCGGCCAGCGCAAAACCATGCTCGCCGAGGAAACGCACGACACTCTCGACCTCTGCGCCGCCCTTCACCGTGGCGATCGTGCTGGTCTCGATGACCAGCGCGTCGATGTCGCCCAGCCGCCCGGTCATGCCAGTGAGCACCATCAGTTCGGCGCCCTGCACGTCGATCTTGCAGAGAGCAGGTCGTGCGAACGGGCTCGCGAACAGGGCGTCGAACCGGCGCAGCGGCACGCGATCGACACGACGCACGTGGCGCGGCCCCACTTCCTCGAGCAGAGTCGATTCCTGGATGTCGGTGCGGACCTCAAGCGTTGCCTCGCCATCGTGATCGCCCAGCGCGACGGTGTGAACATCGCATCGCAATCTGCGCGACAGGCGCTGCATGTAGGCAAGCGATTCCCGCGCCGGATCGATGAGATGGTAGAAGGCGTCGGGAAAGGCGCGGTAGAGCGGGAAGGTGCCGTAGCCGACCCCGATGTCAAAGACGGTGGCGGGAGAAAATCCGTGATGCTTCAGCACGCCCATCGTGCGCGCCCAGGACGGCAGGCCCGATAGCTGGGGCAGCGCCGACACAAACGGGCGTAACCTGTCCTTGAGGCGCGCCGCCAGCCGCCTGCCGGTGTGCGCCGGCTCGCTCGCATCGCTGAACGCCACCGCCAGCCCTCTCATCAAACATCCGTCGATGGGCAAGATGGTAGGCAATCGACGGGACGGGGCGTGTGACCAATAGGTGGCGTAAATTCCGGCCGCCTCTAGGCCAACGTCGGAATGACCGTCAGGACGGCCAGATAGTGGATGCCCGCCGCGACCAGCACGAAGCCATGCCAAATGGCGTTGTGATAGGGCAACCGCCGCCAGAGGTGGAAGACGACACCGACCGAATAGAGGATTCCACCAGTCGCAAGCAAGGTGAGCGTCGCTGCATCGAGTGCCACCAGAAACGGGTGCAGCGCGACCAGGCCGATCCAGCCGAGCCCTAGATAGAGGCCGACGGAAATGGCTTCGATGCGGCGCGGCTGCCAAAGCTTGAGGGCAATACCGATGGCAGCCACCGACCAGATCCCGACCGTCAGGCCGGAGGACCAGCCACCCTGGAGGCCGAGTATCGTGAAGGGCGTATAGGTGCCGGCGATCATGGCGAAGATCGCGGCATGGTCGAAGCGCCGCAGCCAGTCGCGGCGCCGGCTCGACCTCAAGAGGTTGTAGGCGGCCGAACAGCCCAGCATGGCCACCAGGCCGGCGGCATAGATGAATAGCGGCGCCACCAGGACCGGATTGCCATAGAAGACGGCAAGACCTACCAGGGCGATGGCGCCCACGATACCCAATGCCAGGCCCAGCGCATGGACGACGCCATCCGCCAAAACCTCGCGGGCAAGGAGTTCGCGGCTCAACCCTGGTCGAGGAAACTGCGCAGCATCCGCGACCGGCTGGGATGCTTCAGCTTGCGCAGCGCCTTGGCCTCGATCTGGCGGATGCGCTCGCGGGTCACCGAGAACTGCTGGCCGACCTCTTCCAGCGTGTGGTCGGTGTTCATGCCGATGCCGAAGCGCATGCGCAGCACGCGCTCCTCGCGCGGCGTGAGCGTGGCCAGGACCCGGGTGGTGCTCTCTCGCAGATTGCCCTGGATGGCGGCCTCGAGCGGGATGACCGCGTTCTTGTCCTCGATGAAATCGCCGAGATGCGAGTCCTCTTCGTCGCCGATCGGCGTCTCGAGGCTGATCGGCTCCTTGGCGATCTTCAGGACCTTGCGCACCTTCTCCAACGGCATGCCGAGCTTCTCGGCGAGCTCTTCCGGCTGCGGCTCGCGGCCGATCTCATGCAGCATCTGGCGGCTGGTGCGGACCAGCTTGTTGATGGTCTCGATCATGTGCACCGGGATGCGGATGGTGCGCGCCTGGTCGGCGATCGAGCGGGTGATGGCTTGGCGGATCCACCATGTGGCGTAGGTCGAGAACTTGTAGCCGCGCCGGTACTCGAACTTGTCGACCGCCTTCATCAGGCCGATGTTGCCTTCCTGGATCAGGTCGAGGAACTGCAGGCCGCGGTTGGTGTACTTCTTGGCGATCGAGATCACGAGACGCAGGTTGGCCTCGATCATCTCCTTCTTGGCGCGCATCATCTCGCGCTCGCCGTCCTGCACGGTCTTGCACATGCGGCGGAACTCGAAGATCGGCGCGCCCGAGGAGTCGGAGATCGCCTTGATCTCGGCGCGGATCTTCTCGACGTCGGCCGTCTTCTTCTTGGCGAAGTCCTTCCAGCCCCGGCCCGACAGCTTGCCGACCTTGTCGAGCCAGTTCGGGTCGATCTCGTGGCTGAGGTAGTTGTCGAGGAAGTCTTGGCGCGGGATGCGGAAGCCCTCGGCCAGCCTGAGCAGCCGGCCTTCCAGCATCATCAGCTTGCGGTTGAGGTCGTAGAGCGCGAGCTTCAGTTGCTCGATGCGGTTCGCGTTGATGTGCACCGTGCGCACCAGCTCGACGATCTTCTTGCGGTGCTTCTCGTAGCTCTTCTCGAACTCGGCACTGGGCTTCTGGCCGCGGCTCAAGGTCGACAGGCGCCGGTTCTGCACCTTTGACATCTCGATATAGACCTTGGCGATGCGCGTCAGCGTGCGCAGCACCTCGGGCTTGAGCTTCTCTTCGAGCGCCGACAGCGACAGCGCGTTCTCGTCGTCCTCTTCACCGCCTTCGGTGGAGGCCTCGGCGGCGGGTCCAGCCTCGCCGTTGAGTGGCTGGGCGGCCGGACGCACGAGCTTGGGCAGCGCCGGGCGCGGCATGGGCGGCGCGGCCGGGGCGGCCGGTGCTGCGATGACGCCCTTGCCCTCGCCGGGCGCGCCGCCCTGCGTTGCCTCGAGGTCGATCACGTCGCGCAGCAGGATGTGGCCTTCGTTGATCGCATCGCGCCACGCCAGGAGCGCCGTGATGGTCATCGGGCTCTCGCAGATGCCGCCGATCATCTTGTCCTGGCCGGCCTCGATGCGCTTGGCGATCTCGATCTCGCCCTCGCGGCTCAGAAGCTCGACGCTGCCCATCTCGCGCAGGTACATGCGCACGGGGTCGTCGGTGCGGCCGAGTTCCTCGTCCTCGCCGGTCGCTTCGGCGGCGACCACGGCGGTCTTGGCCGGCTCGGCCGGGGTGGCTGCGGGGGCTTCTTCCTGTTCCTCCGCTTCCACGACGTTGACGCCGGCTTCCGACAGCATCGTCATCGTGTCCTCGATCTGCTCGGAGGACACTTCGTCGGGCGGCAGGGCAGCGTTCAACTCGTCGTAGGTGACGTAGCCGCGCTCCTTGCCCTTTTGGACGAGCTTCTTGAGCTCGGCGCCAAGGGTGTCGAGCAGGGGGGCGTCGGGCCCCTCTTCACGGGCGTCGGTGGCTTCGGGCTGTGCGGCGGGCGCGGTCTTGGTCGCCATTCTTTATCCTTGGGTGCAAAAACACATAAAGCGGCCGGTTCTGGCCGTAGATTTGGCTGCAAGAAGGGGATGCGGGGAGGGCAACCCCGCAAAAACTACCCTTCTACTATATGGGGTTTAAGTTCAAGCGGCGATAGGGGTTGCGGCGCGGATTCAACTGCAAGTCAGCTATCCTGTCCCAGACTCGAGGCTTTCCCGCCGCATTCGATCCAGAATCGCCTGCAGCCGACGCAAATTCTCCTCATTCATGTCCTCGGCGAGGGCCTCTTCGGCCCGTTTCAGCTCCTCGGGATCGGCCGTCAACTGGCTGAGGTGGCGGGCCGCCCGGCGCCACTGGCCCACCCAGCCATCGGCATCGGCCGGATCGTCGCGGAAGACCTCCCGGGCCTTGGCCTGGGCAGATGCCGCCACTCGTTGCAGTCCGGACCTCTCCAGATGTTCCTCGATCAGGCGGGCTTCAAGGGGGGTGCTGTCCGCACCTTCCCCGGCCAGTGCCTCGTCCGCCGCCGGATCGACCCCTGAGGGGGCCAGGGAAAGCGCGTCGAGCAGGCCGCTGCGCAGGCGGGCAAGCTCGGGATTGGTGATCGTAAGCGCCGCCAGGTCCTCCGCCAGGATGTGCAGGAGCGCCGGCCGCTCGATCAAGGCGCCCAGCAGGGCGCGCTCCTGGCGCGAGCCGTCGAGATCGGTGCTGGACCGCCGGGCGGCCGAACCGGCGGCGAAGGGTGCCGGCTCGGGCCCGGCACCGCGGAAGAACCGCCGTTCGCCCGGTCGCCAAGCCGGCCCCTCTGGACGCCTGAGACGGGCTAGCCTGCTGTGCATGTCGGTACGGTAATAGTCGCGGACGACCGGATCGGCGATCTCGGCCACCCTCTGCTCGACGGCGCGCTGCAGGCTGGCGCGGCGCTCCGGCGTGTCGGCGACCTTGCCTTCGGTCTCCATGTCCCACACCACGTCCGACAGCGGGCGGGCGAGATCGAGGATGCGGCGGATGGCGTCGGCGCCTCTGACGCGGATCAGGCTATCGGGATCCTCGCCGGCCGGCAGCCCCAGGAAGCGCAGGCTCTTGCCGGCGCGCAGCAGCGGCAGCGCGCGCTCGGCGGCGCGGGCCGCTGCGCGCCGGCCGGCATTGTCGCCGTCGAAGCAGAGATAGGGCTCGTCGGCCAGCTTCCACAGCTCGCCGAGCTGGCCTTCGGTGAGCGCGGTGCCGAGCGGCGCCACGGCGCCCACGAAGCCCGCGCCGTGCAGCGCAATCACGTCCATATAACCCTCGGCCACGATCACCGGCTGGTCCTTGGTCGCCGCGACCCTGGCGCGATCCAGGCAGTAGAGGTTGGCGCCCTTGTGGAACAGCGGCGTCTCGGGCGAGTTGAGATATTTGGGCTCGCCCGCGCCCATGACTCGCCCGCCGAAGGCAATGACCCGGCCGCGGCGATCGCTGATGGGAAACATCACGCGCCCGCGGAAGCGATCGTAGGCCTCGCGGTTGTCCTCGGGCTGGATGGCAAGTCCCGCCTCGACGATCTTGTCGATCGGCACGCCTTCGCGCTTGAGGGCGGCCAAAAGCCCGTCGCGCGTGTCGGGCGCGAAGCCCAGGCGGAAATCGTCGATGGTCGCTTCTTCGAGGCCGCGGCCCCGCAGATAGTCCAGACCCTGGCGTCCGACGGGCAGGCGCAATTGCTTCTGGAACCAGCGCGCGGCTTCTTCGACGACCTGCTGCAGGGTCGCCACGCGGTCGGCCCGCTCACGCTCGGCCGGGGTGGCGCGCGGCACCGGCAGGCCGACCTCGCGCGCGAGCTTCTCCACCGATTCGGGAAAGGATAGGCCTTCGGTCTTCATCACGAAGCCCACCGCATCGCCGTGCTCGCCGCAGCCGAAGCAGTGATAGAAGCCCTTCTTGTCGTTGACGGTGAAGGACGGCGTCTTCTCGTTATGGAACGGGCAGAGGCCTTTGTACTCCGCGCCCGAGTGGCGCTTCAGCCTGACCTTGCGGCCGACGATGTCAGACAGGCTGAGGCGCGTGCGCAGTTCGTCGAGGAAACCCGGGGGGAAGGCCATCCCCCAGATGTACACCGAATGTAAAGCTCGGTTGACACCCGCTCGACGTTTCGAGGGGGGATAACGGGGATCGTGTTCATCACAGACGACCTCATCCTGAGGAGCCGCGCGAAGCGCGGCGTCTCGAAGGATGGGCAACAGCGACAGTGTAACCCACCCTTCGAGACGGCCCTACGGGCCTCCTCGGGGGGTGAGGTGCTACAGGACAAGCCTGTTCAAGTAGAACTTGACAATTACTTAAGTATCTCTTATGAAGGTGCTGGCGCGAACCAAGCCGCCGTGGCCGTCGCGCGTGAACAGTGAAGGTGAGAGACAATGCAAGAAGCCGCCGGGCAAGCGAGTGCGAAACGACTGCCGCACTACCGGAAATACCGGAAATTCCCGCCAGGGGTCGCTGGAGTGCACCCTTTGGGTGAGACAGCAAAACCCCGGACAGATGGTTGATCATTGGTCATGCCTATGAGGGTGCGGGTCAAGCCGGTGATTGGGCGTGGGCGGCGCGAAGCCGTCAGTTCGCGCAGCGGTCATCGTCCGGATGACTTCGGAGACCGCCGCGCGCCAGGCACGCCGGCCGCCTGCTGTCTTGCCTTCACATGCCGCAAGGCTTGCCGAAAAAAATCGAGGTCGGCCTGCTGCTCGCCGATCTTGCGCTCGAGCTCGGCGATCCGCCGCCGCGCCGCCACTCCCTCATTGAGGATCGCGCTGCGTAACGGCGGGCCGTCCAACCCGCCCTTGCGCGGTCGGCCCGGCCCACGTAGCGCCTCCAGCCCGCCTTGCCGAACCTGCTCCTGCCAGTCGTACAGACGACGACGGTCGATCTTCAGATCCGCCGCAACCGCCGACACCTCCTCGCCAGCCGCAACTCGCCCGACCGCTCGTCGCTTAAGTTCCGCCGAAAACGTCCTTGCTCGCTTCATCAGTCCCTCTCCTTCGAGAAACTGTCCGCTATTTTACTGTCTCACTTTGGGGGGCCACTCCATTGGCGTAGCGCTTGCGGAAACTGCGGAAACTGCGCAAACCCCCGCTGCGTGCCGCCATGCGATGCGACGCTCCGGTGCGGCCAACGAAAAACCGACTGCGGAAATTGCGGAAAATGCGGAAATTCCCCGGCGGACCGCTCGGCGCCGATTTGCGCCTGGCTGAGACAACTATCCCGTCAACGCCTTCTTCACCGCGGCCGAGGCCTTGGCGAAATCCATCTGGCCGGCATACTTGGTCTTGAGCGCCGCCATCACGCCGCCCATGTCCTTGACCGTCTTGGCGCCGGCCGCGGCCACCGCCTCAGCGACTGCCGCCTCGACGGCGGCGTCGTCCATCTGCTTGGGCAGGAAGCGCTCGATCACCACGATCTCGGCCTTTTCCTTGTCGGCCAGGTCGGCGCGATTGCCCTTTTCGTAGAGGACGACCGATTCGTTCCTCTGTTTGATCATGCCCTGCAGCATCGACAGGATGCGCTCATCGGCAACGCCCTCGCGGTTGGTCTCGGTGCGGTTGGCAATGTCGACTTCCTTGAGCTTGGCCAGGATCAGGCGAATGGTGCCGAGCGCCGCGGTGTCGCGGGCGCGCATGGCGGTCTTCATCGCCTCGTTCAGTTGGTCGCGCAGCATGTCTTTGTCCCGATGGATCGAAGGGCGGAAACTAATCGCT
>WNFC01010409.1_pt1 | contig 10316 bp, 8 predicted proteins | sample 5400541 | NCBI WGS metagenome assembly WNFC01 (sample SAMN13153342, study PRJNA577476) | soil metagenome | isolation source: 120 cm saprolite under Douglas fir tree site 2 hole 2 replicate 1 | place: USA:California | collected 2015-04-18 | reverse complement strand
GCACCCGCTCCATGCGCAGGGCATAGGGCCGCGCCGCCTCGGCCTGCTCCTGGGCGCGGCGCAGCCGCGAGGCGGCGACCATCTTCATCGCCGCGGTGATCTTCTGGGTCGAGGTGACGCTGCGGATGCGGACCCGCAGCTCTTTCAGGGTCGGCATGGCAACCGTGCGCCCTCAGGGAAGCCTGTCATACCATCGCGCTCGTCATTGCGAGGAGCGCAGCGACGAAGCAATCTCGACCCAAGAGCGCTCCGCCCATCGAGATTGCTTCGCTTCGCTCGCAATGACACGGGAAACTCACGCAAAGGTCCGGGCGAAGCCGTCGAAGAACGCGGCAAGCCCCTTGTCGGTCGCGTCGGAGATCTCGCGCTCGTCGCGGACCGCATCCAGCAGGTCGGGGTGCTTGGCGCGCAGATCGCTCAGCATCGACTGCTCGAACCGGCCGATATCGGCGACATCGACGCGGTCGAGATAGCCGCGGGTGCCGGCGAAGATCGCGACCACCTGCTCCTCGACCGGCACCGGCGAGAATTGCGCCTGCTTCAACAGCTCAGTGAGGCGCGAGCCGCGCGCCAGGAGGCGCTGGGTCGCGGCGTCGAGGTCGGACGCAAATTGCGAGAAGGCCGCCATCTCGCGATATTGCGCGAGTTCAAGCTTGATGCGCCCGGCGACCTGCTTCATCGCCTTGATCTGCGCCGCCGAGCCGACCCGGCTGACCGACAGCCCGACATTGATCGCCGGGCGGATGCCGCGATAGAACAGATCGGTTTCGAGGAAGATCTGCCCGTCGGTGATCGAGATCACGTTGGTCGGGATATAGGCGGCCACGTCGCCGGCCTGGGTCTCGATCACCGGCAATGCGGTCAGCGAGCCGGCGCCGTGCTCGTCATTCATTTTGGCGGCGCGCTCCAACAGCCGCGAATGCAGATAGAACACGTCGCCCGGATAGGCTTCGCGACCGGGCGGGCGGCGCAGCAGCAGCGACATCTGGCGATAGGCGACCGCGTGCTTCGACAAATCGTCGTACACCATGACCGCGTGCATGCCGTTATCGCGGAAATATTCGCCCATCGCACACCCGGCATAGGGCGCGAGGAACTGCAGGGGCGCCGGCTCGGAGGCGGTCGCTGCCACGACGATCGAATAATCGAGGGCGCCGTAATCCTGCAACGTCTTGACGATCTGGGCGACCGTCGAGCGCTTCTGGCCGATCGCGACATAGATGCAGTAGAGCTTCTTCGATTCGTCGGTGCCGGCGTTGACCTGGCGCTGGTTGAGGATCGTGTCGATCGCCAGCGCGGTCTTGCCGGTCTGGCGGTCGCCGATGATCAGCTCGCGCTGGCCGCGGCCGATCGGCACCAAGGCGTCGATTGCCTTCAGCCCGGTCTGCACCGGTTCGTGCACCGAGCGGCGCGGCACGATCCCCGGCGCCTTGACCTCGACCCGGGTGCGGGTAACGTCGGTCAGCGGCCCCTTGCCGTCGATCGGCTCGCCGAGCGCGTCGACCACCCGGCCGAGGAGCCCGCGGCCGACCGGCACATCGACGATCGCGCCGGTGCGCTTGACCGTGTCGCCTTCGCGGATGCCGCTGTCGTCGCCGAAGATCACGACGCCGACGTTGTCGCTTTCGAGATTGAGGGCCATGCCCTTCATCCCGTTCGGGAACTCGACCATCTCGCCGGCCTGGACCTTGTCGAGGCCATAGATTCGGGCGATGCCGTCGCCGACCGACAGCACCTGCCCGACCTCGGCGACATCGGCTTCGCTGCCGAACCCGGCGATCTGTTGCTTGAGGATCGCCGAGATTTCCGCCGCACGAATTTCCATTTCCACCCTTCCCATCTCATTGCCGCCCGCGCAAGCAGCGGTGATTCCCGCTGTCGCGGGAATCCCGGCGTCACACCATCAGCTGGTCGCTTTCATCGCCAGCCGCAGGCGTTGCAACCGGCTGTTCAACGAGGCGTCGACCATGCGCGAGCCGATCTTGACGATCATGCCGCCGAGGAGGCCCGGATCGACCCGGATGTCGACAACCACCCGGGCCCCGACCGTGCGGCGCAGCTGCTCGAGGAGCGCCGCGTGGCGCGCCTCGTTGAGTGGCTGCGCGACGGTGACCTCGGCGGTGATCTCGCCGCGCCGCTCGGCGAGTTTTCTCAGATAGGCCTCGATCATCGCCGGCACCGCGAAGAGGCGCCGGTTTTTCGCGACCAGACCGAGAAAATCGCGGGTCAGATTCGCCAGCCCGGCGCGCTCGGAGAGGGCGGCGATCGCCTTGCCCTGCTCGGCGCGCGACACCACCGGGCTGCGCAAGAGGCGCACGAGGTCGCCGCTCTCGTGCAGCATCGCGCGCAGCTCGCGCAGGTCGCTGGCGACGGCATCGAGCGCGCGGCGCTCATCGGCCAGATCGAACAGCGCCGCCGCATAACGGTCAGCCAGGCCGGAGGTGCCTGTCGCTTCAGCCAATGGAAAGCGGCCCCCAATCAGCGCGCCGGCGGGAGGTCGGTCGCGACATTTCGTTGACTTGGGGGATCTCGGCGCAACCGCGCTCTCGGGGCCGCCGGGCCCCGCGAAATCCGCGCGGTTGGTAACACAGTTGGTCCCCTCGCGCAACCCCGCCAGCCCCTCGCGGAGCGCCGCAATTCCAAGGGTTTACCGAGGATCAAGGCGGATTTGCCGGGGATCACGCCTCGCCTTGACCCAGCGCCCCGACAGCCGCGATCGCGGCGCGCGTCAAGCTCGCCGCCCGCGGCGAGAGCGCGCCTGGCAGCCGCCCATAGATATGAAAGACCGCGGTCTGCAAGATCACACCGAGGATCGCCGCGGCCGCGGCAAGCGGATTCACCGAGGCGACTTCGCCGGCCCGGACGGCATCCTCGACCGTCTGGGTAACCTCATCGACTGGCGTCCGCTGGTCCGGGCCGACCCGCGGCAGCAGATCACGCTGGGCGATCAGCATGAAACGAAACAAGGCCGGGTCGTGATCGTAGAGGGCGCAAAAATGCTCGACCATTGCGCCGACCCGTGCCGCGAAGCCGCACTGCCGGCCGCGGATCTCGCCCAGCTCGGCCCCCATGCGCAGATAGGCCGTCGCGAACAAACTCCAGGCGAGCGCCTCCTTACTGCGATAGTGGCGATAAAGCGCGCCCTGCGACACGCCGGCGCGGGCCGCCACCTCGCCGATCGAGACGCCGTCGACGCCGTTGGCGGCAAACAGCTCGATCGCCGCCCTCTCGACCTTGGCCTTGGCCCCCATCGAGCGCACAAATAATTCCTTGTGAGTGAACGTTCACTCATTATATGATCGTTAGCGCGTTGATGCAATCGCCGGTTTGCCGATGGTGCGCCGGCTGGACGACCCGGGGGTCGGGAGGGTGTCGGCATGGGTTTCGTGATGGTCCTCGCGGCCTTCGTCCTGGCGCTGAAGGCCTATTTCGACGCACGCCGGGTCCGCCTGCAGCTCGGCGGCCTCACCCAACAATTCACGATGCTCGACCACCGTGTAGCGGGGCTCGCCGAAGAATTCGCGCTGCTCCGAGGCGCCCCGCCATCGGAAGCCGCACCACTAACGGAAGAAGTGGCGCCACCGCCGGAGCCGGCGCCAGTCGCCGCCGAACCCGCGATCCCGGAGGAACCGGTCGCCCCTCCAGCGCCACCACCGCCGCCCGTGCCGCCAGCCGCACCCGCGCCATGGCAGCAATGGGAGCAGAAACTGGTCGAGAATTGGCTGGTCTGGCTCGGCGGCGCCGCAATCGCGCTCGGCGGCGTCTTCCTCGTCAAGCTGTCGATCGACTATGGGCTGATGACGCCGCTCGTGCGGGTGGTGCTCGGGATCATTCTCGGCATCGGATTGTCGATCGGCGCCGAGTGGGTGCGGCGCCACGACATCCCGGACGATGCAGAACCCGGCGCCGCCTCCTACGTCCCGCAGGCACTCGCCGCCGCCGGAGCGGCGACGGTCTTCGCCAGCCTCTACGCCGCACATGCGCTCTACGGTTTCCTGCCGGCCGGGCTCGCCTTCGCGCTCCTCGCCGCGACCGCCGGCGCGACTGTGGCGCAGTCGCTGCGCCACGGTCCGCTGGTCGCCGCGCTCGGCCTCGTCGGCGCGTTCATCGTGCCGCTGCTCGTCACCAGCCCGACCCCGCATGCCTTGCCGCTCTTCGCCTATCTCGCCGTGGTGACCGCCGGGGCGCTGGCGTTGCTGCGCCATCGCGCCTGGTGGTGGCTCGCCTGGCCGACGCTCGCCGGCGCCATTGGCTGGGAGGCGCTGTGGCTGGCGAGCGCGCACGACCCCGAGGCGCCGCTGGTCGCCGTCTATCTGCTGGTCCAGTTCGGGCTGTTCGCCGCGTTCCGGCATGGCATCGCCCGGATCGGTTTCCTCGCCGGCATCGCCGATACTCTGATCGTGCGGGTGGTGACCCGCGCCGCCTTCTGGGCGCTCGCGGCCGGGTTTTTGCTGCTGGCTGAGGCCGACGGGTTCGGCACGACGAGCGTCGGCGCCGCGATCCTGGCGACGATCGGCCTGATGGTGCTGGCCTATCGCGACAGCCAGCTCGACGACGTCATAGCGGCGGCCGGCGCGTTGGCGCTGGCGCTGTTGGCGGGCTGGACCCTGCCGCTGCCGGTGGTCGAGCTGAGCCTCTGGGTCTTCAAGCTCCAGCCGGATCACGTCGCCGATTTTACCGCGGCCGCGGTTGTCTTCACCGGCTTGCTCGGAGGCGGCGGCTTCCTCGTGCTGCCCCGGGTCGCGCGACCCGGCCGCTGGGCGGCGCTGTCCGCTTCGGTGCCGCTCTTGGTTCTGGTCATCGCGTACTGGCGCCTCCAGAAATTCGAACTCGACATCGCCTGGAGCCTCGCCGCGCTGGCGCTGGCCGGGGCGGAGCTCTTGGCCGCCGCCGCGGTGACCAAGCGGCGCAGCGGAGCACTCGAGATCGAAATCGCGCTCGCCGCTTACGCGGTCGGGGTCCTCGGCAGCACGATCTTCGCGGCGACCCTGGCACTCGGCGAGGCGTGGCTCACCCTCGCCCTGGCCCTGCACCTGCCGGCGATCGGCTGGATCGAAGGCCGCATCCGGCTGCCGGTGCTGCGCTGGCTGGCCCTCGCGGTCGCGGTCATCGTGCTGGTCCGGCTGGTCCTCAACCCGTATCTGCTCGATTACCCGATCGGCCCGATGCCGATCTTCAACTGGCTGCTCTATGGCTATGGCGTGCCGGCCGCCTCCTTCATCGTCGCCACAAAGCAGTTCGGCAGAAGCCGCGACGATGTTCTGGTCGCGGTGCTCGAAGCCGGCAGCGCCCTCTTCTCCCTGTTGCTGCTGTCCTTGGAGCTGACCCACGCGGTCTATGGTCGGCTCACCACGCTGCCGCTGGAGGATTTCGGCGCCGGAGCGGCACTGATCGCGCTGTGGCTCGCCTTCGCCGGCGTGCTCTTCGCGCTCGGCGAGCGCCGGCAACGACCTGTGCTGTGGTGGGGCGGGCTGGTGCTGCTCATCTGGACGACGGGTGTTGCGATCTGGTGGCAGCCGATCATGCTGGTGTTCGGCGCTCCGGTCGGGAATCTGGTGATTTTCGACGCCCTCTTGCTGGCCGACGCGGTCCCGGCCGTGATCTACGCGACGATCGCGTGGTTCACCCGATCCCGTCCGGTCCTCCCCACGCTTGCGCGGATCCTCGCCGCCGCCTATGCCTTCGCCTGGATCACGCTGGAGATCCAGCACGTCTTCCACGGCCCGGTGCAGCTTTTCGCCAGGAGCACCGAGGCGGAATGGTACGCCTATTCCGTGGCCTGGCTCGCCTTCGCCAGCGCCGGGCTCGCCATCGGGCTCTGGCGGCGCAACCGATGGCTGCGTCAGGCCGGACTGATCGGCATCGGCCTCGTAGTCGCCAAGGTATTTTTGTCCGACATGGCCGAACTCAGCGGCGTCTTGCGCGCGCTGTCCTTCCTCGGTCTCGGCGGCGCCCTCGTCGCGATCGGCTACGCCTATCGCCGCCTGCGGCCGTTGCAGGAGCCATCGCCAGCCATTGACGATCGGGGATAGGGCCGTCCGCAAACCCGCACGCTGGCGCGCTCCGCGGTTCGAATGGTAGGTGTAGCTGTGCCTAAGATAGACGTCTCGGATCCGATACTGGCCCGCTTTCGGACCGCACTCGACGGGCTTTACGGCGATCGGCTCGAACGGGTTGTGCTGTTCGGATCGCGCGCCCGCGGCGACGCGCATCCCGACTCCGATTACGATGTTGCGGTCTTTCTGAGAGATCTGACCGATCGCTGGCACGAAGCTCGGCGCCTCTCCGTGATCGAAACGGATATCCTCGCCGAAACCGGCGCATTCGTTCATTCGATGCCCTATCCCGCGGGCGCTTACCGGCAGCGTACGCCGTTGATGCACGAGATCCGCCGCGAGGGCATCGATCTATGAGGCCCGAGACCCAAGCCTATCTGGCTAAGGCGCGCCAATCCCTTGCCCACGCCCGCGCGATTCTGGCGATTGACCTCGGCGAAGACTCCGCTCGCGCCGCCTATCTTGCTGCCCTCCACACTGCTCAAGCGATGATCTTCGAGCGGACCGGCCGGGTAGCGAAAACCCATCGCGGCGTACACGGGCAATTCCTCAAACTGGTGGCGGATGATTCCCGCGTTGATGCCAGGCTGCGCAGATTCCTTTCAGAAGGCTATAGGCTGAAGTCGACTGCTGATTACGAGATTGGCCCGGATGCGATTGTGCCCATCGATGAGGCGGCGGCGGCCATCGAGACGGCCGCGCGCTTCGTCGACACCGTCAGCGAGCTGCTCGACGACCCGCGTAGCACCAAATAAGCAGTATCGAAGGGGCCTATAAAAAGCTGTAGGGGTCGATGTCGACCTGGAGGCGCGCCGAGCCGCCGAGACGCACCCGGCCGAGCCAGTCGCGCAGCACGGCCTGCAGGTTGACGCTGCGCTCGGCCTTGACGAGAAAGCGGCGGCGGTGGCGCCGGCGCAAGATCGCGAGCGGGGCGGGGGCCGGGCCGAGGACGCTGATGCCGGGCAGCTGCGGCGCGGCGCGGGCCAGCGCACGGGAAGCGAAATCGGCCGAATCGGGGTCGCCGGCGCTGACGATCAGCGCCGCGAGGCGCCCGAACGGCGGCAGCCCCGCCGCCCGCCGCGCCGCGGCCTCGGCGGAGAGAAACCCGTCGCGGTCGCCGGCGGCGAGCGCCTGCATCACCGGCTGGTCGGGCATATAGGTCTGGATCAGCACATGGCCCGGCCGCTCGGCCCGCCCGGCGCGCCCGGCGACCTGGTGCAGCAGCTGATAGGTCCGCTCCGCCGCGCGCAGATCGCCGCCGCTGAGACCGAGATCGGCGTCGACCACTCCAACGAGGGTCAGCATCGGGAAATGGTGGCCCTTGGCGACGATCTGGGTCCCGATCAGCACATCGTAGCGCTGCGCGACCATCGCATCGGCCAGCTCCGCCGCGGCGCGCGGGCCCGACAGGAAATCGCTGACCATCAGCGCGATGCGCGCGTCGGGAAACCGCGCGGCCACCTCTTCCTTCAGCCGCTCGACCCCCGGCCCGCACGGCACCAGGGTTCCGGCGGTGAGGCATTCGGGGCAGAGCGCCGGAACCGGCGCGGCGTAGCTGCAATGATGGCACAGAAGCCGCCCGGTAAAGCGATGCTCAACCAGCCACGCCGTGCAGCTTGGGCATTGCATCCGGTGGCCGCAGGCGCGGCACAGGGTTAAGGGCGCATAGCCGCGGCGGTTGAGAAACAACAGCGACTGCTCGCCCGCGGCCAAGGTCTGGCCGAGCGCCTCGACCAGCGGCGCCGACAGAAACCGCCGCGGCTCGACCCGCTCCTTGCGCATATCCACGAGCGCGATCGCGGGGAGGCTCGCCTCGGCATGGCGGCGCGGCAGATGCACCCGCTGGTAGCGGCCGCGCCCGATATTGACGACGGTTTCGAGGGACGGGGTCGCCGACACCAATACGATCGGGATATGGGCGAGCGAGGCGCGCAACACCGCCATGTCGCGCGCCTGATAGCAGACGCCGTCCTCCTGTTTGTACGAGGGGTCGTGCTCCTCGTCGACGACGATGAGGCCGAGCTCGGGAAACGGCAGGAAGAGGGCCGAGCGCGCCCCGACGACGATGCGCGCCCGGCCGGCGGCGACCGCCCGCCAGGCGTCGCGCCGCTGGGTCTGCGACACGTCGGAATGCCATTCCACCGGCATCGCGCCAAAGCGGCGGCGGAACCGGTCGAGCCATTGCGCCCCGAGCGCGATCTCGGGCAACAGCACCAGCACCTGACGCCCGGCGGTCAGCGCCGCGGCGATCGCTTCGAAATAGGTCTCGGTCTTGCCCGATCCGGTGACCCCGTCGAGCACCGTGACGGTGAAGTCGCCGGCGCCGGTGCGCTCGACGAGGCGGTGCGCCGCAGCGCGCTGGTCGGGCGACAGCTTCAGGCCGGGAGCATTCCACTCACCCTGCGGGGGTGACCGAGGCGCGTCCGGCAGCAGCAGCTCGCCGACATGGCCGGCGGCGATCAGCCCGCGCACCACCGCGGCGCCGCACCCCGCCCGCCGAGCCGCCTCCGCGATCGACCAGGCCGACCCGTCGCGCAGGGCCTTGAGCACCCGCCGGCGCGACGCGGTCAGCGGCTTTTTGGGGTTGGGTTCGGCGAAGGCCGTGAGACCCGCCGGCGTTATGGCGCAGACCCGGCGCGGCGGCGGCGGCAGCAAGGCCTCCTCGACGCTCATCGCCATGCGCAGCACGGCGCCCGGGGCGCTCAGCGTATAGAGGGCGACGCGCTCGACAAACCGCCGCAGCTCCGGACGCACCTTCGGCGTCGGCAGGATTTCGACGATCGGCTTCAGCCGTTCGAGCGGGAGCGCCGAGCCCGATTCCTCGTCCGCCCCCTCCCACACCACGCCAATGACGCGCCGGGACCCGAGGCTCACCCGCACAAAGCTGCCGGGCTCGGGGACCGCTTGACCCTCCGGCGCGAGGTAATCGAGCGGCTCCGGCAACGGCAACGGCAGCATCACCCGCACCGGTCGCCCCGCAAGAGGACGATCGGTCTCCCCGCTGTTGGCAGGGCTATCGGGCATCGCTACACTCATCGGATGATCACCCGGTGCCCCGCCTTCGATCGCGCGCGTGCTCCGCTCCTCGCCGGGGCGAGGTAATAGAAGTGGCCGACCTGCCGCGCGACAAGCCGCACAGCGAGCCCGCTGCCGTCGCGGCGCCCGAATCGCCGGGCGGGATCGGCGGGCGGGAAATCATCGCCTATCTGCGCCGGCATCCCGATTTCCTCGACCGCCACCCGGAGGCGCTGCGCCTGTTGGGCGCGCCGACTCGCGAGATTGGCCAGGATGTCGTCGATTTCCAACATTTTCAGATCGAGCGGCTGCGTCGCGATCTGGCGCGCGTCAATCTCGAGCACCGCACCCTGATCGCCGCCAGCCGCGGCAATCTGGCGAGCCAGGGCCGGGTGCACAAGGCGGTGATCGCGATCCTCGCCGCGCCGAGCTTCGAGCAGCTGCTGCAGACCGTGACGACCGACCTTGGCGTGCTGCTCGATGTCGACGTCGTGACGATCGGCGTCGAAAGCAGCGCAGCCCCGGCGGGCCGGCTCAGCCTGCATGGCATCCAGCTGTTGAAGGAGGGCGCGGTCGACGCGCTGCTCGGTCCGGAGCGCTCCGCGCTGTTGCGCGTCGACGCGGCGGGCGACGCAGCGCTGTTCGGTGCCGCCGCCGGGCTCGTGCGCTCGCAGGCCTTGCTGCGCCTCACCTTTGGCCGCAGCGCCCCGGTCGGGCTCCTGTGCATCGGCACGCGCCAGCCCGGGCGCTTTCATCCCGGACTCGGCACCGAGGGGTTGACCTTCCTCGCCCGCGCCCTCGGCATCACCATCGCGCAATGGCTGAACCCGCCACGTTGAGGCGGCGCCCTATTCCCCTCTCCGCCCGTCAGGGGGGAGAGGGAGGGGCCCGCGCCGCAGGCGTGGGAGGGTGAGGTGGGTGTCGGCAAGCGCTCTGGAATCCCCCACCTCACGCCAACCCTCTCCGCCCCCAAGGGCGGAGAGGGAGGAAAACCGTTTCCCGCCCTTCCCGACCCGGTGCCGCTGGCGCGGTTTTCCGCCGCCGATGATCTGCGCGCCGCGATCCATTTGTGGACGGCCTGGCTCGGCGGCGAGCGCCGCGCCTCGGCTCACACGATCGCCGCCTATGGCCGCGACCTCGCCGGGTTTCTCGATTTCCTGACCGGCCATCTCGGCGAGATGCCGGGCCTGGCAAGCCTCAACCATCTGCTCCCCTCGGATTTCCGCGCCTATCTCGCGCATCGCG
>WNFC01038035.1_pt1 | contig 10317 bp, 15 predicted proteins | sample 5400541 | NCBI WGS metagenome assembly WNFC01 (sample SAMN13153342, study PRJNA577476) | soil metagenome | isolation source: 120 cm saprolite under Douglas fir tree site 2 hole 2 replicate 1 | place: USA:California | collected 2015-04-18 | reverse complement strand
ACAGCCAGAAGAGACGGTCGAGGCGCCCGAATTGCGGTCGCTTCGATCGGCGGCGAAGCAGGACGAGTTGTTGCCGCAGCGCCAGGTTCTCGAGCGCGAGGTCAGTGCGGGTTCTGAGCGACGCACGCAGCGCGCCCAACAGAGCGATTACGAGGGACATTGCCTCCCTGGCTCGCACGCCGCTGGGTCATCGTCCAGTCTGGGCGACAGGATTTTGGCAAAGGACACCGAGAACGCCCACCATTAATCGCTGCGCGAGTGTCCGTGAGCAATCGATCGAGGGTCGCGGCGCTGGCCGAGAGCACGTGCTCACGCACGACTTTGTCGAGTTGAAGATGCCCGTGACGCTCAAGCGCGGGTACCAGAACTGACAACAACGGCTGCCGTCGCTTGCCGCAAACCCGGTCAGACGCCTCCCAGAGGACAATCACCGCTGCTCGGACAGCCTCATCGTACAGGCGTAGGCGTGGTCGTCGCGTTTCGATCCCCGCGGCCCGCGGCTCGGCCTTGAGAACCCGAATCGCATGCTTGCGGTGGTATCCCGTCAGCGCCACGAACTCGTCGAGGATTCGAAGCTTCTCTTTTCTCGCGCTTGCTCTATACCGTTCGCCGATTGCTCTGAAGAGTTCTCCTCTGGTTGCAACGGTGATCTTCCTTGCCATCGTGACCTCCTTGGTCCGCCACCGCTGGTAGCAGACTTCGTGAGGCAACGACCCCCGCTCGGTAACGTTTTGAGCGAGTCAATGCGGAGCGTGAACGATGTTGTCGCCATTGACCTGAGCCTAGCGCCACATGCGCATGCGGTCATGGGCCTTCCGGCGACCAAGTACCCGCCGACCGCTCTCTTAGCTAAGAACGGATGGTCAATATCGGCCGATCAAGGTTCCGCAAAGGGGAAGTTGTCGCCCGATCAGTGACCTGTCGAGATCGACCTGAGCCGGTCGACGCACCGCCCCCGATGCAGCGGCCTTGTGAAAAAGGGAGTGGCAGTTTTTGCAAGCTGTCCGCTCGGAGCCCATCGGGTTTTGATTGGTTGCGGAAATGGAACCCTTTCACAAGAGTAGGCCAACAGACTAGGGGCTTCCAGGCCGATAGGGGGTGGCCTCAACAGTAGCGTTTAACAGCGTTGAGAAGCTCGTCGATCAAGAAAGGTTTACATAAGAAACCGGCGGCGCATCTCGGCTGCATGGCGGTGAATCTCGGGCGGGCCGATTACCCTGACTGCCGCGCGATCTTTTCGTCCAGCTCTCCTCGAGCAAGCGAAACGACGGTTTTGAGAAATGTATTCAACATCGCGGCCACATAGGTCTGTACCAATATAGGAAGGACAATCGGCTCGAACCCGGTTCTGCGAGGGAAATCAGGACAGCCGAGTGCTATCTGGTTGTTGAGCACTGGCATCGGTGTCGCTCGGCCACCACTCATAACCAGTGCGTCGACGAGTCCCTGGATGTCGTGGTTCTGGCGAGATTGGTAGCTTAGAGCCCGCTTGAGAAGGTGGTTTTCGATTTCGTTGAAGCCGGATAATTCCCGGTAGAAGTCCTCGACCAGCGCTCCAGCCCCGAATAGCGTTCGATGTTATCGCGAATTAAAATATATGGTCTCTTCTGCGGGCAGCGCTCCAGTCCAGAAATCTACTTCTTCCCCCAATCCCGGAGGAAAAAGCCCGGTGGCCTTGTAGCCCATACTTCTTTCGGCGTTGCCGAGAAGAAATGCCGAAGCCTCAAAGGAGATGACGTCCGGATTCGTTGCGCGCGAATAAGCCTTCAGTTTCTTCCATTCGCCGATAGTCACGACAAGGTCCCAGCTGTACATCAGGATCGCTGTAGCAATAGCCTTAATGATCTCCTTCTCGGAGCTGTTCGCTAGGAACTTGGACCAGCCGCTGCCATTCATTAGTGGCTCGCACAGCGTTCCTAGCCGGGTCTTTGTCCAAGGTCGTCGTCCTAACCGATCGCTTAGCCATGCCCACACGGCTGTTTCCTTTCCGCCTGTCGCTACGCGCTCGCAAAACGTCAAGAACAATGATGGAGCGTAGGTTCGACCCTAACCCCTCGCATCCGAAAACGCACGCGGCCGTATCAGAACGTTGGTTGTCGATCAGCGGACGCACTCAAACTTGGGGGGCGTTCACTTTCCGGTGATATGGCGAAGGAACGGCGCTGCTCCGAATGAAGCGTTCGCCTAATTCCTGGGGAGGGAATGCAAGATGAGCTTGCGAAAAATCAGCAGTGGGGCACTTCTGTCTTCAGCTGTCCTTTTTTGTTTTCTCCCGCTTGTCGCTGCGCAGGCGCAAGACGTTGACGTACAGGGCAACCTGACGATGCACGATTCAACGGACTCCACCGTGGGCAATGTTTTGAAGGAGGGCGTGCCGTTCCTTCACAATTTCGGCACCAACAACACTTTCCTTGGCAGCGGCGCGGGCAACTTCACGATGAGCGGCAGCGGCAACACCGCCGCTGGGAACAGCGCCTTCAATTTGAACACAACCGGTAGCGACAACACTGCCACCGGGTTCGGCGCGCTTGGAAGCAACGATTCAGGCAGCCGCAACACCGCCACTGGGCGAACCGCGCTTTTCAGCAATACCTCGGGCACTGAGAACACCGCGACCGGAGCCAGCGCGCTCTACTTCAACAGCACCGGCAACTTCAACACGGCCAGCGGCTCCAATGCCCTATTCAGCAACTTCGGCGGCAGCTTCAACACTGCCACCGGACACAGCGCCCTCATCAATAACGCCAACGGCAGCGACAACACCGCCAACGGATACCGTGCGCTCTACTCCAACACCATGGGCATCGAAAACAGCGCAAGCGGGACCATGGCGCTCCACAACAACACCATTGGCAGCAGGAACACCGCAAGCGGGAGCATGGCGCTCCACAACAACACCACCGCCGAAAGTAACACCGCAATCGGCTTCATTGCGCTCTACTCCAACGCTACTGGTTACGACAACACCGCCACCGGGGATAGCGCGCTCTACAACAACTACACCGGCAGCGACAACACCGCCAACGGAGTTGGCGCGCTCTCCCACAACACCATTGGCAGCTGGAACACCGCAAGCGGGGTTGGTGCGCTCTACAGCAACGGCACCGGCAGCAACAACACTGCCATTGGGTATTTGGCCGACGTTGCCACCGAGGATTTAACGAATGCCACGGCCATCGGCTCCGGTGCAATCGTCAACGCCAACAACAAAATCCGGCTCGGCGACACTGCGGTAACAGTCATCGAAGGCCAGGTGCCCTACACGTACACCTCCGACCGAAACAAAAAGGAGAACTTCCAGCGGGTGGACGCAGACGAGGTACTCACCAAGCTCCGCGGGCTGGGCGTCACGAGCTGGAACTATAAGGGCCAGGATGCAAAGCAATTCCGCCACTATGGTCCGGTGGCTCAGGACTTCTTCGCCGCCTTTGGCCACGACGCCGTTGGAACCATTGGAACGCCCACCACCATTACCTCCGGCGACCTGGACGGAATCCTGATGATCGCAGCGCAGGCGCTTGAGAAGCGGACGGTAGAACAGGAGAAGGAAATCGCCGCGCTCAGGGCGCGGCTTGAGGCACTAGAGCGGCGGGGCTGCGAGGCCGGCGCGGATGTGAGCGCCGGGCTCTAAGCCTCGTCGTGGGTCCGCGCACCATGACGGACACGCAAAAAGCCGCTACGTTGGTTGTTTGCGCATTTCTTCTTGTTCTGAGTGTCGTCTGCCCTTTTCATGCCGAGAAGCATACAAGCCTGGGCACTGAGAGTGTCAGCGAAGTCCTGGGTTTCACCTATTAAAGCCGGTTCAGCGGTTCATCGCCAGCTCAAGCTACATTCTTTGCCTGCGCTTTGCTGGGACGCTTGCGCTGATTTTGGCTTTCTCACGATGCTGGCCATGCTCAGCCTTCAAACGTGAACCTGCCGCGGGCGCCCTCTGCCGTACTGATGGGGCCCACCTGAAAGACATCCACCGAGCGGGGGTCGCCCCGGTGTGCCCTTGTCCTGAACCATTTGAAAGCGCCTGTTGAAGAAAGTCTGACCTAGCGTAGTTTTTCTACTGTCGCGCATGCTCACCTCGAGCAACGTTCTTCAAAAGACGGCGAATTGCTCGTATCATTGGGATTGGTCTAGCTCGTGAGGGGGTCCGCATGGGCAAGCGAACCAATCCGGTGTTGGCGCTGCTTCTCCTCATGCTTATCGGCGCCACTGGGTGTGTCGGAAGCCCCATCCACCAAACTGCCAAATACAACTCGGTCCAGTCCACCATTAGCGAGAACAATGACAACTTGCTGCAAATGAAGGCTGGCATGTCTCGCGAACAGGTGGTGAAGCTGATGGGGAAGCCAGAGCGCTCCGAAGGCTACGCTTGGGGGTCCGCTTGGCTCTACAGAACTGCCATGACGAGCGGTGTCTACGGCACCGCGGATAGCGACTTTACGCCCGTCGTGTTTGACGGCGAAAGCAAGGTCGTTGGCTGGGGAAGAAACTTCTTCGTCGAGCACGCGAAGCGGTACGAGATCAGCGTCAAGCAGCAATAGCTCACGTAGACGCAGGACGCGCGAACGCCTCGGGCTTTGGACGTTCGCGCGCGATCGACTTTCTTGCAGCGCGCGCTGGGATACCGCGGGGTCCCGCTGTTCCGCGCATTCAGGTTCAACGCGGGTTGCGGCGGGAAGCTCGCGCGGGATCAAATTGTTATCCTTCGTAGCGGGCTAGGGTCGCTCCCGAAAAGCCGTCTTCCTCGGCCGGTCTGCCCATTTCAATTCCCCGAGGACCGCTGTTTGCGCCGAGGGACGCGGGATGGTCAGAAAGCCCTGGAATGCCGAGGTTCTGTACGGGCCTGGTCCGCGCCGAGAGCAGGCCTGGCTACGAGCAGTGTTTCTCCTGGAAATCGAGACCTATTTTCCAGAAGTCCTCGCCGCGTTGAAAGAAAGCGTCTACGAAAAATGGCGATCAGCAGCCATGCTCCTGTATCAAAACAGGACTCCAGAAGACATCGCGGGCGGGGTAGATCGGCTCATGCTCTGGGACCGCGTGAAGACTGCTCGCTCGCCGGAATGTAAGTCGGCGAGTGACGCCCTTGATCAATGGGCGGAACGGGATGGCCTGGCGCGCACCTGGGCACTCGACGAGGCGGTCGACAGTATGGGTTTCTGGAGCTGGAAGGTGGAACATGGTCCAGATTCGGAACCCATACCAGTGAATGAGATCGAAAAACCTCTGAGCTGGATTGGATCCAGCCTTCAAACTTTCCGAAGGCTAAGTGATGCTCCAGACAGCACGCCCCTTGCTGCCTGGGACCCGGGAGAAGAAACACTCGCTGCGTTCAGGGAGAGAGTTGAGCGCAATATCGAAAAGCAACAGAGGTGGTGTCGAAAAATGGGCTGTCAGCCGATTAAGCAACGCAGGAAGTCACGAGGCCGATCGATTGAAGTTCGGATGTGGTGGCTGGCTCTTCGGAAGATCAAAAATCTCAACTGTGAGCAGATTGCCGATAAGGAACAACTTCGCCGAGCCACGACTGCGGGAGAGCGCAGCGGGAAAGAGCTGGCCATCTCCGGGAGTGGTGTCCTAAAGGCCATCACGGAACTCGAAAACCAGTTGGGGCTCGATCCGGAGTTATCAAAACGCACGTAACTCCGGGAGCAAGCTAGGCGGTTGGTGTCTCATGCTGTGCACGATGGACGCCACGCCGAACCGATTTCCCGATTCAGTTCTGCCTCTTTCAGCGCGTAGACGCCTAGCACTAGACGCCGAAGTCGATGTGCGAACTGTGTCCGCCTCCCACTACGTCTTTGGAACTGCCGGCTTTGCTGCTTGCCGAGCATCGATCGATCGCCAGATGAAGCTCCAAGCGATTGCAGAGATGGCGTAGACGACAAACGACTCATTATCGAGGCCCGTGGTCAGGCTAATCAACGCGATCGCGATGATGAACGAGAGCGCCGCAGTTATCCCCGGTCTGGAACGGGGCCCCCACCGGCTTCGTTTAAGGAATAAGCGAATGATGAAGCCGAGGACACCAATCCCCAGGAATCCACCAACTAGAAAGCCAACGAAATACATGGCGAGCCCCCTTCGGAAACCGGCAACGAGCCACACTACTACGCAGACAGTCGCGGGCCACGCGCGGGCGGCTGCGCAGCGCGCGCTCGCCTTCACAGGTGTCGCCGGTTTCAATTACAATCCAACGCACTGAGATGCCCCCGAGGGGCCGGACGCGGATAAGCGCGCTGGGGAGTTCATCCGGGCAATTAAAAAGTCGAAGGGCGGCCGAGTCAGCTACGGCGACGTGCTGATAAAGCGAAGGCGGGCGGCGGCGTTGGCCACGCTCTAGTTCGGTGTCCCCCGCGGCGACGTGTCATTCCCACGATGGCTCCCAGTCATCGAAAACAGGCTCGCCCGTCGCGGCGCGTTGATGCTGGCGAAGTTTTTCGCGCTCGCGCTCGTAAATTTCTCGGTTGATTTGCTCCTGAAACTCGGGCGTCCCAGGCTTCGGAGGTGGCGCTTCAGCCGGCTTGTATAGCCAGGCGTGGCAGCGGGAGAAGGCCGCAGCGACGGCCAGCGCGATAGGCGGCCCAACGATCGACTGCTGCTGGGCCTCAAGGGCAGTATGAGCGAGTACGAACTCGATCTCTTGCGTCAACGCTCTCTCGAGGCTCGCTGGGCGAAGGCGCGGCGCGGTGAGCTGGTGATCCAGGCGCCGGTGGGCTTCGTCAAGACCGCCCACCAGCGTCTGGAGAAGGATTCCGACCTGCCGTGCGGCACGCAATCGAGTTGGTCTTCGCAAAGTTCTTCGAGCTGGCCAGCGCGCGTCAGGTGGCGATGTGGTTCATCGACCACGGCGTCGATCTACCTGCGAAAAGGCAAGGATTAACGGGCTGGGAGACGTGGTGGCGACGACCGGCCTATCGGAATGTAATCAGCGTGCTGAAGGAGCCGACCTACGCGGGCGCTTACGCCTACGGGCGAACGACGTCTCAGCGACAGGTGGTCGACGGAACCCTCCAGAAGACGATTGCGCGCAAGCGAGTGGACGAGTGGACCGTATTGATTCCCGAGCATCACGACGGCTACATCTCCTGGGAGCAGTTCGCCAGGGTCCAGCAGATGCTTGACAATAATTCCGCCGGCTTTCAGTCGAATCAGCGTCCCGGAGCACCGAAGAAGGCACCGGCGCTGCTCGCGGGGCTGCTGCGCTGCCGCCGCTGCGGCCGTAAGCTGATGGTGGGCTACTCGGGCAAGAAATGCGTCCGTCCCACGATATCAGTGCCATCGAGGCGATCCGCCAGTTAGCGCTCATCTGCGCTGACAAGGCGACCGCCGCCTATCTGAACCGCAACGGCATGTTGACCGCCCGCGGAAACCGATGGGGTTGCATGTCGATCACCTCACTTCGGAACAAGCGCGGAATCGCCGGTACTCGACTGAGCGGCAGAACGGCAACGGGCTGAAGGGTGGATGAACTTGACGGAGGCCGCAAATCACCTCGGCGTCGCGGCGAAGACCGTGCGCCGATTCGCCGAGCATGGCGATGTGAAGGCAATGCATCCGCTCCATGACGGTCCCTGGGTGTTCAACTCCACCGATCTTGAAGACCCAAGCTTCCGTGCGCGACTCGAGCAACGACTGAGCGGCACCACCCCCGCGGGACCAGATGTCAGGCAACTCGCCCTGGCGATTTCAACCACATACCGAGGTGAAGCACTGTGACTCCCACTTGTAGTACTCGACAAATGCGAAGAGAAGGCGACGAAAATGCCGGTCGTTCAACACGATGGTGTGGTCGAGTAGCTCGCGGCGGAGCGTGCCGACGAACCGCTCGGCCACGCCGTTGCCAGGGGCTACGGTAGCTGATGCGGGTCGGCTCGAGTCCCATGGACCGGACCACCGTGACGAGCTCGGCCGAGAAGCTCGAGTCGCGGTCGAAGACCAAGTACTTGGCTGCGGTGTGGAAGGGGAAGGCCTCCCGCAACTGCTGCATGACCCAGGACGCCGTAGGGTGCGCCGTGAGGTCCCAGTGTAAAATCTCGCGTCGGCGGTACCGTATCACGAAGAGTACATAGAAGATTCGGAAGGTCGCCGTCGGCACGGTGAAGAAGTCCATCGCGGCGAACACCTCGCGATGGTTCCTCAAGAATGTCATCCAGGTTTGGCGGCGCTCTGGTCGACGTAAGAGAGTGCGAAGGTAGCGAGACACGCTGCGCTCGGAAACCTTGAACCCCAGCCGAAGTAACTCGCCGTGGATCCTGGGTGCGCGCCAGAGGTTCTCCGTCGCCATCCTGCGAATGAGGTGGCGCACTTCCCTGGCGACGGCGACCTCCCCGGTTACCGCGGCGGGACAGCCACCGCCAGTACAGCCTGAAGTCAGCACGGTGCCAACGGATGACTGTCTCAGACTTGACGATGACGAGGGCGTCCGCCCAGCCAGACCACAACTGTCGAAGGGCGACCCAGAAGGCTCGGTCGGCGGGCCGGATGAGAGGGCGTCGCCGAGGCGCCAAGGTGGCGAGCTGCTGGCGAAGGGCGAGGTTCTCGAGCAGGAGATCGCGGCGGGAACGGAAGCCCGAGACGAACACCCGCATCGACATCGCCACGAGTCGAAGCATGGAGAAGAGAGGCTGCCGTGCCCGACCCGAAACATCAATGAATCCCTAAGGGACGACGTTCTGGCGAACGACAAGCGCCATGCCTGTCCCAGAGTCGAGGCAGATCCAACTGACTCATTAGGCGCTCAAGCTTCCCTTTATCCACGGATTTCGTAGAGCTCAAGTTCAGCGATCGCTCCCAACGAGCGCAGACTTGTTGCGCGGCCCGAATTCTCCGGTCGTCGTCGCGTGGCAGCGGCATGTTGAATATCCGCGCGAAAAGCTTCGACCAGCTCAAGGCCGAGAAGAGTTTGTTTGTAGGCAGCGGCAACCTCGTTCCAAGTTGGTGGAGCTTCTGCAAGGGCACGGCGCATGTCTTCAGTGAGGAGGCTCGCCATGTGGTTCCTCTTCAAGGGCGCAAGCACGGCGGTCTTGGCTTGGGGGTGTGGAACGAGGGCCGCGATGATTCTGTCTCGCAGAGTTACCCATTCCGGGCTCGTCACCAACACGTTGACCGTAGTTCTATCTTCCAGCTCGCCTCGCGGCTTTGCCATCACTTCTAGGATACGGGTGAGTTCGCGGACTCCGACAAGAGCTGTGCGGAGGTCGCTTGCCGCTTCGGCTGCGGTGGCAATGCGGCGAGCGTCCGCTTCCTTCCCGGCCAGTCTCCATATACGTTGTGGAAAGTGCAGGGATGTCCCTGCTCATGTTCCAGGCATTGATTATCACCACAATTAGAATCGAAGGTTGTCACATCAGTCCAGGTGACGGGCATAGGATTGGGTGGATTATCGACCTGAGAGAGCTGATCGAGAAGCGCCAGGAAGTCTGGATCGTCATGCGCAGGAGGAGGGCCGTCCATGTGCAGAGCAATGTACTGCTGCATGATGTTGCAGGATTGATCCGCATTAGCTGAAGTACCCACGAGGACGAGGGAAAGCGCAAAGAAAAAAACCAGGGTTCGCACAGCTAAGGGGACAAAGACTCGCATAGGGGCGCCTGTTGGGTAGTTCTTCTACGCCCTAACCAGTACGCCCTAACCAGCTATTCGACAATTAGGAAGTTTAAGCGTGATACGTCGCAAAAGGCGGCGTTACCCTCTTGATAGTGCACGGTCGGGGCGGGCTGTGGCTGGCAAAAACTGGATCGCGGTTGACGCAGAGATAGCTGTCGTTGGCCAAAACTCGATCCAACGGCTGATCGACCGACGAGTTGCCCGACTCTTGGACGTGGCCCGGCGCTGCAACCGCAGCAGTGCACAAGGCGATCGCTGACGTCAACGCGGCCCGATCCGTCCGACTCGGCGACTCCGCTCGTGGGCAACCATCGCCGTAAGGGATCAGATTAGTAGCCATCACGGCCGACTGCAGGCGGCTGCTCTGACGGACGCGCAACGCGACGAATGGGAAAAACCTTAGCGGCTCGGACGATCCTTCGCCATGTTGGCGAATTGCTCGCACGAGCGACCCGCGGCCTCTGCAAGAGCGGCAAGGCATTGATGAATAGTCGATTTAGAAAGCGGGGGAACCAACGTCTCGTCTAGGCAATGATTTAGACACTCCTCCTTCCCATCCTCTTTCAATAGACCGCAATTTGACGGCCTTGGTGCAGTGCCCCAGCCAGTGGGCGGCGAGGCAAGCGTGTGACGTCCCGCGCAGGCTCTACCCACTTCGGCAATGCCGACCTGCGCAAGGCGCTTTACATGCCAACGCTCACCCGCTTTGACATCCAC
>WNFC01015470.1_pt1 | contig 10317 bp, 8 predicted proteins | sample 5400541 | NCBI WGS metagenome assembly WNFC01 (sample SAMN13153342, study PRJNA577476) | soil metagenome | isolation source: 120 cm saprolite under Douglas fir tree site 2 hole 2 replicate 1 | place: USA:California | collected 2015-04-18 | reverse complement strand
GGCGCGTTGGCCGGGAAGCCCGAGCCACTGACGGCGACGACCGTTCCCGGAGGACCGACCTTCGGGAGCAGGCTGATCTTCGGCGTGGGGGATCCCGGTGACGCCGTCGGGGTAGGTGTCGGTGTCACCGGGGACGGCGATACCGAGGTCGGCGTGTTCGGAATCGTGACCCGGCGGGTGGTCTTCGCCTCGGGGCCCCCGCGCCGGGTCATTGTGTGGCCGGTGAAGATCGTGCTCGGCGGCGAGGTCGACACCGAGGTGCCGGCCCAGTCCGTCTCGGTCAGCGAGATCGAGTAGGCCCCGGCGGTCGCGTAGGTATGCGTGGTCGTTGGGCCGGTGGTGTCCTGGGTCGCGCCGTCGCCGAAGTCCCAGTGGTAGTTGGCGATGGTCCCGTAGGCGATGGTGGAGGCCGAGGCGTCGAAGCCCGTCGGCTGGCCAGGTCCGGCAGGGGTTACGGCGAAAGACGCCACCGGCCGCTGGTCGGGGGTGATGGCGAGGGGTCCGTCCCCGAGAGGGCAGGAAGACACGGCCGCGGCGGCGCAGCCCGTCAGGGCCTTCTTGGCGGTGTCCAGGGTGAGCGCCCAGGATCTGCTCGTGGCGTCGTCGAAGGCGGTGACCTCGACACGCGCTCCATCCGGCGTCGCCGCAAGCGCGCTCGGGAACGTGCCGCCGACGCCGATCGCCGGTGTCGGGGCGCCGGTGGCCGGCAGCGGGATCGGGTCCAATTGTTGGTTGTTGGTGTCCGCCGCATAAAGGGTGCTGGATCCCACTGGGGTCGTTGCGATCGCCAACGCCACGGGGTCTGGGATGCTCGGGAGTGTTGAAAGGAGCTGAGCAGGGAGCGGTGTCTTGGTTCCTTCATGCGGCGTCGTTCCCAACACGATCTGGTCCACGTAGCCTGCTCCGCCGAACGGAGGGGGAGGAACCCCGGGAAGGGGGGTTCCGACGAAGCGGCCGACTGCCACGTACGCGTCGGCGCCATCCGGTGAGACGACGAGGGCACGAGGCGGGCCTCCTGGCACGGGGACCGGAGGTGCCGCCTGGGTGCCGTCCGAAACCTTGAGCGACAAGAGGCCCGTGATGTCCAGGACGTACAACCGCTGGCCGTCGGGGCTGACGGCAACGTCCACAGCTGACTGACCGGGGGAGATCCGGGCGCCCGCGGTCAGGCTCGGGCCGGTCCCAATGGCGACGGGGAGGATCGTGCCGGTGCCGCCGGTAGGCAACGTGTCCACGACGAACGCCTTCGAACCGTCAGGGGTGATCGCAATCGCCCGCGGTTGGAACCCCACGCTGGCCGTGACGCCGCCCACCACCTGATTGGTTGACGTCCGGATCAAAGCAAGCTCCGGGGACGTGATCGTCAACTGCACCGGCGCCCTGTCGAACAACGCTGTGCCTCTGAATGGCACCAAGGTCACGAGGACGAACTGGGCATCGGGCGTGACGGCGATGGCGGTCGGGATTCCGTGCAGGGTCGTGATTACCGTTACCGTGGTGTTGGTGAACGCGTTCAGCACCGCGACATTCGTGCCCGAGATCACATAGGCGAGCGGCGGTCCCCCCGAGGGCGCACTGGCCGCGGCAGGCCGTTGCCTCACCCAGGTGATTCCGGAGGTGATGAGCAGCGCGACGACAAGAGCCAGCACGGCCCGCCTCCGGGATGCACCTCCGGATGGGTTCATTGGAACGGCGATTGTAACGGCGTGCTGGGCGCGGGCAGGGGCCAGGAGCCGCCGAGGAGGGAGGTCCGCCTCGAAGGGTCGATCCCTGTTCCCTTTGGGGCAGGGACCTTCTCCCCAAGGGCTGGCCACGCGCCGGTGTCACTCTTCCTCTCCGCGGTCTACGTTAGACCTGTGCCGACATCTGAACCATCGAGCTGGGTCGGGTGGGCAACGGATGACGCCCCGGTCACGCTCCAGACGCCGCCTGGGGTGGCGTTCACGCGCGTCGAAGGACTGTCGGACACCTACCTGACCTGGGACGGCCCCGGCGGGGCCGTCTTCAGCATCCTCGCGACGGACCGCCCCCTCGCTCCCGGTGAGTTGGCGGAGGGGGAACGGGGCCGAGGCGTCGACGTCCAGGTGATCCGAGACGAGGTGTGCCGGGACGATGCAGGGGCCCGGTGCGTCGAGCTGCGACTTGCCCGGGACCAACCCTGGGAGTTCAGGGCGACCCCGGACGGCGGGATGATCGACGCCCCGCCCGAGCACGTGGTCGAGATCGCCTCGCACCGGTATTGGTGCCAGGCCCACGGGGGGATCCGGGTTGGCTACCGCGTCCGCGAGGATGCCTCGAGTGACCTCAAGGCCATGCTCCAGGCCATGCTCGAGAGCGCCCGGCTGAGTTCGTGACGAGGTAGGGTGCCGCCCGCGCTGGCGCCACGGCCTTCCGACCCCGTCGCCGACCGGGTTCGAAGCCCGCGGGGAGTCGGGCCGCACCAGACGGACGCTGACCCCAGCATGCTGGCGCCGGACGCCCTCGCCCATCTGAAACGATCCGACGCCGGCTGGAGGGCCATGGCGATGGTCGCCCTGCAGCGCCGGGCGGGGAACGCCGCGCTCCAGAGCGTGCTGCAACGGGAGGATGACAGCGACACCCGCGCACCCGATGCCGTACCGCCCGAGCAGGTGCCCCCGGGGGCCGGGGGTCCGGCTGCTGCCGCCCAGGCTGCCCTTGCCGCCCAGCAAGCCGAGGCTGCGGCAACCCTGACGCGCCTGGGGACCATCGTCACCCAGCTCAACGCGAGTCCCGATCCCACGTTCCGGCACACGGGGGCGCTGTTCTCCGGTGCCGCGTCGCGCCTGCACTACGACGCATTTACGCCTCGCAGCGACAGTGCTCAGCTCAACCTCGCTGCCGGCACCAGCGCCGCGACGACCGCGTACTTCTTCCGCGGTGCGACCCAGAACAACCAGCACCAGTCGGTGCCGAACACGATGGGGACCATCGACTTCGCCTCCAGCACGGTGCTGGTCCGGGGCAAGTATGCGGATGGGACGGCGCCCACCGACACGTACCTCATGAATGTCTTCGTGCACGAGGCCAGCCACATGCTCGTTGCCTCCTACGGCGAGCACCCGGCCACCAGGACCGACGCCGGCAGCTTCGACCGGTACCGGGACGAGTTCCGGGCCTACTACGTCGAGCCAACCGGCCCGTACTCCGGCAAGGTGGGCGACGATCGTGCCGCCGCGATCAAGACGCACATCGTGGGCACGAGCGCCGCGCCGCCGACCGGCTACCCGGACATCCAGCAGGCCTACTGGAATCCGGCCAACGCCGCCACGTTCCGGGCGCAGGTGGACGCCCACAAGCGTCCCGACGGGTTCAACCTGACCAACCGCCTGGACCTCGACCAGCTCTTCACCGGTCTCGTCGGCATCCCCGCGGGCACCAGCACGATCGGCCAGGTCCTCGTCTTGATCAGCCGGCTCGACCCGGGTGGCCGGGATGAAGCCAGGACGAGCAGCCTGATCACCCAGAAGATCGCCCTGCTCCCCGCCGACGCCGGCGCGCGAGTGACCCGCGCCCTCACGTTCACGGCCGCGGCAGCAACCTCGCCGTCCATGTCCGTCGCCGCCAACCCGGCGGTGCGCGCCGTGCTCGACGCCGTGGCATCCGGCGACCCCGCGGCGATCACGCTCTCGTACGGCGCCCTGCCGGTCGAGCAACGGGGCAACCTGCAACTCAATCCCGCGATCGCAGTCTTCATCGACCGCTATGCCGCCGACGACCAGCAGCGGGCGGGCACCTACGCCATGGTGGAGGGGATGTCGGTCGGGCAGTACCAGGCTGCCGTCGCGTTCCTCGCGGCATGTGACCGGGCTCGCGGGGAACTCGTAGCCAGCCCGCCGCCGGAGATGCCCGACTACCTGCGAACCGCGCTTTCCGCGCTCAGGTTCACGGTCCGGCTCACCCTCTTCCGATTGACCGAGGACATCCGGCAACGCCATGTCGATGTGTTGCCCGAGCCGGTCCGGACCCAGGTCCGGAACATCCTCCGTGGTGACGCGGAGCCTTGACCGTCGGGCACTGCCCTTTGGGGCAGCCAACGCGTCCCCAAGGTCTGGCCCCGCGCCGCTGCCGGGGGCGTACCCCGCGGGGCTAGCGTTGGGGTCGGATGATCCACGACGTCGACGAATCGCTCCGGACCCTTGTGCGCCGGGATGTGCTCAACGGCGCCAACGTCGATATCTCCTTCGAGGCCCCCTCGAAGGAGTGGTCGACGCGCCGGAGCGGGCCGGCGCTCAACCTCTACCTGTACGACATCCACGAGGACCTCCAGCGCCGCGGGGTGCAGTTCGAGGAGATCCGCAACGAGCGGGGACTCGTCGTCGAGCGCCGGCCGCCACCACGGGAGTTCAAGCTCTCCTACCTGGTGACGGCCTGGACGCAGCGCCCCGAGGACGAGCACCGCCTCCTCTCCGCGGTGCTGTCGTGCTTCCTGCCCATCGACGCGATGCCCGCCGACGTGCTGAAGGGCGAGGTCGCCGACCAGCCCTACCCCCTGCGGGTGACGATCGGCCTCCCGCTGCCGGCGGACCGGGCGATCTCCGATGTCTGGTCGGCCCTGGGCGGCGAGCTGAAGGCGTCGCTCGACCTCGTGGTGACCGCCCCGTTCGACACCCGGCGCCGCCGCGACTACGGGCCCCTGGTTCTCGAAGAGCGCATCGTCATGGCCCAGCTCCAGGAGGAACCGATGGAGCCCACGTTCGTGGGTGTCCCTTCGCCGCTGCCGGGCGTTCCGCCCCCTTCCCCCGTCTACCGGAGGGTGGCGGAGGAGACGCGGGAGTCGGTCGGCGACCCCGAAACGCAGACGGTCACGGTGCGCCGGCTGAGGCCGAAGGGAAGCTGATGAGCACGGAGCCGCCCCCCTCCCTCGCGTACCTGCGCGGCCGCATCGCCCTCGTCGAGTCGCTGGTCCGCCGGGGCGTCGCCCGGCGGCGGGAGCATGACGCCGAGCCAGACGACCGCTTCCGCGGCCTCTACATCTCGGAGGGCCGCGTGGACGAGCTGATGGGCGGCCCGGTCCTGTCCGAGGCCGATTGGGTCCCCGACGAGGAGGCGCAGGCGTTCTCCGCTGCCCTTGAGCGGCAGGCCGACGCCGTGGAGGCGGCGGGGGCCGACCTCCGGCTGCGGCGCCTGGTCCGGTCGTTCGGGCTGGACGGGCTCGACCTCGAGCTCCTGCTGATCGCCCTTGCCCCCGACCTCGACCCGCGTTTCGAGCAGCTCTACGCCTACCTGCAGGACGACGTGTCCCGCCGCCGGGCCAGCACGGGGCTCGCGCTCGAGATGTGCCTGGCCAACCTGGGGGGAGGGGCAGAGCGGAGGCGCTTCCATCACAGCCGCCCGCTGGTCGGTGGAGGGCTGCTGCTGATCGAGGAGTTGGACCGGCCCTTCCTGACGCGGCCGATGCGGGTGCCCGACCGCGTGACCGCCTTCCTGCTGGGGGACGACTCGCTGGACCCGCTGCTGGAGCCTCTGGTCGTGCCGGCGGTGCCGGCCGGCCTGGGAAGGCCCGAACCCCTGGAGCGGTCGCTGCGTTCGGGGGCCCCGCTGCTCTACGTCAGGGAGAGCTCCGGCGCCGGCGGGTGCAGCCTCGCCGCCACGGCGCTGGACCGGGCGGGGATGCGGACGCTGGTCATCGACCTGCACCGGGTCGACCCGGGAGCGGACCTCGCCGAGATTGCAGCAGCCGCCGCCAGGGAGGCCCGCCTGCAGGGAGCGGGCCTGGTGGTTGGACCGGTCGAGGCCATCGCGGAACGCGGCCGCGCTGCCGTCCGGGTGCTGGCGGAGAGCCGGTGCCAGGCGGTGTTGTACGGAACCAGAGGATGGGACCCGAACTGGTCCCGGCAGGTCCCGGTGATCTTCGAGGCGCCGCCGATCGGGCCGGAGGAGCGAAGCGCCGTGTGGCTCGCGGCGCTGGACGGCGCCATCGCCCCCGGGGTCGACACTGCGGCGGCGACGGGGCAGTTCCGCCTCACCCCCGAGCAGGTGTTCCGGGCCGCCGAGGCCGCGCATCGCCAGGCGGTCGCCGAGGACCGGGCCGTCACGCCGGTCGATCTCCAGGCGGGAGCCCGATCGCAGAACGCGGCGGGCCTCGAGCGCCTCGCCCGGCGCATCCGGCCCCAGGTGGACTGGACGGACCTCGTGCTGCCCGACGACGTGGTCGTCCAGCTCCGGGAGCTCACGGCCCGGGCGCGGTACCGGGAGCGGGTGCTGGACTCGTGGGGGATGGGCGCACGCTCCTCCCGTGGCCGCGGCATCACCGGGCTCTTCGCTGGCGACTCCGGCGTGGGCAAGACCATGTCGGCCGAGGTGGTCGCCGCCGATCTGGGCCTGGACCTCTACGTGATCGACCTGTCGACCGTCGTGGACAAGTACATCGGCGAGACGGAGAAGAACCTGGACCGGATCTTTGTCGAGGCGGACCGGGTCAACGGGGTGCTGCTCTTCGACGAGGCAGACGCCATCTTCGGCAAGCGGTCCGAGGTGAAGGACGCCCACGACCGCTACGCCAACGTGGAGGTCGCCTACCTCCTGCAGCGGATGGAGACCTTCGACGGCCTGGCGATCCTCACCACCAACCTCCGGTCCAACCTCGACGAGGCCTTCACCCGCCGCCTTGACGCCATCGTCGACTTCCCGATGCCCGAGGAGGACGAGCGGCTGCGCCTGTGGGCGGCGAACCTCCGGCCGGGGCTGCCGACGGCCGGGGACCTGGACATCCAGTTCCTGGCGAGGGCGTTCCAGCTCTCCGGGGGCAACATCCGCAACATCGCCGTGGCAGCCGCCTACTTCGCCGCGGGCGAGGACCGCCCCGTCGAGATGGCGGACCTGGTGCGGGCGACCGAGCGTGAGTACCGCAAACTCGGCCGCCTGTGCGTCCCGGCCGAGTTCGGGCCGTATTACCCGCTGATCGCGGGGACCCGGTAGTGAGCGTTCTCGTTTGCTGCTTACCCCCGCCCTTTCGGGCAAGCCTGGGTTCCCGAAAGGCAACACTCTTGCCCCTTGCCTTCCGGCCCTGGAGCAGGGAAGCTTGACGGGGGCGGGACCAACCTCATGAGGGGGTAGGTAGGCATGCAGACCTTCGAGAGCGACGCAGTAGCGACCCGGCGACCCCGCCAGGCGGAACGGCGGCAGGCGGAGTCCCAGGCGGCCGTCGGCTGGGCCCTCGCGTCGGGCCACCACGAGTCGCTGCAGCCATCCGGCATCCTTCACCTGCAACGGACGGCCGGCAACGCCAGCGTCGCGGGCATGCTCGGCGAGGAGTCCGAGCGTTCCCCGGTGCTCGACGTCGTGGAGTCCGGCGGCGGGCAGCCGCTGGAGCAGGGCGTCCGGAGCGGCATGGAAGCCAGTTTCGGTCACGACTTCGGCGACGTGCGCGTCCACACCGACGGCCGTGCCACCGACTCGGCCAAGGCCGTCCAGGCCCACGCCTACACGGTCGGCTCGAACATCGTGTTCCAGGGCGATCGCTACTCGCCCGGAACGTCCGAGGGGCAGCGGATGCTCGCCCACGAACTGACCCACGTCGTGCAGCAGCGGTCCGGGCCGGTGGACGGCACGGAGGCAGCGGGCGGCATCAAGGTCAGCGACCCCTCGGACCGCTTCGAGCGGGAGGCCGAGGCGACCGCCGATCACGTGATGTCGGGCGGCGGGCCGGCCAGTGCCAACGCGGCTGGCGGGCAGGCGGCTTCCCCGGTCCAGCGTGAGGAAGCCCCCGAGGAAGAGGTTCAGACCCTGGCGATCCAGCGGGAAGACGCCCCCGAGGAAGAGGTTCAGACCCTTGCGATCCAGCGTGAGGAAGCCCCCGAGGAAGAGACCGAGGGCTGAGGTAGCTGGCCGCCCATCATCGTTTGTTCGTTTGGCCGCGCATTGCGCGGTCAAACGAACAGTCGATTGAAACGACCCCTTCCGGGCGCCACTTTCAGCTTGTCGATAGTCACCGTTCGATCATGCCGGGTCAGTTGCCGACTCCCAGTCCCTGATGTCAGCCGAAGTAACCGGCGTTTCGTCCCCCTTGCCGTCCACCACGAACGCCGTCATCCGGGGCAGCCTGACGAGGCAGTTCTCAAGGTCGGAGCGGAGCTTGGCGTCCAATCCATCCACGAACACGAAGATGGTGAGGTAGAGCGCGTCGGACACCCGTTCGTCCCAGACCTTGAGATCGCGGACACCCTCGACCTCACGCAAGAGAATGTCGGCTGCCAACGGGTCAAGGTCCGAGAGAGCCTCTACGGGGCGGAGTCTCACCCGAAGCCGGAGCACTCAGGCGTGGCTCTCGCTGCCCGCTGCATGCGTGAACCCGAAGATCTCGACCTTGCGGCACGTGGGGTTCTCACCCGGCCCCTTCGGGCACTCGTCGAAGCTCACGCCCACATTCACGACGAAACGAGTTGAGCTGATGCCCTGACCGACCAAAAAGTCTCGGATCTTGACCGCCCGCTGCTTGGATATCTGCTTATTGACCGCTACGTTTCCCGTGCGGTCGGCATGCGGAGACCGGCGACGCCGGTCACGTTCTTTGGGTAGTCAGACACGACCACGCGGAAGAACGACTCGCCGTGATGCGGGTCTGCGAAGGAACCTCTCAGCGCGATGCCGGAGCCACCGATTTCCTGGGCTATCTTGTTCTCGATGGCGATGGTCGGGTCGTGACCGGGCCGACCACCATCCACGTCCTTCTCTGAATCCGCTGGATGGAGACCCTTCTCGTTCAGCCAGGCGTGTCCGCACAGTTCATGTCCGAGAACCCTCGCCCCGTCTGCAGATACTCGCTTCCCGGCGTCCTTGCCGCCGCCCCATGCTCCAAACTCGAAGATCGACCGGGTCGAGTGAAGCACCACCCGCTGGTCGGCGAATGATGTGTGCGGTCCTTCGCTGTCATCGAGCTTGATCTTCCAGGGCTCCGGTTTCGTCAGGTTCACCAGGTCACAGACGCAGTTGCAACCCGTCCTCCCCGACTTGCAGTCTCCGGCGGTGACGTCGCCGGAAAGCGCCACAGCGGAACCGGGACAGATGGCCGCGAGGTAGGCCCCGACATCCTGGAAGACTTTCCGGGGAGGTGTGCCGGGCAGGTCCTTCGCGGCGTCCTCCACGACGAGGGTACGTTGCACTTCCGCCATGGGTCCGTCACTCGAGCCGGTGCTTGCGTGCTCGGTGGGGCAGTCGCAGGGGGCACCGCCGCAGCGCTGCAGAAAAGAAGTCACTGCGGCATTGCCGGCGGTCCTCTGTAACGCCAGCAAGAGAGCCGGGAGCGTCGTGTGGCCTGCGCCGAGATGGGCGTGCCCTGTTCGATGGGCACCCGATCTCGCCTCGCGGCTCGTCAGAGAGAGGCTACGCACTCGAGGAGCCGGGCCCAGTTGTCGACATTGTTCTTGTCCCCGGATGGACAGGGATCCTGGCAATTGCCTCCGGTGTCCTGCGGGCAATACGGCGGGTGTTGGTACGGGGTGCCAGGAGGAGGATCGTCGATCCCCGCGATGTGGCCGGCTTCGTGCAACCAGGTACGTCGTTGCTCGACGACGGGGATCCCGGGATGGAAGAAGAACGGGCAGATCGTGACGAGGCTGTGATCGTCGGCGGCGTCGGCGAGCGCGCTGTGACCGCCACCAGGATTGCACACGCTGTTGGCGCAGGTTCCGCAGACCACCGGCGTATCAAGGGCCTGGTGGATGTTTCGTGCCGTCGTGGCGATCTCGTCCGGGTCCATTGCTGGCTCGTGCAGGATGCGCCGGGCCACCGAGACGATATAGGGGTCGTGGCGCGAAAGGGCCTGGACACCACTGGATGCAAGACTCCGGGCGGCCCAAAGGGTGGCACTCACGGTCTGCTGTTCGCGGCCCGTGAACTGGCGTGTCGCGGGGCCGGTCTGCAACTCGTCCCCGATGCACAGCGAGGCCTTCATCGCGTCTTGCTCCTGGGGACTGAGCTTCGGTTTTGGATCGGCGGACTCGGCCTGGCGACCCAGCACCGGGCCGGTGGCCGCCGTCCCCGCCACGGGTGGTTGTTCAGCCACACAGGGGCAGCCGGCGTGGGAGGTGGCCCCGCACCGCTGAACCGGTTGATCGGGCGGGCTCGAGCGCGCGGGCTGAACGAGCCTTCGGACAGCCTTGTTGCCGGCAGCCGTCTGCAGGGCCAGGACCATGCGCTGCATGTGGGTGGTCCGGTCAGGGGCTGGGGCGGGGGCCGCAGGGTGCCAAGGACGGAAAGGATCAACCTCGTGGACAAACATCAAGATCCTCCCCCCGACCCCCGAAGGTCCACGTATGGTCCACGCATGGAAGGTTCACATCCGGCCCAATTGCAGCA
>WNFC01012530.1_pt1 | contig 10317 bp, 9 predicted proteins | sample 5400541 | NCBI WGS metagenome assembly WNFC01 (sample SAMN13153342, study PRJNA577476) | soil metagenome | isolation source: 120 cm saprolite under Douglas fir tree site 2 hole 2 replicate 1 | place: USA:California | collected 2015-04-18 | reverse complement strand
AGGAGGGGTGGAGAGGCATTGCCTACAAGCGCAATTACATCCGCGGAGAATGGAGAGTGGCGATCGAGACCGATGACGGCCGGGAAATTGGAGGCATGCACTTCACTGTCATCGAAGACAGCCGCACCGAACCGCGCACGTTCATCGAAGAGCTGCGCTGATCCAGAGCTCGGCTTAACCGGGCACGATCATGGCTGGGCACTGCCAGTGGCCAGGATGCCAGTGTCCATAGGGCCCGTAATGCCCGGCGATCCAAACGCCTCCAGGGCACGGGGCCGGTACCGGTCGGACGGCCACTCTTTCATGGACCACGCATCCCCCGGCAGTCAGCGCTAAGGCGAACGCTAGAACCAAACTCCTCAAGTATGTTGGCCGCATCTCAGTATGCTCCTTCGTCAGGACGCGCGATTGACGCTCCCGTTACACGAACACGGCCAGGGTCGAGGAGTTTCGGCGCCACTGTAGGAGAGGATTTATTCCTCGCGCTGAGCTGCTTCGGCGGCGCAGGAGGGCTCCTCGTCCCAGAAACGGATCCATTCGTCCTGAAGGGCGCGCGCGTCTCGTCTGCCAAGATCGATCAGGATCTCGGCGAAGCCGCCGTCGAAGAGCAGATAGGACGCCAGGTCCGCGCCCTGAAGGCCCTCCTGCTCCACCACTTTGAGAACGGTGCGGCGAGCCAGTCCGAGCCCGTCGCGCCACCGCCGAAACTTCGGCGAACCCGTGTATTCCACTGCCAGCGTCCCGAGGTCCCGAGAGGGGCAAACTCGCAGTGGGCGAACATACCGGACCGATTGGTTTCGGTGTGGGGAAAGCGCCCCGTTGATGACTCGAGAGAACTCCCGTCCATACGCCCGGGTTGCCGAAGAGAAAGGGAGCGGTGGGTGCAATCCGTGCCTGGTCGAGGACCCTTGCGCGCTCAGCCACATCGGCTCGCGCTGATGGGCTTTGGTCCGGCCTGAGCGAAACGACGATCACCCGCTCGGCGCCCAAACGCAACGCAGGACTGAGGGGGACGTTGAATCGAAGTCCTCCATCCACGTAGAGCTGCCCATCCAGCCACACCGCGGGAAAGAGGATTGGGATCGCAGCGGACGCCAGAGCGTATTTCGGGCTGATCCGCGCGGCCTCCGCTCGATAGTAGGGATCGTTTCCCCAGGGTGGCAGTTGCCCTCGTTTCTGCACGAACGCAATCGTCCGCCCGCTCCCGACGTGGGTGGCGCTCACCGCGAGCGATTCGTAATAGCCCTGGCGCAGATTTCGGCCAATGTTCAGCCATGGAATGGTGGTGGTGACGAGCTTTCGAAGCCCGTCGGGGTTGGCCAGCCCGCCTTGCCGCACATCAAGCCGACTGCTCGGCCGGCCCACGCTCTCGCGGATCAAGCGCCAGATATCGGCAACCCCGAATTCCAGGACGCGGTCGAGCTGCGTGCTCAGCCAAGGTAGAGTGAGCCTACGCCCTTGGGTGGCTGGCTGATCTGAGGTCGCTGCCAGAAAACAGGCATGAATCGCCCCAACCGATGTTCCGGTAATCACGTCCAGCTTGAGCTCGCGACCCAGCAGCGGTTCGAGCTCCTCGCGTAGATAGGAGATGACGCCGGCCTCATAGGCTCCCCGCGCTCCACCCCCGCCCAGAACGATCGCCGTCTTCAGCCTGCGCATCTAGTGTGCCCCATACGCTAGAGGTAACCGGGAGCACACTGCAATCGCCCGAAATCTGCTGGCTAACAGCCGGCAATTCCTCGATTTTCCAGCGTCCGGGCGATGATCGCTGGCCCGCTTTCGGCGGACCTGTCCGCCTGGTTATCGCCCAGCGGAAAAGCGCTTGGTAAACAGCAGCTGCTCGAGCTCAGTCGCGCCGGCCTGCGAAGAACTGCCCAGAGCTTGGGCTTCGCGTAGGACCGCGGTGCGCGGATCCTGCGGAAGATCTTTTTCCAATGCCTCGAGGGCGCCGGTCTTGTCCCCGCCGCGATAAATCGCCGCTGCGCGGTAGAACTTGTACTCCGTGACCGTGGGCTCGGCGAGGGACGCCTCGGCGAACTTCTGCTCGGCCCGCTTGGCCTCAAAGCTCTGAAAATCCGCCAACCCCTCGATGAAGGCGCTGTGTGACCCGTAGCTCTGGGGAGGAGAGCCGGTCTCCACAGCCAGTTGATAGAGCTGCTTTGCGTCGCGCAATGCGTGAGCTGGAATCCATTCTCGGGCCATGGCGCGCCGGTAGAAGTCCTCCGCCGCCGCGCCGGCGGCGGTGTTGAGCTTGGATCCCATTTCCGCCAAATCCGGCCCCACATAGCCGTCGTGGATCAGCGTTCGTAGCGCCACGGAAGCGGAGCCGGACCCGAGAAGAATTTTCTCATCTAATGCTGCGAAAAACTGCGCCTTCGTTTCGACATACTGGGGGCCGAGGTCGATGCGCTTGCTCTTTTTCACGCGCTTGAAGCGGCGTTCGCAATTCCTGAGCTCTCGCTCCGCCTTCGGCCGATCTGCGGAATCGGGAGCGGCAGTGAGATAGGCACGGTAAGCATTGCACGCGGCCGGCACCTGCTTGGCCCCCATGTAGCTGCGGGCCAGCACAAGGTAGGGCTGGGTCGCGGTGGGATTGGCGCGGGTTGCCGCCAGGAACTTCGAAGCTGCCTTGGCGTACTTTTTGGTGCTGTAGAGCCGGTTCCCCTCGGATACCAGTACATCTGGATTTCCAACCGACGGACCGACCAGCGGTTCCGCCACCGCGCCGCCTGCGAAGGCCAAAGCCGCGAGCATCAGACCACGCCCGTTAGAACGCATAGCCGAGTCCTCCCATGTAGCCCATCATCGAGGGTCCCTTGTCGCCGTAAAAACCGGTGATCGTGTACATGTACCGGTATCCTGCCTGCAGAAAGAGTCCCTCAACGATGTGGAAGCGAATTGCGAATTGTCCCGCGATCTGCAGATCCACCGACAGAAAGCCGTTGGGGTTGAAGGACGGGTTGTTGACATCCCGCATCCTGAACGCCCGCACTTCCGCTCCACCCTGAAGAGAAAACGTAAAGCGCCAAAGGGCTACCCGCAGTTGCGGTTGGAAGGCTCGGAGCGAGAGTGCATCGACGTCAGCGACCACCTGCGTTTGAGGGGGGATTCCCGTGCCGTTTGTGACCTGCGACGTCCAGGGATCGGAAGAACGCACGTACGCGGCTCCGATGATCATCAATCCGAAGTAGCGGAAATGCGTGGTCAAGTCCGCGCTGCCGCCCATCAGCTTGGCCGATCCCCGCGGCGGTGAGAGCAGCCGAGTCGCATGCGCTTGAGAGCTCAGACTAAATTGCTTCACGTTGTAGGTGTCGGCCGCCGGGAACTGATATTCGAAGTTGGCGGAGAACGAGGCGCCTCGCTTGTAGATGTTCTCCTGTGCCTCACCCAGGGCGTCGGTGATGATATTGAGCGTCCTGTTGTCGGCGAAGGTCTCGTTCGGCTTGATGTCCGCCTGGATCTGTTGCGCGACGTAGCCGGGCGCCTGGAAGCGGAAGGTGTGCTTCCCAGGCATGATGCCCGCGTCGACGTGGTCTTTGCCGACGACGTTGCCGTCGATCAGGATTTCAGAGCCCTTCGGCGCCACGTTCAGGGTGACCCGGGCCGGCAATTTCTCGAGCTTGCGTTGCACTTGTACCTGGCCGTGGACTGGTACCAGCCGCCTCTCCTCGATTGTCTTGTAGCTGCCGAGCTCAATCTTGATCGAGCGCTCGCCGGGGAGAATCTGACCCGAGGCTAACGGCGTGGTGCCGATCTTTTCGCCGTCGATGAATACCGTCGCGCCACTGGGTTCGGTGCTCACCTCGAGGGTCGACGACAGGGGCACCACCTTGATCACCGCCGCCACAAGGGCTCGATCCAGAGCGGCGTGGGTTCCCTCGGAATTCGCCACCTCCCCGGTATCCGTTTGATAGCTCGCCGCCTTGAACCGGTAACCCGTTTCATCTTGTCCGCCCTTGATCAGCACCACCCGCTTGAAGCCGAGCCCGCTCACCATGTCGTCGATCGGATCGGCGCACTTGACTTCGCGAAAGAGACACTTGAGGCTGATGCTCTTTCCCTTGAGCGCCGCGCTTAGCTCCTGCGAACCGATCACTTCGCTGGAGCTGCTGTCTGGCGGAATCATCTGGTGAATCGCTTCCTCGGTTCGCTTCACGAGGAGGCTTTGACCCGGGTAAAGCGGCTGCACCAGCCAAAGCGTCTTGGTGGGTGCCAGATCCGATCCGGAAGGCTCGGCGGGCGCTAACGTCAGCGAGAGAGAGAGAAGTAATTCAGAAGCAAGAGTCATTCTTGCGTTCCTTTGTTTGGGTGGGTGGGAGCGATAAGGACCGCGTCTCGATTCACCGCTGCCCGAGCATATCGGAAATCGGATCACGCAAGCTCGCCACGGGGTAGGGCAACACCGGTGGATCGGGCGCAGACGAGGTGTAGCGGGCGCAGACGAGGTGTAGCTCACACCAGCGGCTGCCGTCGCTACTTCCCGCGACCGGACTTGCCGCTCGTGTCGTACGGTGGCGGCAGAGACAACGCCGCGAGCTCCGGGTTTCCGGGCTGAGTATTCTTGCAAGTCGCCAAGAAGCGGAGCGTGGCTCCAATCAAGAAAGCCGGAAACGAAACGAAACTCCACTGCGCGGCTTTTCGAATCGTCTGGTATTCGAGTGGGTTGAGCGAAATGACGATCTGCGAGTCGAGACTCCCCTTGTCGCGAACTGGAGCATCCTTCCAGGAGCCGGGCTCGGTGCGCAGGGTGCGACCATCTTCGAAGAACCCGAGTTGATGCGCCGCAATTTCAGCCGCGGTCGAGATCAGGGTGGATTTGGAAACACCTAATGCGCTCGCTCCAGCTTCGATCAGCCTGGCTTCCTTTTCGGTAACACGCAGGGTAACGGAACGAAAGGTGGTCATCGCTTGGGACCCAAGAGCCGCCCGATTTCGATCTTAGCGCGGCAACCCGGGCGGTGCACCGGCGCAACCCTCGGCGGACCTGCGCAACACTCTTAGTCTGCGTAGCCGGTCAGTTCTACGTATCCACTTCCGGTGACCGGTTTTTGCTTCGCCGTGCCCGTCAGGCCGACTGCTCCTTCCCAGTACCGAATCGCGAGGTTCAGCTCCTGATTTGAAAAATAGGGTCTGATTTCTAGGCTCAGTTGGGCCGTGGGAACTCGCAGCCTCCAGCTGCTTGGGTATGAACGTCCGTCCTTGGGGCTGCGCCAGTACGAGGTGACTTCGAGCTGGACCTGCTCGCCGGAAAGAGCCACGGCGCTGCCATCGGCTTCAATCAAAGTCCCGGCGCTCGAAGGATCGCCATGGCCGTCCGTTTGCCGCAGCTGGTAGTACATCACTTGTCGTCCGTCGCTGAGCTGAAGCCCAAACCAATCCCATCCCACCTGATTTCTGCCCAGCGAGCTCGTACTCCATTCGCGGTCGATCCAACTCAGTCCCTCGACGCGATGGCTGCGATCGCCAATCCGCACCGTCCCCTGAGTGTGCATTCGCGGCAGCGAGTAGTAGTAGGAAGCGTCCCCGGCCTCAGGTCCCTTCTGACTCAATCCATGATCCCCCTGCAACACGGGCGGGGTCTCCTGGCGTACGAGTAGCTCGATCGCCAGCCCGCCCTCCTGTGCTTTGATCCGAGCCGGAAAGGCTTGAGGCCCAATCGAGGCGATCGACCAATTGCCGATCCAGACATGGAGAGGAATGGCTGAAGCGCCGGCCAGTCCCATTGCGCCACGCTCGAATCGATCGAAGGCATAGAAATGGCTTTCACCCACGTCGGTGATCGCGAAGTTGCCCATGTAGATCTGACTCGCTGCCCATTGGGACGGTCTCACGATATCCGCCGGCGAGAGGGCGCTCCGAAAAATGGTGAGCTGATATCCGAATCGTCGGCCGCTCGAATCGAGCAGATTGCCGGTGGCGTACCACCACTCCGTTCGAAAGGACGAGTGAGGGCCGTGGTCCTCGGGGAAACTGAATTGCCGGGGCATGATTGCTCGTTCGAACCCCGCGGTCGTGCCACTTTTACCCAAAAGCTCCGAGAGCTCCAGGCGCTCTTCCGATCGATTTATTGGCGAGCGGGGTTCTCGCGCCTGGCAAGACACCAGACCCACGATCAGGAGTAGCGCGAGGTAAAGAGAAACATGGCAACTCGAGCACACCGGTCTAATCCCTCAATGCCCCGGCCGGGTTCGCGCGCGACATTCGCCAACCGGGATAGACGCCGGCCAGCAGCGCGGCGCCGAGCGCAACCAAGAGCGCCTGAACGAAAATACCCGGACTGAGTGAGAGCTGCAGCGTCCATCCGAAAGAGCGCTTGTTGATTGCATGCACCAGGATATGGGCCAACAACAGGCCGAGTGGGAGCGAGAGCAGACCCGCAAACAATCCCATCAGTCCGGTCTGATAGGTCACCAGCACTCGAAGCTCGCGCGGCAGCAAACCCACCGCGCGCATCACCGCCAGCTCACGGGCGCGTTCGAGCTGCAACGCCATCAAGGCGCTGAGCACGCCGATGAAGGCCACTGCCACCGAGAGAAGCCGCAGGACCTGAGTGATCGCGAAGGTTCGATCGAAAATTTGCAGTGAGGTTTCGCGCAGGGCTCGGTTTGAGCGCAGCAACAGCTGCTGCTCATCCCGTCCGACGATCGCCCGCAACTCGCTGAGCAGTTTGTCGATTGAATATCCGGGCGTGGCGATGAACCCCAAGCCGGTGATTCCCCGGTCCCGAAAGTGTCGCTCGTATCTTTTGCGGTTGATCATCACGACGCCGCTGTCGGAGCCATAGTCGTAGTACACGCCCACAATCCGAAACGGGCGGACTCCGTCGTCGGTCGTGAGATCCAGCGACTGACCGACCTCGACGCGGTGGTGAAAAGCGAAGGGTTCTGAAACCGCCACCGCGTCGGCGCTTTCGAGCGCCGGCCAGATTTCCTCTGGGTTACCTTCGGCGAAGCGATAAGGACGCTGCGAAACCGCGCTCAAATCCGTTACTACCAGATCAATCGGCTGCTCGTTCCAACGCACTCGCGCGGTACGAACCGAGGTGATGGCTTGGACGCCCGGGGCGCGTCGCAGTCGATCAACGAGTTCGGCGCGAATGGTTGCTTCGCCTCGACGCGAAACCAGGCCGGGGGCGGTGGCATAGACGTCGGCAATCAACGAGGATTCCAGCCAGCGCGAGACCGTGCCCCGGAAACTGCTGACCATCAAGCTCACGCCGACCGTGGTGGCGACTGCAATGCTCAGCGCCGCCACCGCGATCGCGGTGCGGCTGAGCGAAGTAATTACCCCGCGCGCGGCCATCCTTCCCCAAAGCCCCAACGACTTGGCGAGCAGAGGCCGGGCGCCAGTTGCGAGGAGGTAGGTAGCAAGCGGGCTCACCAGAGCAAAGCCGATCAGCACCGCCGCCAGCCCGGCGAAGGCCAGGAACGGATCTCGGCTCGGGAACGCGAACAGCGCCACGCCCAGCACGGAACAGAGAGCCCCGACGACGCCGAACAGCGGCAATCGCTGACGCAAGCGCGACTCGATCGTCGAGCGCTGGAGGACGATGTTGGGGGCGACGCGCGTAGATTCCAGGGCGGGAGGAAGCGCAGCGGCGAGCGTTGCGCCAATCCCAAGCGCAATGCCTTTGACGAGGGTAATCGGATCGAGCGCAAGCTGCCTCACATTGACCACGAAGTAGAGATCGTTGATCGTGCGCGTCACCAGGCGCACCAGGCCATGGCCGAGCGCGATCCCACCCACCATTCCGAGAGCGGTTCCGACAATGCCGAGCAGACCCGCTTCCCCGAGCAGAAGCCAGAACACTTGCCCCCGGGTCACCCCCAGGGCTCGCAGCGTGCCCAGGAGCTCCCGACGCTGAACCAACGAGAAAGTCATGGTGTTGTAGATGAGAAAGATCCCGACCAACAGGGCGAGCAGACTGAGCGCAGTCAGGTTCAAGCGAAACGCTCGGGTGAGTCTGTCGAGAGTCTGAACTCGCGCCGACGCGTGGATCAGCTGCGTACCTGCCGGCAAAATAGCTCGCACTCGATCTAGCAGTTTTGGATCGCTTGCGGGCGCGATCAGATCAATCCGGTCCAGGCGACCAACTTTTCCAAGGATCTCCTGGGCGGATGAGATGTCCATCAGCAATGAATCCTCGATTGCCTGCAGGCCACCGGATCGGTTGCCTCGAATCAGGCCGACCAATTTGACTCTTCGCTCCGCGCCCTCGATTACGAGTGAAATGGTTTCACCCTCGTGAATCTCGAGCTCTGCAGCGGTGGTCTCGGCGAGCAGTCCACTAGCGGGTGTGATCATCAGAGCTCGCAGATCCAACGAACCCTTCCCGAAATGCGGTCGCAATCGTGCCTCGGCGAAGAAGTCCAGGCCCAGCACCTGGAAGGTACGGCCGGGCGCGGAGGGGACTCGCGCAAACCCCTCGACCACCGGCGCGGCGGCTTGCATCCCGAGCTCGACGCGCAGCCGGCGATAGAGCTCTTCCTCGAGCCCCGACGGACCCCCGACGATCGAGTGGGTGGCCTTTCCTCCGACGGCTTCGGCGGAGAGTCCGAAGGCCCGGCGAGCACTCTCGTTGGCCAGGTCCATCGATACAACAACCGCGATTCCGATCGCGATTCCGACCACCGATAGGCCAGTGAGCAGCGGGTGCCGCGTCAACGAGCGCAGGCTAAAACGCCACAGGGTGGGCGTCATCGCGCCGCCTGTAGCTTGGGCCGCTCTATCAATCGCCCCTGCAACAGCTGAAGGACCCGATCGGCACGGGACACCATTTCCCGATCGTGAGTCGCGACCAGAACGGCGTGGCCGCTCTCGCGGGCGAGCTCCTCGAATAGGTCCAATACCTGGCGGCCGGTCTCTGCGTCGAGGTTTCCGGTGGGCTCATCGGCGAGCAAAAGGAGCGGTCGGTGCGCAAGGGCGCGGGCCACTGCGACTCGCTGCTGCTCCCCTCCGGAAAGCCGGTCCGGATACTGCTGGCGCCGGTCCAGGAGACCAATCCTTTCCAGCAGCCGGCGAGCCGTCTCGCGGCTCTTGCGTTCGGGGGTGCCATTGAGCTCGAGCGGAAGCAGCACATTTTCCTCGACCGTGAGGGTCGGTAGCAGATTGAAGGACTGAAAAACGAAGCCGATGTAACGGCGCCGAAGCTGGGTGCGTTCCTCCTCGGTCAACGCATGCAACGGTTTTCCGACCAGTCGCACCTCCCCGGACGTTGCAACGTCCATCCCGCTGATCAGGTTGAGCAGGGTCGATTTCCCGGAGCCGCTCTTGCCGAGCAACACAACGAACTCGCCGGGATGAATAATCAACTCGACCCCGGTGAGGACCGGATGCTCGGAGTCGGCCTCGCGATAACTTTTGGAGAGAGCGTGTGCCTCCACCACGGGATCGGGACGGCTGGAAGAACGATTTTCGGGTTGCACCCGCTCTATTTATGGAGGCGCCCCAATTAGTGCCAGCGGCGATCGGCGCTCAATCGCTTAGGTGCACAGGGTGGCGCATTCAACTTCGGAGACGACATCTGGGGTGTGCACGATCTCCCTGCCTTCGGACTGGAGATAGCAGCCCAAGTAGCTACCCAACCCGTTCAGGTCATGGATCGGCGAGGTCACGCACTCTCCCCACCCCTTTCCAACCGGAAGTTGTGGGCCAAGCTTCTCGCAGTATTGGCGGCAATGTGCCTCGTCGAAAGAACTTCGGATCGCTTCGTGGCCTCGGCCGTCGAAATCGAGGTGGCAACTTAGAAACTGATGGCGACGGCCAACGATTCGCCGGGCGGTGCAACGCGCTTTCTCTTTCGTCATCTCGTTTTCAACCCTTGTGGTCCGAAATGACGTATTCCACGCGACCAACAGAGCGGCCGTCGAGAATAAAAGCAAATGATTTACACGCTTCACGGTCTTTTCGTGAGTTATTTCATGGCTTTGTTTCAACGTCGCTTGATATGCCACGTTGTAGTCAAAGCAACAACAACAAAATCGTATTCAAAAATTGTTTTGATTTGTCATCGAGCGACCGCCTCTGTCCCTTCGGCGGACTCGAGGGCTGCCCGCTGCCGATGCGCGGCCGGGACATCAGAAGGACCGGAAGTGACCTAACCGCCGATGCGGGCGATCTATCCGCTCAAGCGGCTGTTCGATGCACGTAAGGCTCGCAGAAGTTGCGCTTTCTTTCCAAGCTAGCGGCCCGGCTTCGAAAATACTATAGGGGGGTCGCTCAATGAGGATCGGCGGGCGTTTCGCGATCACCTGCGCTCCAAAAGGGCGGTTCATCCCGCTCAGCTGCGCCCTCTCCCTCATCGCCAATCCCGCCTGG
>WNFC01039032.1_pt1 | contig 10318 bp, 12 predicted proteins | sample 5400541 | NCBI WGS metagenome assembly WNFC01 (sample SAMN13153342, study PRJNA577476) | soil metagenome | isolation source: 120 cm saprolite under Douglas fir tree site 2 hole 2 replicate 1 | place: USA:California | collected 2015-04-18 | reverse complement strand
CGACCCCAACTCCCCCTCGGATGCGAGGCGGTGCCCTGCGTCTTTGAGCGCCGACTCGGTGACCGCAGACACAAATCCGACGAGGCGGTGGGTCCTCGGGATCTCTTGGGGCTCGCCAAGCGCCGGGCTGCCGCCGGGTGCCAGGAAGTAGAGCCGACCTCGGCCCGCCTCTGAGATCGCGATCACCGGGGTTTCACTGCGGGCCGCCTGGAGCTCAAGCGTGCGGAGAGGGACGATCGGAATCCGCAGTCCCATGGCGAGCCCGAGCCCGAATGACACGCCCACTCGCAGCCCGGTGAACGATCCAGGGCCTGTCGCCACAGCGACCCTGGTCAGCCTGTAGGGAGCCACCACAGCGCGCATGCGTTCTATGAGCTGAGGGCTCCTCGCGGGCAGGAACTCTTCCTCCCGGACAGTGCCTGAGGCGTCCAGGATCGCCAGTGCGCTGACGGCCGACGAGGTGTCAGCGACGAAGATCACGGTCGGTCCGGATTAGGCGACGGTCGCCGCCCAGGTGCTCGATGGAGATCAGCGCAGCGTCCACGCCGGCCCTCTTGTCTATTCGATCGCCCCACTCGAGAGCTCGTCGAGGCCCAGGTCGCGAAGCTCGTCGCCGTCTTCCAGCCGGTACAGGTCGACGTGCGCGAGCTGCAGGCGGCCCGGATAGATTCGGACGAGCTGGAAGGTCGGACTCGCCACCGGCGCAGCCGACCCGATGCCTCTGGCGACGCCGCGCACGAACGTGGTCTTGCCCGCGCCGAGCTCTCCCCTCAGGAGGACCAGGTCGCCTTTCTGCAAGCGCCGCCCCAGCTCCTCGCCGGCGGCCTCGGTCTCCTCGGGCGATGAAGTCTCAAGCGAAGTGGTCGTAGCCACGGGCCTCCAGCTCGAAGTCTCGACCGTCCGCGCCGCTGACGCGGACCTTTGGATCGGCTGTCATCACACCGATCGGCCGCACGCCGGCGCGGATCATCTTGTCCTCGGGTCCGACGCACACCAGCTCGACCTCTTCCCCGCTCGCCAGCGCATCTTCGATCGTCGCCCCTGCAGCCACCGGCACGTCCGCGGCACGAATCACGCATCCCACCCCGGACACGGCGGCATATTTCTCCATCTCGCGAACGAGCCCGTCCGAGATGTCGCCGCAGCTCAGCTCAGCCTGGTTCAGCAGGGTGCCCGATTCGAACTTCGGCTCGAGAAGGATGACGCGGCGCTCCCGCAGCGCAAGCGCGGGGGCGCCGAGCGGGCCCGTGACCCCCACGACCCATCCCGGCCGCACGCGTGCGCGGGCCACCGGAACCACTGGCGTCGTGCCCAGCACGGTCAGGGTCAGCACGCCGGGTCCGTCGATGGCGGTGGTGTCCCCGCCCGCGATGGCAATGTCAAACCGATCAGCCAGCCTTCGGATGCCCTCATACAGCCCGGTGACGGTTTCCACGGACCACGATTTCGGCGCTGCCAGCGCCACCAGGGCGTACTTGGGGTGGGCGCCCTTGGCGGCGAGGTCACCGAGGGCTAGGGCGAGGGCGCGGTGGCCCGCGTCCGCCGCGGTCATCCATGAAAGGTCGAAATGGACGCCCTCGACCGAGGTATCGCAGCTCGCGACCACATAGTCCTCGGGGTAGTCGGGGTCGAGGCTCGGCCAGACGGCCGCGTCGTCCTCTCCGGCGACGACTGCGTATCCAGTTGTCGTCAGGTACGGGAGGATCCTGCGCAGCAGCTCGCTTTCGCCGATACCCTCGAGCTTCATGAGTCCAGCATCGCACGGAGGCGGCGGGCGGCTTTTTCGGGGTCGGGCGCATGCGCGAGCGCCCGGATGGCACAGACGCGGCGCAGCCCCAGGGCTGTCAGCTGGGCGACGTTCGCTTCCTCGATGCCGCCGATCGCAAACACAGGCACGTCGACCGCCGCCGTCACCGCCGCAACCCCGGCCGGCCCGATGACGCCTTTCCCTTTCTTCACCGGCGTGGCAAAGGCCGGACCGCTGCCGAGATAGTCTGCGCCGGCGCTCACGGCTGACCTGGCGGCGTCCCGGTCCGAAGCCGACGCGCCGATGAGAAAGCCCTCAGGGGCGAGACGGCGTGCCGAGCCGATGCTCAGGTCGTCTGGTCCCAGGTGTACTCCGTCGGCGGTGGCGGTCAATGCGATGTCGCAGTGGTCATTGACTATGAACAGCGCCCCCGACTCGCTCGTCAGAGCGCGCAGGTGCCGGGCCAGCTCCAGGAGCTCGCCACGTGGGAGGGTCTTGTGGCGCAGCTGCAGCATGTCCGCGCCGCCCTGCAACACCGCGTGCGCCAGGGCGATGACCTCCTCCGGGGTGCGGTCGGGGGTGATGACGTAAAGCCGAGCTGCCTCCAGACGCGCTTGAGTGTCTACGCTGAAGCCCGAACGGCTAGGTAAGGATCTGGCGGAGCTTCTCGCGGAAGGCTTCGGGGGCCTTGTCTTGCTCGCAACACACCTTGACGAGCCGCTTTACGCTGGCCTGGAATTCGTAGTTGTCGGCGCATGGAGGACAGCCTTCCAGGTGGAGCTGCAACTCCAACATCTCGGTGTTGCTGAGCTCACGATCCAGATAGCTGTCCAGCTTCTCGCTACAGTCACTGCAATTCATTCTTGGGCACCTCCTTGGTGCCGTTGGCGCGCACGATACCGGATTCGACCGCGTACTCATAGAGGGATTTCTGCAGCTGCTGCCGGGCCCGGTGCAGCCGGGACATGACGGTGCCGATGGGCACGCCCAGTGTCTGCGCCGCATCCTTGTACGAGAAGCCTTCGACGTCGACCAGCAGCACCACCTCACGGTGCAGGGGCGGCAGCTTCTCGACCGCCGCGACGACCTCCGAAGCGGCCAGCTTGTCGAGCACGTCCGCCTCCGGCTTGGCGCCCTCATCGCGGAGCTTGTCGTAGAGGACGAACTCGCCCACATCGTCGAGGCTGACGTCCTCCTTCCGGGAGCCTTTGAAGCGGTCCCAGAAAAGGTTGCGCATGATCGCGAACAGCCAGGCTTTCATGTTCGTGCCCGCCTGGTAGCTGTGCTGGTACCGCAGCGCTCGGAGGTAAGCCTCCTGCACCAGGTCCTGCGCGGAATCGGGGTCGCGCGTCAGCCGGAGGGCACCCCGGTACAGCGTGTCTAGATGTGTCAATGCCTCTTCCGCGAAGGCAGTTCGAGCGGGACTTTCCGCCATCAGTACTGCCAGTTTAGATACACCTGCCTCGCGAGACTTTGAACCGCGGACGGGGTGTCGCTATTCCTTATAGCGTCTCTTCACGCGAGGGCCGATTGCCGTGAGCACCTCATAGGCGATGGTGCCCGACCATTCCGCGACCTCTTCGGCGGTGATCCGCTCGTCGCCGTCGGCGCCGATCAGGGTCACGACGTCGCCCGCCTCGACGCCCGGGACGCCGGTGACATCGACGGTGATCGCGTCCATGCTTACCGCGCCGATCAGCGGAGCCGGTCGCCCCCGCACGAGCGCGTGGCCACGATTGGCGCGGGCGCGCATCACCCCATCCGCGTAGCCGATGGCCACCGTGGCGACACGCGCGTGGTTTCGCGCCGTCCACGTGGCGCCGTAGCCCACCGTGTCCCCCGCCGCAATCGTCTTGACATGAGTCACGATCGAGCGCAAGGCCAGGGCCGGGCTGGCACCTGGCCAGTCGCACCCATAGAGCGCTATCCCGGCTCTTACCGCGTCCAGCGCCATCTCGGGAAACCTGAGCGCCGCCGCCGAGTTGCAGGCGTGGCGCAGTCCCGGATCGACGCCCAGGGTGGCCAGGGATGTGAGGAAGCGATCGAACTGCCGGCGCGTCATGGCCTCGTCCGTGCCGGCCGATGCGAAGTGGGTCCAGGCGCCCGCCAATCGCAGGCCGGGCGAATCTGTGATGAACTTCGCGAGCGACGTGGCCTCATTTGGCGCTGAGCCGAAGCGGCCCATGCCGGTGTCGATCTTCAGGTGAACTGGAACGACCTCGTCGCTTTCGCCGAGCGCGCGGGCGAAGTCGACGCTCGACACACCGATGCTGAAACCGCTCGCGGCTGCTGTCGGCGCCTGGTCGGGGACGAGACCGCCCATCACGAGGATGCGCTCCACATGGGCCAAGCCCGTCAGCTCACGCGCCTCTTCGAGGGTGGCGACCGCGAGCCACGTGGCGCCACCACCAAGCGCAGCCCGCGCGACTGGCACCGCACCGTGGCCGTATCCGTTCGCCTTCACCACCGCCATCAGGCGCGTCCCTGGGGGCAGATGGGCTAGGATCCGGACGGCGTTGGCGCGCACCGCGCGCAGGTCGATGTCCGCCCAGCGAAGCTGAGTCGTCAGGCTACAGCCCGCCCTGGCGCAGCGCGTGCATGACGAGAGGGAGCTCTGGCAGCAGGTCGCTCGCGAGCAACCCCGCATCGCCGAGGCGCTGCGCGATGCGCCGGCCGGCCGCGGCGTGGACATAGACGCCGCTGACGGCGGCGGCATACGGATCCGAACCCTGCGCGATGAACGCGGCGATCACACCGGACAGGACGTCGCCGGTCCCGCCGGTGGCCAGCGCCGGGACCTCATGAGGATCCTCGCTGAGACGCCCGTCGGGGTGAGCGACCAGCGTGTGCGCACCTTTGAGGACGATGATCGCCCCCCACTCCTTGGCCGCCCTGCGCGCTGCGCCGGCCCGGTCGGCCTGGACGGCCTCGGTGGTCTTGCCCAGCAATCGCGCCATCTCGCCCGGGTGCGGCGTCAGGATGCGATTCTTGCCCAGGCGGGTCTTCTTGCGAGCGGAGTCGGCGAGGGCGTTTAGCGCGTCGGCGTCCAGCACCAGCGGGCATCCCGCGTGCAGCGCCAGGTCGAGGATCAAGCGCCAGGTCGAGCGGTCGCGGCCGAGCCCAGGCCCGATGACGCCGACCTCGGCGGTGGCCAGCTGGCGGAGCACGGAGTCATAGGCCGCGTGGCCGACAGCTCCCGGCGCCACCTCTTGCACCGGCGTGGCCATCACCTCGGTGCACTTGGCAGCCAGGATCGGATAGATCGTTTCGGCGACCAGCAGCCGGACCAGGCCGGCGCCCGCTGCGAGGTCGCGACGGCCAACCCGCTGTGATGGGTGATGCTCACCTCCACGCGAGCGCCGCGGTGGTCGCCAAGGAGCCTCACCCTAGGGGCACCGGCTGGGCCCGGCAAGACCTCGATGCGCCGGCGCGGGAAGCAGATACCGGTGCCGTCGAAGCACTTGATCACAGCCTCCTTGGCCGCCCAGCGCCCGGCCAGCCGCTCGGAGTTGGTGCCGGTGTAGGCGAGCTCGGCGGGGGTGTAGACCTTGTTCAGGAAGCCGCGGCCGGACCGCTTGACCGCGAGCGCGATCCGATCGACCGAGACGGCATCCACCCCAATTCGCTGCATCACTTCATTGTGCGGCTAGTCGCCAGCTGGACCTCCCCATCCGGCGCTGCGCGCCACCTTCCCCACAAGTGGGGAAGCCACCCTTCTATTTGTTACTCGACGGTGACGGTTTTCGCCAGGTTGCGAGGCTGATCCACATCCTGACCCAGGTTCACCGCCACGTGGTACGCGAAGAGCTGCAGCATCACGGTGTTGAGAATCGCAGCCGAGACTTCCTCCACCGCCGGCATCTCGAACACGTCGGTCGCCACTCCATCCAGTGACTTGTCGTCCTTGGTGATGAGGGCGAGCACCGGCGCGGCGCGGGCGACGATCTCGTGGACGTTGCTGACCATCTTCTCCTGCGTCGAGCTCGCGGTGCAGATCGCGACCACGGGAAAGTTCTCGTGCAAGAGGGCGATCGGGCCGTGCTTCAGCTCACCGCCGGTGGTGCCCTCGGCGTGCACGTACGAGATCTCCTTCAGCTTCAGCGCTCCCTCGAGCGCCACGGGGTAGCTCAGGCCGCGACCGAAGAACATGAAGTTGGCGTACTTGCTGTAACGCTGAGCGAGCTTGGCGATCTCTTTTTCCCTCTCGACCAGCTCGCGGACCTGGTCGGGAAGCGCCCTCAGCGCGGCGACCAGGTCGCGCCGGCGCTCGAGCGAGACGCGACCGTTGACGGTCGCCAGGCGTAGGGCAAGCAAGCTGAGGCTGACCATATGGGCAGTCAGGGTCTTCGTCGACGCGACGCCGATCTCGGGTCCCGAATGAAGATAGATCGCCCCGTCCGAGTCGCGGGCGGCCGAGCTCGCGAACACGTTGGTGACCGCCACTGTCAACGCGCCGCGCTCCTTCGCGCGCTGCAGGGCAACCAGGGTGTCCGCGGTCTCTCCTGATTGCGTAAGGACGACGGCGAGGGTCTTCGGCCCGAAGGTTGGACGGCGGTAACGGAACTCGGAAGCGTCCATGGCGCGAGCGGGTAGGCCCGCCCAGTCCTCGATCAGGTACTCGCCGACCATGGCCGCGTGCCGCGATGTGCCCATACCCAAGAGGACGACTTCCTCGTACCCCTTCAGCTTCCTGTCATCGACATCGAACTCCCGGAAGGAAACGAGGCCATCGTCGGTGAGCCGCCCGCGCATCGCGTTGGCGACGGCTTCCGGCGTTTCGTGAATCTCCTTGAGCATGAAATGCGCGAATCCGCCCTTCTGCGCCTGGCTCACGTCCCAGTCGACGTGGATGAGCTTTGGCTTGACCGTGATCCCGTCGAGGGTCGAGACCTCGGCGCCCAGAGGTGTCACCGCGGCGACCTCGCCCTCGCCGAGGACGAGGACGCGCTTGGTGTACGGGATGATCGCGGTGATGTCCGAAGCGATGTAGTACTCGTGGTCGCCCAGGCCGACGACGAGAGGCGCGTTCAGCCGCGCGCCGATCAACAGCTCAGGGTCGTCGGTGGAGAACATGGCCAGGGCGTACGCGCCATGGATGCGCTTGAGCGCCGCGCGCACCGCGGCCAGGAAGTCGCCTTTGTAGTTGGCCTCGATGAGGTGGGGCACGACCTCGGTGTCGGTCTCCGAAGTGAACTCGTGCCCGGCAGCCTCGAGCTCGCCCTTGAGCTCGGCGAAGTTTTCGATGATCCCGTTATGGACCACGAAGATCTTGCCGTGGCAGTCCGTGTGCGGGTGGGCGTTGATATACGTCGGCTTGCCATGCGTGGCCCAGCGCGTATGGCCGATGCCAAGATGACCCGTGGGCATGTTGGCCTTGAGCTTCTCGATCAGGGTGTCGACCTTGTGCTCTGACTTGGTCAGGCTCGTGTGGGAGGCCTGGCCGGGCTTGGGGAGCTCCAGCACAGCCACGCCGGCGGAGTCGTAGCCACGGTACTCGAGGCGCTTGAGGCTGTCCATCAAAATCGGGGTGGCCTCGCGGTCGCCCAGGTAGCCGATGATGCCGCACATATCTATTCAGTAACTCCTATGCCAGAGTCTTAGACCGTTGCTTGAACGTGTTGGGCACCACCCAGGTTACGCCGCCGCTTAGGGAGAGGGCGGGGCGCAGCTCGGGTTCCGCGAGATCGAATATGTCACCCGGGCAGTGGCCGCCGTACCCGTGACCCCGGCCGGTAACTGCGGGATGGTAATCCTGAAGGTGAAGTCGGACGTGTGCTGGCTCAGATCGACAGCGGGCAGGCTGATCGTCGTGATGTTGGGCATTGCGTCAGATGGGCCGCTCAAGACAATCGTGCTGGGGTCAATGGCGATGTTCGTTACCCGGTAGCAGGTCGGCGGGGGGTTCGATGGCGGCGCGTCGATAAGCGTGACCTGGCGGCTCGTCGTGCCAGATTTGGCCTCGACATGGATTGTTACCGTGTTGTCGCTCAAGGCGCCCTTGGGCACGGTGTATATCGTCAAGTCGATGGGGGTTCCGTTCTGCTCCCAGACGACCGGCACGCTCGGCAATTCATTCGACGGGCCGGCGACGGGCAAGGGATAGTCTGCGTAGGCCTTCAGCTTCTCCTGCCAGCTTGCGGGGCCGTCAAACGTCACCGTGCACGGTGGCGGCGGACCCGCGCACTGGGCCTCTTGCTTGGTGATCTGCCATCCCTGAGCGGCCCCCCTTGGGAAGCGAGCGACGACCGCGAGCTGGACCACGCTGCGTGTGTCGATGTTGAGCGCGATCGGAGTGGCCTGGACGGAGAGCCCGTTGATAAGCGATTTCCCGACGAGATTCACTTTGACGCTGGGGCCGGTCGACGCGGCCTTGCTGACGTCGGCAGTCGCCACCGTGTTGCCAAAGTTTGCGGCGCTGACCAGGTCGGCCAGTCCTTGAACGGTGACGGTGGTCTGTTTAGGAGGATTGATCAGGATGAGGCCGGGCGGCACCGAGTAGTTGATGCCGACCTTCATGGTTATCGATGTGGGTGGGTTCTGGGAGAAGGCATAAGCGCCCAGCATCAACACCGCCAGCCCCAGCGCCAGCAGCTTGAGCCTCCAATCGCCGGTGATCCAGCTCACTCGTTCCTGTCCTTGTTCCCGTGCTTGACCTTGTCTTTTTCGCCGGCCTGCCCGTTGGTCCTGCCATTGAGGAAGCCGAGCAGTCCGTTGGCGCCAGCCATGCGCGCGGGCACTTTCACGCTGACGCGCCGCCGCAGTCCATCGGCGTCGAGGTTGCGGGTGATCTTGCCCTCTTCGATCACGGAGATGGCCCCCGTCTCCTCCGAGACTACGAGCACCAGCGCGTCCGATGCCAGCGATAGCCCGAAGGCGGCCCGATGGCGGGTGCCAAGACGCTCACGGACGACGCCTTCCTCCGGGAGTGGCAGCAGGCACCCGGCGGCGAGGATCTGGTTCCCGCGCACGATCACCGCGCCGTCGTGCAGGGGCGAGTTGGGATAGAAAATCGACTGCAGAAATTCGGCAGAGATCTCGCCGTTGATGCGAACCCCGGTGGCCACGTAGTCTTCGAGGCCGACGTCGCGCTCGAAAGCGATGAGCGCCCCAGTGCGTTTGGCACTCAAGCGCTCCGCGGCCCTGATCGTTTCTGACATGGCCTGGCTGTACTCGGGCGTGCTGAAGGCAGACAGCGGCCGGCCGAGGCGACCAAGGCGGCCGACCTGATCGGCGGCGCGTCTCAGCTCGGGCTGGAAGATGACGATGATCGCGATGCCCAGCAGGTACGCGCCGTTCTTGAACAGCCACGACAGCAGCAGCAGGTTGAATGTGGTCGATATGGCGCCGACGAGCGCGAGAACGACCAGGCCGACCAGGATCTGCGTGCCCTGCGTGCCGCGCACGAGTCGCAGCACGTAGTAGAGGATGATCGAGATGACCGCCACGTCGATGACCTCCAGCCAGCTCAGGTGCCTGATCACCTCTTGGAGCTGAACGAGGAACGAGAACTGGGCCAGCCAATCAAGCACGTGCTGGATCATCGCGGTCCCATGATCTCCGCCAGCAAGGCCATCTGAGCGTAGAGCCGGTTGCCGGCCTGGTCGAAAACGATCGAGCGCGGTCCGTCGATGACCTCGTCGGTCACCTCCTCGCCGCGATGCGCGGGAAGGCAGTGGAGGAACACGGCGTCCTTGGCCGCGTCCATGAGTTTTTTGTTGACCTGATAAGGAGCGAAGATCTTGCTTCGAGTTGCCCTCTGGTCCTCCTGTCCCATCGAGGCCCAGACGTCGGTGTAGATGGCGGTGGCGCCATCGAGGGCGGCCACGTCGTTCGAGAGGAGCACTTGACTGATGCCCGATCCAATCTTGCCGGCGCGCTCGAGGACCTGGCGCGTCGGTTCGTAACCGGGCGGAGTGATCACCGTCAATCGGAACCCAAGCAAGGCTGCCGCTTCGATGAGCGAAGCGGCGATGTTGTTGCCGTCGCCGATGTAGACGACGCGCTGTTCGCCCAGCGGGCCGCACGCTTCCTCGAGGGTCATGAGGTCGGCCAGGATCTGACATGGGTGCGAGCGATCGGTCAGGGCGTTGATGACTGGCTTTTCGGCGCCGGCCGCGAGCTCGACGAGATCCGCGTGGCTGCGCATGCGCGCGACGATCCCGTCCACGTAGCGATCGAGAACACGGGCCGCGTCGTGGACCGTCTCGCGCCGGCCGAACTGGACGTCCTGCTCGCCCAGGGTGGTGGTCGTCCCGCCCAGCCTGGCGATCCCCACCTCGAACGACACCCGGGTCCGGTTTGACGGCTTCTGGAAGAGCATGGCAATGTGGCGCCCCGCCAAAGGGCGCTCCGCCCACCGGCCGGCCTTGATGGCGTGGGCGAGCGCCAGCACCGAGCGCAGCTCGGCCGGATCCAGATCCGCGACGTCCAGGAAGTCCCTTCCCCGGAGACTTGCCACTGCAGGGATCATGATGCCCCGACGGGTCGCTCTTGCGTCTATAGCCTCGGTTTCGTCAGCTCGCCGGAGACGATCGGGGAGACCGTGAGGTCCCGGGCGGAGTCGAACTCGGG
>WNFC01012302.1_pt1 | contig 10318 bp, 8 predicted proteins | sample 5400541 | NCBI WGS metagenome assembly WNFC01 (sample SAMN13153342, study PRJNA577476) | soil metagenome | isolation source: 120 cm saprolite under Douglas fir tree site 2 hole 2 replicate 1 | place: USA:California | collected 2015-04-18 | reverse complement strand
GCTGGAATGCGCCCGAGTGCGCTGGAGTTGGGCACAATTTGGGCACAAACTCAGCTTGGGAGAAATTCTCTGGTGAGCAACTGTTTGAAATGAATGGTGGGCTGGGACGGGATTGAACCGCCGACACCAGGATTTTCAGTCCTGTGCTCTACCAACTGAGCTACCAGCCCACCACGAGTTTTCGAGGATAGCAGAACGGGGCGGAAGTGTCTATAAAGGCTGCTGCTTCTAGCTACTTCTTGCCGTCCTCGATGTCGCCGGCGGTGTCGGACTCGAAGACGATGCGATCGTCGTCGTCGACCGTGAAGGCCTCGTGGAGCACGAAGGGGACGTCGTGCTGGACCAGGAAGCGGGTCAGGCGCGCGACGGCGACCGGGTGCGAGTCGAGGTGGAAGGACAGGGCCAGGTCGCCGATCTCGTCGATGGCGAAGAAGGCCCAGTTGCCCACCACGAGCGCCTCGGTGTCGGGCTCCCAGGTGATGCCCCCCTCGAACTCCTCAGAGCCCTGCGCCAGGTCATAGAGCTCCTGGAGCTTGGCGCGACGCTGCGTCTCGTCCACGAGCGTTACATGCCCTTGAAGACACCGTCGGCGGCCATCTCCCGGAACGCCTTCTCGTGGGCCGCGATGGTGCGCTCGATGTCGGCGTCGCTGTGGACGGCCGAGATCCAGCCGTGATGGCTGGCGCAGTCGACCCCGTTGTTGAGCAGGGCGCAGCGCAGCAGGTGGTACAGATCACCGCGGCGCGGGCGGTCGAACCCGGCGAGGCCGGGCTTGCCGCCTTGTTGGCGCGCGCGTGGAGTGACCCGTCGCTCACCATCTCGAGGGTCGCGATGGCCGCGGCCGCGCAGACCGGATTGGAATTGAACGTGCCGTTCTGGGCCACCCGCTGGCTCCGGTCGAAGACCGGCTCGCCGCGGTGGGCCATCATCGACATCAGCTCCTTCTTGCCGACGATCGCGGCGCCGGGCAGCCCGCCGGCCACGATCTTGGCGAGCGTGGTCATGTCCGGCGTGACGCCGAAGTAGGCCTGGGCGCCGCCGGGCGCGTAGCGGAAGCCGGTGATCACCTCGTCGAAGATCAGCACCACGTTGTGGCGGGTGGTGAGGCTGCGCAATTCTTGAAGGTATCCCGGGATGGTGGGCGTGGTGCCGGACTGGCCGCCGGCCGGCTCAAGGATCACCGCGGCCACGTCGCCGCGCTCGAGCATGGTGTCCACCGACTTGATGTCGTTCGGCGGGCACACGAGCAGCTGATCGAGCACGGATTCCGGCACGCCGGCCGACATCGGCACGTCGTAGGGTGGGTTCACCGCCGCGACCACCCCGTCGTGCCAGCCGTGGAAGTGACCCTGGAACTTCACCACCTTGTTGCGCCCGGTGAAGGCGCGCGCGATGCGCAGCGCGAGATGCGTGGCCTCGGTGCCGGACATCGCGAAGCGCACCATCTGCGCGGAGGGGATCAGCTTGGCGATCAGCTCGGCCCAGCGCACCTCCAGCTCGTGGCTCGCCCCGAAGTGGGTGCCGCGCGCGGCCTGCTCCTGGATGGCCTTCACCACCGCGGGATGGCAATGGCCCAGGAAGAGCGCGCCGTGCCCCATCCAGTAGTCGATGTACTCGTGCCCGTCGACGTCCCACTTGTGCGACCCGAGCGCCCGCTCGACGTAGACCGGGAACGGCTTCATGTGCCGGCCGTCGTGGGTGACGCCGCCCGGAATGATGCCGCGCGCGCGCTCGTAGAGCGCGGACGACTTGGGGTGCATGGCCTTGTAGGTGTCGATCACGCTCGTGTGGGCAGCACTCATTTGCTCGGGCCTCCGGTTCGACGGGGTGATTCCAGCACTCGAAGCAGCTCAAGCATGCCGATGTGGACGGGCAAAGGCAAGCCGTCCACCGTCGGCTCGGGGCGATGGGTCAGGCCGTCGACCGCCCCCGCGTCCACGCAGGCCTGCACCATGGCCTGCTCTTCCTCGCCGGTGTGCAGCAGGGCGCGGCCGGTCAGGCGGGCCAGCTCGGCCACGATGCCGTAGGCCCCCCAGTTGGACACGCCGGCGACCACCAGGTGCTTCACCTTCACCACCGAGGCGATCCGGGGGAACACGCCGCCCGCCCGGACCACCCGGGCGCGCACCGTCCCCATGCCCACCTCGTTGCCGCCGTCGCCCACGCCGACCGTCACGGTGCGCGCGGGCGCGGCCAGGAACAGCTCGTCGAGCGCGCCGTTCCACTCGCTGAGCGAGAGACCGCGGGCGCTGCGATAGTGGCCGTCGCGCGCGCGCCCCGGCCGCTCGATGGCGACCATGTGAGTGGGCCGGTGCTCGGCCAGCAGGCGCCGCGCCGTCTCGCGCGCCCCGCCCGCGGCGGGCCCACCGCCCACGCGGTGCGCCACGTGGAAGGTCTCGACGGCCGAGGGCTCGCCTAGCACCTTGAGCGCGGCCTGCAGCGGCGGCACCGCGACCGCGTCGGTCACGTAGACCACGTCCGCGCCCAGCGTCCGGAGCGCGCGCCCGAGGCACGCGGTGCCGGGCGGGCCGTCGGTCTCGGGCAGGCCCGGGCCCACCGCGAAGCCGGTGGTCAGCAGCACGCGCCGGCTCTTGCGCAGGGCCCGGGCCGCCGCGGTGGCGCCGCCGCGCACGAAGAACGCGGCGATGCCCCGGCCGCCGGGATCCAGCGCCATCAGGTGGTCGATCATCGGGGCGCGCGTCGCCGGGCTAGCGCTTCGGAGCCGCGGGAGGCGGGGTGTCGGGCTGGGGCGGCGTGAAGGTCAGGAGCGCGGCCTCGTCGCCTTCCTTGTCGAAGTTCACGAGCAGGCCGGTCTTGTAGAAGAAGACGTCCAGCTCGTTCTGCTTGGTCATGCCGTCGGGCACGCCCCAGGCCTGGATCACCGTGTTCCGGCCGAAGACCTTGGGCTTCGGCTCGAGCCGGAGCACCCGCACCACCGTGGGCTTGAAGCCCTGCGGGGTGAGCAGCCCGTAGTCCACCGTCATCCTCTGGATGCCACCCGGCGCCCGTGTGTCCTCGTACACCCACTGCAGCGTGTCGTAGCCGTCCGCCTTGGCGCGCGTTTCCTTGCTGGGCGCGCCGTAGCGCGCCCGCACCTGGTCGGTGGTCGTCACGCCGGGCTCGATCGCGCCCCATTCCTCGGCCGCGCCCGGTCCGCCCGCGAGGAGCAGCCCGGCCATCGCGACCGCGGCGAGGACCGCGCGCCGGCGCCCGGCCATCAGAAGCCGATCGCGGCGCCGTCGCCGCGGGGATCGGCCCCGCCGCGCAGGGTGCCGTCGGTGAGGGTGATGCCGTGGGCGTGGCCCATGCGCATGAAGAAGTCGGACACCGGGACGACGTGGTGACCCTTGCGCTCGAGCGCCTCGCGGGTGGCGGCGGGCACCCGGCTCTCGATGCGCACCTGGTCCACCACGTCGCCCGGATCGATGGGGCCGGCCACGAAGCGGGGCCGCTCGATGGCCTCCTGGATCTCCATGCCGTAGTCGAGCGCGTTGGTGAGCGACTGGGTGTGGAACATTGCCTGCCCGTCGCCGCCCATGTTGGAGTAGCCCAGCACCGGCCGATCGCCGCGCGTGACCACGCAGGCGATCAGGGTGTGGAACGGCCGCTTGCCCGGGGCGAAGCGATTCGGGTGCGCCGGATCGGTGTTGAAGTAGGCGCCCCGGTTCTGGAGCACCACCCCGGTGTCGGGGGCCACCACCCCGGAGCCGAACGATTTGTAGAGGCTCTGGATGACGCTCATGATGTTGCCCTGCGCGTCCGCCACCACGAACCCGGTGGTGTCGCCGTCGAGCTCTCCCCACTTGTGCCACTGCGCCTTCTCCGGATCGAAGGTGCGGCGGCGGCGCTCCGCATAGCTCTTGCTGAGCAGGGCCTCCACCGGCACCCGCTCGCACGTGGGGTCGGCCACCCAGCAGTCGCGGTCGGCATAGGCCAGCTTGGTCATCTCGATCAGCAGGTGGAGATGCTCGGGCGACTGCGGCTCGTAGCGGACGAGATCGAAGCCCTCGAGCAGGTTCAGGCTCAGCAGCGCGGCGAGGCCCTGGGTGGGCGGCGGCGTCTCGTACACCGTGTAGCCCCGGTAGGTGGACGAGATCGGCTCGCCCCACTCCCCCTCGTGCGCGGCCAGGTCCTCGGCGGTGAGGAAGCCGTCGAGGCTCATACGCTGGGCGATCGAGCGCCCGACGCGCCCCTGGTAGAACAGCTCGGGCTCCTGCCCCAGCTCGGCGAGGGTGCGGGCCAGGTCGGGCTGGCGGAAGCAGGCGCCGGTGCGGGGAAACGCGCCGCCCGGCGCGAAGACGCGATGCCACTCCGGGTCGTCGACGGTGGGCGCTTTCTCGCGGATGGCCTGCGCGACCACGTCGCTGAGCGGGAACCCCTCGCCCGCGTAGTACACCGCGGGCTCGAGCAGCGAGGCCAGCGGCCGCGTGCCGAAGCGGTCGAGCAGCATGCGCCAGCCGCGCGTGACGCCGGGAACCGAGACCGAGCCCGCGCCGGTGCCCGGCACCGCCTTGAGCCCGCGGCGGCCCAGCTCGTCGAGGGTGGCCCGCGAGCCGGAGCGGCCCGCCCCGTTCAGGAAGTGCACGCGCCGGGTCGCCGCCTCGTGGTAGAGCACGAAGATGTCGCCGCCAACTCCGCAGTAGTTCGGCTGCGTGACCGCGAGCACCGCGTTGGTGGCGATGGCGGCGTCCACCACATTGCCGCCCGACCGCAGGACGTCCACGCCGGCCAGCGAGGCCAGCGGGTGACACGAAGCCACCATGCCGCGGCGGCCCATGGGCGCCTGGCGGTGCGCGTAACCGATCTGGGGCATCCTAGCCCTCCGAGAAGATGCGAGTGATCTCGTCCTGCGGGAACGTCGGCATGGGGCGCGCGTGGCCCCCGGTCACCAGGCTCACGCCCTGCGAGGCGTCCGTCACCCGTCCGATCGCCGCGCAGTCGACCCCGGCGCCGCGGCAGGCCGCGATCACGCTCTCGGCGTCGCCGGGGTCGACCGCGAGCAACAGGGAGCCCGACGCGATCGTGCCGAGCGGGTCGAGGCCAAAGGCCTCGCAGAGCACCCGGCCCTCGCGTAGCACCGGGATGCGCTCGCGATCCACGCGCAGCCCCACGTCGGCGGCCTGGGCCAGCTCCCAGCAGGCGGTGGCCACGCCGCCCTCGGTGGGATCGTGCATGGCGTGCACGCGGGCCGCGGCACACGCGGCGCGCGCCTCCGGCACCACGCTGATGCCGGGCCGGCGCAGGAAATCCTGGGCGCGCTTCACCACGTCGGCTGCGACCCCGCGCCGCCCGGCCTCGGCCGCGCGCTCGCGCGCGACGATGGCCGCGCCCTCGAGCGGCACGCCCTTGGTGAGCAGCAGCGTGTCGCCCGGCCGCGCGCCGCCGGTCGTGACCAGCCGGTCCTTCTCCACCTCGCCCAGCATGCACCCGGAGACGATGGCCCGCGGCAGGCCCGCGGTCACCTCGGTGTGACCGCCGATCAGCGCGACCCCCAGCTCGGCGCACGCTTCACCCAGGTCGGCGAAGAGCCGCTCGACCAGGGCCTCGGTGGCCGCGCCCTCGGGCAGCAGCACGGTGGCGAGGAACCACGTCGGACGCGCCCCGCGCACCGCGATGTCGTTGGCGTTGACGTGCAGCGCGTACCAGCCGGCCTCGTCGGTGGCGAAGGTGATGGGATCGGCGGTGGCCACCAGGTAGCGATCGCCCATGTCGACCACCGCCGCGTCCTCGCCGAGCCGCGGGCCCATGACTACTCGCGGGTCGGTGGGCGCGAGCTTGCCGAGCAGGCGCTCGAGGAGCTGGGGCGGAAGCTTGCCGACGGCCAGGGCGGGCATGGCCCCCGTAGTATAGCTCGGGAGTTTGGGGGTTTTAGAACAGGGGCCCGACGGCGCGGAGGGCGGCGACGACCAGGGGCTTCGGGTAGATTCCCGTGACCACCACGCCCAGCACGCAGAGGAAGATGCAGAACGCGAGCAGTGGCGCCACCGGCACCGGCTCGCGCCGCTCGGGCGCGTCGATGTACATGCGCTTGGCCACCATCAGGTAGTAGAACAGCGCGACCACCGTCAGCACCGCGCCCACCAGCACGAGCCAGTAGAGCCCCTGCTCCGCGGCGGCCCAGAAGACGTACACCTTCGCCCAGAAGCCGGCCATGAACGGGATGCCGCCCAGTGAGAGCAAGAAGAGCAGCATGCAGAGCGCTAAGATCGGCGAGCGCTGGGCGAGGCCGCGGTAGGCCGTGATCGCCTCCGAGCCCTCCGACTGCGCCACCACCTCGACGACCAGGAAGGCCCCCATGTTCCCGAAGAGGTAGGCCACCAGGTAGAAGAGCATCATGGCCGCGCCGTTGGCGGAGACCGCGGCGAAGCCCACCAGCATGTAGCCGATGTGGGCCACGCCCGAATAGGCGAGCAGCCGCTTGACGTTCTGCTGCGGGATCGCCATCAGGTTGCCGCCGATGATGGTGACGGTGGCGAGCGCCGCCGCGGCGGGTACCCAGTAGAGCACCCGGTCGCCCATGCCCTCGAGGTAGAGCCGGAAGATCACCACGAAGCCGGCCGCCTTGGGGGCCACCGACAGCCACGCCACGAAGGGGGTGCTGGCCGCCTCGTAGGTGTCGGGCACCCACATGTGGAACGGGAACGCGGCGATCTTGAAGCCGAGCCCGCCCAGCGCCAGCAACATGCCGAGGAGCAGCATGGGGTGACCCGCCCCGAGCGCGTGCGCGATGCCGCGCACGTCGGTGGTGCCCGCGATGCCGTACATGAACGAGAGCCCGTAGGCGAGCACCGCGGAGGAGACGGTGCCGATCAGGAAGAACTTGAGCGCCGCCTCCACCGCCTCCGGCTCCCGCTTGAGGAAGCCGGCCAGGTAGTAGAGCGGGATCGACATCAGCTCGAAGGCCACGAAGAGCAGCACCAGGTCGCGCGCCGAGCTGAGCACCAGCATGCCGAGCAGCGAGGCCAGGATGGCCAGGTAGTACTCGGTGGCCCGCCGGGCAAAGGCGGCCGCGCGCAGCGGCAGCGAGGCGAGCACCCCGATCAGGGTGGCCAGGAGGAAGAGGCGCTTGGCGAACAGGGCCAGCTCGTCCTGCACGAAGGTGCCGTGGAACAGCTCGGCCCCCGCCTCGGCGCGCCAGGAGAATCCGAAGAGGATCACGAGCCCGATCGCGGTGAGCACGCCGACCCGCCGGCGGTCCTCCCCGGGCGTGAAGAGGCCGACGAAGAAGACCAGCAGCATGAGGACACCGAGACCGACCTCGAGCACCAGCGGGCTCCCCGCCTCGGGCATGCTCACTGGAGCACCCACAGGCGATTGAGCAGCGGCATGGTCGCGGTGTCCACCGGCCCCAGGGCCAGCGACGGCCAGATCCCGAAGAGCACGATCACCGCGACCAGGATCCAGAGCGCGGCCCACTCCGGCCCCCGCGCGTCGGGCAGGTTCTGGAAGTGCGGGTCGGTCGACGGCGGACCCCAGAAGATCTGCTTGGTGACGCGCAGCACGTAGATCGCGGTGAGATAGGCGCCGCCCACCGCGGGGAAGAGCCACCACGCGTGCGACGACTGCCAGGCGCCGAGGAAGGTGAGGAACTCGGCCACGAAGCCCGCGGTGGCGGGCAGCCCCAGCGACGAGAGGCCGGCGATCGTGAACGCGGTTGCGATGCCGGGCATCGAGCGGGCGAAGCCGCCCATCTTGAAGATCTCGCGCGAGTGGGCCTTCTCGTAGACCAGGCCGACCAGGGCGAAGAAGAGACCGGTCATGATCCCGTGCGCGAACATCTGGTAAACCGAGCCGTTGAGCCCGACCTCGGTGAGGGTGGCCGCGCCCAGCATGACCACGCCCATGTGCGAGACCGAGGAATAGGCGATGACGTACTTGAGGTCGGTCTGGGCCATCGCGCTCAGCGCCCCGTAGACGATGTTCACGCACGCGATCGTCCCCACCAGCCACGACCACTGGAGCGTGCCGTCCGGCAGCAGGCCCATGCCGAGGCGCACCACCCCGTAGGCCCCGAGCTTCATCAGCACCCCCGCATGGAGCATGGACACCGCGGTGGGCGCGGAGGCGTGGCCGTCGGGTGACCAGGTGTGGAGCGGCCAGATGCCGGCCAGGATGCCGAAGCCCACGTAGAAGGCGAGGAAGACCCACGACTGCAGCTTCGGGTCGAACTGGGTCAGCTCCATCTCGAGGAACGAGAAGGACGACGAGTCCCCCGCCACGTAAAGGGCGAGGATGCCGACCAGGATGAAGGCGGACCCGAAGAGCAGGTACAGGGTCAGCTTCATCGCCGCGTATTCCTTGGTGCCGACCCCGGTGCGTCCGAAGGCCCAGCCGAAGACGCCCTGCGGGAGCACCTCGCCGGTGGAGCCCCAGATGCCGATCAGGAGGTACATCGGCAGCACCGCGATCTCGTAGAACAGGAAGAGCACGAAGAGATCGAGGGAGACGAAGACCCCGTAGACCCCGGTGACCAGGAGGAGCAGGAGCGCGTAGAACTCCTGGCTGCGCACCTTCACCGTCCACGAGGCCCACGCCCCCGCGAAGATGATGATCGAGGTGAGCAGGACCATCAGCAGGCTGAGTCCGTCCACCCCGAGCTGGTAGTTGATGCCGAGCGCGGGCACGAGCGGCACGTCCTCGAAGAACTGGAAGCCCGCCGCCTCGCGGTCGTAGGCCACGTAGATGCCGATCGACAGCACAAGCGGCACCGCGGTCGCCACCACCGCCAGCCCCCGCACGAGCAGCGCGCTGCGCCGGGCGAGAAACATGATCAGCAGCGCGCCCACGAAGGGCGACCAGGTGATGACCGAGAGGACCGGGAACGAGGACAGGCTGATCGCGCTCATCGGGGCCACCGCATCCAGACCATCAGGAGGAGGACGCCGAGCGCGACGCCGTAGACGTAATCCTGGGCCTGGCCGGACTGGATCCGCCGCAGCCGGTCGCCCAGGGTGAGGGTCCACGCGCTGAGCACGTTCACGATGCCGTCGACGATGTAGCGGTCCACCCAGCCCACGATCCCGGCCACCCCCAGGACGCCGCGGCGGTAGACCAGCGCGAAGAAGTCGTCGAGCCAGAAGCGCTCCATCGCGGCCTCGCCCACCACGGCCAGGCGCCGGAAGATCCAGTCGGGGCTGATCCACCCGAGCGCGTAGACCACCGCGGACAGCACGATGCCGCCCAGCGCCACTCCCACCGCGAGGGGGGTGAGCCAGCCCGGGGCCGCGAACTCCACCTCCGGGTGCGAGCGCGCGAAGCCGATGCCGATGACCATGGCCAAGAGCGCGAGGATCCAGAGCGGGACGGTCATGATGGCGGGTGCGTCGTGCGCGTGGGCCGCGTCGTGGCCGGCGGGCCCGCTCCCGTGGGCCGCGGAGCCGGCCGGGGCGCCCATGAACGCGATGAACACCACACGGAACATGTAGAACGCGGTGAGGAACGCGGCCGCCACCAGCATCGCGAACGGCACCGTGAGCCCGCCCGTCCACGTCGCGCCCAGGATCTCCTCCTTGGAGAAGAAGCCGGCGAAGAACGGGATGCCGGCCAGCGAGAGGGTGCCGATCAGGAAGACCACGAAGGTCTGGGGCATCCGCCGGACGAGGCCGCCCATCCCGAAGATGTCGTTGGTGCCGACCGCGTGGATGACCGCACCGGCGGCGAGGAAGAGCAACGCCTTGAACACGCCGTGGGTCAGCAGGTGCAGGAAGCCCGCGCTCGCGAACCCGGCGCCGATCGCGGCCATCATGTAGCCGAGCTGGGAGACGGTGGAGTAGGCCAGCACCCGCTTGATGTCTTGCTGCACGCAGGCCAGGGTGGCCGCGAAGAGCGCGGTGAAGGCCCCGATCCAGCCCACCGCGGCCAGCACCTCGGGCGTCTGCTCGAAGAGGAACGCGGTGCGGAAGAGCAGGTAGACGCCCGCGGTGACCATGGTCGCGGCGTGGATGAGGGCCGAGACCGGGGTCGGGCCCTCCATCGCGTCGGGCAGCCAGACGTGGAACGGGAACTGGGCCGACTTGCCGGCCGCGCCCAGGTAGATGCAGAACATGACGAGGCCGAGGCCGGGGAGGGCGTCGCTGCCACCCTGGGCCATCTCGAACAGCTCGGAGAAATCGAAGGTGCCGGTACGACTCCACAGCATGACGATGCCGATCAGGAGCCCCACGTCGCCCGCCTTGGTGACCCAGAACGCCTTCACCGCGGCGCGCGCCGCCTCGGGGCGGGCGTACCAGTAGCCGATCAGCAGGTAAGAGCAGAGGCCCACCAGCTCCCAGCAGATGAAGAGCTGGACGAAGTTGGGAGCCAGCACCAGCCCCATCAT
>WNFC01018637.1_pt1 | contig 10319 bp, 8 predicted proteins | sample 5400541 | NCBI WGS metagenome assembly WNFC01 (sample SAMN13153342, study PRJNA577476) | soil metagenome | isolation source: 120 cm saprolite under Douglas fir tree site 2 hole 2 replicate 1 | place: USA:California | collected 2015-04-18 | reverse complement strand
GTCCCGAAGGGATGAGCTCGGTTCAGCCCTCCTCTGCACAACCGCGGCAGCGAGGTATCAGCGGCCGCGAGCGGGCCGACGTGCGGCGAATCCGGGGCACTGGGCTTGGCCGCGAGCTTGGTGGTGGCCATCGCGGTCGCCCCGAGAAGGCGCCGACCAGAGTGCGACCGACCGATCGAGACTGTCAGCTCACGGTTGCGCGCTACCTGTCCGACGATCAGCCCGGCGGCGTTTCTTTTTCAAAGCAATCCGAGCAAGCCGCCACGATCAAGGAAGAAGCGAAGCGATTGGGGAGCATCGCGTTTGGCCGGATTTCAGGTGACCGCTGAGGACCCGAGCGGAGCACCTGATCCATTCCCCTCCGGTACGGGGTCAGGGATGTCCTGAGCCCGTACCCGATTTCGCCTCCGTAATTTGGGCTCGCCCCTGCACCGTTGGAAGCAGTGGTGGATACACCATCTCGCCCGCTGATCCCTCCCTCCCTACCACTGAGGAAGGGATCAGCGGCCGAGATGGGAAAAGGGTGCAGAAAAAAGAGAGGGCATCGGGTGGTGCTCCACCACACCATCCGTTACTGAGTCTTTCTTAAGTTTGACTCAGTCTTTCCGTTTCACGCCCGAACAAGCGGCCACCATCAAGGAAGAGGCCAAACGACTCGGGAGCACGACTGCGTTCGTGCGCGAGCTCATCGACGATTACCGTACGATGTTCGGGCTGCCGAACATTCAGGTCGAAGTGCTGCAGGCGGACATGAAGAGTCTGAAAATTGAGACGCCTCGTGAATACGTTCGGCATCTGCTGGCCCTCAGGTATCAAACCCTTCTAGAGGGACGAGCACGTTACAAGGCCAGGCGCTGAGCGCGCTCGGCAAATGGGGCACGGGAATTGGATCCCTCGTTGCAGTAAGGAGTCCAGCTGATGTCTCTTACCGTGAATGGCCCAGTCCTGCCGCCGGACGAAATGCTCTGGACGGCGCGCGAGGTGGCCAGCTACCTCAGGGCTTCCGTCTCCTGGGTGTATAAGGCCGCTGAGCGCGGCGAACTGCCGTGCATCCGGCTCGGAGCGATGCTGCGTTTCGATCCTTCCGTCATTCGCGCCTGGCTCACCGCGCGCATTATCCCGCTGCCCACCGACGGCAACTCGGAGTAGAAGGAAACCGTGGCGAGCGTCTATAAGAAGCACGGCCGCTATTACGCGCGTTGGAAGGATGCCATCGGACGCTGGCAGCGCGTTGTGACTGCTGCCCGAACCACGAAAGAAGCGCAGCGCTTCGCTGAAGATCTGGAGCGCAAAGCCGAGCGGCAGGTACGCGGTCTCGAGCCGCTGCCCGAGGACCTTCCCCGCTTTACGTTCGCAGAGCTATTCGATTGGTGGTGGCAAGAGTACGGCTCGAAGCGGCGCGGCTACGACCTTGGTTTCTTGCGCAAGCGTCTGTTGCCCAGCCTTGGAAAACTTTCGCTGGCCGAAGTCACGGCGGCGCGGCTCGAGGGCACATTGCAGAGCCACGCGGATGAGCTCTCGTCTGAATCACTCAATCACTTGCGCGCACACGTGCACCGCGTCTTCGCGCTCGCCATCCGGCGCCGACTTTGGGCCGGCGGCAACCCCGCTAGTGGCGTTGAGCGCCGCAAGGTGTGTCGCCGCATTTACGAGACGCTGCGGGCCGAGGAGGTTCCGGTACTGCTCGCTCGCCTCGCTCCGCGCTGGCGGCCGCTCTTTGCGACTGCCATCTGGACCGGCATGCGCAAGGGTGAGCTTCTTGGGCTTCGCAAGAGCGACGTCGACCTCGAGATAGGCACCATTACCATCCGCCGCTCATACGACGCGGACACCACTAAGGGTGGCCACGCGGACGTCATTCCGATCGCCGACTCGCTCAAGCCGTTCCTTCGACAGGCGCTGCTCGCGTCGCGTAGCGTGTACGTCTTTCCGGCCGAGGACGGCTCAATGAGGCCGCGGGACACAGCCCTTCAGGATGTTCTACGTCGAGCGCTCGCACGGGCAGGGCTTGTGAATGGGTATGAGCACAGCTGCCGACGCTGCAAGGCTCACAAAACCCCTCACGTCGAGCACCACGCCGATGCGGCCAGGCGATACTGTCCAGTCTGTGGGATGAAGCTCTGGCCAAAGCCGGTGCATCGCCAACTCCGCTTCCACGACCTACGCGGCACAACAGCAACGTTGCTTGCGCGAGGCGGCGCGCCGCTCGTAGTGGCCCAGCGAATCCTGCGCCACAGCGATCCCCGACTGACAGCGAACGTCTACAGTCGCGTCGACCTAGGCGACCTGCGCGACGGATTGAACCGGATCGCCATTCCTGCCATGCCTACGCTCGCGATGGCGAGCTCGGCGTCGCCGTTTGTCCCCCCTGTGTCCCCGCGAGCCCTAGTGGGAGAAACGAAGCGCCTCAAGTCCCCATGCAAGATGGCGGAACTCCAGGCGCCTTCGCTGTCGGGGCGACTGGATTTGAACCAGCGACCACTTGCACCCCAATCGAGGCCGCTGATCGTCCAACCCATAGCAGCCCTTTGCAACTACCGGTAACCAGTGAGAACTCTGGATCGCATGCGTTCCAGAGGTCACAAGGTTTAGCATCGTTTAGCCAAAATTTTGCTGCTAGTTTGCTGCTGCGCCAAACGTCTTCGCCGACAGAGCCTCTTCCAGTCCCGGGCTCAGTGCGGCTGCTCACGGTAAAAGAAGTTGCGAACCTCCTGCAGGTTTGCAATGCCAGCGTGTACAAGCTTTGCGAGAAAGGTGAGCTCGCGCACCTGCGCATTCTGAACTCAATTCGAATCGCCCCCGCCGACTTGTCCGACTTGATCCGCCGCCACAAGAGAATTGCCCTGCTGCCTATCTCCGGACGAGCGAATAGATCGTGAACGCGAGAAGTAGGACCGCGATTACACCATAGCTGACGAGGTTTGCGCGCCAACTCCAGTGTCGGACCCGATCGTACAACTCCGGAGAGACCATTCTCCGGGCCACCCGTCTCTCGCAGTAGACGGACGCAAAGAAGAAGGGGACGCACAGAACCAATGCAGCGGCCGGGACTGCCCAGGGCCTGGACTCTGGTCCAATCCAGGCTGGAGTAAGAATGGCGATCGCAACGACGCTTTCGGGTATGTACCCGCGAGTGACTGCATGGAGCCCTGCGCCGATGCCTGCGAGCAGTAGCTCGACGATTAAGGCCGCGATCCAGGCCAGCGGGATCCCCACCACCGTCGAGACAAGATTTGCGACGAACGAGATCCTGAGGGAACGCCCAAGCGGCAGTACCAAAACACTGCGCGCGATCACCGCCTCGATCAATACGATTGGAACAAAAAGAATCCAGCTCGCGGGCCAAACATACAGAAGCATTGGGATGCCCACGTCAGCAAAGACCCTTGAAGGCCAGAGCGCCAATCCAACTGCCGCCGCCGCGCCCGCCGAAATGCGACGCTGCGGACCGTTTTCTGGGGTATGCACGGGTTCCTTCTCGGTATCCAGAAATTGCAGAAGGCTTCTGCTAAACCTTCTTCCCGGACGCGGCCTTTTGCAGCGATGGCGCTTGGTCGTTTTTTTGGAGGGCATCGCCCTTGGCGCGGTACAATTCTTGGTCAGCGTCATTTATCATTTCCCAATGATCGGTTCACAAGAATCGAGGGAACTAACAGACGGAAGAAAGCTCGAGATCGAAGGGCTTGCAGGCGACCAAGAAGAAGACCTGGCCAACATTGTCCGGCTGCTCGATTTTTGAGTGAGTACTTGTCGCGTCTAGAGATGCGGAAGCCATCACTAACAGCTGCCAGCCCTCGTTTGAGGAGCTTCGGGTTATGAGCCCGAGACTGCAACCGCATCGTCGCAGATCGTCGCAGACAACGCCCCGGATTCTGAGCGATTGAACCCACAGCCACCCGGCCCTCGCAGGCCTTCGGACGAGAACACTGTCACATTGTCACACGAGGCCATCTCGGAAGTGCTCGAAGCTGCGCGCGCTGCTTGGCTACGCGATGCAGATTGGGATGCTCTGCGGGAGGCCCTGCTCGAGCTCGTTAGGTGGCTGACGCGGAAACAGGACGACACGACGTGATCGAAGAGCCGCCCGCGGCAAAGGCCATAGCGTGCTCAACGACCTCGTTGCAATCGCCAGCCACTCCGAGCCCACCGCGTCTCCCCGAGCCAAGGCGCCGGCTTAGACCGCGCTGACTACCGGCTCAGACGGCTAATCGCCGCCGGTGGTGGTGCGCAAAATCGTTCCAGCGTGGCCTACGACCGTTCCCGTGTTCGCGTCCACGAATGACACGCCGCGGAGTGGGACACCGCTTCCACCGCGTTGGTGAGTCCAGCTTTGCCCGCCGTTGGTGGTGCGAAAAATGTTTCCGTAGAAGCCCACCGCTGTGGCGGTATTGGGGTCCACGAACGAGACTCCGTAAAGAAGAGCGAAACCCTCTTGGAGCGTCCAGGTTCGCCCTCCGTTCGCGGTGCGCGCAATGCTTAAATAACCTGGAGGAGGTGCGAAGCCTACCGCAATCCCTCTGCTAGCATTCGCGAACGAGACTGCCTTGATCATCCAACGCGCTCCGCTGGACGGGTTCGACCAGGTTCGGCCACCATCCGTCGTGCGCAAAATCGTTCCATTATCGCCCACCGCGGTCCCTATGTCGGTGTCGATGAAGCAGACTCCGTAGAGATTAAAGGGGGTCCCACTGCTCTGTCGCGTCCAGGTTTCGCCGCCGTCTGTAGTGCGCAGAATGATTCCCGACGAGCCCACCGCGGTCCCGGTATTGGCATCCACGAATGAGACGGCGCTCAGACCAAAAGTCGTCCCGCTCGTCTGTTGCGTCCATGTTTCCCCGCCATCCAGGGTGCGTAGAATCACCCCAGAGTCGCCCACCACCGTCCCCGTATTGGCATCTACGAAGGAGACCCCGAAAAGGCGATCGGTGGTCCCGCTGGCCTGGAGCGTCCAGGTGTCCCCCCCGTCCGTCGTACGCAGAATGGTTCCTGTGTCGCCCACCACCGTCCCGGTATCGGCGTCCACAAATGAGACCCCGTAGAGATCATTGGTTGACCCCCTCGTTTGGCGTGCCCAGGTTTGGCCACCGTCCAGGGTGTTGAGAATCACCCCCAAGGCTCCCACCACGGTCCCACTATTGGCGTCCACAAACGAGACCCCGTAGAGATCGTTGGTGGCCTGGCTGGTTTGGAGCATCCAGGTTTGGCCGCCGTCGATCGTGCGCAGAATGCTTCCAAAGATCCCCACCGCCGTCCCGGTATTTGCGCCCACGAACGAGACTGCCCGAAGAGGGTTATTCGTTGGGCTGGTCTGTCCCGTCCAGGTTTGACCGCCATCTGTCGTGCGCAGAATGGTTCCAGCGTGGCCCACGGCGGTCCCCGTGCTGGTGTCCACGAACGAGACGCCGTAGAGATCATTCGGTGTTCCACTGGTCTGTCGTGCCCAGTTTTGTCCGCCGTCCGTGGTCCGCAGGATGATTCCGTTGAAGCCCACCACAGTCGCAGTCTTGCCATCCACGACGGAGACCTCATTAAGACCGATGGTGGTCCCGCTGGGTTGGAGCGTCCACGTTTCTCCCCCGTCGGTGGTGGAGAGAATGGTTCCGGACGCACCCACCGCCATCCCGGTATTGGCAGCCACGAACGAGAGCCCGTACAGATCATTAGCGGTCCCGCTGGTCTGGAGCGTCCAGGTGTCCCCGCCGTCGGTGGTTCGAACAATGGTGCCTGAGAACCCGACGGCCGTCCCGGTGTTGGCGTCCGCGAAAGAGACGGCGCGCAGAGCAAGGGAGGTCCCGCTCGAGAGGGCTGTCCAGGTTTGCCCGCCGTCGGTGGTCCGGACGATGGTGCCACTCTCACCAACGGCGACGACCGATGCCGCGTCCAGAACGGCCGAGGACCAGAGCGTGTTGTTTTCTCTCGACAGGTGCGAGTCCTGAAAAAACCAACCCGACTGCGCCAATGAACTGGTTCGCACGCCGATGATGCCGAACAGAACCAACACGCTCAAGGCGACTTTCATGGGCTCCTCCCAAAACGCGGCCGATTTCTGGCACGCAAGTGACTCCGATGGAAGCGAACAGTTCGACAATGTTCCGCTAGCAAACGAAAAGTATTTCAGCGCTTCGAACGAGGCGCCGTACGTCCGCGAGGGCGCCCTCAAGTGGATACGAGCTGATCGCGCTCAAGCGGAACGCTTTCGCGTTGAGGGGCGGATAGCAGAGGCCGAAGCCATCGAGCGCGCAGCAGACGAGGCGGAGAAAGACTGGCGTTCAAATACGACTCGCGCCGCACGTTCATCAGCCTGAGCCAAGCGGATGGAGCGCGGAAGGATATCCTCCGCTGGGTGACGCACGGGGCGACCGGAGACATTGTGGACCTCTACACCACGCTGCCTTGGGGCGCCCTCTGCGCTGAAGTTGAGAAGCTGCGCATCGGATTGCGAGAAGGCCGCGTCCTGGAGTTCCGCCAGCTTGCGGGCGGAGCGTGTGACAGTCCGTGTGACAGTGGCTCCGAGAGCAACGAAAAGCCCCCTCGCAAGTTCGCGAGAGGGCTTAACATTTCAGAGTTGCGGGGGCTGGATTTGAACCAGCGACCTTCGGGTTATGAGGCCGGGGTCGCGCATCGGGCAGACGGGCGTCATTGTTGGATTGTTTTGGAAGTTCCAGAATTTGAGAGGAGGTGCCGCGTCTTCTGACAGCACTGGACGCGCGCTGGCGGCCGATTTTCGCCACGGCGATCTATACAGGCTTGAGACGAGGAGAACTGCTCGCGCTGCGCAAAGCCGACGTCGATCTCGACGCGGGAACTATTGCTGTCTGCAGGTCACACGGGAATGCAACGACCAAGGGCGGTCATGCCGATCTTCTGCCGATCGCGGAAGAGCTTCGGCCCTACTTAAGGGCCGCGTTGGATTCCTCTCCGTCGGAAATTTGTCTTTCCGCGAGCAGATGGACGACGCCAGCCAGAGAACCTGGACCTGCGAAGAGTCCTCCGTCGCGCTCTCGGCCGAGCGGGAATAGTCACGGCGTACATCCACAAGTGCAGGCGAAGAAGCTGCGGCTATCGACGACGCGAAGCCAACCCTGAAGCCGGCCGGTGCCCTCGTTGCCGGATGAAGCTGTGGGCCATCCCGATCCCAAGGCCGATCAGGTTCCACGACTGTCGGCACACAACGGGAACTCTTCTCCTCAAGGCTGGCGTCCCATTGGCGACCGTGCAGAGAATTCTCCGGCACTCAGATCCAGCGATCACGAGCGAAGTCTATGGGCACCTCGACCTCGAGGACATGCGCGCGGGCATCAATCGCCTCTCGTTCCAACCGAGTCGGAAGGCGCTTCCCGCACCGGATTCCGCGAAAAATCGCCCTCCGTTTGCTGCTAGTTTGCTGCTGAGCTTAGGTGGGGGTGAAAGCGAAGGGCCTGGAGCCCCCGGCGAAGACGGCGGAACTCCAGACCCTTTTATGGTCGGGGCGACTGGATTTGAACCAGCGACCACTTGCACCCCAAGCAAGTGCGCTACCAGGCTGCGCCACGCCCCGATGAATGACTTATGCCCCGCGGCTGCTCGCGGGGTCAAGGCGAAGATCGGAGTAACCGCTTATTCGTCGCTGCCCGACGGCTCGGCAGCGGTCGCTGCTTCCGCACCGGCTTCCGGCCCGGGTTCGCCGTTGTTGAGCGCGCTCTTGAGCACCTGACTGGGACGGAAGGTGAGGACCCGGCGCGCGGAAATTTCGATCTCTTTGCCGGTCTGCGGATTGCGTCCAATCCGCGCCTTCTTGTGCCGAACCTGAAAGTTGCCGAAGCCGGAGATCTTGATCTTGTCCCCGCGCTCCAGCGTCTCCTTGACCGTATCGAACACCAGCTCGACGATCTCGGCCGAATCTTTCTTGGAAAAGCCGACCTTCTCGTAAACGCTTTCGATAATGTCCGCCTTGGTCATGGACTCTCCCGCTTAGCGCGTGGAAACTTGAATCTGACAGAAGCGCGAAGGCACTGTCAACCCAATGACATCATTAGGGATTTCGGTCATCGGAGCTGACCACCGAGGCGGCGCTGAACCTCGCTGATGATGCGCTGATGCGCGTCGTTGACCTCGCTGTCGGTCAAGGTGCGCTCCGCCGATCGGTAGAGAATGGCGTACGCGACGTTCTTGCTTCCTTCCGGGATCGGCTTGCCGACATACACGTCAAAAACGACGGCGTCTTCCACCAAAGGACCACCCACTTCCAAAATCACTCGTCGCACTTCTTCGTTCTGCAGCGCTACCGGGACGACCACCGCCAGATCGCGAAGCACGGCGGGAAAGCGCCCGATCGGCTGAAACTCAGGAACCAGATTGGCGACCCCATACAATGTTTCGACGTTCAGTTCGAACAAATAAATCGAAGCCGGCAACGACAACCGCTTGGCGACTTTGGGGTGCAGCTCGCCGCAGATTCCCACCGCCTCGTGCTTCGGTCCGATCTGGATGGATGCCGAGGCCCTCGGGTGGAGGAATGGATGATCCACCCTCTCGAACCGGGACTCGCGAATCCCGAGCCTGGCGAACACGCACTCCACCGCTCCTTTGGCATCGAAGAAATCCACTACGGTTTCCTTCGACGTCCAGCCCCGCCTCTCCCGGTTTCCAAAAAGCAGTCCGCCCAAGTGAGAGATTCGCTTGAAGCGTGGTGCGCATCACCGATTGCTCGACGCTCAGCGGGTTCTTGAGCGGAATGCCGGCCGGCGCATCGAGCGCGGCAAGCTGCTGCGGCGAAACGAACGAGTAGTTGATCACCTCGTCGAAGCCCGCTCCGGTCATCGCCGCTCGGATTCGTCGTTCCACCTCGAGCGAAATCGGTTCCGGGGATAGCTCAGCCACTCCGCGCGGCATCGTGTTGGGAATCGCGTCGTAGCCTCGGATCCGGGCGACTTCCTCGATCAGGTCCTCCTCTCGATCGACATCGACTCGATAGGTGGGGATCTCGTAGCTGGCCGCGCCTCCTGCGGGAGTGCCGGTTCGCTTGAATCCCAGCGCATCCAGAATGCGATGGCTTTCATTCTCCTCCACTTGCGCTCCGAGCAACTGCCCAACCCGCGGATAGCGAAGCCTCACCACCTTGGGTGGAGGCGGCCGTGGATAGACATCCGCCCTACCCTTGAGCACGGTTCCCTTGCCCAGCTCGGCAATCATCGCCGCCGCGCGGTCGAGCGCGGTCCCCACCGCATTGATGTCCATGCCGCGTTCGAACCGGTGCGACGATTCGGTGTGCAGACCGTGCCGCTTGGCGGTCCGCCGGATGCCGGTAGGCTCGAAGTGGGCGCTCTCCAAGAGAATCCGCCGGGTGTTCGGGCTGACCTCGCTGTCTCCGCCTCCCATCACGCCCGCGAGCGCGACCGGCTTATCCCGATCGCAGATCAGCAAGTCCTCGGGATGAAGCGTCCGCTCCTTCCCCTCGAGGGTGATCAATTTTTCGCCTGCTCGAGCGAGCCGAACGATGATTTCGGCTCCAGCCACCTTGTCCAAGTCAAATGCGTGGAGAGGCTTTCCGTACTCGAGCATCACGTAGTTGGTGACATCCACCACATTGTTGATCGCACGCACGCCGCAAGCCTTGAGCCGATTCGCCAGCCAACGCGGCGATGGCGCGATCGAGACGTTCTCCACCACTCGCCCGGCATAGCGAGGGCAGCGCGCCGGGTCCTCAATCCGGATCCGGATCGCCTCACTGGTCAGCCGGCTCGACTCGGCGAGTTGGATGACGGGAGGCGTCAACGCGACGCGATTGAGGACCGCCACCTCCCGCGCGATTCCCAGATGCGATAGCGCGTCAGGGCGGTTCGGAGTGACGTCGAGCTCCAGCACCGCGTCGTCCGCTCCGAGCGCCTCAGCCAAAGAGGCGCCGACCGGCGCGCCCGGATCGAGAATCATTAGCCCAGAGGCGTCCTCGGAGAGCGCCAACTCCTTCTCCGAGCAGAGCATCCCAAAACTTTCGACGCCGCGAATGCTGGCCTGGACGATCTTCACGCCACTGGGAAGCTCGGTTCCAACCTTCGCCAGAGGGACCTTGTCGCCAACCTTGTAGTTTTTGGCTCCGCAGACGATCTGCAGCAGGGTCCCGGACCCGAGGTCGACTAGGGTCACCGAGAGCTTGTCGGCACTCGGATGCGGACTCGACTCCTTGATCTGGGCTACGAGCACTTGGCGCAACGGCTCACCGGGACGTTCGATCCGCTCGACCTCGAGACCGGCCATCGTGAGCTGCTGCGCGAGCTGTTCGACGCTCGGTGGCAGGGTGACGTACTCCCCCAGCCAGCTAACCGAAATTCTCACAGGAACTG